>Ga0182033_10000208_pt1 | contig 27409 bp, 22 predicted proteins | sample tim00Cox0000000H_FD_125968 | JGI IMG/M metagenome (GOLD analysis project Ga0182033, IMG submission 125968) | Lab enrichment of tropical soil microbial communities from Luquillo Experimental Forest, Puerto Rico - timezero.00C.oxic.00.000.00H | ecosystem: Environmental > Terrestrial > Soil >...
CGAAATCGCAGTAGGTTCTTCAGCCCACTTTCCATGCGATTGGCCCGGCCTGTCCCTGCCCGGGGGCTTTACCAACTAAACTGACCGTGACGGAGTGTCCGTGCCGACGAAAATCGTGGTTAGGAATTACCGAAGCGCGGCCGTGAAGTGGTTGGCCGCAGCAGTGTGTGTTTTCTGCGGTCTAAGGACTGCCAAAGCCTCGGAGAAGGGGCCGGTTGCGGCCGACCCGGTGGCGGCCATTTGTCCCGTCGTTTATCCGCTCGATGAAAACCCGTCCGACAAGGGCTATCACTACCTTTTTTATGGAGACGCCTTCTTCATCAACGAAGACGGTTATTTGATAACCGCAGCGCATCTCATGGAATCGTTTCGAGACGGCGGGCAGCTCCACGTGCTGGTAGAGCTGCCGAGCGGACAGCGCCGCCTGCTGAAAGCGGAAGTCGTGGCGACGGATTGGGAGCATGATGTCGCCGTGTTGCGGGCAACTCCCAACCCATTTGAGGGAGGCTACCGGGTAGCATTCCTGCCTCTGGCGACCGACCGGCTCTCCCCGGGAAAGAGCGTGGTTTCGGTCTCGTTGCGGCCCTCGAGCTTGGAAGAGGCGTATACCTTCGACGAGCCGCTGGTAGACCGTTCGCAGGGTCAAGTTCTGAGTTATCAATACACGCGAACGCCGAACGGCAGGGAAATCGAGCTATTGCTGTACAGCCAGAGAGTGATTCCTGGCCAGAGCGGCTCTCCGGTTATTTCCGAGGAATCGGGGGAAGTGGAGGGCTTTATCGAGGGCCGCTGGCTGCACCCCACGGCCATTCCCTTTGTAACCACCTCGGAACAAGTGGATCCCTCGCCTGGAGCGGCGGTGCGCATTCACTATGCCATTTCATTGCTCCAGCAGAACGGCATTCCCTGGCATGCGACTCTAGAGGGCACGAAGCTTGCGGAGTCTCCCGTGGAGAAAGCGAAAGGGTTCTCCGGCCCGACTCCGCTCTCTCTCGTCGCGGCACCCTTTCCGCCGCAGGCGCTGTTCGGCGGTGAGATCCTGTTTGACGCCAAGGTGGATGCCCGGGGACAGCTCACCGACGTAAGAGTCGTACAGAGCCAATCTCCCTTTCTCGAAGAAGTGCTGGGCGCAGTTGAAACCTGGTCGTTTCTGCCGGCACGCCAAGACGGCCGACCCGTTGCCGCACGGATCGGGATCGTCTTCCAGTTTGCTCAGCCGTTTCTACCCAAACTGACGGCGCGCGTGCATGAATACAAAGAGACGGGAGCGGACACCAAGGATCGCGCGGCTTTGCCGCTTTTTACGCTCGAGCCGGAATATCCGCCGACCAGCATTGGCGAGGGAAGCGTGATTTTGAATGAGCTTGTCGACCGGGAGGGCCATGTCACCTCCATGCACGTGGTGCGCGATCTGGAATCGCTCACTGCGCCAACCGTGGCCGCGGTCAAGCAATGGAAGTTTGCTGCGGGAAGACGAGGAGGAGAGGGCGCGGAGTCCGACGTCATCGTGGTGGTTACGTTTCGGCGTCCTGCTGTGGCAAGCCGGACGCTGCGCCCAGCGAACGGGCGCTCCTGCGGGGTAAGCATGCGAGGGCATTGCCTGTTCTGGCAAAGGCCCTGATTTCACGTACTTTAGTTAAGAAATCAAAAAAGGGCCAAGGCTGCTGACCGTTGGGCACGGCTAGCCAAGCTCGGAGAGTTTCTTTTCGAGGTGAGCAAGGGCGGCTTCGAGGGACTTGCGGTGGTTCGGGTGCGTTGCCGAGACCAGCTCGTTCATAATGCGGGTTCGCGATAGCTGCAAATCCTTGCGTTGCTGCTCACGAGAAATTTGCTCGGCAGACTTGGTTCCCGGCGGAGCTTTCTGCCCTGGGGTCTGGGTCTCTTCGACCTGGGCTTCTACATCTTTACTTTCCCAGCCACGTGCCATAGCTATAGTTTCGCACAGATTTGTCTCAATTTCGCAAAAATCGCCCGCCTGCTTGACGCGGAGCAAGGAAAAAGCGAAACGGGTGACACTCCGTGAGGGCGATCGAGCCCTTGGCGCACTGCTCCTTAGGCTTTTAGACCCTTGATATCGCGCATGCGGGCGAACGCGCGGCGAATGTGGGGGATGGTGATGGAGCCGCCGACGATGAGAGCCACGTTCAGGGCGTCAATGACCTCTTCGCGCTTCCAGCCTTCTTCGCCGCAGCGCACCAGGTGATAAGTGATACAGTCATCGCAACGAAGCACCGCCGAAGCCACCAGGCCGAGAAGCTCTTTGGTTTTGGTCCCGAGCGGACCGGGTTCGTAGGCCTGGTGGTCGAGCGCAAAAAAGCGCTTCATGCCCAAGTGGCCGCAGCCGAGAATCTCCTCGTTCAAGTCGGCGCGAAATTTCTGAAAATCTTCCAGGCGATCGGCCATGGTTCCTCCAACAAAACCTCAGGGCTAAGGCGAGCAGATGCGTTCGTTATTATGAATGATTTTGATGCGCGGCGAGAACGTCGGAGGCAAGACGAGCTCGCGCTTGCAAATTCGCCGCGACCGGCGTACAGTCGATTATCGATATATTGATGATCGAGTGTTTATGCCCAAGCGAAAGCTCATCCCGCTTCCATCGGCGGCCTTCCAAATCCTGCTGGCCTTGGCCGGGGAAGACTTGCACGGCTACGGCATCATGCGGCAAGTCGCGGAGCAGACCCGCGACCGCATGCGGCTGGGCCCAGGGACGCTATACAGCTCCATCCAGACTCTGCTCGACGCCAAACTCATCGAAGAGACCGAACCGCGGGAGGACGCAAAGCTCGGCCACGAGCGGCGGCGGTATTACCGGCTGACCTCGGCGGGACGCAAACTGGCGCGCTTGGAGGCCGAGAGACTTGCGGATTTGCTGCGACTGGCGCGGGCCAAAAAGATCTTAAGGGGCGAGTATGTCTGAGAAGATCTTTGCTTGGCTGCTCCACCTGTTTCCTTCGCGTTTTCGCAAAGCCTATGGCGAGGAAGCCCTGCAACTCGTCCGCGACCGCTGCCGCGACGAGAAGGGGTTTTTCTCGCGCCTCCGGCTCTGGCTTGACCTGCTCGGCGATCTGGCGTTGTCCGTGCCGCGAGCGTATTTCCCTGTCCAGCCCGAGCTCACCGGCTATTTGGCTCACCTGCGTTCCGGGAGCGGGCCTGCATTTTTGGTTCTGGAAGAGGAATCGCTTGGTCCCGGCGCGTTGTTCTTCGGTGGCCTGCTGACCTTGGCGGCCGTCGTTTCCTTCTCGGTGCTCCTGAACCATCGTGTAAAGCACGTGCCGTTAAGCGCGCTAATCCGTCCGGCGCCGGGCTCTGCCGACCACCGTTCGTCTTCTTTCAGCCCGCGAACACCCGAGCAAGCCCGCGATTCCCAGGTAGGAGCCATCGCGCCTGCCACCGGCCAGCAACGAGAACGGGCCGTATCCTCTTCCGGACCAGAGAGCAGCAAGGCGAACGATGCCCAATCGAACGGGCTCACTCGGCCGGGCGGTTCGGGACCTCGGAAAGTGCAAAGCGGGCAGCGGCTGTGTTCTGCCAACGCAGCCCTTGCGGGCGCGAACCTCAATCGAGCGGAGCGCCAACGCGTGGTTCGTGGAGCAGCAGCCAATCTAGAGAAGCACTACATCGATCCTGTTGTCGCACAAAAGATGGCCAACGCGCTCCTGGAGCACGAGAAAAACGGCGATGACGACGCGGCGACCGACAGCAGCGCCTTCGCGGAGCTGCTGACCCAGCAAATGAGAGATGTGAGCCATGACAAGCACCTCGAGGTGCTGTACAGCGAAGCGCCCCTGCCTCGGCGCCCGCCAGCCCCAACACCTCCCTTCCAAGCGCGTTACCGGAAGGCCATGGAGCAGGCAAACTGCACGTTCGAGCCCGTCCAGACCCTGCCGCACAATATCGGCTACCTGAAGCTCGATTCGTTTCCAGACGTTTCGGTATGCCAGCACACGGCCGAGGCTGCGATGGCGTCGTTGAACCATGCGGATGCGGTCATCTTTGATTTACGGGACAACCGAGGCGGCTCCCCAGGCATGGTCATGCTGATCTCCGCTTATCTTTTCGACCATCCCGAGTATATGTATAACCCCAGGGAAAATACGACCGAGGAGTCCTGGACCCGTTCGCCGGTTCCGGGAAGCCGGCTGGCGGACAAGCCGGTATTCGTGTTGACGTCTGGCAGGACTTTTTCCGGCGCCGAGCACTTCAGCTACGACTTGAAAATGCTGAAGCGCGCCACGATTGTCGGGGAGACGACGGGAGGCGCTACTGATGTGGGAACCTTTCATCGCCTTGACGATCACTTCGGAATGGGTATTCGTGAGACCAGAGCGATCAATCCTTACGCGGAACCCGATTGGGCAGGGATCGGCGTCGAGCCGGACGTAAAGGTGAAAGCTGCCGACGCACCGCAAATGGCCGTAAGGCTCGCGGAGAGCAAGTTACAAAAGAAATAGCCTACACCATCTCAACAGTGAGAGCCTTCCTCGAACCGGCCGGTGAGCCGCGGAATCAAGGCACGTAGCCGGGCCCACGAAGAACCTTTCCGGGACGCGTTCCGGTCATTTTGCCTTGATCGATGACCGGCACGCCGTTGACGAGCACGTAATCCATTCCCTGCGAGAGCTGATTGGGATTGTCGAAAGTGGCGAGGTCGCGAATGGTTGCGGGGTCGAAGACGGTGATATCGGCCCACATGCCGACGCGCAGCAGGCCGCGGCCCGCGAGCCGCAAGCGCTGCGAGGGAAGCGCGGAGAATTTGCGAATGGCGTCTTCGAGGGTGAGTTTGTGTTCTTCGCGAACATACTTTCGCAGAATGCGCGGGAAGGTGCCGTAGGCGCGGGGATGCGCGTGTTCCCGGCCGAGGATTCCTTCCGGAGAAACGCCCGAGGAATCGTTGTCAATGGACACCCACGGTTGTTGAAGAGCGAGGACGACGTCCGGCTCGGACATCCCCGAAACGGCCACGCTCGTAAAAGCGTCATCCTCGATCAAGAGATCGAAAATCGTGTCGATGGCGTCTTTGTTCCAGAGCTTGGCGACCTCCACGATGGTTTTTCCCTGAAGGGGCAAGAGTTTCGGGTTCTGGACCTGGCCGATGAGGATGGACTCGGGACCCGGGATTTGCTGCCATTCGTTTTCCCATTCATCGGAAGGCGTGAGCATGTCCTTGCGGATGCGCTCGCGAGCGGCGGGATCTTTCAGGCGCTCAAGGAGCTTTGCCGTGCCGCCGTCATGAGCCCAAGGCGGAATGAAAGCGGAAAGGCCGTTGCCCCAAGCGGTGTAAGCGTAGGTGTCCGCGGCAATGTCGACACCTTGCGCGCGAGCAGCCTCGATTTTGGCCACCGCTTCGGGCATGTGTCCCCAGGAAGGTTTGCCGGCCACTTTGAAATGCCAGATTTCGACGGGGATTTGCGCTTCCCGGGCGATGCGAATGACCTCGTCGAGTGACTGCAAAATGGCGGTGCTCTCGCTGCGCATGTGCGTGGCATAGATGCCGCCGGATCGTGAAGCAACCGAGGCGAGCGCGGCCAATTCTTCAGTCTTGGCGTAAGGGGCAGGCGGATATTCGAGAGACGTCGAGACGCCAACGGCTCCGTCAAGCATCGCTTGACGGACAAGCTGCTTCATCCGGTCAAGTTGCGCGGGCGTAGGCTGGACGTCGTCATCTCCGAGCACCACGCGACGGACCGTGGTAGCGCCAACGTAATCGGCGACGTTGATGCCGATGCCTTGCTTTTCGAGTCGCGCGAAGTATTGGCGGAACGTTTGCCAGTCCGGTTGAATGCCAAGCAGATCGAATTGTCTCTTGCCCGAACGGCGGATCGCGTCGTTTAGCGGCGCGACGGACTCACCTTCGCCGGTGATTTCGGTGGTGATGCCCTGATAGATTTTTGACGGCAGGCGCGGATCGACGAGAATCGTCAGCTCCGACTGGCCGAGCATGTCAATGAAGCCGGGAGCAACGACTTGGCCGTGTGCGTCGATCGTGCGCGCGCGGGCCGCAGCGGCAAGGTTGCCGATCTCCGCGATTTTTCCGCCGCGTATGCCGAGGTCGCCGGAATACCACGGCGAGCCCGTGCCGTCAATGATGCGGCCATGCGTGATGACGATGTCGAAAGCCGCGGACTGCGCGGAAGCACACGGAAGTATTAACAACCAAAAAAGAGACGTCAGGAAGACAGCGATTCGCCGCATCGCTGCGGATGGTGTCATGAGCAATCTCCCAACTATTCCAGAAACTCTTGCGAACCGCCGCCAAGGCTTCTAGCGCGCAGATGATACCAGATGACGATGAGGCCAACGGACACGACAAAAATCAGGGTGGAGATAGCGTTGATTTCCGGGGTGATGCCGCGGCGGAGGCGAGCCCAGATTTCCAGGGGCAAAGTATTGTCGCGTCCGATGAGGAAAAACGTCACGGCGATTTCGTCCATGGAAAGCGTGAAAATGAGCAATCCGGCGGCGATCAATGAAAGTTTGAGATTGGGCAGGGTGATGCGCCAAAACGTTTGCCAAGGCGTTGCGCCGAGGTCGAGCGAAGCTTCTTCCTGCGCGCGGTCGAGTTTTTGCAGGCCGGCGAAGAGCTCGGTGGTCGAGACGGAAATCAGCGCGGTCGAGTGGCCGAGGAAAACGGTGAGCAGGCTGAGCCCGGCCCCAGCAAAAACCGCAAACATCAGCAAGGAAAGACCAGTGATGATGCCGGGAAGAATCAAAGGCAGCAGCACCAGGCGGCGAAACAAGCTCTTGCCGGGAAAGTCGGCACGGTCGAGAGCGAGAGCGGCGAGCAAACCCAGTCCTAGTGAAAGCGCGACGCTCGCCGAGGCTACCCTCAAACTGTTGAGCACGGAATCCCAGATGGAAGAGTCGGCAAAGAGCTGCGTGTACCAACCCAGCGTGAAATGACGAGGAGGAAAACCGCCGACGCCATCCCGGTTGAAGGAATAGAGGGCGAGCACGACGATGGGCAGATAAATGAAAACGAAAACAAACGCTGCATAGAGAGCCAGGAGCGGCGCGCGGGGCATGGTAGAGCTTGCCTTCATTTGAAGGCCCAGCGCTTTTCCAGAAACTCACTGAGGAACAAGAGCGAGATGGTGATGACCAGAATCCCGACGGAAATCGCTGCCCCGAGCGGCCAATCAAACGCGGCGCCAAACAGGCTTTCGACCACGTTTGCGATCATCGTGCCGGAAGGACCGCCGACCAGTAGCGGCGCGAGAAAGTCGCCGAGCGAGAGAACAAACGCAAACGTCGCCCCAGCGAGCAAGCCGGGCATGGACAGGGGCAGGATCACGCGCCAAAACGTTTGAACGGACCCCGCCCCCAGGTCCTGCGAAGCTTCGAGGAGCGGGCGGGGAATGTGTTCGAGGGCAGCGTAAATGGGCAGAAAGACAAACGGCGTATAGATGTGCGTGAGCATCAGCACGACGGCGAAAGGGCTGTAGAGAAAGAAGGCAACCGGCTCGTGCGTGAAGTGCAGATATTGCAGGAAGCCATTCAACACGCCGTCGCTGCCAAGAATGGTTTTCCAAGCGTAGCCACGCACCAGATAGCTGACCCACAGGGGCACGATGACTAGCTGGTAGAGAAGCTCCTTGCGCCAGCCCGCGTGAAAGGTCAAATAGTACGCGAGCGGATAACCAAGCAGGATCGAGCAAAGGGTGACCGAAGCTGCGATTCGCATGGTGCGAAAAAGCACCTCGGCGTAGAGCGGATTTGTGAACAGAAGTTTGTAGTTGTCGAGATTCCAATGATGAACGATGACCCCTTCGCGCACTACCCACAAGCTGTGCACAAACATCAGTGCATAGGGAAGCAAAAGGAAGGCAGCCACCCATGCGAGCGGGGGGAGGGAAACGATGGATTTGTAAGCGCGCGAGTACATGAGCGGGTCGCCGGCCTCTATTCCCGGACCCGAATGGCGTCGCAAAGCGAAAAGACAAAGTCGTGTTCGCCGTTAAGCGGACCGCGCGCGGGGATGCGCACACGCAGCGTCTGGCCGTATCCGCCATCGACTTCCAGCAGTTCGCTCGAACCTCCGTAGAATTGTTGGCGCACCGCCGCACGAAACTTCACTTCGCTCATCTGGCGGGAACCGTCGGCACAGATGCGAATCGCTTCCGGCCGCAGAGAAAAAATCACCGGACCATCGGCCTCGTCCAGCCGCCAGCACAACGCACCGCACGTGACCATGCCGCCGCGAATTTCCCCGCGAAGCAGATTCGTTTGACCGATGAATTGCGCCGTGTAGGCGGTCGCGGGATGCGCGTAAATTTCTCGGGGAGACGCCACTTGTTCGAGTACTCCATCGCGCAGCAGCGCGATACGATCAGAAAGCGCCATGGCTTCTTCTTGATCGTGCGTGACAAAAAGAAACGTGATGCCGATTTCTCTTTGCAGCGATTTCAGCTCGCTCTGCATCTGTTTGCGAAGGTTTGCATCCAGCGCCGACAGCGGCTCGTCGAGCAAAAGCAGTTGCGGGTGGTTCACCAGTGCTCGTGCAAGGGCGATTCGCTGCTGCTGGCCGCCGCTGAGTTTCGAAGGACGATAGTCGGCAAAATCCCCCATCTTGACCATGCCGAGAGCTTCTTCGACGCGGGCCCCAATTTCACGACTTGGCGTGTTTTTGACGCGCAGGCCGTAAGCGACGTTGTCGCGCGCGCTTAGGTGAGGAAAAAGAGCGTAGTTCTGGAAAACAGTGTTCACCGGGCGCTGGTAAGGCGGAAGAAGATCCAGGCGACCGCCGATCATCCAAATTTCGCCCGAAGAAGGCTGTTCAAACCCAGCAATCAAGCGGAGGAGGGTGGTTTTGCCCGAACCGCTCTCGCCGAGAAGCGTAAGAAATTCTCCCGAAGCGATGTTTAAAGAAATGTTCTTCAGAACCTCCACCGCGCCAAAGCGCTTGGCTACATGGCGGACTTCCAGAAGCGCTGCGCTCTTGGCCGGAAGTTCGTGGGGCGGATTGGCGGGGGAGGCGCTCACTGCGCGGCTTTCACTTCGTTCCAAATCTCGTTGTATTTCGCACGGCGGGGAACATCCTGCCAAAAGTAGATTCTCTGCATATAGGCATCAGGGTCGTCGAGGTGCAGGCTCTTGATTTCATCCGCGGTGAGAAATTGCGCCGCGCCGGAATTCGCAGGCGTGTAATGCGTCCGGTCGGTCACCAGCTTTTGCGCTTTGGCCTCGATCATGTATTCGAGAAAGGCGTGCGCAAGCTCTTTGTGCGTGCTGGCGGCAGTAATCATCAAATGGTCGATCCATCCGGTGGTATTTTCTTTGGGAATGGTTTCGCCAATTGGAAACTTCGCTTTGCGGAGATCGTTGGTGTTCAGCGGCCAGCCCATCGCGAGAACGATTTCATGATTCTCGAAAAGGTTGGTAAGCTCCCCGCCCGTAGACCATATTTTGCGAATGTTGGGTTTGAGTTCGAGAAGCTTTTTCTTAACCGCAGCGAGTTGTTCATCCGTCAGATGGTAGAGTTGGGACGGATCAGGCTTGTCGTAGCCGAGAATCTGCGCGGCCATGTAGACGGTAGAAAGATCGTCCCACACCGAAACCTTTCCCTTGTATTTGGCATCCCAGAAGATAGCCCAGGAGTCGGGCGGCTTGGGCAACACTGTCGTGTCGTAAAGAAGCGGGTTCGGCCCCCACATGAACGGCACACCGTAGACCTGGCCGTTGGCTTTGACTAAGGGCAAATCACGAAGTTTGGCGGAGAGCTGCGAATAGGAAGGAATTTTTGAAAGGTCCAGCGGCGCGGCCAGGCCCGCGCGCGCAATGGACGCGGCAACATCGCTGGAAGGCGAGATGACGTCATAATTCGAAGCGCTGCCGCCGCGCAGCTTGGCCACCAGCTCGTCGCTCGATCCCATGTAGGACGCAGAAACCTTGCAGTGATGGCCTTGCTCGAAGTCGTCGACCGTAGACTCATCCGAATAGCCTTCCCAGACCAGCAAACTCAACGATTCTTCCTTTTTTCCGCAAGCCCCGCACCCGAGCGCAATGGCAACCATCCCCAGGAGAATCGCGCGAGGTTTCATCGCTCCTCCGGCTACTTGGAATCCGCTTGATACACGACACGCCCACCCACGATGGTGGTGAGCACCTTAGTCGCTCCAATCTTATGCGGGTTGATGGCAAAAATGTCCTGCGAAATCATAATCAGGTCGGCGAGTTTGCCAACCTCGAGCGACCCTTCGGTTTTCTCGCGTCGTCCGGCGAACGCCGCTCCTGACGTGTATGCTTCGACCGCCTGAGGGACGGTCAGCCGCTGTTCGGGAAGGAAGCCCTTTGCCGGCGTGCCCTCCGCCGTTTGCCGCGTCACCGCGGTCTGAATCCCTTGCCATGGATTCAGAGTCACCACGGGCCAATCGCTGCCGAACGCCAGGCGCCCGCCAGCGTCGGCGATGCTTTTCCACGCCCAGGCGCGCGACGCGCGGTCGGGTCCGGCATTGCGCGCCCAAACGTTGAGGGTATCGGCATCCGGATAAGAATGCAGCGGCTGCATGCTGGCGATAACGCCGATCTTCCCAAAGCGTGGAATGTCCGCTGCCGCAACCGTTTCAATGTGCTCGATGCGCCAGCGGCGATCCCGCTTGTGATTGTGTTGTTCCGCGTTCTCGTAGCCATCGAGCGCCATGCGAACGCCATAATCCCCGATGGCATGCGTAAACAGTTGGAAGCCGCGCTTGTCGAGCTCGGCAACGGCGGCGTTGTAGTTCGCAGGCTCCCAGAAGGGCTTGCCCTTCAAGGAAGGGTCGTCGCTGTAGGGTTCGAGCATGGCCGCCGTGTGCGACTCCACCACACCGTCCACCATGAATTTCACCGCGTCGGCGTCGATCCATTCGTCGTGGAATTTCTTGCGTGACGCCTCCATAGCGTCGAGGTCCTGCTGCCGCAGGGAAGGAGGATTCAGGAAATAAGCGATGTACATCCGCAAGCTAAGGTCGCCGCGATGCCGCATTTCGTCGAACAGATCGAGAACTTCAAAATCGCCCCCGGCGCTGTCGACGCGCGTGAGACCATTTTCATTGGCCCATTTCATTCCGGCGCGCAACGCCAAAAGCTTGTCCTCGCGAGTCGGCTTCGGCACTACCTTCGCGACCAACTCTTCTGCCGCTTCTTTCAGAGCGCCCGTGGCTTCTCCGGTCTTCTCATCGCGCACGATGATGCCATTCGGCGGATTCGGAGTTTCGCGAGTGATGCCCGCGAGCGCAAGGGCTTTCGAATTCGCCCAGTAGGTATGCCCGTCGTAACCTTCCAGAAAAACGGGCCGGTTGGGGAAAATCTCGTCGAGATACTTCTTGTGAGGTAAGGCCTCCGGACCAAACATCGCATAATTCCAGCCGCGACCCAGAATCCAGTCGTCGCCCGGATGTTCCGCCGCGTATTGGCGCAGTTTCTTCTGGATATCCGGAACGTCTTTCGCGCCTTCCAGGTTCACGCGGCCAAGACTAAGCGAGCCGTCGAGAAAATGAATGTGGCAATCGGTGAAGCCGGGGAGGACCAGTTTTCCGCCCGCGTTGATGACTTTCGTGCCCATGCCGCGGATTTTTTCGATGGTCGTATCGTCGCCGACCGCCACAATTTTCGCGCCGTGAATGGCGACCGCCTGCGCCCAGGGCTGCTTGGGATTTTCCGTGTACACGCGGCCGTGAATCACGATGATGTCGGCTGGCTCGACGATGAGCCCCTGCGCTCCGGCGCTGCCGGTCATCCCCGAACAGAGGACGATCAGCTGTAACGTGAGCGGAATGGAACGGGAGTTCATCGCCATGCTGTCCTTTTTAATGCCCTCAGCGTCAAAATGTGGGCGGTGTGTTGATCCACAGCACCCACGCTTCTTTGCGTCCGGGATTCCTCCAGCGATGCGGCGTGGAGCTTTCAAAATACAAACTGTCGCCGGGCTTCAGCCGATAATGTTCAGTTTTGTTAAGCCAGATTTCAAAATCTCCGCGAAGCACGTGCAGAAATTCCTCCCCTTCGTGAGAGTAGGATTCGCCGCTGCCGCCGCCGGGCTTGACGCGGAAGAGGTGAGGTTCCATTGCCGTATTGCCCCAGGCCAGCAGTTCCATGCGCACATCAGGTGTGGTTTCCAGAATTTTTCTCTCCGCAGGGCGAACCAGACGCGGATTGTCCCCGGCCGTTTCGAATAGGGAAAGTATGTTGGTGCGATAAAAACGCGCAATGCGGCGCAGCGTCGCGACCGAGGAGCGCATTTGGCCGCGCTCGAGCGCGCTGAGAAAGCCGACCGAAACGCCGGTGGCTTTGGCGACTTGCGCAAGGGAAAGGCCGCGCCTGACGCGCAAGCGGCGAAAACGCTGCCCGGGACTGAGCGTGCCTTCCGCGGGCGGAGATACTACGCCCTGGCGCTTGAGGACATGAACGATCGCGGGCGGATTGAGGCCACGAGCACGCCGGAGAAAAATGGCTCGCTGCAGCAGGCGCACGTCGGATTCGCCATACAGCCGGTAGCGGCTCTCGGTGCGTTGCGGTCTGACCAGCCCAAGCGCCTCCCAGGCGCGCAACGCCGAAGAGGAAATGCCTACGCGGCGAGCGACCTCGCTGATGCGCAGCAGCCGACGGTGACCGCGGGCGTCTGAACCTTCCGATAAATTCTTTCTGCTTGACACCGCCGCCAACTTTCTCTAAGTTTGCGGGATTATAGTAAGGTTTCCGGGGCGCAGCAACCACGAAGATGCGATCCTCTCAACCACCTTCGTGGCAAGGGGTGAATTCATGAAAGACAAGGCCACCTTCTTGGGGTTTCTCTCGTCGCGCCGTCGTAGCATCTTCTTCAACGCCACTTGGATTCTCGCGTTTGCTTTGGCTACTCCGTTCGCGCAGGCGCAAAGCACCGGCGGCCGCATTCGTGGCACGGTCACCGATCCGAGCGGTGGTGCCGTAGTCGGCGCTACCGTCACGTTACTCAACGAAGCCACCCGCGTCACGCGCGACGTGCAGACCGGTGCGAATGGCGAATATATTTTCCTCGAAGTGCCAGTTGGTTCCTATGAAATTGACGTCTCGAGCCATGGTTTCAAACAATATGCGCGCAAAGGCATTCCCCTCAACCTCAACGAAGTGGTCAGCGTCGATGTAGTGTTGCAAATTGGTGGTTCCACGGAAAGGGTGGAAGTCACGGGCGCGCCGCCGGTTGTGGATACCTCGTCAACGCAACTGGGGGCGGTCATGAATTCGGTTGCGGTCAGCGAACTGCCCCTGAACCTCCGCAATACCTACGCCTTGCTCCAGCTTCAGCCGGGGGTGTCTTCGCAATTTGGCTCGAGCGACACCGTCTTCTTCGGGGCAGACAACCCAGGAGTTGTTTCCGTGAATGGCGGACGCGGGAGAGCCAACAATTATATGGTGAACGGGGGTGACGGCAACGATCTCTTCGTGAACCTTCCCGCGATTCAGCCTTCCCCGGATGCCATCGACGAGTTTCGTGTGCTGACCAACACTTTCGATGCCGAATATGGACGCAATTCCGGCTCGGTTGTCAACGTAGTGACCAAGTCAGGAACGAATCAACTCCATGGCAGCTTTTATGAATACTTCCGCAATACGGTCCTCGATGCCAACACGTTTTTCAACAATGCAGCGGGCGTTGGCGTTCCCGATTTCAAACAGAATCAATTCGGCGGAACCCTCGGGGGACCAATCCGAAAGGATCGCACATTTCTCTTTGGTTCCTATGAAGGTCGAAGAATCCGCCAGGGTATTTCTTCGGGGAGCGTCTTCCTTCCCACCGCCGGAGAAACCAGCGGAGATTTCTCCACCGGGGGCTTGGCGAGTAACACTGTCGACCCTAATGGATTTAGTGGTTTTACGGGCACGCTGGCCGATTCACTCGTGGCCAACATTTTCGAGAACCGCACCGGTTGCCGGAGCAGTCTTCCGACATCGGCCGTCATCACCAACCCGAAAACGAACCAAACGATGACTGTCAATCCCCAGGGCAACCTAGACGCTGCGGCCGCCGGCACTCCGACTCTCTACAGTAACATTTTCACAAATTTCGTAATTCCGGCCCAGTGCTTTGACCCTGTCGCTGTAAATCTGTTCCAACAGTTTGTGCAGCCTGCCGATCCCAGCGGAACCGGCGTGGCCGTGACATCGCCGGACAAAAAGGTCCGTGGAGACCAGGCTACTGCACGCTTCGACCATAAAATCTCTTCGAGCCAGCAATTCAGTGCCTACTATTATTTCGATGACGAGTCACGACTTGAGCCTTTTGCGTTTTTCCAAGCGGCGGGAGCCAATGTTCCGGGTTTTGGCTCTTTATTTGCCACGCGCATTCAGCAGTGGAACATGAGTCACACCTGGACAGTCGGCGCAACCTCGGTGAACGAATTCCGGTTCAACTATTTCCGTGAATCCCAAGAAACAAACAATCACCCGGGGCGGATCCATCCGGTCACATCATCTTGCACCGGGGCTGCGGCCAATTTCTGCTTCAACGGAACACCCGATACACCTACGGCTTACACAAATGCAGGCATTACCCCCAGCCCTTCGCTGGGAATCACTCCCAACCTCTCGGGACGCGAAGGCGTTCCCTTTATCAGCGTTTCCGGCGGCTTCATTATTGGCAACAATTCGGAAGGCGAATTGCCGCAGACCGGGAACACTTTTCAGTGGTCAGATAACTACACGAAGGTCGTCGGAGGCCACACCGTGAAATTCGGCGGCGACGTCCGGCGCCAACACTTTGACCAGTTTTTGTATTTTGATGTGAACGGCAGCTTTGGTTTCTCTCCCGGCGGGCCAAACGACGTCGGCTTCTCGGATCTCTATCCCAATTATTTCCTCGGGTTGCCTAATTCCTTTGGACAAGGGTCAGCACAGCTCGAGAACGTCCGTAGTTCGGCCGTCTATTTGTTTGCTCAGGATAGCTGGAAGCTGAAGCCGAACCTCACTCTGAACTATGGACTACGGTGGGAATTGAATACACCACAGTATGACACAGGAAACCGCCTGCAGACCTTCCGGCGCGGCCAAGCGGATACGCTATATCCCTGCGTGATTGGTTCCAATGGTTCTGCGCTCACGGGATATCCGGTAGGCACCGATTGCAGTCCGACGGGACCGGGGGCATCCGTTTTTCCTCTCGGCGAAGTGATCCCCGGCGATAAAGGCATACAGCGCGGAATGACTTCAACTTATTACAAGGCGTTTGCGCCGCGCATTGGGCTTGCTTGGAGCCCGGCGGCAAAACAGGGTTTCCTAGCGAAGGTTTTTGGCGGTCCTGGCGAGAGCAGTATTCGAGTGGGCTACGGAATCTTCTACAACCCGATTGAACAGCTAGTGCTGGAGCAGTTCAGTGCCGAGCCTCCTTTTGGCGGCAGCACCTTTGTGTCGAGCCCCTTGCTCCAAACGCCCTACGTCCTCCAGTCGGGTTCGACCATCCCGAATCCTTTCAACGGAGTGCTTTCTCCGAAGACTGGAACTGCTGTGGATTGGTCGGTCTTCCGGCCCATTCTGCTGTTCGGTGAATTCCAGCCACATCTGCGTACGCAATACGCGGATCAATATAACCTTACCTTTCAGCGTCAACTGACACAGAGCCTGCGTTTGCAAATCGGCTACGTGGGCACGCAGGCGCACCGCTTGCTCGCCTCCCATGATCTCAACTTTGGCAATGCCCAGACGTGCCTGGATCTAAACGATATTCTAGGGGCCGGAACTTGCGCACCATTCGGCGAGGATGTCCAGTATCTTATTCCCCCAGGAACAATCATCCAGACTTCGTCGGGGGGACTGCACCTGCCCTACAATGCCGGGTCTGGCGGCCTCTTTATCCCCAATGGAACCACCGTAACGAACGGTGTTGACCTCGTTGGGATCAGGCCATTTTCTTCCCCACTCTGCCAGCCGCTGACAGGGGTGAATTGTCCTCCCGACCAGACGCCCGTCTTTAGCAATATTTTTGCAGAGGACACCACTGGCAATTCCAGCTATAACGCTCTGCAAATCTCCCTCGAGCAGAACTTCTCCCACGGCCTCCAGTTCACGGCCGCCTACACTTTCAGCAAATCTCTGGACAATGCGTCGAGCTTCGAGGAGTTGCTTAATCCTATCAATCCGCGCTTGAGCCGCAGCCTTTCTCTGTTCAATTCCACCCACCGCTTCGTCTTCAGCCCATACTGGGTGCTGCCCATCCCGAAATATGATGGCTTCCGCGGCAAAATGTTCGATGGCTGGGGCGCTTCGGCGATCGTGACGTATCAGAGCGGCTTCCCCATCCGCATTTTGGACGGCAACGACCAGGAACTCATGGGCAGCTTTTTCTTCCTACCCGTCGGGGAGCCGGATCGCACAGGGCCTTTCCAAACGTTTAATGGGCGCAAGGTACAGACGTTCAACGGCGTTTCCGCAAATTACTTCTTCAACCCAAATAATTTCGCGGATTCAAACCTCGCACAATTCGGCAATTCGCCTCGAACCATTTGCTGCGGGCCGCCCATCAGCAACACGGACATCAGCATCTTGAAGCGCACGCGCATCAACGAAAGGTGGGATACGGAGTTTCGCGCGGAATTCTTCAACGCGTGGAATCATACCCAGTTCCTCAGTCCCGACGGGAACTTCAGCGACCTCGGTTCAACCTTTGGGGTCGTGACGAACACCCGCGATCCGCGCGTGATTCAGTTTGCTCTCAAATTCCTCTTCTAATGAGTGCGAAAAGGAGAGAAAAACGCACGCCCAAAGTGCAGACCATAAGAGCCGCGCCCCTCGCGCGCATGAGATAATACGGTCACCGCCTCAAACTGACCGCAGGGAACAGTCCTGCATCGACGGAGCAGCATCATGCACGACGCACTAGAGAAAGAACTCGCTACTTACGAACAGCGCACGCCGAAATCCGCTGCCGCCCACAAACGAGCCATGGAACGGATTCCACTCGGCGTTGCCAGCAATTATCGCCACTACGAGCCCTACCCGCTCTTCGTAAAAGACGGCAAAGGCAGCCGGATTCACGACCTCGACGGAAACGAATACATCGATCACAACCTCTGCTTCGGCGCGTTGATGGCCGGCCACTGCCATCCCGCTGTAGTGAAAGCTGTCGAACACGAACTCGATCGCGGCACGACCTTTGGCATGCCGCACGACCAGGAATGGGAGCTTGCCGAAGAAATCTGCAAGCGCTATCCCGTCGAGATGGTGCGCTTCGGCTCGAGCGGTACGGAAGTCACCATGCACGCCTGCCGTCTCGCGCGGGCCGCCACCGGTCGTGACAAAATCCTCAAATTCGAGGGCGCCTACCACGGCTTACATGACACCGCGCTCGTCAGTGTCAAGCCCAAAGCCGAAGATTATGGTGATCCCGACGCCCCCACGAGCGTTCCTGGCGGCGGAGGCATTCCCAAAGCCTCGCTTTCCAATGTCTCCATCGCTGCATTCAACAATCTGCCCACGGTCGCGCGGCGCTTTAAAGAGAATCCTGGTCAGATCGCCGCCATCATTCTCGAGCCCATTATGATGAACGTCGGATTGTGCTTGCCCGAACCAGGCTTCCTCCAGGGCTTGCGCGATATTTGCACGAAGAACGGCGCTCTGCTCATCTTCGACGAAGTGAAAACCGGAGCCAAGCTCGCCTGGGGCGGCGCAAGTGAGTTCTTTGGCGTCAAGCCGGATATCCTCTGCCTGGCCAAGTCCATTGGCGGTGGCCTGCCGCTCGGAGCATTTGGCGCAAGCAGCGCCGTGATGGATTTGATCTCGCAGCACAAGGTTTTTCACGGCGGCACTTACAACACCAACCGCGTCGCCATGGCCGCGGGCCTCGCTACATTCCGCGAAGTTCTCACGCGCGAAGCCTACGCTCACGTCGGCCATCTCAGCAAGAAACTCACCGAAGGCTATCGCGCCATCGTCAAAAAATCCGGAATGCGAGCCTATGTTGCGAGCGCGGGCGTCAACGGCGCGCTCATGCTCTACCCGCAGGAGATTCGCAACTATCGCGACTGGACCAAAATCGACGTCGACCTTTGGCGGCAGTACTGGTTTGGCATGGTCAATCGCGGCGTACTCGCGCAGCCCTATTGGTGGGATGAGCAGTGGACCATCTCGGTACAACACAGTGAAGCGGACATCGATAGGCACCTTGCCGTCTTCGAAGAGGTTGCTCCCGCGCTCGCCAAAGCGCAGCAAGAACGCGGCATGGCCCATGTCGGTGCCGCGGGCCACTAAGCAAAGACAGGAAAGCTCAGCCGAGCGAGCAGGAGAGAGTCGAGTTGGCAAACGGGGTTATCACGGCGCTGCCCACGGTCGAGCCGCAGGAACAGCCTCACCTGAAGCGCGTCTTGGGCCGTTGGGACCTGGTCTTGCTCTTCGTCGTCGCGGTCTTCAACCTCAATGTCGTGCCATCCATCGCCGCCAACGGGGGCATCACGGTTTGGCTGTGGATGATCTCTCTCCTCCTTTTTTTCTGGCCGCAGGGCATTGCTGTCATCGAATTGGCGCACCGGTACCCCGGCGAAGGCGGCGTCTACCTCTGGGCCAAGGAAGTCTTTGGCGACTTCCACGGCTTTCTCTCCGGCTGGTGCTACTGGACCAACAACATGATGTACGTTCCAACCATCATGTTGTATTTCGTCGGTGTTTCTGTGTTTTCCCTCGGTCCCGCGCATGCTGGGCTCGCCGACAGTAAGTCCTTCGCCCTTACCGCCTCGCTCGCCTTGCTTGCGATCCTCGTGGTTCTCAACATCGTCGGCCTCGGCGTCGGCAAGTGGATCAATAACATCGGCGGCCTCGGCACCTTCATCGCCGGCGGCCTGTTGATTGGTCTCGGCGTCATCGTCTGGCTGCGCTTTGGCACCTCTGTCACCTCGGCCGATTTCCGCATTCCCGCGAACCCGCGCTTCGTTCTGAACTCTTTCGGCGTCATTTGCTTCGGCCTGGTCGGTCTTGAACTCGCTTCGGTCATGGGCGACGAAATTGAAGACCCTCGCAAGACTCTTCCCGGGGCCGTCGCCTGGGGCGGCATTCTTTCTGGCGCGCTGTACATCGGCACGACGCTGACCTTGCTGGTGGCCGTCAGCAAAGAGCAAATCAGTGTCCTTCAGGGAATCGTCCAGGCGGTCAGCCACATGTCCTCGCGGGTGGGCATCGGCTGGATCATCGCTCCCTTTGCTCTGATGCTGAGTTTGTCCATCGCAGGAATCGGCTCGGCCTGGCTCGGCGGCTCGGCGCGCATCCCATTTGTCGCCGGACTCGACTCGTACATGCCCGACTGGCTTGGCAAGATTCATGCGAAGTACGCCACGCCGTACGCCGCGTTGATCGTGCATGCGATCGTTTCCTTGATCCTGGTCGTGATCAACTTCAGCTTCAGCGGCGCCGGGGTCCAAGAAACTTTTCAGAAGCTCTTGTCGCTCGCGGTTGTCCTTCAGCTCATTCCGTTTCTCTATATGTTCGGCGCATTGCTTCGAATTGCTTGGCAGAAGTCCTTTGCCCCAGGGCGCTATGGTAAAGCCACTTTGATCGCTGCCGGTCTGAGCGGATTCCTGACCACCACGCTGGGAATCGCTTTGGCGTTTTTCCCCGCGCAGCAAATCACTTCGCTGTTTTCCTACGAAGTGTGGATGTTTGGCGGCACATTGGCCTTTATCGGCTTGGCCGCTTTTTTCTTTTTTATCTACGGCCGGCGCAAGGCCGCGCGCAAGCTTGCGCCTTCTCGGCCCGCCACGTGAGTTTTGCCAGAGCGCAGGAAGAACTCTGTTTCCTGAGGAGGCGGGGCTTTAGCCCCACTAGAATGATCGCGGGCTTTGGCCCCGCGAGTCCGCTCGGGTTTTTGGGCAACCAGTTGAGCTTGCGGAGGGAGTTATGTCCAGCATCGCTAAAACCAGCGTTCGCACCTATCAGAACTACGTGAATGGCCAATGGGTCAGCAGCACCTCGGGGGAAACGTTTCCCGTTTACGACCCTTCCAGCGAAGAAGTGATCGCTCAGGTCGCTTCCTCGAGCTCCCCTGATGTCGACAAAGCCGTCCAGGCCGCCCGCGCGGCGTTCGACTCCGGCCCCTGGGCTACCACTACCGCCCAGGACCGCGGCCGCATTCTTTTCAAGCTGGCCGAAAAAGTCCGCCAGAACACCGCGCAACTCGCCGAACTCGAATGCCGCAACACCGGCAAGCCCATCGTCGAAGCCGAATTCGACATCGCTGACGTCGCAACCTGCTTCGAGTATTACGGCGGCCTCGCCACGAAAGTCACCGGCAACGTCAATCCCGTTCCCGCCAACGCGCTCAGCTTCACCATGCGCGAACCGATCGGCGTCGCCGGCCAAATTATTCCCTGGAACTATCCTCTGCTCATGGCCGCCTGGAAGCTCGCTCCCGCCATCGCCGCCGGTTGCACCTGCGTCCTGAAACCCGCCGAGCAAACACCTCTCACCGCGCTCGAGTTCGCCAACTGGTTGGAAGAGGTCGGCTTGCCGCCCGGTGTCGTCAACATCGTCAACGGCTACGGCGAATCGGCGGGCGCTGCGCTTGTCGCTCATCCCGGGGTAGACAAGATCGCTTTCACCGGCAGCGCGGCCGTCGGAAAAATCATCGTCAAGAGCGCCGCGGATACGCTCAAGCGCGTCACTCTCGAACTCGGCGGCAAATCCCCAAACATTTTCTTTCCCGACGCCGACTGGGAAGCTGCCGTGGATGGCGCGCTGTTCGGTGTCTTCATCAATCAGGGCGAAGTTTGCTCGGCGGGCAGCCGCATCCTCGTCGACAAGAAGATTTATTCCAAGTTTGTCGATGCCATGACCGAAAGGACCAAGCGCATCAAGCTCGGCGCTCCTCTCGAACGCGACACCAAGATGGGTCCTCTTGTCAGCAAAGAGCAGTACGATCGCGTCGCGTCCTACCTCGATCTTGGCAAGAAGGAAGCAAAAGTCTCGATCGGCGGCGGCCGCCCCAAGCTGTTTGGCAAAGGTTATTACCTCGAACCCACGATTTTCTACGACGTGGAGAACTCGGCGCGCATCGCTCGTGAAGAAATTTTCGGCCCCGTGGCTTCCGTCATTCCTTTTGATGGCGAATCGGAAGCCATTCGCATTGCCAACGATACGCCCTATGGTCTCGCCGCCGCGGTTTGGACTCGCGACATTTACAAAGCGTTCCGCGTCGTGAAATCGCTCCGGGCGGGAATCGTCTGGGTCAATCACATGCAGCCGACCTATGTGGAGGCACCCTGGGGCGGCTACAAGCAATCCGGCTTCGGCCGTGAACTCGGTCCCTGGGGTGTCGAAGAGTATCTCGAAACCAAGCAGGTGTTCGTCAACCTCGACGAGTCCCCCATCGGCTGGTACTGACATGGTCGATCGCGATTTCAAGTCCCGGCTTGTCGGGGTCCAGCATCCGGGACCCCCTCCCGTCACCTATGTAAGCGCTTCGAATCACGGGCTAGTCGCAACTGCCGCCGGTGTCATCCCGAGCCAAGTCGCGTATTTCGCGGACGGCGGCGAGGGATCCGGGTGAGAACTCCGAATCCACGAGCGCACCAAGAGAGGTATTATGAAAACCATTCAGCTCCGCACGGAAATTCCTGGACCAAAGTCTCGGGCCCTGATGGCCCGCCGCGAAGCCGCCATCCCCCGCGGCCCTTACAGCGCCACGCCCGTATTCGCCGCGCGCGCTGAAGGAGCCGTCATTGAAGACGTGGATGGCAATCGCTACATCGACTTTGCCGGCGGCATCGGTTGCCTGAATGTCGGTCACCGTTCGCCGCGCGTGACCGCCGCCATCGCCGAGCAACTCCAACAATACCTGCACCTCTGCTTCGCCGTCACGCCTTACGAAGGCTACGTCGCCGTCGCGGAAAAACTAAACGCGGTGGCACCCGGCAAATTCCCAAAGAAAACCATTCTGGTCAACTCCGGCGCGGAGGCCATCGAAAACGCCGTCAAAATCGCCCGCGCTTATACGAAGCGTCCCGCCGTCATCTGCTTCGAAGACGCTTTCCATGGCCGCACGCTTCTCACCATGTCGCTCACCAGCAAAACGCATCCCTACAAAGCCGGCTTTCAACCGTTTGCGAGCGACATCTATCGCATTCCCTATGCTTATCCCTACCGCCACGCTGCGGGAACGTCAGCCGAAGACTTTGCGCACCATCTCGAAGACGCCTTCAAGCGTTCCGTCGCTCCCGAATCCGTCGCCGCAGTCCTCGCCGAACCCGTTCTCGGCGAGGGCGGCTTTGTCGTTCCCCCGCCGGGTTACTTCAAGCTGCTCCAGAAGATTTGCCGCGAGCACGGCATCCTTTTCATCGCCGACGAAGTGCAGTCAGGCTTCGGACGCACCGGAAAGTGGTTCGCTTCCGAACATTTCGGCGTCGAGCCCGACTTGATCGCCATGGCGAAGTCGCTCGGCGGGGGCATGCCCATCGCCGCCGTCACCGGCAGCGCCGAAATTATGGACGCGCCCGGCCCGGGCTCCCTCGGCGGAACCTTTTGCGCTCACCCCTTGTCTTGTGCCGCGGCGCTCGCCGTGATCGAAAGCATAGAGAAGGATGGCCTGCTGGCGCGCTCCGCCGAAATCGGCGAACGTTTTGAAAAGCGCGCTTGCATCTGGCAGAAGAAATGGGATCTCGTCGGCGAGGTGCGCGGCCTTGGCGGCATGTGCGCCATCGAGCTCGTCCGCAGCGCCGCCACGCGCGAGCCGGCCGACACCGAAACCAAGCAAATCGCCCGCTACTGCTACGAGCACGGCCTTATCACCATCACCGCCGGCACCTTCAACAACGTCATCCGCATCCTCGTCCCGCTCGTCGTCACCGACGAACAATTCGACGAAGGACTCGACGTCATCGAAGCCGCCCTCGCCTCGGTCGCCGAGCCCAAGCACGCCGCCCTGTCGCGCGCGGGTAGAGACGCGTAGACGAGTGGTGCAAGCGGACAGTAAAACTTGACGATGACTTCCCACGCCGCGAAAGCGTAAGATTCCAGCGCCAGCCCCACAAGATAAGGAGAATCCGATGAAGACCTTCGCCGTATCTCTCGTCCTGCTGGGCGTGATCACCGCCGCCCCAACCCTGCGCGCCCAGGGTGGCTCGACTGCCCAGCAGCAACCGCCCACCGTCGCTTCCGTCCTCAACATGCATTACGGGATTGTCGAGCAGCAAGTCGTCTCCGCCGCGGAGGCCATGCCCGAAGACAAGTATTCTTTCGCGCCCACCAGCGGAGAATTCAAGGGTGTGCGTACTTTCGCCGAAGAGGTGAAGCACATCGGTTTTGCCAACCACCTTTTTTTCGGTCCGCTCATGGGTGAGACGATCGACGCCAAATCCATCGAGCAAAATGCCAACGGCCCGGCCGAATTGAAGACCAAAGCCGAAATTGTTCAGTACTTGAAGGATTCCTTCGCGCTAGGCCATCGCGCCATTGCGGGGATCACTTCCGAAAATGCAGTCACGCCGCTGGCCAAGCCGGTACTCCCGTTCCTCTCAACCCGTCTGGCCATTGCCAATATCGGCGCATGGCATTCCATGGATCACTACGGTCAGATGGTCGAGTACCTGCGCATGAACGGCATCATCCCGCCCGCCAGCCGCCCGCGCCCGCCGCAACAGCCGTCCTCGCAACCCAAAGCTCAGCAGTGAGGAGGTTTGCCTAGGACCAAGCAGCTCGGATCAGGGCGCTATTTGTTGATGTCGTCCTTGGCTTCCAGCCGCTTCAGCAATGGCTCCAGGAAGGGCTTGGTCTGGTCCGGCGCGCCACTGATGGCTTGCGTCAACTCCTTCGTAGCCGCAGGAAAATCTCCTTTATTCGAGTCGACGCGCGCCAGTGCCAAGTGGCTCACCCAGTGATTGGGATCTTTCTTGGGAACCTGCGGATACAGCTCGAAGGCCCGCTTTGCGTTCCCTTGTCTCTGCAGTCCCCGAGCGTAAACATAGAGTTGCACCGCGTTTGCTTTCGCAAAGGCCGTCGCAAGCGCCTTGTCGGCGTCCTCTTTCTTGCCCATCGCGTTGTAAATGCGCGACTTGGTCTCCCAGTTTTCAAAGCGTTCTTCATTCTGAATCGAAGTGTTTTCCCACTTCAGGGCTTGCTCGAGCTCATAATTGTTGTCCAGGCACCAGTTCGCCGCTTCGTCATAGCCGGCCCAGGTGAAGCCGCCCACGCTGCGCAACTCGTTCTTGATACTCCGCAACACGACAGCCTTGACGTCCACACCAATCTGGAATGGCACAGCCAGCTTTTCCCACCGCAGCGTCGCCACGACCGAATCCGGCTTGACATCGTCGAACGTATACGTCAGCGCCTCAAACGGTTCTGCCGCATGCGGTTTCACGCTCACGCGCAGCGCATCCTCTCTCGTCAAAGCTGAAGCTGCCCCACGACGTCGCGTTCTTGGAGAAGATAATCGTCCACTGATCTTTGTCGGGAATCGTGTGCAAACCATACGTGCCCGCCGCCAGCGGCTTCGCTTCCACCGTCACGTCGTCGGTAAACGTAATCGTCGTATTTTCATTCGCCCCGGCACGCCACACCTTCCCATAAGGAACCGTTTTGCCCCAAATCTCCCGGCCTCCCACCTCAGGCCGGTGATACGTAATCGTGATGTCCGTTAACCCGATTCGTTGCGTCACGCTGGCCCGCTGGCTGACTCGCGGAATGTTCAATTCCGTCGGCTGGCTGCCGTTCTTGAATTGTGCTTCCGCGCTGCCGGCCAGAAGTCCCAACCCCGCCATTCCCGCAAATAACCTCAGAACGGACTTCGACGTGTTGCGCATAACCGCACCATCCTCTCTCCTGCAATTGCGACCTGGTGGTGCGCCGAGTCCCGGCGCGACACCCCCGCTTGCGGTAGACGCCGCCGTACCGGTTCGGTAAGCAGAAATAGCAGGACTAGGAACAGCGAACCGTGGCAATTCAGAAAAAATTTAGATGGGAGTAACCTGGCGCGCGGCTGATGCGCTCTAAACTTTTCCAGGCAGGATGAGACCAAGCGCCGGGGGCATCGTTCAACGCAAGTCGTCATTAGGAAGGAGGCGCGTAACCTTCTTCACGATTTGCGATGCCACCGATGAGCTTTGCGCCTCGATGGCCTCAAGCCCCATGACCCGATGAAGTTTCATCAAAGCTCGTCCAAGATGCGTAGAGCGACCACCGCCCGATCATGATGTTGCTCGGTGTACCACACGGGAGCGTGCTCCTCTAGAAGGTTGAAGAACTCCCGAAGAACTGAGGCCATAAATACGGATTGTGCCCGGAAGGCATTTGCTTTGTCGCTCTGAACCCCGCTCTGTGCGCAACCTTGTCTGCGCTCAGGTCTGGGCTTCTCCTCATCGAATTCAGGGTCATTCATGCCGTTACTCTGCTCGGCAGCCTCAGGTAAAAGGCACGCGGTTAGGGGGGCGGGGACCTTATAGCTTGCCTTACGTTAAACCGTCCTTGACTAACGTCAAACCTCGAGCGATAGCGTACGGACGGAAAAGAACACAGCCACTCGCTTGTAGAGTCATGCTGTAAGGTTTTTATATGCGTCGCGTATTAGGGTTTTCACCTGATTGCGATGATCTGAGGCAGGCTTTTCCCGCAAGCTCAGAACATACAATCCTAACTGGGCTCAACCCGAACTAAGGTGATAACGGCCGAAGTTGAATCGGCCCGAAACTGTCCAGTTTCGTGTGCCAGGAGCCGGCAAGAACAATGCTAGATTTCGAGCGGTGTTTCATGACCATTAGTCAGCACGTCGGACGTTCGTGTTCTTTGGCGGTAGTTGCTGCCTCGGAACTGCTATTTCATAACCGATTTTCGGTCTAATCATAACCGTATCCTTCTCACGAGCGCTCATTCAGGGCCCTGACGCCTTCTAATGCTGCGATCACAGAACTGCTCCTGCTCCTAAACAACTCGCTGAACGTTTGCATGTGAAGGTCTGCAATTCGGGAGTGGACCCGCCGTCGAGAGATGAACCCGAATTCCGCACTACCCTGTTAGCCGAAAGGTTGTTTATTTTCGATGGAGCGAAGTGGTCCGCTGGATGGAGAGGTCATCAGGCCGGAAATGTTGGGGAAAGAGGCTGCATAACCTGGTGGGCCCACCTGGACTTGAACCAGGAACCTGCGGATTATGAGTCCGACGCTCTAACCAGTTGAGCTATGGGCCCCGCTAACGATCATACCTTGATCTTATACTTTTTCTGGAGCACCTCGCTGAGCTTTCGCAGACCGCGCTCGCCGGCCGCGCGATCGGGTTGGACGTAATAAGCCATTGTCGTGGACACGGCGTGACGAAGGAAGGATGGACTGGATGGTCGTCTCATCTACACCAGCTTCATTCAACCCGGTTCCCGAGCCCACGTTGGAAAGGCATGCCATCCGAACCAAGCGCCGTTGACGTGCACCTCATGGCAACTTTGACGGTAACCCGACTCCCGGAACTTGTTGCTAAGTCCCTTGAAATCAATAACTCGGTCAAGACAAGTTCCTGGCACTCGAGACGCGTCGGAGACGCAGTCAGGGCTTATCTGGTCTTCGCCTTACGTTTTTATTCAGGCAAGGGGTTTAGCGATGGCACACTCCCGCGCAGGGCGTGGTTTGTCGCCAACTTCGTGAAGTTTTTGGGCCGCCAGGATTATTGCGGCGAGGATTGCGTGCGTTTTCAGAGATGTTTGAACACGTGGGCGATTTTCTTCCCGGCCTCTTCGGTGTAATACACCGTCACGTGCTCGCCTTTCTTCGCGCCTCGCGCAGAGTAGCGGGCGACGTCTTTGCCTGAGCTAACCACCGCCTGATCGGCAACCACGAAGGTCTCCTTGGTGCCATCGGCGGTCTTTACGGCGACGGTCTTTGAACCCTCGCCCACATCCTCAACCGTACCCTCAGTCGTGTGTACGGTCTTATCGCCAACCCACTCGACCGAGTGGGCCGTCTTGTCGGCTCCTTCTCCAACAGTATGGACGATCACATGGCTTCCTTCTTTGCCGGCAAGGTCACTTCCCTTCGCGGCATCCTTGAGGCCGTGGACGGTAGTCTTGTCGGTGAACTTCACCGTTTCGACCGTGCCGTCAGCAGTCTTCACGGCGATGGTTTTCGCGCCGGAGTCCACCTTTTCGATTGTGCCGGTAACGACGTTTGTTGAAGTCTGAGCACTCGCACGAACCGCGACAAAGCCCATCGCAGCCAGCGAGAGCACTACTTGAAAAACCACTCGAATGGAACTGGATGTCATGGTTCCTCCTTGAGATCTCCACGAAGCAAACAGTTAGTCTAGTCTACTCTTCGATAACTGTCCTGGCGATGATGAGGTAGATGACGTAGACCGGTTTGCCCGTCACCGGCTCCTGATCGTCCGTCGGAAACCGCGTAGGGGGACGCGTTAATCACCGGCGGAACACCGCACCCTGGCGATTGGTCGGCAATCCGCAGATGAGACTTTGCAACACGGAGCAGCCGAGATCGGAACACACACC
>Ga0182033_10000219_pt1 | contig 26724 bp, 27 predicted proteins | sample tim00Cox0000000H_FD_125968 | JGI IMG/M metagenome (GOLD analysis project Ga0182033, IMG submission 125968) | Lab enrichment of tropical soil microbial communities from Luquillo Experimental Forest, Puerto Rico - timezero.00C.oxic.00.000.00H | ecosystem: Environmental > Terrestrial > Soil >...
GCTTCTCATCCTTCTGCTGTTTACCGTTCTCCTGTTGTCTTCCGTCATGTGGGTGGCGCTGTTTCTTGCCAAGCAAGTCACGGTTCCTATCCAGGCGCTCGCGGAAGGCACCCGCGAAGTCTCCTCCGGCAACTTTGATTATCAGGTCCCGGAACAAGCTCAGGACGAACTTGGGGTGTTGGTGCGCTCGTTCAACACCATGACGACCCAATTGCGCGACAGCCGGGCACAGATCGATGAGTTCACCCGCAGCCTGCAACAAGCTGTGCAAGAGCTTGAGCGGCGGCGGCAATTGATGGAAACCGTGCTTGAAAATATTCCTACTGGAGTGATCTCGCTGGACAGTTCGGGAGCCATTTTGCGTATCAATACGTCCGTTTCGCGGATGTTCGGGATGGATGCAGGCGGGCTCGAATCCCTCGAGGAATTGCTGGGTGCGGACTCGGCGCGCACTGTCCAACACTTGATGCGCCGGTCTCTCCGCATGGGGGTGGTATCCCGGGAAATGGAAGCTGTGGCCGGGGGGCGCGTGCTGCATCTGGCTGTTACGGTAAGTTCTCTCGGCCCGCGCCGCGCGAACACGGGCTTTGTGCTGGTTTTCGATGATTTGTCGGAATTGCTCCGCTCCCAGAAGACGGAAGCGTGGCAGGAAGTGGCTCGCCGCATCGCACACGAAATTAAGAACCCCCTGACCCCCATTCAGCTCTCCGCGCAGCGACTTTCTCGATTCCTCGAAAAACGAGACTCCTTCGAACCCGATGCTTCCGGCGACTCGGAACTGGCGAAGCTCGTCGAGGAGTGCTCCCGTTTGATTGAACGGGAGGTTTCCACGCTCGCCTCGCTCGTCAATGAGTTTTCTCAATTTGTGCGCTTCCCGGCGGCCAAACTCGCTTCGGCAAACCCCAACGCCATCGTTCGGGAAGCGGTTGAAGTCTTTTCAGAAAGGCTGGATGGCATCACCTTGAAGACCGATTTCGCGGAGAATGTCGCGATGGTGCGAGCGGATGCCGGATTGCTGCGCAGCGTGGTCGTGAACCTCATCGACAATGCTGCCGAGGCCCTGGAGAATTCTTCTTTCCGCGAAATCACTGTTTCCACAAAGTCGCTTCCCGACGCCGAGGCCGTGGAAATCTCCGTCGCCGATACCGGGCATGGCATTTCCCCCGAAGATAAAGACAAGCTTTTTCTGCCGCATTTTTCGACCAAGGACCGAGGTACCGGCCTGGGCCTGGCCATCGCCGCGCGCATCGTCGCCGAGCACGGCGGGAGCATCCATGTTGAGGACAACTTTCCCGTTGGCTCTCGCTTCGTGATCGAGCTACCCGCGGCGGAATTGACGCCTGCCTCCATTGCCGACCACAACGGGTCCAGTACCGTCCTATGACGCTGCGGCCACACATCCTCATCGTCGACGACGAGGCGGGCATTCGCGAGTCCCTCTCTCTCATCCTGCGCGATGAAGGCTATCAAGTAGATGCCGTTGGGTCCGCCGAGGAGGCCTTGGAGCGCTCCGCGGTGGGGGATCTGGAGGTTGTGCTTCTCGACGTCTGGCTTCCTGGGATCGACGGCCTGGAAGCTCTTAGCCGCATTCAGGCGCTGCCTCACCCGCCCGCCGTCATCATGATTTCCGGCCATGGAACCATCGAGACGGCCGTTCGAGCCACTAAACTTGGCGCCTTCGACTTCCTCGAAAAGCCCCTTTCGCTGGAAAAAATCATCGTGCTGGTGCGCAATGCCATCCAGCAGCGCCGCCTGGAAGAAGAAAACCTGCTGTTGCGAAACGAGCTGGGCCATCGTTACCAGGTTATTGGCGACAGCGTGCCCATGAAAGCGCTGCGTCAACAGATAACCGTCACCGCTCCCACCAACGGCCGCGTGCTGATCTACGGAGAGAGCGGAACCGGCAAGGAATTAGTGGCCCGCGCCCTGCATGCGGCCAGTCTTCGCGCCAAAGGTCCATTCGTGGAAGTGAATTGTGCGGCAATTCCTGAAGAGCTGATCGAGTCCGAACTCTTTGGCCACATCAAGGGTAGCTTCACCGGCGCCACCGAAGACAAGATCGGGAAATTTCAGAAAGCTGATGGCGGCACGTTGTTTTTGGATGAGATCGGCGACATGAGTCTGCGCACGCAGTCGAAAGTGCTCCGCGTCCTCGAGGAACAGCGTTTTGAGCGCGTGGGCTCCAACGTCGCTTCGAACGTTGACGTGCGCGTCATCGCCGCGACAAACAAGAATCTGGAGCAGGAAATCTCCCGCGGTGCCTTTCGCCAGGACCTGTTTTATCGGCTGAACGTCATTCCCTTTTATGTTCCGCCATTGCGGGACCGCCGGGAAGACATACCCACGTTAGCGAACTATTTTCTCAGGGAGTTCAGCTCCGCCTACGGCAAGAAAACCCGCGAACTCAGCGAAGCCGCCATGGAAGTCCTGCTGCGCTATCCCTGGCCAGGAAATGTCCGTGAGCTGCGGAATCTCGTGGAGAGGCTGGTCATCGTATGCCCCCAGGCACGCATCGAACCCCATCATCTCCCGCCCGAACTCTTTCGGGGTGTTGCCGAAAGCCCACACCATCCCTACTCGACGCTCCACGAAGCCCGCAGTGCCTATGAGCGCGAGTTCATTCTTCGCAAGCTCGAAGAGCACCGCTGGAATATGACTCAGACGGCCACCGCCCTCGGACTCGAACGCAGCCACCTCTACCGCAAAATGAAATCTCTCGGAATCGCGGCTCCGGATTAGGCGCAAGGGGCGGTTAACTGAATCACGGCAAACCGGAGTTCTTTTCCCTTCCCAAATATCACCATTCGTATACAATCCTCGCAAACTCGGGTTGCCGTTGGAAACAAAGAACTGACAAAGCGGCGGTTTGCGGCGCTGTTAGCCACCCGCGCTTTTTCCACTCGCGTCGTTGGGGGGGTGGAGGGCCGATTCCCACTCTGTTTCATCGCGATTGCCAAGGAGAACTGCGTGAAAAAAATCGCTCTGATTCTGTCCACCCTTTCCATCACTTTGGCTCCCGCCGCCATCTCGCAAACCGCCACTGACGAAGCAACCAGCTCCTCTCGTCGCGCCGTCGAAGCTTCGCCGGCACCCTTCTTTTTTCCACACAACTGGATTCGCGGCTACACCGAATTTGCCGTGGCGCCTTCGCACAACGAGCCTGATCTAGGCCGCTGCATGTTTCCTCAACCGGTCACCGCTGGTGGAGCCGCTTCACCCTGCACGGCCTATGCGCGCTACCTGTTTAGCGGATATATGGAGATTCAGCCCCTGGGGCAAACGTTCGCGCGCCATCTCTTCTTGTTCTTCGAGCCAAGATTCAGCTTCGGGAGGAACATACCGCAGATCAGTTACGAAGAATCCATGGAGCCGATCGCTTATGACCGATCGATTGGAGCCGGATACCGCTTGCCGCGCAATCTCGAACTGCGCCTGACCCAGCACCAGGTCGACTATCTGGGACGTTACACACGGCTGCTTGGCCCAGCCGATCTCCGCACCACCGGTCCATACGGCCTTTATACCACCGTCTCGGTGCGCTGGTCTTTCGGTGGATACGGCCACAGCGGGCCGCCGTCGGCCTACTAGCCGGAGCAAAATGAGCTCCTGCAGCAGGCGGGGGCTCGCCCGCTGACGGCAAGAGAGACCAGGGAGCGACCGCTCTCTATTCTTCCCGGTCATGGGCTTTTCCCAGCTCTTCGAGCTGGTGCCGCCAATCGAGTTCTCTCACTTTCTGAGGATTTTCGCGCCAGTCCGGCGCCACTTTCACGTGCAGCCCAAGGTAGATTCTCGTTCCGAAGATACGCTCCAATTCTTTTCGTGCTTCCGTCCCGATTCTCTTGATCATTTCCCCCTTGTGCCCGATCAGGATTTTCTTTTGTGAATCGCGCTCGACGTTCACGAGCGCTTCAATCCGCAGAAGCTTGGGCGTCTCGTCAAACTTTTCCGCAAACACGGCCAGTGCGTATGGCACTTCGTGATACATCACCTGAATCGCCTTTTCGCGGATGATTTCCGCCGCCAGGAACCGCTCCGGCTGGTCTGTCACTTGGTCTTCTGGAAAATACGGCTCACCCTCCGGCAAATGCTTCAAGATCTCCGGAAGCAAGACCTCACAGCCGGAACCTTTCAGTGCGGAGACCGGCACAATAGCGGCAAAATCGAAAGCCTTCGTGAACGAGTCCATCAATGGGAGCAGCTTCCTCTTTGGCAAGCGATCGATTTTGTTCAGGGCCAGGATGGTTTTGCCGCGAAACCGCCGGGCCTTTTCCAACAACAATTCGTCCGCCTTCAGCTCCGGCCGGCTGGCATCCGTCATAAGCAGAAGAACATCGATTCCTTCGAGCGCCGCGGCCAGCTCCTGCATCATTTGCCTGCCAAGCGCGGAATTCGCCTCGTGCAAGCCGGGCGTATCGATCAAAACGATCTGCCCTGCCGCACTCGTTACAATTCCCTGAATGCGATTGCGGGTGGTCTGCGGTTTCGATGTGACGATCGAGATTTTTTGGCCGACCAGGCGATTGACCAGCGTGGATTTTCCGGCGTTCGGGCGTCCCACAATCGCAACGAATCCAGACCGAAACGCCTGCTTTTTCCCGACACTTTCTTGTTCTCGCATCAGGGCCTTACGATTGGCAACTCCAGGCGGCTGGGATGCTCCGCATCGTGAATCAGGTTGATATGTGCGGTCTTCGCATCTTTCCCGGTCTCCGCCGCGACCACGCCTCCGCTATTGTAGTTTTTCTGTGTCCCAGTGGAATTGATGCTGCTCACGATCAGCCGCAACCGGCTTCCTTTCGCGATGCGCCGCGAGAAAAAAGGGAAATTGTCAAACACGTATTGCTCCGTCGCTCCGGCCGGCACGAGCTTCGCTTCTCGGACAGACTCGCGATACCGCGCTCGCATGATGGCGGTCGTAAGGGAGACCGACCCACCGCCCGGCAGAATTTCAAACAAGTCCGCCGCGAGGTCCGTGTCCGGCACATCCATCTTCAACCACAGCGTCAGCTTTGCAAATCCCGTCGCTTCCGTGGCTTCTTGAAAGGGCTCGGTGTGATAAACCGCGCCCTCTCCGTACAGGTTCATCACCGCCCGTTGCGAGGTGAGATAATTGGGATCGTCCTCAGGCTCGGCGGCGCCGGGGCGCGTATTCAGCGGATCGTAGATCCAAGAATCGCCCGGAGCACCACCCTCCGCTTTGCTTTCGCTCATCGCCCCGGAATGAAATACGTCGCCGGCCGCACCGTTCGAGCTTAAATAAAATGTCTTCGTCGCGTTTGTGACGCTCTCCAGGCTATCCGCGTACCTCCACTCCTCCGCGCCAACCAGGTAATAAGCCACGCGCTTGCTTAGAAATTCCGGCTTGCGACCGCCCTTCATCGTCCAGTCGTACCATTCCGTGTGCAGCTTGTTGAGATCAAGAACACTTGCGGCGCCGAATTGCAATCCCCCCACTTCCGCCTTCGGCGTGCGAGTTCCCGCGTGGTCCCACGGCCCAATGATCAAGTAATGTTTTGCTTTGGCCTCCGCCGTTCCGTACTGCATATGCCGCTTGTAATAAGTGAGCGCTCCCGGCTGATCTCCGTCGTAGTGTCCTGTGATCGTCAGGATCGGCAGGCTGATTTTCTTGTATTGTTCGGGAGAAGGCGCCATCGCGTCGTAGTATGCATCAGGCACCGGATGCGCTACCCATTTCTGGAACACCGCCGACGGATTGCCCACCACCTGGTCATAGCTTTGAAATGCCGAGTGCGCCATATACATTTCGCGTGCTTTGCTCGCCCAAAAACTGCTACTACCAAAAAGGTTGCTGTTGCCCGTCACTCCGCTTGTGAATGTGAGCCATTGCATATCGTAAGGGCCAAAAATGTTGTACTGGAACGGAAAATCCACCCCGGGATGCGCGGCGGCGGCAGGAACAATCGTAGCCAGGTGCGGTGGAAACTCTTTCAGGACCGTCCATTGATCGAATCCCGCGTAAGAACCGCCCCACATGCTCACTTTCCCGTCGCAATACGGCTGCTTTGCGAGCCACTCCACCACGTCGTAGCCGTCGCGGCCCTCATTCGCAAACGGCTCGAATTCCCCGCCCGAATTGCCGCGGCCACGCACATCCACGAGCGCGTACACATAGCCATGCTTTGCAAAGTACACGGCACGGTCCGTATACGAGTCGCCGATATAGGGCGTAAACGTGAAGATCACCGGCTGTGGCTTTTTCTGCTCGTCGGCCGCGAATATGGTTGCGTTTAGCCGCACTCCATCGCGCATAGGAATCTTGACGCCCCATTGCATGTCCGTCCGAGGTTCTTCTGCCGCCGCTTTCTGTGCGCGGATGGGTACGGCTACGATCGTCAGAAAAGCACCAAGGGCTGCCGCCGCCGCACAAAGCTCTCTTGCTGTCGCGCGGACGATCAACTGTCCTCCCTCGAGAGATGGATGGCCTAACCCGTGGCTCCGAGTCTGCTCTTGGTTCTGCGTACCTAGGTCTTTGTGGGAACCGCTGTCATCTGTTTGCGGATTCGCACTCGCAACACTTTTCTTTGATTTGCTTCGACCACTTCAAACCGGTGGCCTTCCATTTCAATTTTGTCCCCGGAGGCCGGCACTTTGCCGGTAACGTGATTCAAAAGGCCGGCCAACGTGGTCACCGTCTCATCCGCTTCCTCGCCAAAATGCACACCCAACAACTCCTCCACCGCATCAATCGCCGTGCTTCCGCGCATGACCAATCCGCCGTCCGGTTCGCGAATCACGTCCGGGGCCAGCGGCTTTCCGTTGTTGCCGCTCTCCCCGACGATCTCTTCCACCAGGTCTTCCACCGTGGCGATTCCCGCCACCGTTCCATGTTCATCAATGATCACCGCCAGCGGATGGCCCTTCTGCCGCATCTCGCGCAACAAGTCTGATCCAAGCTTGGTCTCCGGCATGAACAAGACCGGTTTCACCAGTTCGCGCACTCTTCGGCTGGGCAAGTCCGGATCTGCGATTTGCAAAAGATCTTGCGCGAAGACGACGCCGAAAATGTCGTCCAGCGAATTCTCAAAAACCGGAATCTTGCTGAATTTCGTTTCGACCACTTTCGCGTGTAGCTCCTCGAGAGTAGACTCTGCGGAAATTGCCACGATATCCGGCCGCGGAGTCATCACCTCGCGCACACGCTTGTCGCTGAATTCCACGACTTGCTCGATCAAATCCGCCTGCTCCCGCTCGATGATGCCCTCTTCCTCCGCGGCTTCCACCAGCGCCTCAATCCCTTCTTCCGTGCGCTGCTCATCCGTTTTTTCTGTTTCCTGTTCGGAAATCCGCGCCAGCGACTCCGCGCCTTCCAGAAACACGCGCACCGGCCACACCAGCCACATTGCGCTTCGAATGAGCGGCAAGAGGGGAAGCAGCCAGCGGCCGGTGGTACGGTACAGTAACATGTCCGGGATAAAATGCATGGCGAAAACCACTTCGAGAATCACAAACACGCAAAACTCAATCAGCGATTCCCAAGTGCCGGGAACGAAGTACACCACGCCGCGCGTCGTCTCGAGCACCAAAAACGCCAGCCAGAAATGGCCGAGGATGCGGAATGTGCGGCCGCCGCTGCGCCGGTTGATCTTCAGCTTTGGTTCGATTTCCGCTTCGAAGATATCCAGGTGTTCGTGAACGCGGCCCGTGCTCATGCGCCCCAATTCGCGGTAAATCAGTGTCAGGTAGGAAAAAATGGGCAGCGTGAGACCCACCAGCACGACACTGAGCGCGTAGATCCAGCGTAGATACATCAAGTCAACCCGAAGCGCGCGCGCAACTTCCGCTCGATGCGATCCATCTCGCCCTGATCGGTTTCATGGTCGTAACCGAGCAAATGTAAAACGCCGTGCAGTATCAGCACGCGAAGCTCGCTCGAAAGTGGACGTTCCTGTTTTTTCGCGTAACGCCATGCCGTTGCCGGCGAAATCGCGATGTCTCCCCAATACTCGGGTCTGCCGGAATTCGCCAGATGCACTCGGGGCCGTAAATGCACCGGTTTCTGCTTCGCGGCAGTCGGGAACGAGAGCACGTCGGTCGGTCCTTTTCTCTTGCGAAAGTTCTGGTTCAAACGTGCCATTGCCGCATCGCTCACCAAACAAACGGTCAGGCCGGATGGCTTCAAGCCAAGTTCCCGCTCGACTCGGCGCAAGAACGATTCCAGAGGGCCGAGCGCCACGCGCACCTCGCGCTGCTGGTTTAGAATCATCCTTGCGGAATTTCTTGTTCCTTCCCGGACTCTCTTGCCGGAGCTGCTTTCCCGTTCGCGCTGCCACGCTGCGGATGCGCGGTTTCATAGTCTTCGTAGGCGCGAATGATTTGCTGCACCAGGTTGTGACGCACCACGTCCCTTTCTCCGAATTGCACCAACCCGATTCCTTCGATTTTGCCGCACACTTCAAGCGCTTCGACCAACCCGCTCTTCTTGCCTTGGGGAAGGTCAATCTGCGTCACGTCCCCGGTGACTACCGCTTTCGAATTGAACCCCAACCGCGTCAGGAACATTTTCATCTGCTCGCTAGTTGTATTTTGCGCTTCGTCTAAAATTACGAACGAATCATTTAGCGTCCGCCCGCGCATGAACGCCAGCGGCGCAACTTCAATGATGCCTTTTTCCAGGAAGCGTTCCAATTTGTCCGCGTCCAGCATGTCATAGAGCGCGTCGTACAGCGGCCGCATGTAAGGATCGATTTTTTGTTGCAATGTTCCCGGCAAAAATCCGAGCCGCTCGCCGGCTTCCACCGCCGGCCGCGCCAGGATGATGCGGTTCACCTGCTTGGTCAGCAGCGCGCTCACCGCCATGGCCACCGCGAGGTACGTTTTCCCTGTGCCGCCGGGCCCGGTCGAAAAAACCATATCGTGCTTCTCGATTGCCTCCATGTAACGGCGCTGATTGGCGCCCTTTGGCGTGACCTGCTTTTTGCCAAACGAGCGGGCGCGGCCGTGCTCGAACATGCCGCGCGGCGATTCGTGCGGCTCTTCGGTCGCCACCCGCACCAGCGACTTCACTTCCGAAGGCGAGAGTTTGCGCCCGTGCCGGGTCAAATGATTGTATTCCTCGACGATGGTTACGGCGCGATCCACGTTGTCCTGTTCGCCCTCAATCGTCAGCCGCGTGTCGTGCAGATGCGTGCGCACGTGCAGCGAATCTTCCAGCAAGCGCACGTTTTCATCTAGCGTGCCAAAGAAGGGTTCAATTTGTCCGGAAATGTGAACGGTACGTCGCATCCAATGGGAAGGTTCTCGGGTCACCGGAACCGCTTTGCTGATGGGATTCCTCCTCGCTACGCGTGGGGGCTTGGCGCCGACCCAGGAGAAACTCTTTACACCCTAGCGCAGCCCTCCGTTCCGGTCAAGGCCACTTGGGCCATCGGGTCCATCGAGGATGGTTCTTCATGAAATCTCTGTGACGATGCCGAAGATATTTCGCCGAGACGTCCACCCATTTATTCGGCCCTTATTGTTTCCGATCTGGATGCGCTCCCGAGAGATGGCCTTCACCGGGTGCAGATACGGGATACCGTTTACCTTGCAAAGGACGATGTCTCCAATCTCGAGGACGTGATTTCCGACCGGTGCCACGGTCACGAACCGGCCGCTCTCGATCTTTCGACTCATGCCGTTTCCGCGGGGTCCAAATCTCACACGATGGCCTCGTTGAAGAACCTCGATGTATTGGCTTGCCCAACCTCCCATGGGCATCTCTCGGCTAATCTGCTCCTCGAATGAGAGTACAATAGTCTCCAGTTTCCCGGTTCTCGAAGGAGGTCTTGGATGAAGTTCGACCTCGACCAGCTCATCTCCGACTGCAAAAAAGGCGTTAAGGAAAGTGGTCCTCAGGCGGCTATCAACGAGATTTTGGCGCGAGTGGTTTCCGAGGGTACTTCCGTAATCTCTGCGCTCGGTGAGCCCAAGCGTGCGGAGATGCAAAAACTCTATCAGGGGAACGATCTCACCATTTTGAATGTCATCTGGGCGCCTTGGATGACGCTATTGCCGCACAATCACGAGATGTGGGCTGTGATAGGCATCTACACCGGCCGCGAGGACAACATTTTCTGGCGCCGCTTGCCCGCTGACGCAGGCCGCAAACTGGAGGCCGCCGGCGCAAAGGCCCTTTGTGAAAAAGACACGGTTCAGTTGGGACACGACATCATTCACTCTGTCACCAACCCCATCGGCCGCCTCACTGGCGCGATTCATATTTACGGAGGCGATTTTTTCGGTGTACCGCGCAGCGAGTGGGACGCGGAAACGCTCCTCGAACAGCATTGCGATGGAGACAAGATGCTCCGCCGCTTCGAGCAAGCCAACGCCCTTCTCCGCAAGACCTCGCTCGGCAGTGCTTAGAGCGCTCGTAGCCTGCCGTTCGACGCAAGCCAAAATCTTTAGAAGAATGGCGCGGCCAGAAAAATCTGCGTTGGACGCGAAGCGGAACCGGGTCCTACGCTCGAGAACGTTGCGAATTGGCCGGTGAGATCCAATGCGGCGTTATCCCGCCCGTGGGCTTGCCGCTGGAATTCGCACCAGACAAGTACGAGAGGCAACCACGGTGAAGGTCACCGATGAACAGCACGTGCTGCAAATCGTGGGCTGGGGACATCTCGCAGGCGCTCGCCTCCAGAGCCGTCTTCCCGCATCTCAAACGGCCCATAAATAAAGCCTGAGACGAATTTTGAGCGGCCGCGCCGGCCTCGAATTAATCGGCGGGAACGGCGCGGGTCTTCGCCCATTCCCGAGTGGACTGCACTTCTTCGGCCCGCGTCACGCTGAGCGGCTCGGTGCCCTGAATCTCCGCGAGCAGGATCTCGGTGGTCAATTGCTGCTTGGCGTTGAACGCCGTGTACAAACTTGCCACGATTACTTGCTCGATTTCCGCGCCGGAAAAGCCTTCGCTCGCGCCGGCTAATTTCGTCAGATCGAATCCGGTCGCGTCCCGGCCTCGCTTTTTCAAATGCAGGGCAAACAGCGCCGCGCGCACTTCCCGATTCGGCAAATCCACGAAGAAAATTTCGTCAAATCGCCCTTTGCGCAGCATCTCCGGCGGCAGCACGGTGATGCTGTTCGAAGTCGCCGCCAGGAACACGCCGCTCTCGCGGTCTTGCATCCACGTCAGGAGTGTGGCAAGCAGCCGCTGCGACAGGCCGGCGTCGGCGTCGCCGCTCGAGCCGGCCGAGGCAAACGCCTTTTCAATCTCGTCGATCCACAACACCAGCGGAGCGAGTTTCTGCGCCAATTCCAGCGCTTTGCGCAGCCGCCGTTCGCTCTCGCCGACGTATTTGTCGTACAGCGCGCCCGCGTCCAGCCTCGCCAATTCGAATCCCCACTCGCCCGCCACCGCGCGGGCCGCCAAGCTCTTCCCGCAACCCTGCACCCCGGTGATTAGCACGCCCTTTGGCGGCACCAGCCCGAACCGCCGCCCTTCGGGAGTCAAGGCAGTTTTTCTCTTCGCAATCCAGTCACGGAGGTGCTCGAGTCCTGCCACGTCCATAAATGACGTGTCTCGCCGCACCGTCTCGATCAATCCCTCGGTTTTGAGTGCTTCGCGCTTCGTTTCGAGCACCGCATCGAGCAATCCCGCATCGGCCTTTCCTCGCTCCAGAACGCTCTTCCGCAGCGCGCGCAGGGCCTCTTCCTCTGGCAGGCCGACCAGATTCTGCGCCAGCTGCGTCATGGCGGGAACGTCGAGTGCGCTAGCAATGCGCTCGTCACGGCTCAGCTCCGCGAGCACTTGCCTCACTCCGGGCAGCAAATCTTCCGCTTCCGGCAGGCCCAGCTGGAAAGGCATGGCGTTGCCCTCGAGGTCCGCAGGCAGCTCCACTTTCGCGGCCGTCAGCACAATCGAACGCCGCGCGGTTCGAAACTTCTCCGCCAAGTCGCGCAGCCTCCGGCAAATCTTGTCGTTGTCGCAGTAGCGCGCAAAATCCTTCAACAAGAAAATCCCGTCGCCTTGAATCAGCGCGATGTTCGCGAGTCCTTGCTCCGGGCTATCGGTGTTGTACAGGGGCGCGCCGTGGGCCTTTGCCAGCCCGGTCGTGACGCTCCATTCGTACAGCGGAACACCCAGCTCCGCCGCGACGTCCAAAAGCAGCGCTTCCACGCGCGCCTCTTCCGGCGTCTCCACCGTAATGATCGGGTGCCGCGAATTGATCAGCAGCCGCAACTCCTCCTGCCTCTTGGCCGGCTTGGGAGGAGGCCTTCTCGCGCCCAGGGTGGCAGCCGCGGCTGCGGGCCTGCTGGGCTGCTGCTCTGCGGCACCGTCAAGTGGACCTTTGGGTGCTGGGTTCGTCTCGATTTTGCACCTCGCCTCTGTTTTTGAATCCTGGTTAACGACGACATGCACGGAAAGCCATAGCTGGCACGACCGCAAGCGGGAAAACAAACACCCCACCCCCGTGGGCATCAGGCCAATCGAGTCTGACCCGCAATACGAACGTCAACAAGCCCGCGATGGCTCCGCCCACTGCGCATCGGATTGCCATGAGGTCTGGCTGGAGGGCGGTTGGCCCGATTTTTCCCGCGTTTGACAAAGCTTGAGGCCTCGTTTAACGTTAGAAACTTGGACAATACGCCTAAGGAGCGATAGATGGCCCAGGGACAGCCTACCAAAGTCAAGAAGAAGAAAAAGTCGGTTTTGAAGCGCGCGGCGCAAGCTCGTCAACGGGCCGAAGTCAACCGCATCAACCGCACCCGCGTGCGCACCATGATGCGCCGCTTTCGCACCGCTCTCATCGCGGGTGACCCCACCGCGGCAGGCAATCTGCTCCACCCCACCATGTCTGCCATCGACCAGGCCATTACCAAAGGCGTGTTGCACGAAAATACCGGCAACCGCTACAAGTCGCGTCTAACGCTTGCTTACAACGCGGTTAAGACCAAGGCCGCGAAGTAAGGCAGGGTTTTTCGTCTTCCGTTTTAAAACCCCCATCTTGACTCCTCAGAGTTAAGGAGCTTGACCAGCCGCGTCTCTATATTTCTGCAAAAGCACCAATCACAAGCGATTGCCCTTACAATTTAGCTGGTTTACTGTTGTTAGGGAGCCCGTAAAATGAGCTACTACGCCTTGCTCTATGAAACCGTGGATGACTATGTAGCCCGGCGCGCGGAATTCCGCGAAATGCATTTGCTCTTGGCTAGAGCAGTCCGCGAGCGCGGGGAATTGCTGCTGGCCGGCGCTTTCGACGATCCCGTCGACCGCGCTTTGCTCGTATTTCGAGTCGACGACAAAGGCAAGGTGGAGGAATTCGCCCGGAAAGATCCTTACGTCGTGAACGGCCTGGTCAAAAAATGGGAAGTGCGCCCTTGGAAAGTCGTCGTTGGCAACGAACAACGCTCTCCCTCCCTCATGACACCCGGCGCAATTCTCCGCCGCTGGTCCGCGCGCACCATGGAAGTGCACTTGCCGAAGTATCTCGAGCACTTTTCCGAGAGGGTGCTTCCGGAGCTACGCCGGGTCGCCGGTTTTCTTGGAGCTACTGTTTCTACCTGTCAGACGGGCGATCAAGTGGAGATTTTCGTCGAGACCACCTGGCGTTCGCTCGACGCCATCCGCGCCTTCGCCGGCCCTGACCTCGAAGCCGCGGTCGTCGCTCCCGAAGCCGCCGCGCTGCTCACTCGCTACGACCGCCGCGTGCAGCACTCCCAGATCACCCTCTCGGAGCACATCTAGATCGGTGTGTCACGACCACCGTCAGCGGCAAATCCTTTAACGGCTTGGCGCCGGGGCTTCTCCGCCAGTTAGTTCCGTAACCAAAAACTCCATCACGGCGCGGGCGTCTTCCCCGCCCCCTTTCAGCCGCTGGTCGGCTCGCTGCAACGCGGATAATCCCGCGAGCAAACGCGCTTTCGGGATTCTTCTGACGCTTTCGAGCGCCAGCTGCGCCTGCTCCGGCCGCATCGCGAGCGCTCGCGCCGCCCCCCAGCCGTTCGTGACCCCGCGTAGCTCGCTGGCTTCGATCATCTTGCGGTACATCCAAGTAACGGCGCCTAGCATCGGCAGCGGCTCTTCGCCTTCGCGCAGCAAACGGTCCAGAAACTCGAGAGCTTTCCTTCCCTGGCGCGAGGCCAGCATGTCTGCCAGTTCCCAAACTGTCGTCGTTTTTTCCGAAACCACCAGAGCGCGGACGTCTTCGCGTCGAATCTGTTTTCTCCCCGCCGCAAACGTCCCGAGTTTGTCGATTTCCGTCCTGAGCCGCATTAAATCCGCGGCCACGAACTCCGCCAAGTCCTCGGCTGCTCCGCGTTCGAATTCGACGCCCTGCTCTTTGGCCATCGCCGATGCCAGCGCCACTGCGGCGGCCTGGCGCTCGTCGAGGTTTTCGCCAAGCCCGCACTCGACCACCAGCGCTTTCTCGGTCAGCAGCTTTCCCCACTTCATGCGCTGATCCAATCGCAGGGCTTCGATCACCAGCACGGTGAATGGCGCTGGATCTTTCAGGTAAGCGGTAAGAAGCTCGACGGCGTCATCCCGGCTTTTCTCCCCGAGGCTTTCGATGGCCTCGGCGTCCTCGAGGAAAACCACTTGCACCGGCGAAAGCATCGCCATGGTTTGCGCCTGTTCGAGCGCCGCTTGCGTCTCTCTGCGGTCCGCCGAATATCGCGACACGGCCCAAGGCCGCGCCGCATCTGGCACATATCTCTCCATCAGCAGCGCCCGGCAGCGATCTCGCAAATAAGGCTCTTCTCCCAGCAGCAAAATGGCGGGGATGGGTTTCCCCTTCTCCAGCCGCGACAGCAGCTCATTGGCCGAAATCCGCGCCATTTAGCCTTTCCTCCCTTGCCAAATCGAAACAAGCAACCCAGGGAACTCCAGTACTTTAAGTTAGCTCGCAGCCTTCCTTTTCTCCCCTGCTTCGGAGCCGTCCCGTATGGCGAATCAATGCAAAGCGCCGGTCTTTTTTGCGTCCTTTCTAATAGTTCTCCGTCACCACCGCCACCAGCCGCGCCGCAAAATCCTGCGCCAGCCGATCAAGGGCCGGATCCTGCTCATCGAAGAAGCTTTTCACATCGGTCGAAATCTCGTATTGGTTGCGAAACAGAAAGTTGTCCGTGTGATAGAGCGGCCTTCCTGTATCGCGCTCTTCCAACGTGACCTCGCACTTCACCGTCACCAGCATCGTCGTGGCCCGCCCCGTAGTGGTGTCAAACAACAGCGGGACCGCCTCGAGACTGAGCACTTTCCCACGCAGCACGGCGTCGCCGTTGGCGGGTTCGGACACCACGCGATATGGCGTCTTCGCCAAAAACGCGTGAACTGTCGCCGCTGTCAATCTCTGCTCGATCCTGTAACTGGTGGTCTTATTCTCGAGCGCCGGCACGGCAATCACGTGAATACTTTTCGGGAGCCCATCACTTCGCCCCGCAACGTGATAGCCGCAGCCGGCAAGGGGTGCGCTTGCCGACACAAGCGCAACAGCGATTCGCGCAATCCTCACAACAGCTTCTCCGCCAGCTTTACTGCATTCCATGCGGGTAATCGAAGATTATCCGCCGCTCCCCAAAACCACCATGTCCCGTGGACCGTCGCGTCCGCTTGCGGAACGCCAAGCTGGATTGTATTTTCGCCCGCAGCACTGACGTTGCTTGGGGTGCAGTCCTCATCCCTTGCCACGGAAAACCCAGCTTCCCGACATGCGTTGCTGACCGATTCCGTGTCCGCTACCCCAGGATCCAATTCCGCACAGGCAGAAAACATCATGCCGTAGAACGTTGGCGCATGAAGCACCTCGAGAGCCGGCAGGACCGCTCTCTGCTTCGAGACGCATGCATGGATCTCTCCACGAAGAGCTTTGCGCACCGCAGCAAGGTTCTGCCGGCTCCGAGGCCCATAACGCTCCAATAGGTTGAACGCCACCTGGGTGTCGAAAACAGGCTTCCCGACGGATTGAAAGGAGAGCAGCTGGCCGGTCTGGCTCTCAAGTTCTTCGATTCCGGCCCTTCCCGCTTCCGAGACCGGCCGAAAGAAAGTAATGCTCAGTCTCCTGAGTCCAACCGGCCTCAGCCCGAACGAGAGTGAAGTGGCGGCAACGGCAGCGGCCGAAGGGATCCAGAAGTGTGTGCCGTCTGGTTGAACTTTTGGACGGAGCGGAGGGCTCCAAAACTCATCCAGCTTAGGAAACCAAGGGCTAGGGGCTTGGTCTTTCGTCGAGACTTTGCCCGTAAAGTCGATGGCCACCGCCCCAGCCGCGAGTGCAGCAGCGAAGTTGGACTCAACGAATTCAGGCGACCCGGTGAAGAAAACGAAGCGCGCGCGCTCGAAACTGCCCTCGTCAACCGGCTGGATCACCACAGGTTCTCCGCCTGCTTCGGTAAGCGTTCCCGCCGCGTCTTCTTCGTCCAATAGCCGCAAATCCCAACCGGCAAACTGACTTTCTTCGAGCAGCGTCTTCAACTCTGCGCCGAGCAGCGAGGACGCACCCGCAATCACAATACGATGAGATTCCTTTTCGACCGAAGGCATGAATCACACCGTCCGCGAAGCCAGGCGGTGCCGTACAAAACGCAGGATATGCAAGGTAACCCCAACAATCGCATAGGAGGACGCCATCAGAAACAAAACCGATTCCGACCACCTCCAGATCGCGGCGCAGAGCAGGGCCAGAAGGACCACGGCAAGGGACGGCTGCTTACGCGTCCAGGGGATGTCTTTGAAACTGTAAAACCGAATGGTGCTGGTCATAAGCGCGGCCAAAGCCAGCGTGACGCAGATCCATGCGACCGACCACCTGTCATCCTGCAAGGGTGCGGGAAAGGCGTGGACCGTAGCTGCAATCACTCCCGCAGCGGCGGGTGTGGGCATTCCAATGAAATACTTCGAGCCGCCCGGAGCCATGCCCTGCACGTTGAAACGCGCGAGCCGCCAGGCGCAACAAACAACAAACGCGAAGCAGAACCACCACCCGAAATGTCCGATCTGTTGAATGAAAGCAGAATATCCAAACCCCGGCAGATGTCGTATGCCCCAGGCGTAGGAAAGCAGGGCCGGCGCAATTCCGAAGCTGACGACATCGGCGAGCGAGTCGAACTGAATCCCGAAGTCGGTATTTGCTTTCAGTAAGCGGGCCAACCGCCCGTCCAGCGAATCGAAGAGGATCGCCAGGCCAATGGCTTTCGCGGCGCGGTCCAGGTCGTCTCCGTTGCCAGTTAGTGCGACAGCCGATGCATACCAGCCGCAAAGAAGATTTCCAACCGTGAATAGGCTGGGCAGGAGGAATATGCCGCGCCGGCGAAACCTCTGGCGGCGAAACCGCCGCTCGGTGAAGGGAATCTCGTGTTGATCGGGCGCGGCGGTAGGAATCATCGCTCGCTCCTAGGTGCAAGCACGGGGCGCGACCGTTCCTTCCGTAAGTTCGGAAGCGGATTTAAAGCGGGCATGGTCACGACGGCCTCCCCGTCGCCGCCAGATTCGCTTCCGTTTCCGCCGAGCCCTTGCCTTCCGACCGATTCGACGTACGCTTGGTTGGCCACCTGGCAATCAGGCTGGATCCGCCTTTGACATGCTCTCCTACCTTCACCACAATCTCCGCCCCCTTGGGCAGCCAAACATCCACACGGGATCCGAAGCGCACCAGCCCGATGCGCTCTCCGCGCAGGACTTGTTCGCTTGGCCTCTTCCAAGAGACTACTCGCCGCGCAATGAGTCCGGCAATTTGCTTGAATATCATTTCGCCCGCTTCGGTCGAAAGCGTAAACACGTTCTGTTCATTTTCGAGTGAGGCCCGTTCGCGCATCGCCGCAAAAAACTTCCCTGGCCGGTACTCCACGTTCGTTATGGTTCCGGCGGCAGGGGCGCGGTTCACGTGCACGTTCCAGATCGCCAGGAAAATGCTCAGGCGCTGGCCGGGGCGTCCGGCGTTTTTTTCTTCCGTTACGACCACAACTCGGCCGTCGGCAGGCGAAACGATGGCGCCCGGCTCCACCGGGATCACGCGATCGGGATCGCGAAAGAAAGAGAACACAAACAGAGCAAGGAACACCAATACGGCGGCGGAAAGATACCAATGGAGCAGAAAACCTGCGCCACCAGCTAGCAGCGGCGGCAGCCCAAAGTAATAGCCTTCCTTGACCATGCTGACCGGGGTATACCTCCGCCTTTTTGCTCGCGCTTCAGCCGCCGCGAGCAAGCATGGCCATTCTACGACAGTTTCCTATGCCGCAAAGCTGGTATTGCTGGGATCCTGCTCCCGCAGAATGCGCGCAGCAATCCGCTCCATTTCATCCTTACAGTGGAGCTTCATCTTTTTCAGTTTGATTTCTTCCAGGAGGTCTTCTGCATTCAGGTAGGGAGACTTGGAGATGCGTTGAAGTTCTAAATCGTACTGCCGGTGCTGTTCTGCCAGACGCCGATAGTCAGCGTCTGCCTGGAGAAGCACGTCCCGAGGTGCCCGCTGCGCGGTTGCCATGCGTTCCTCCTGACGATTTCGTGAATGGAATGTGAATACTACATGAGCGAACGATACCACTTCGCCGAGCCACGTCAAGAGGCAACTGGCGGTATTTCGGTGCCGTGAGCCCTCGAAAGCAACGTCGATCCGCGGTCGAATCCGCCGCAAGGGGCCGGATCCAACGACGCCGACTCCCGAGGTCTCACTGTTCGGAGCGAGTGGCGGTGCTCAACGCCGTCGGCGGCAAGTGCTCTTCGAAATAGCCGAGAATATTTGTAAAGACGTCCAGGTTCGTACCTTTGCCTTCGGAGATCGCGTGCGTCCGGCCCGGATACACGCGCATATCGAACTGCTTGCCGAGCGAAATCAACTTGTTAACCAGCAGTTCGAACCCCTGAAAATGTACGTTGTCGTCACCGGTGCCATGAATCAGGAGCAAATCGCCGTGCAGGCCGGAAGCAAAATTGATTGCCGAGCTTTGTTCGTAGGCCTTTGGACTGTCCTGAGGCAATCCCAAATACCGCTCCTGGTAGATGCTGTCGTACAACCGCTGGTCCGGCACGGACGCTACGGATACTCCCACGCTGTAAACATCAGGGTAGCGGAACATCAGATTGAGCGTCTCGGTCCCGCCGCCGCTCCAGCCCCACACTCCGACGCGTTTCGGATCGATGAACGAATGAGTTTTTTCGAGCGACGCGAGGGCCGCCGCTTGCTCTTGCGAGGAAAGCTGCCCGATGTTTCCGTAGACAGTTTTCCGCCACTCGCGGCCTCGCGGAGCAGGCGTGCCCTGGTTATCAAAGCTGGCAACCAGATATCCCGCACCGGTTAAGGCCCGATTGAACATCGATGGCCAGTGATCAACAGTAGTCTGTCCCGCCGGCTCGGAATAGACATACACGATCAGCGGATATTTTTTCGTCGCGTCGAAATCCGGCGGCTTCAGCAGCCACGCGTCCACCATCAGGCCGTTACCCGCATCCACCTTCACAAATTCCGCCGGCCCACCCGACAGAGGCTTCACGCGTCCGGCAATGGCGGCGTTATCTACGGTCTTTCTCATCACCCGATGATCGGGCAGGTGCACCACGTCAAAAGCGGGCGGCACATCGAAGGAAGAGTAGCTGTGAAAAGCCCATTCGCCATTCGGCGAAATGGTATAAGCATGCGTGCCCGGCAAATTGGGCGTCAGGCGCTCCCAGCGAGCTGTGCCGTCCAACCTTGTGCGGTAGAGGTAACGCTGCGTCGCATGGTCAAGCGAGGCGATGAAATAAACCCACTTTTCGTCGGGGGTGATGCGATCCACGCTGACGATGTCAAAATCGCCGCGCGTAACCACCTCGGCCTTGCCGGAATCGCGCGCCACCCGATACAAATGCCGCCAGCCGTCGCGCTCGCTGAGCGCCAGGAATTCGCGCCCTTGATTGATCCAGGAAACGTCACGGCTCACCTCTACCCAAGCACGATCTTCATCCACCAACACCGTGCGCGAGGCGCCGGTTGCCGCATCGGCCAGCAGATACTCATTCCGGTTCTGCAACCGGTTCATATGTTGAATCAGCACATGGCCGGAATCCGCCCAGCCCATCTCCGGAATGTAGTTATTGTGAGGATCCCCCGCCGTTTGCATCCAAACGACCGGCCCGCCCGCGGCGCTTACGACACCCACGCGAACCGCGGAATTCTGCGCGCCTGCCAGCGGATACGGGTATTCTAGGGTCTGGGGATATGGCCCTAGGCCCGGATAGGGAATTCCGGTGACGATTTCGCCTCGCGGCGCGCCAAGGTTGTAAATCAGGGTGTACTTTTGCACGCCGTTGATGTTGAACTGCCAGAAGGCGATGGCGCGGCTGTCGGGGCTCCAGGCGAACCCGTCGCGAATATCGAACTCTTCTTCATTCACCCAGTCGGATGTTCCGTTGATGGTGGTATCCGACCCATCGTGCGTCAATTGAGCACTTTTTCCGCCTGCGAGATCTTCCACATAAATATTGTTTGCCCGAACGTAGGCGACTTTGCTGCTGTCCGGCGAAAACTTCGAGAACATCAAGCTCGACGCCGGCGCATCGCTCCCGAGTTTGCGTAGCGCGCCGCTCGTCAGGTCGAGGAGCCAATAATCACCGCGCGTGTTCTGGCGCCACACGGTTTTCGAGTTGGTGAACACAAGAACGCGGTGTCCGTCCGGGGAGAGACTGTAATCCTCGATAAGCAGCGGCGTTTTCTCGCCCGCGGGAATCAAACGTTCAGCAGGAACGAAGATTTCTCTTGTACCCGTCGCGGTCGCGTACTTCACGATGTCAACGCCGGGCCCCGATGCGGAGGGTTCTAAGTCGAGATAGAAATCGCCGTTCCCGAACCAGGTGCCGCCGCGGAAGGACTTCGGCCGAAACTCGGGATTACCCATGGTGCGCGCGATGAGTTTCGCGGCGGATTCCCGCAGCTGGCCATAGGCGCTCGGTGGCGTGGCGGTCGCCGTCACTAGGCAGGCTGCCATCAGAAACGCTGACCGGAGCCGGTGCTTCGCTCGCGCCGCACGACTTGCCGCTCGCGATGTCCATCCGCTGTAAACCATTTCTCCTCCCCATCCGTCAAGTGCGGAGAGAAACAGTATCAGATTCACGGCCTTCCTGCGTGGCCCGGACGGCCACTAGAAGGACCACTCAAGGAGAACCATGGCAAGGTGCGAGCGCAAGGAGGCGCAGGACCTGTTTAAGAAGAGCGTAATCACAACTAGTTTTCGCGTCCGTCCTCGAACCTCTTCTGCATGATGATGGCCGTTTCGACGGGGTCGCGATAGTATCCTTCGCGGCGACCTGCCTTCCCGAACCCGTGCTTTTCGTAGAAGGCGATTCCCGCCGCGTTGGATTCGCGAACCTCCAAATACACGCGGTTTGCGCCGCGCGTTCGAAACTCCTCGACCGCTGCTTGCAAAAGCGCACCGCCCATGCCTTTTCGCCGGCTTCCCGGTACCACCGCCAGATTCAAGACTTCTGCTTCCTCGATGGTCTGGCGCCCAATCAGGAAACCCACGACTTTTCCGTTGGCTTCGATAACGATACCCAGGCTTCCCTTCCATTCCAGGACTTCTTTTACGCTCGCTTCCGGCCAAAACACCGCTTGTGGCGATTGGCGCAAGATCTCCGCAACCGCCTGAGCGTCGTCGGCCCGCAGCCTTCGAATCTCCGGCCTCGCTCGCACTTGGCCTAATTCAGTGGCCATGCGTCGCGCCGCCTTTCCAAAAAATCTCTGCGTCGGACCGCCTCACGTAGTTGGCGTCCAGTCCAAGAGCGTCGGTCGTTTTTCCCTCCCTCAGCCGTCTCAGGCCGATGCGCCCGAGGATTCCCGCAAGCGTTGCTGACACCTGCTCGATGGACTCCCCGTGCTTCTCCCGCTCTCGCCAACCGCCCTCGCCGCGAAGCAGGCCGGCGTCGGGCGAGGCCCAGGTGATTTTCTCCTGCTTGGCGAGCTCGACCGCCGTCTCGACAAACTTTGCCGGAGCAATCACCATCTCTTCGCCGATCTTAGCCAACAGGGAACCGTCGTACCGATAAACTGCTCCGAAAAGTTGTCCGCGTTTGGCGTCCACAAACGCCGCCACATAGTGTGACGGGCGACTCGCCTGCGCGGCAAATGCCTCCAGCCGCGAAACGCCTGCCACCGGTTTGCCGTACCGTTCGGCCCAAGCCTTGACGCTCGTCAACCCCACCCGCACCCCGGTAAACGATCCGGGCCCAGCGGCCACCGCATAGCCGCTCACCTCATCCATCCGAACTCCAGCCCTTCCGAGCACCGCGCCGACTGCTGGAAGCAGCCAGGACGAGTACTCCTGATTCGTTTCATGAGGCGACACGGCGCGAACCACGTCGTCTTCGAGGACCGCCACGCTCCCGCGCTCATCGCACGTATCTATCGACAGGACAATCACATGCGCATTCTACCCTAACCTCTGGAGACATCCAGACCTGCTCAAGATCAAAGAAGGAAAAGAAACACCTGTTTCATCAGTGTGTGGTCGGATTTCAACACCGAACCGCAGATTTTTGGGAGCGAATGGCCCTGCGCGGGCACCTCCAAGGATGATTGCCTTAGCAATTCGGCTGCCAAATTTGGAGCAATTTTTCTCTAACCTCTTCATTCCACAGGATATATCTTGACTCTTGCAACACAAGTTTCTATACTGCACCTAGCTTCGCGGGGGGGCATCCAAAATCATGGACTATAAGATAGGCGACAAAGTGGTTTACCCGAATCATGGTGTAGGCATTGTGGAGCAGATCAACTACGGCGTGTTGAATGGCAGAACTGAGCGTTACTATATGATCCGTATTGTTTCCAGCGGATTGCGCGTGATGGTGCCGCAGTCGAACGCCGGCACGGTGGGCCTACGGTCCGTCATTCGCTCAAATGAATCCACCAAAGTCCTGGGCTTTCTTGAAAAGGGCAAACTCAACTCGCATCCGGATTGGAAGCACCGCTTCAAGGAGAACTCCGAACGCATGCGCACGGGGTCGCTCATTGAAGTGGCCGCCGTACTGAAGAGCCTCGTTTCCCTCAGCCGCAGCAAGCCGCTCTCCTTTCGTGAAAAGAAAATGCTCGAGCGCGCCAAGTACCTGCTCGTGAGCGAAATGGCCACCGCCAAGAACACCACTGCCGAACTGGCCGAGGGCTTGGTTGTAAAGTCTCTTGCCAAGGCCAAGCTGCAGTTCCCCATCATGACCGAGAAATTTGAATAGTTTGTAAGGCTTTCGCGACAGCTCTTTTCCAAGCGGGCAAGTTCATCTTGCCCGCTTTTTGTTTCGCCGATTGCGGGGAACTTTCGAGAGACGTTGCACGTACGATGGACACGGGAATTCCATGAGCACAAGAACATTGCGTTGCGAAGAATTGCCCGACTCTGGCAAAAGCGTTCATGCCCGGCGAACAGCGCTCGCATTGGTTGTGACCGGTGGGATGCTCTGCTTTGCTTTCTCTCTGGCGGCTCAGGAAAGGCCGGACAAGGAATCGGGGAGCGGCAAGGGCTCCGAGGGCGCGGGCATTTACTTCGACGCGGAACCAAACGCCAAAGATGTTGGATTACCAATCTATCCGGGAGCCCGCTCTCATCGAGACAAGGACGACAATCAATCCTCGGTGAAGTTCGGGCTTTGGGGAGGCTCGTTCGCGTTCAAGCTCGCCGTCGTCAAGCTGGAGTCCAGCGATTCGCCACAAAAAGTCGCCGAATTCTACAAAAAGGCTTTGGCAAAGTATGGGACGGTACTGGACTGTGGCGCCTCCTCGTCCGAAGCCAGGGACAAAAACCAGAGCCACTCCTCGAACCAGATCACCTGCGAAACGGATAAACCCGCCCCAGGCGAAATCACCATGAAGGCGGGAACCAAGGAAAAGCAGCACATCGTGGGAATCCAACCTAGCGGCGCGGGCAGCACCCTCGAGCTTGTCTACGTCGAGTCGCCGAATGCGGACAAGAAGAAATAAAAGCTCACCTTCACGGCGCGCATTCCCCCGTCTGATTCGCCGCTACCACAAGCGCACCTAGACTTACGCCGGCATCGCGGAGAGTGCGGGCGACCGCCGCGGCAATTTGCGGGGCGCCGGGAGTGTCGCCGTGGATGCAAATGGTTTGCGCGCGAAGCATCACTTCGCTGCCGTCGTGGGCGGTCACGAGGCCGCGCTCGGCGATGCCGAGGGCTTGCTTGGCGGCTTCCGCCGGGTCTCGGATCAGTGCGTCTTCAAATTTACGGGAGCGCAAGGTTCCATCGGATTCGTAGCGGCGGTCGGCAAAGGCTTCGGCGGCGACGGCAAAGCCGGCTTGCCGGAAAACATTGAGCATTGGCGACCCTGCAAGTCCAACCAGGACTACGTCCTTGCCCAAGCCGTCGCTTTTGGCGTGAGCAGCCTTCCTGACACCCTTCGCGATAGCTTCCGCCAGTTCGCGATTGTTCACCGCCTGATTGTAAAGCGCACCGTGTGGCTTTACGTGAACGAGCTTCGCGCCGCACGACCTAGCAATGCTTGCCAGAGCGCAAACCTGCTTGCTGACGGAATCGCGAACCTCGTCCAAAGGCATCTGCAACTCAAGCCGGCCGAAGTTCTTGCGATCCGGATAGCCCGGATGCGCTCCAACCGCCACTCGAGCGCGTAGAGCCTGCTCGACCGTGGTTCGCATCGTGCCTTCGTCCCCCGCGTGCCCGCCGCAGGCCACGTTGGCAGAGGTGATGGACCGCAGCAGGGCTTCCTGCGTGCCGTCGCCAATGGCCTCCCTCAGTTCGCCCATGTCGCAATTGAGGTCGATACGCGTCATTCGAGCACTCGCTTCCGTTTCCCCCGGATTCCTGGGAACCCTTCCGCCAAAGGATTAAACCACGCTTGCTCGCTTTCGCTACGGCGAATGACCCCAGGCGCTTAACGATCTCCCTTCGTTTGCACAATCAAGTCTTCCGCGGTCAGCAACTTCTCCTGCTCCATCAGCAGCTTGCGGGCGGTTTCAAACGTCACCCGCTTGAATCGAATTTCATCGCGCGGGCGAAGCTGCCCGAGGCTGCCGAAGTCAGCCGAAATGACGTTGGCTATCTTCGCATATCCGCCGGTGGTTTGCTGCTCCACAAACAGGATAATGGGCATCCCGCCCGCGGCGATTTGCACCGCCCCGAGCGACACGCCTTCGCTAATCATTCCGCCGTGTGCACCTTCGGGAATGGGCGGGCCGTGGAGCCTGAGACCCATGCGATTGGCCTCTTCGGAAACGCGGTAGGTTCCGCCATAAAGGACTTTCTCCGCCGCTCGCGAAAACCAACCGCTTTGCGGGCCGGAGGTGACGCGCAGGATCTTGCGCGGCCGAAAACGCTCTTGGATCTTTGGCGTGACTTTTTTGCAGCCATTCGTACGAAGAGTGCGGTTCGAACCAGCAGAAAAGGCAGGAAGGTCTGTTCCCGTTGCGCCATCTGAGTCTGCCTTCTCGAGCACGTCTCCTTTGCGCAAGGCTCTGCCCTCGTAACCGCCAAGACCGCTGAGAAGATGCGTGGAGGCGCTTCCGAGAAACGGCTTCACGGCGATTCCGCCTTGTATGCACAAATAACACCGGGCACCGGAACGCGTTGGTCCCAGCCGAAGCGTTTGGCCAGGCTTCACTTCGAACGAAGTCCACGGCGGAACATCCTTGCCCTCCAGTGCCGCACCGAAATCCGAGCCCGTTAGAGCGGCCAGAGCGCCTTCCGGGAATAGAAACGTTCCGCCGAGCAGCGTCATCTCGAGTGCGGCGGCACTTTCGGCGTTTCCCACCAGCCGGTTGCCGATTCGCAGTGCGACAGGGTCCGCCGCACCCGAAGGCGAGACGCCCAGCGGGCCAAAGCCTTCTCGTCCCAAATCCTGCACGGTTGTGAGCAGCCCCGGCGCCAGGACTTCCATCACCCTCATGCGTGTTCGAACTCCGCGAACCGTTCCCGCGAAACCGGCACAAATCTTACCCGATCGCCGATGGAGAGAAGGCTCAGACCGTCCCTATCGGTTCGGAACATCGCCACGGGCGAGCGCCCCAGCAATCTCCAACCGCCCGGAGTTTCGAACGGATAGACTCCGGTCTGGTTTCCGGCAATCCCTACGCTTCCGGCCGGCACTTTCCGGCGGGGCGATGGCAATCGCGGGGTCACTAATTCTCGCGGCAACTCGCCGAGATAGGCGAAACCCGGGACAAATCCTAAGAAATAGACAAGGTAAGTCGGCCGGGTGTGTAACTCAATGACGCGTTCCGGCGTCATTCCGTGCATTGCGGCTACTTCCTCAAGGTCTGGCGCAAACTCCCGAGCGTAGCACACGGGAATCTCCACGAGCCTCGGCTCGGGCAACCTCACTTGGTTTAACCGGCCGAGGTATTTGCGCAGCTTTCGTTCCAGCTCCTCGTGCCGCCACTTCAACGCCGCAAACTTTACGAGCAGCGAGCAATACGCGGGATGCAGATTGTCGACACCGGCAATCGGTTCTTGCTCCAGCAGATGCAGAAGCCTTCTGACGCTCTCGTTTGCTTCGAGTGTGATCTGCTCGCCAAAATAGATGAGCAGCGACTGATCGCTTGCTCGTTCAAATCGCGCGCCGGCGCTCTTCTTCGTGGGCATGTTCGCGAAAGTATACCGCCGACACGCCGCCAAAAGTCATCCCGTCCACGCGAGTTTCGTCGAAGGGCCTCGAGCCAACCGGAGAGCTGCGATCCATTTTCGGTTCCCGGATTTCACCCTCTTCGGTTTTCCCAGATGGGCGATCACTTTCGTCCGGTGAGCTGGCGGATCAGATCCGCCTCCGCCTCGCGATAGGGCTTTCCGTCGGGATCGAGCAC
>Ga0182033_10000232_pt1 | contig 25887 bp, 28 predicted proteins | sample tim00Cox0000000H_FD_125968 | JGI IMG/M metagenome (GOLD analysis project Ga0182033, IMG submission 125968) | Lab enrichment of tropical soil microbial communities from Luquillo Experimental Forest, Puerto Rico - timezero.00C.oxic.00.000.00H | ecosystem: Environmental > Terrestrial > Soil >...
GCCGGGCAGGTTTTCCGCGAACGGGTAGTCGACAGAAAACAGGACCCGGTCGATCCCCATCTCCATCATGCAGCAGAGCAGCGCCGGATCGGAGAAGAAGCCGCTCGTCGTGATCCAGAAATGCTCGCAAAAGATGTCGCGGAAGCTTGTTTCGCTCATGCTGCCGCCCAGCCCATGGCTGATGCGCCAGAGATAGAACGGCAGCCCCTCGCCCATATGGCCGAGGATGATCTTGAGGCCGGGGTAGGCGTCGAACACGCCCGACAGCACGAAGCGGATGCCCTGCGTTGCGGTCTCGACGGTGAAGCCCCAGGCGGCGCGCAAGATACCGGGGTGCTTCTGCACGTAGTCCTTGTAATAGGCCTCGATGACCGTGGGATGGGGCAAGGTCGGGTGGATGTAGATCGGTACGTCGAGCGCCTGCGCCCGTTCGTAGATCGGCCAGAAGCGCTCCTCGTCGTGAAAAACGCCCGCAGTCATGCCGTTGATCATTGCGCCCTTGAAGCCGAGCCTGGTGACCGTGCGTTCAAGTTCGTCGGCCGCGGCGCGCGGCTCGGCGGTCGGCAGCGCGGCGAACGCCGCGAAGCGGTCGGGATGACGCTGCACTGCCTCGTGCAGGCGGTCGTTGACGCGGCGCGCGAGCGGCACGCCGGTCGCGGCATCGACGCCCTGCAGTCCCGGTATTGTGTGCGACAGCACCTGAAAATCGATGCTCGCCTCGTCCATCTCTTTCAGGCGCAATGCGCCAAGATCGTCGAGCCGGTGGACGATTTCCGGCCCCGCGCCGGGGCTGCCATGCTGCTTCACCTCGGGATCGAGATAGTGCTCTTCGAGCGCAATGATGGTCGGTTTTGCTGCCATTGGTTCCCTCCTCCGTTCTATGGCAGTGTGACACAAACCGCGGCGGCGTAGTGAATTCGCTGGGGCGATCGAGACGGGAGGAGGCGTGATGGTGCAATCGGGACGCGTCACGTTTGGCGAAATGGAGGCGGTCGCGTTTGGCCGGCCCGCCGCCGAAGCCATCGGCGAGGAAGCCCAGCGGCTCGCCGCCAACCGGGTGTTCTTGATGGTCAGCGGCACGCTCAACCCCATGACCGGCGAGATTGCGAAAGTACATCGGTGCGAAGGCAGTTCTGATTGCATCTGCCGAACGGCGTGTAAGAGACCTCAGACCCCCTTAACAGAGGTGGTCTGCTGTTCAGGGATGAGTCCTCGGCGGAAGCACTCCGCTATGGCAGCCAGCCTACTGCGAGACTGCTGTGCCAAAGGTCTGGAACATGGCGACCTTCGGACCCGCCTGATTGACCAAGGGCTCAACCACGACCGCCGCTACTCCGACGCGCTTCATATCGAGTGCGTCAGCAGCACGCGGTGAGAGATCGAGGATGCGTCCGCGAGTGTATGGGCCTCGATCGTTGATTTTGACGACGACGGAGCGGCCATTGCCGATGTTCGTCACCTTCGCGTAAGAGGCCAGCGGAAGCGAGCGATGTGCTGCCGTGGCAGTTACCGCATCGAGGATCTCGCCGCTGGCGGTCCGACCGCCCACGAGGTTGTACCACGCAGCTTTCCCGAACAGACTCATTCCCGTCTTGCGCAATGGGCTGCAACACGGGCCTGGGATGCCGCCACATGCTGTGGGCTCGAAACTTGCGAACCGCGGCCCCACCGGCTCGGAGCCATAGCCCGCGGACCCACCGTCGTGAGTGAAACTGCAAGATTTTTCGCTCGGCGCTTCTCCGTCTGCCTCGCGGAAGCGGGCCGGATCGCCCAGGTCCTGGGATGTGCTCTCCTCTGGCGTCTTGCTGATGGCGCAGGCGGATGTCACCAAACACGCCAGGGAAATACCGATCAATCGAGGCATTGACATTGCATCCTTATCCTTCTCGTTGGGATTTCCCCCGACGCGCGCAAACGCACCGCGCCATCCCAGGCCAATAATACTGGCTGGGTGAGGAAATGCAGATCGGTGTAGGCCCGTTGTCCCAGACGGAAACGGGCTCTGAAGGTAGGAAAGCGAAGGCTAAATGGCTTAAAACCGTGCTGTCAACCCCTCGTGCGACTTGCTCTGTAACAAATTGTTTGCTATTTGTAATCGCACCATGACGCACCCCGAGCGAATTAACCGGCCGTTCTGTCGCTTTATTGTTTCCTTCTTGAAAATATTACTTCTTCCTGTATCGACAGGCGTTACGCGTGTTGGATTTTAAGACCTCGAGCAAAAGACGTAGGGCAAGCAATTAACGCGTTAACCCTGAAGATTTGTTTGGCCGAACTGTGCGGCACCGGGAGCGCGGCCTGTTCAGTTACTTTCGGCTATTACCGATGGCTACCCCGTCCTAGCTCCGGGCAAGACGATCAGAGTTGAGTTAACGCTGTCGGCTCGCGGCTACGTTCCATATTTGTCACGACCCCTCCCGTAGATGAGTTCCTGTGACAAGAATGAGTCTTTATCCGACCCGTCGATTATTAACCAAAAGACAAGCGTTGCTCGAGTAGGCGCGGGCTAGAGCTGTCGCCCGTGCTTAGACCGGAATGCCGGTCGTCTCAAGAGGATCTGGTTGAACCCCCGGCGCAACCGGGGGTCGACCTCCAAGGGCGTCACGAGTGAGCTAGGCCAATACCGGTCAGGGTAAGGCATCACAGTTCCGCAAACCGCTATGGCTGCATCAGAGTTGATTACCTTAACTTTACGGTTCGGCAATCCTTCTCTGGCATTGCGAGCGGATGCCGAACGAACACTCCTTTGCTGTCACGGCAGATCGACCAAGCTCTCGGCGTGGCAGGATCAAGTCAGGACACTTCCGGCCAATTCCCGGAGTGCGGTCTTTTTGGTGCCCGATCAGTTCGACGGCGACGATTGGGGCGAATCGGCGTTGCACGATTGCATGAACGCGACGGCACTTTTCTGAAGTGAGGTGCGCGCAATGCCCTACTGCATCACGCTTCGTTCCAGGACTGATACGAGGATTACCGGCTGGTATGACGGCACTAACAGCCGGTGGTCCACCGATCACGCTCGCCAGAAGCTTTTCTACAACAAATACAAAGCCAAATTGATACGCGACGAGCTACGCAACCTTTGCCCGCGCAATGCCAAAGTGATCAATGTCGAGCCAGAGCAATCAGACGAGAAAGTGCTCGCGGATCCGGAAGGGTTTAAGGGCTTCGAGTAACGCCGATCGGACCCGAGAATTTCGCGCGCATCGCCGAGCAGGCGATGGTGACGTCCTGGGTCCCGCGTAATCCGCGGTCGATTACCAGCCCGGCGCAGGTGCGCGAGATTCTCGAATTGGTGGCTTGAACGCCGCACTGGCCACGCGCCGGTGGCTCGGCTCAGTGATCGCAGGTCCGCTTGAGATCCTGCCACTCGCCGTCCTCGACCAAAGCGGGACCGGTGGCCGGGACGTTCTCGGCTTCCAGCATGGCCTTACGTTCGGCCGTCAGTGGATGGCTGCGCAGGATCGACGGCGCCTCAGGCCCGCCGGTGCCGGTGACGCGCTCCAACAACATGCCCAAGGGTGCGGTGGGCCGCCCAAGGCCATGCATGATTGACACCGCGAAGCGATCGCCTCCGGTCTCGTCGTCGCGACTGTAGCTCGCACTGAGCACCGACCGCACGGCCATTAGCACCGCACCGGAGCCGGTTACATCGCCAAACATCAGGCCGACTAGAAACGAAGTGCCACCGTCGCGGATGAGGCGGCGCAGCCCGTCGCGATGGGCGACGTGACCCAGCTCATGTGACAGCACGCCGGCGAGTTCATCGGGTGTCTCTGATATCTTCAGCAGCCCAGAGAGTACGTAGATGCGGCCACCCGGCAGAGCGAAGGCGTTTGCGATGGGCGAGCGCAGCACCATCGGATGCGGCGGGATCGGCAAATGCGCGGCGGTCTGTAGACGGCCGACCATTTTGTGCAGCGCGGCGGCGCCCGCCGGCGTTGCGCAGGGGCTGCCAAACAGCTCGCGCACCTGCGAGTCGACGGCGTCGCCAAGCGGCGCTTCCCAAGCATAGGGCATCACAGCCGCCAACCGGTTGGCCAGTACCGGCATTCCGAGCCACACGATTCCGATGATCGCCGCGGCGGCGGCGATCGAGGCAGCGACAATTCGCCCTACCGAGATCGAGCCGGCGCTGCCGGGACCATCGAGAGACCGGCAGAGTCGAAGGACGTTCGCTCGTTGTGCCGGATCGCGCAGCTCCAGCCGGGCCAGCGGTGGCGCCATTGCGCAGGCTAGCCTTAATGCGCCCTTGGGGCTATCGACGCGGCGTATCGCGTCATAGGGCCAAACTGCCAGCAATGGTCCATCCGGCGCGGCGGGATCGGCGATCTCCAACCGATCAGTAAATGCCAGTGCCACGATGTGCCGACGGCTCGATCGCCCGTCGAAGAATACGGCTGGTTCCATCACGCCTACAGGCCGAAATCGAGGCCGTCGGCCAATCCCTCGCCGAATGCGCTGACGATCTCGCCGGCGGCCGCGACGTCCGAGGCGGCGGCGAGGTCGACTACCACGCACGCGGCCACGACACGCCGCCAAACACGCTGCAATGTATAGATACGCATCAGCACCCAGAACGTGATGATCAGCAACAGGTAAGCGACCGCAGAGGCGGCAATGCCCCATATTGGCAATTGCCCGCTCAAAATTACTGCAGGCAGCCCCGCACGGAGCGTGCCGGCGGCCAACGCGGCCGTCATCCCGACAAAAATCGCCGCAAAGACCAGGAGCACGAGCAGGCTCCACCCGATCAGCTTCCAGTAGACAGCAATTAAACTGCCGGGGCGAAGCTCGCACATGATTGCGACCCTGCCGAAGCGGATGCCGCTTGCCCACCAGGCCCATTCCCGGGCACGACGAATTCCGTGCAGAAACGGCAAGGCAAAGAACAGCAGAAAGGCAAAAAGCATGGTCGCAATGGGCCGCGTCGCGGTCGCGCGCGGATTTGTGCCGATGTCCATTACGGCAAATCCGATGAAGCTCCCGGCGATCAATAGGAACGGCAACAAGCCGAGCAACCACACCCACCAGACCCGCTTGAACAATTCCCAACCGGTTGCTTCGAACCGCCCGGGCAGATTGCCATATAGCGTATGGCCGAGCTTGTACCGCTCGAGTGCCGCCATCCGCCAGGGATAGGCGAGGCCAAGCGTCGGCACCAGCAGCAGGCCCCACAATACCGAGCGCCAGGCATAGGACCAGCCCGATCCGGTCATCCAGAAGCGCAGCCCGCGCCAAACCGTACGGGTCAGCCTGTAACGCCGCGCCCGATACGCGGCGAATTGGCCGAAAGCAAGCAGAAACAGGTAAAGCGGCAAGCTGGCGAACGCTTTGATCCGCTCCGCCTCGAGCCCGATCAGGAAATAGATCAGGAAAACCGGTCCAAGCACCGCCATCGCGATCAGGAAGCCAAACAGCAGTTCCTTGCCGCGGCCGGTATATTCCAACGCGTCGCCATCGATCTCTGTATGCGTCCAAAGATGCCGGCGAATATCGGTGGTAAGCCAGAACCGGTAGAAGCCGAAGGTGACCAGCTCCAGCAATGCACCGCGAACGACCAGGCGCCGAAAAGCGCCGTCACTTCCGGTAAATTGGACCGGCGCGGCGGCGAAAGCGCTGGGCGATTTCGTATCGGTAACGGCAAGTGCGCTCATTTGTGGGAACGTTCACGATTAGCGTAAACAAACGGTTATAGTTTGTCCCGCAGGTCATCGGCCGCTCGAGCCGCTGGCAGGCGGACCTCGCTCCTGGCTGCCGGCGATCGGCCGATCGGGGCTGGACTGCTGATGCCTGGGCCGGACAGGCGAGGAAGAAAGATCATGCTGCATTCGGGCCGCGTCGCCTTTGGCGAGATGGATGAGGTGGTGTTCGGTGGGCCCGCGCCGAGGTGGAACTGGCCGCCTGAGCGAACCGGAAGCATGCCGGCGGTTTGCGCTTCTCCTGCAGCGGTTCTCGGGGTTGCCAATGCCCTTCGTGAGCGCTCTCCGCACCCTGATTCCGCCTGTCCCTATAGGAAATCTACAGGCGTTAACTTTTCCTCGTGATCGCAGACTTTTCCCTCCGCACCGTTGCGGGGCAAACAATAGCATGAGAATGTGGCAAAATTACCGACGTTGCACCAAGCACGATCTGGTGGACAGGCGTTGACGAATAATTCCGGTAAAGCTCGCCGATATGCGAGTCTGGTTGGATGAGAAGATGCATAGAAGTCCGGCTTGGTCTGGGCGACCGGGAATGGCTGGAAGCCATGATCGGATCGGCGAACAGCCAGCAGAAGCATGTCTGGCGGGCTGGGATTGTCTTTGCCTCGTCAAGCAGCGAGCTTCATCCTTAGTTGGTGGGATAATGATGCACAATACGGCCAACGGTGCCGCGCTTCTCGCAGCTGCCCGCGACTTCCAGCCGCGGATTATCGCGCAGCGCGATGCTATCGAAACATCCCGACGGCTGCCGGAAGACCTCACACGCGACCTCGCACGCGCCGGCTTTTTTCGCATTTTCCTGCCGGCGGCCTATGGCGGGCTCGACCTGACGCCAATGGACGGGGTCGCGGTATTCGAGGAGCTGGCGAAAGCCGATGCCTCGGTGGCGTGGTGCGTGTGGAACGGCAACACGCATTGGACGGTAGCTCAGCTTTCTCCCGAGGCGGCGCACGCCATCCATGACGATCGGGATGTCATCACCGCCAACAGTACGCGTCCCTCGGGTCAGGCGCATGTCGTCGACGGCGGCTTCCGCTTGACTGGGCGGTGGTCGCTGGTCAGCGGCTGCGAGCTCGCGACTTGGATGGTTCTGTGGTCGGTCATCCATGAAGAGGGCAAGCCGCGCACAACCCCCTCGGGCGGCCCAGAGATCCGCTTCATGCTGCTGCCCGCCAGCCAATGCGAGATTATCGACACTTGGATCGTTGGCGGGTTGCGGGGCACCGGCAGCCACGATGTCGCCGTGCATGACGTGTTTGTGCCTAGCGCTTTTTCCTCGGGCTTCTTCGACCCCCACGTGTTGCCCGAGTGGCGCTACCGCATCCCCGCGTTCTCTCGCGTCGTCCCGGGTCTCGGTGCGATGGCGCTCGGCATTGCCCGTACTGCCATTGAGACGCTTAAGGAGATTGCGGGCGCCAAGACCCCGATACGCACGACCCAGATGCTGCGCGACACGCCGGACGCACAGGCCCGAGTGTCGCAGGCCGAGGCGCTGGTGCGCTCGGCTCGGCTCTTTCTGTTTGACAGTCTCAGTCAGCTGTGGACGAAGCTTCTGGCGTCCGGCGAGGTGACGATGGAGGCGCGGGCGCTCACTCGACTGGCCACGTCTCATGCGGCCAGCAGCGCCATGCAGGCTGTTGATCTGATGTACGTGGCCGGCGGTGGCAATTCGATATATGTGAGCTGCCCGCTGGAGCGGGCGTTTCGCGATGTGCATGTCATGACCCAACACATCGCCGTACAGCCGCGGGTCACGTACTCGACCGGCCGGGTGCTGTTCGGCCTCGAATCAGACACTTCGCTGCTTTGACAGCGTTCGCCGCAGTCAACATGCCCGACGGCAAGGCTATCGGCTAGTGCATGACCCGCCACCGGCATCAGGAGTTCATCCGCTTTCCCAACAAGATCAACCGCGAGACCCCGGCCGGCCGGGACCCCACATGATCGTCGCCAATTACGCCACGTACAAGCATCTCAAGGTCCGCGCCGGGCTCGACCCAAGGCTCTTCGCCTGGGACGCCGGTGGCGACGCGATCATTGAGAAGGTACTACGCGGGAAACAGGCGTTAGGCGCTTTCGACGTGGCCCGATGAGGCTCGCTTTCCGGATATCCCTGCTGGTGATCGCGCTTGCCGCATCCCTCAGTGGCGGCGCCACCTCGGCCGGTACCCTGGTCGAGTTTCCCAACCTCCCGGGACACACGCCGACGAACCTCAGCGGCTATCTGGCGCGACCTGATTCCGGTTTGTCGGCAGAGCTCGGCGGCCCTTCCAACGGCGGCACCCCGTACCCGGCGGTTGTCCTATTACACGGCTGCAACGGCATGTTCGGGCATTCCGCCGTGATCGCCGATCGGCTGAGTTCCTGGGGGTACGTGACCCGTGCCGTCGACAGCCTCGGCCGGCGTGTCAGCGGCATCGCCAACCGTTGTGGCAGAGGATTGCCCGATCAGGTGTTCGATGCCTACGCGGCGCTCCGCTACCTGTCGCAGCTCGACTTCGTCGATCGGGCGCGGGTGGCCGTCTTCGGCCAATCGATGGGCGGCGAAACGGCGCTCCACGCCGTGGACCACGACCAGGTCGCGCAATTTTTCAAAGAGCGGTTTCGTGCGGCGATCGCCTATTACCCCTACTGCGACATCCCGGCCGCAACGATGACAGCGCCGACCTTGATCCTCATCGGCGAGGTGGATGAAACGAACCCGGTGGAGCAGTGCCGTGAAATGGTCGCACATGCCCGGCCAGACGGCGCACCGATCGTTCTGACCGTTTATCCAGGAGTCCATCATAATTTCGATGTCGCTCTATTGACCCCAGGCGTCCGCTATCGCGGCTTCTGGCTCGAATACAACGAGCTAGCGGCCAAGGACGCGGAAAGAAAGACGCGCGCATTCCTCGACGCTCATCTCGCCGAGACCTCGTCCGGCGAGCCGACGGCAAGGTGAGAAGGCCCCATGCGGGCAAATGTCTCCCAATCGCCGCCGTGGCTGGATGATAACGATCCGTTAGAGTCGATCCACCAGATCGATCCGGGGGATGAGATGAGTCAACTTCCGCCGTTGGGCGATGCCGTCGTTCCGCCCGGGATACGAGCCCGCTTCGTGCGCGAGGCCAACGGGCTCAGGATGCACGTATTGGAAGCCGGCTTTGAAGAGCGCGGACGCCCGCTGGTTCTTCTCCTGCACGGCTTCCCGGAGCTCGCCTATTCCTGGCGAAAGGTGATGCTGCCGCTGGCGGCCGCCGGGTATCGCGTCGTGGCACCCGACCAGCGGGGCTATGGGCGCACCACCGGCTGGGACCCGGATTACGATGGCGATCTCGGCTCGTTTCGCATTCTGAATGCGGTGAGGGATGCGCTGGGCTCGTAGCGGCGCTCGGTTATCGCGAGGTCGCCACGGTCGCCGGGCACGATTTCGGGGCCTCTGTCGCGGCCTGGTGCGCTCTCGTGCGTCCCGACGTGTTCCGATCGGTGGCGCTGATGAGCGCGCCGTTCGCCAGTCCACCCGCCCTGTCCTTCGGCACCGCTGACAACCCACCGCAGCCGAAGCCGCCAGAGCCAGACATCCACGCCGAATTGGCCAGCCTCGACCGTCCACGCAACCACTATCAGTGGTACTATTCGACACGCGAGGCCAACGTCGATATGTGGCATTGCCGGCAGGGCGTCCATGCCTTTCTGCGCGGCTATTTCCATTACAAGAGCGCGGATTGGGCCTGCAACAAGCCGTTCCCGCTGAAATCCTGGACCGCGAGCGAGCTGGCGAAAATGCCGACCTATTACATCATGGATCTCGACCAGAACATGGCCGAGACCGTGGCGCCAGTGATGCCGTCGGCCGCTGAGATAGCGGCATGCCGATGGCTTCCCGAGGACGAGCTGCGTGTCTACAGCGTGGAATACGAGCGCACCGGTTTTCAGGGCGGGCTGCAGTGGTACCGTGCGCGCACCGGCGGGCTCTTCGATTCCGAACTGCAACTATTCTCCGGCCGCACGATCGACGTGCCGTCGCTCTTCATCGCCGGCAAGAGCGACTGGGGCACCTACCAGCGCCCCGGCAATTTCGAGCGCATGCAACAGACCGCCTGCACCCGCATGCTCGGCTGCCATCTGGTCGACGGTGCCGGTCATTGGGTGCAACAGGAGCAGCCGGAACACGTCAGCGGACTGCTGATCCGGTTTCTGCGACAGCAGTGATGGACCGCTGCCGAATAGGAATGATCAGCGGCCCTTGAATGGGCCGGGTTGGCGCTTTTCGGCGAAGGCGCGGGCGGCTTCGTGGAAGTCTTCGGTGAGGTAGAGCTTCAAGGGAGCGGTCTGCATCGTCACTTCGCGTTCGAGCTGGTCCATATACCAGCGGCGGGTGCGCACCGTCGCGCGCACCGAGAGCGGCGGGTTCTTCGCGACTTCGGCGGCGAGCTCGTAGGCGACTTCGAGGTGGTGGCCCTCGGGCGCGACGCGGTTGACGATGCCAGCGGCGAAAGCTTCCTCGGCGGTGAAGAAGCGGCCGGTCAAAGTGACCTCGGTCGCGAAGGCGGCGGCGCCGCGGAAATTCAGCAACGCCCAATATTTGGCGCCGCCGAGGCCTCGCGAAGTCTCGGTCACCTGAAACTTGGTGCCCGCTGCGGCGACGATCAGGTCGCATTCGAGCACAATGCCGAGCGCCAGGCCCATCGCATAACCGTGTGGCGCGGCGATGACCGGTTTCCAATTGACCGAGCGTGTCAACAGATCACCGGAATTGGCGCCCCAGCCCTGCGGGCCGCCATGCTCCAAAAACTCTTCGCGCCTACGCAATTGGCGCTGATGCACATCAGCGCCGCTGGAGAAGGCACGGCCGCGCCCGCAGATGACCGCGACCTGTGCCTCCGGATCGAGGTCGAAGCGGCGCAACGCGTCAGCCAGGTGACGCACTAGATCGTCGTTGAAGGCGTTGAGCTTTTCCGGCCGGTTGAGGGTTAGGGTCGCGACCCGATCGCGGCAGGCATATTCGACCAGGCTCGTTACGCTCGTTTCCGCCATCTCGGCTCCCTTCTCGCGTCATTGCTCGAGCGAGCACATTGTATGGTCTGTTCGAGGTCGGGTCACCCTCGTTCAGGCTTCGCCGGCAACCATGTCGAGCAATATCGCCTGGTGCGTTTCATCCGCGAATTGGTAGAAGAGGTCAATTGGCTAAGCCAAGGGCGCGGATTTCTTCGAAGAGCGGCTGGATCTGCGCGCGGTATGTGGCGCAACTCGAACGTGATACCCAGAGCTGCTCGAAGGCGTTGTTCCAATACTCCGGATATTGCGCGCGGAATTCACCTGCGGCCGCCGAGGCTTCGCGGCGGCGTCCGGCCAATGACAGTGCGGCGGTAAGGAACAGCTGTGCGCTGCCGTGGCTGGGATTGCGCCCCAAGGATTGCTGGAGCAACCCGATCGATTGTTCGGTGCGGCGGAGCAGCAGTTCGGCAAATCCCCCGAAAAACCGCCAGATACCGTGCCGTCGCTCCGCGGGGTCGAACCGCATCGCTCGCTCGATCGCCGGCAGCGTTTCGTTCGCGCGACCCAGAAAGGCGGCATTGTAACCAGCAAAGCCATGCGCGATGCCTAACTCCTGATCAACATTCAGAGCCTGTTTGAAGGCGCATGCCGCTTCGTCGAGCTGCCCGGCGGAGGATAGCATCCCTTGCACGCAATGTGCTACCGCATTCCCCGGTGCGAGCGACAAGGCTATCGTCACCGCCTCGCGCCCGAGCTCCGCAGCGGCCGCTACGGCTCGCGGGTTGCCCCACCATGGGTTGCTGACTAGATGCTGGCAGGTTACAGCCAAGCCGATCAACGCCTTGGCATTGCGCGGGTCGCTCGCCAGCGCCGCCAGGAACCAGCGCTGCGCCTCGGCCGAGAGCTCGGCGCGCATGCCTTCATGCAGCGCGCTCTCCGCCCGGGACAGACATTCGGTAACCCCATGCTCGATGCCAGAGTCGGGAAAGGCGCGACGGCTGGCCGTCTGCAGTATCAGGACTTGAAGCTCTCGTGAAATCCGCCGTGTTATTTTCGTCTGGACTGCAGCGAGGTCTTCCGGGCGGAATTCATGTCGTCCCGCCCACAGGAATTCCGCGGTGGCCGCATCGGCAATCCTCATATTGAGCCGCAACGTCGTCGCGTTGGTGTACTGAACGCTGCCGCTGACAGCGTAATCGTAGCCCCGCTCGGGATTGTGCCCTCGCTGAGCCGTTCTCGCAGCAACTCGCTCGTCCATCAGAGGTTTGAGAGAGAGCCCGCGGCTGCACCGGAGAAGATCGGTGACCAGGTCGTCGGCAAATGCTTCTGTGAGATGCTGATGAGCGGCGTCGCCGGTCAAATTCCGTACCGGAGCTACCGCCACGGCCACGTTGGGCAACAGGCAAGGCCACAGCCGCTTCAAGGGTGTGGTGGAGAGCACGTTCATCTGCGGCGCGCTGCGCGCCTCCGAAGGCGGATCTTGCCGGACGAGGGTCCGCGCATCGGGCACACTGCACGCAGTCCCGGCGCCGCTCCCCAGCGAGATTTGATTGGCGAGCGCCTGCGTTTCGGCGTCGGGTGTGACCCCCAACTCACGTTTCAACGTCTCCGCACAGCTCTTGTATTGCCGTATCGCCTCGCCACGCCTCCCGGCGCGTGCATAGGCGCGCATCAGCGTGCGCTGTCCGAACTCGGAAAGGGGATCAAGCGCCACCAGGCGGCGCCCGGACTGAACGGCCGCCTCGTGCTCGCCGTCGGCGTCCTGTTGCGCGCTCAAGCGGTGCAGAACCTCGCAGATCATGCCGAGCGTGCGGCTGCGCTCCGTCCCCAGCCATTCCTGGAACGGCTCGGAACTGATGTTGAAATCGGCGAGGAATTCGCCTCGATACAAATCCGCAGCCGCCTGCAGGTCAGTCCGATGCTGCGAACGGGCGAGCTGCTCAAACCGATCGAGATCGACGACAACCTGCTGTATTCGACAGTTGGAAAAATCGCCGACCAAGTGGACGCCGGCGGCGGGCCCCAGTGCCCTGCGCAGCTCCAACAGGCAGTTGCGCAGGCTATGACGCGCTTGCTCAGAACCCTGGTACGGCCACAGCAGATCCGCGAGCCGCTCGCGGCTGACCGCCTGGCCGCCCTGAACCGCGAGAAAAGCGAGCAGGGCCCGCGCCTTCTTTGGCAGTCTTTCGAACCGACATTCGTTACTCTCAATCAACAGCGATCCAAGAATGCTGATCGACAATGTCATCGCTACGCTCCAATCGCCCTATTCTAAAGTATCGGCCGTTGTGATCTTAAAAGCGCCTCGGGCATCCGCTGCCTGATAGCGCGAGGCGATGCTCTGCCAGCCGCAACCCGATCACCGCCGAATCTTGATTGCGCCATCGAGATTAGCCGCGGCGCTCGGCCCGGATTATCAGAAGTCGGCAGCACCTTGCCCAGGCGCAACATTAAGCGGTGAATTATGGCAAAATTACGTATGTCTGCGACCGATTGTTGCAAGATCCTCCGTAATGGTCGGATTTTCGCCCATTTGATCGAACGACGTTACGTTGTTGACGGAACCACGCGTGACCCGATGCACGAACGAGCAGTCTTTAAAATAAGGCAAGTCCTTTTGACATATGTCAGACGTGAGATTGACGCGCGAATGACACGACCCGATTATTATTGCGGTGGAGCAAACAACCCGACAGCACAGCCAAAGACATGGCTGGAGTTTTGCTTCGTCTCCCGAAATCAAGTGCTATCCAATTTCGGCTGCAGAGCCAAAGCGAGGCAATGTGAAACCAGTTGCCATCCGGGACGGGATCTACGCGGCACAGATACGGGCTCTTTACCAGCACCTCCCCATGGTCCTGATCGTGGACGTGGTCAATTCCGCCCTGGTCTCGTTCGTGCTGGCATCTTATTTGGGGCACACTCTATGGCTGGCCTTTCTAACCTTTGCCGTCGGCCTTGCGGGGGCTCGCGCGGTCGGATGGTACCGATACCATCATCACCTGACGTCGCTCCGAGCCACCACTAAATGGGCAATTTCGGCCACGATAGGGTCAGGACTGTCCGGATTGCTGTGGGGCGCGGGCAGTGCGTTATTGCTTTCCGACAACCTTGTCGAGCAGACGTTCGTCGCCTTTGTTATCGGCGGTATGTCCATCGCCTCGCTGGTCGCGTTCTCTAACTATCTGCCGGCCTTTATTGCCTACGTGTTCCCCGCCTCGCTGCCGCTGGCAGGCCGCCTCTTTCTGGACGGGTGGACCGTACACGGTGACATGATGGTGGTGTTCGCCGCCGCGATCACACTTGCAGCTTACAATGCCACTCGCGGCTTCGCGAACGGACTTCAGTTGAATCTGGATTTGATGGAGAAGTCGGACCTGCTCGCTGCTGCCAATGGGCGGTTGGAGATAGAGATCGAGCAGCGGCGGGCATCGGAGGATCAGTTGCGCCAGGCGCACAAGATGGAAGCCGTAGGGCAGCTGACCGGCGGTATTGCGCACGATTTCAACAACTTGCTCACCGCCATTATTGGCCGCCTCGAGATGGCGGAACACCGCGTCAGTGATGATCCGCGGACCACTGCCCTCGTGCAGGCGGCACTCCGCGCCGCCGAACGCGGCGCCGCGCTGACCCGGCATCTGCTCGCCTTCGGACGTCGACAGCAATTGGAGCCCCGGTCGGTCGAAATACCGGGTCTGATCGACGGCGCCGCCGAGATTCTGAAGCAAACGATTGGCCCCGAGATTCAGCTGGTGGTGCGTTCGCAGCCCGATTTGCAGCCGGCACGTGCCGACCCCAACCAGCTCGAGCTCGCAATTTTGAAATCTTGCCCTGAACGCGCGGGACGCCATGCCCGGTGGCGGCGCCTTGCTCATCGGGGCAGAAAACCGGCGCGCTGCGAGCAGCTGGTTGCCGCCAGAGCTTTCATTGCGCGACTACGTGGTCGTGTCAGTGTCCGACACGGGTACCGGGATGAACCGGAAGACCTTGCAGCGCGTTTTCGAGCCCTTCTTTACCACCAAGGAGGTAGGGCGCGGATCTGGGTTGGGATTATCAATTGTGCACGGCTTCGCAGCCCAGTCAGGCGGATCGGTTCATATCACGAGCGCTCCGGGGAAAGGCACCAGGGTTGATTTATGGCTGCCGGCCGCGGAGGCGGAACCGATCAAATCCGTCGGCATCGAGTCGGACCGGTCGATCATGGAGCTGGGGGAGATGAGAATTCTGGTCTGCGACGACGACCCGGACGTGCTGGGTTTCGTCGGGACGGTTCTGCGCGAAGACGGTTGCGTAGTATTTGAAGCCGACACTCCCCTGGCGGCACTTGAGATCATCGAAACCGAGTTGCCTTTCGACCTATTGCTCGTCGATTACGCGATGCCGGAAATGAATGGCGTGGCCGTCATAGATCGCGCTCGGGCTCTTCAACAGCGCCTGAAGGTACTGCTGATGTCGGGGCACGCCGACGTTCTCGACGTGTCGGACGTATTGGGAATCCCCCTGCTTGCGAAGCCCTTCAAGGTCACCGAGTTGCGAAGGCGAATAGCGGACATCTTGTTCATCCCGCCAGTCGGGATCACCTCCAGCCATTCCACTTCCCGGCAACTCGCTGTCTCGCAATAACGTTCGGCCTTCAACACAATCCGAGGATGAGTCGTACGGTTTTCTTCGTCAACGCGTATCGGATAAATGTTTCCAATAAGACCGATTCCTCGTTATGCATCCACCGAAACTAAAAGAACTCGTCGACGAGGAGCGGCCTCACAGTCCAGACCGCGAGCACGTCGCCGGCCAGGGTCAGGAACGAGGAGACGAGGCCTCTTATGAGAAGAAGCTCGCGGCGCGAAAAAGACCACAGCGGGTGATCAGAAAGGTTTCGGTCAAAGCAGAAATCCGCGGTTCCGCTCGGCGCGGCCGGCCGACCGACGAGGCAGCCGCCCGAGATCAAGCCTGCTCCGGGACACAGGATCACCGTAGAGTAGTCTGCCGGCCATGTGGGTTAGCCGCGGCGCTCAAAGCAGCGGCACGGTCACTCGAACATTGAGATCGAGGAGATTGTACGGAAGAAGCTGGGGGGCGAGAAAATTGAACGAATAACTCGCACAAATAGTGACCGTAGCGGGGGTTGACGTCGTGTCTTCACTGACGGAAACACCGATATTCGGGGCCTGGTAAGCAGACAAGACCTGCTCGGCCGCCCAGGCAGCACAATTGGCGATCGGGGTCGCGGACAGCGCAGGGCAATGCGAGGCTTGCGTCTGGGCTGCGCAGGTCGCGGATTGGCCCTGGCTGTGGACCATCGCGTAGCGGCCCGCTTCCTCGACTGCGAGCAGCATCGTATTGTTGGTCCACAGAGCTTGTGCGAACTCGATGCTGCCGGTAACCAATAATAACAGCACTGTCATGACGAGTGCGGCTTCCACGGCCGCAGCGCCGTCGTCGGCGGCGTACCAGGACCGGCTTTGTCCACTCATTGCACGCGCACCTGCGTCGTCGAGGTCAAGGTCGCCGGCACGGCCGGCCAAGGTACCAGCGGCGTGAAAGCTTGACTCGCCGTGATGCTGATAAACATGCGATTGGGGCTGGGGCGGCCGAGTGTGGCACACGATTCGCTGCACGCGATCGGCGTCCCGTCATCACATTCGCACGTGTGGGTAAAGCTCGCTGGAAACGACAACGGTGGCGCGAAACTCATCGCGCTGTGCATCGAGCTTTGTATTCCGCTCGTGTCGAGCGGATGAGCTCTCGCAAATTCAGCGCCGATACGGGTCGTTGCCACCAGTGCGGCGGATCTGGCCGCGAGCATGCCGAAATCGGCTGTTCCGGCTGCTATCAGGATAACGAGCGGCGCCACCAGGGCGAACTCGGCCGCTACGCTGCCAGCGCTGGTCGGGTGTGCCGGCCGGGCGGGCGGGGTTTCTTTCCCGATATCGGTTTTGCACCTCATGGGCGCTGTTCACTCAGCAAGAGCTACCATGTTCACGGTCGGGAGACCAAAGAGACCTACGCTGGCGCATCCTCCCGTATCCAGGCTCGAGGTAGAATTGACGCTCACCGAGTCGACCACGAGCACCAAGCACCTTGGCCCGCTGGCACTTGGCTTGCCGTGGAACGTCAAAGACGAGTTCGGGAAGTAGATAAGCCCGTTAAGCGTCGCACCCTGTCTGCCGCCAATACTGCTATGGTGTGAGGTGTAGCTTGTGCCGGTCGGCATGCCGTTGGAATCCTGTATGAGTGCGAGGCCCGCGAAGTGCCCCGAACTCGGTGCATTGAGATTTAATAGCGCTCCGGAGGCGATTGACAGCGCGCCGACTTTATTGGTCCGCGTTGTCAGAATAATGGTGACGCCGGTGCCCGCCACGTTATCGCAGGTTGAGCACTTCAGCACTCCGCTTGACTGGACAGTCAGATTGCCGGTGACCCAGTACGTCCCGGGCGCCAGATCCACGGTCTGGCCCGTCAAAACTGTCCAGGAACCAGCAATCTGCGTGTTGCCGGTCAGCTTGATACCCGCAGTGGTCAATGATGTTGCGGCGACCACGCAGTTGCCGCTATAGGTAGTCAGACCCGCCGTCGAGCTCGACGCGCAGCCGCCAGCTGTCGGCATCAGGCTCGTTAAGAAGCCATGGGTGAGGGTGCTCGCGTACGGATCGGCGACGCTTGGTGCGCCGATCATCGCAGGCGATGCAAGAAGGAACTCCGGCGGCGGTGCCATTGGATCGATCGGACTTCCCTGCAACGAGACTTCGCCTGCGGTCACCAGGGTTGCCGCAGTTACCGAGCCGGTGGTGTCCTTGAGCTCGACGGCGCTAGCGCCGATCGAATTTGCCGCGGCGGAACAGTTCGGCATGTCGAGGTGAGTGCCGGGCTGGATTTCGAGGGCCGTACCGCTCCCTGCGAGTGCGAGAATACAGGGATTGTCGAGTACTTCGATAACCGCGACGGCCTTGGTGGCTACACTCACCTGCGTCAGGAACATAGATGCGAGCACCGCGCCGAGTGTCTGCTGCAGATTAGCCCCGACACCATTGCTGACGGTCGTATCGCTATAGGGGTAAATTACCGCCGGCGTGCCGCCATTATAGCCGTTCCGTACCGCTCCCTCGCTGGCCGCCGGCGTCAGATCAGCAGTGACATTAGTTCTGCCGGCGATGACTTCGTAGGCGGCGGCGAGCGCCGCGGCATCGGCGGCCGATTGGTTGCGCAATTTGAGCGTGAACCACACCCCGGTTTCCGCACCGAGAGCGCCAAAACCGATGAGGACGGGAAGCGCAATAGCCACGATTGTTGCGCTGGCGCCGCGCGTATCACGAAAAATTCGCGCGATAGCGCCGAACCGCGGCGGCATGGCGTCAACGACAATTCCTGTCATCCGTTCCTTCCCAGCATGTCAATGATCCGGAGGGCCAACGGCGTCCCAATAACCAGCAGCAAGGACGGCAGGATGAATGCCATTAGCGGCAATGTCAGAAGCACCGGGAGGCGGGCGCCTCGCTCTTCGAAGCGGGCCAGACGTTCGGCGCGCATCTCGGAAGCGAGCATCCGCAGCGACCCGGCAAGCGGCGTACCGAACTTGATGGACTGGTTGAGCGCAGCCACAATGCCGCTCAGGCTCGCGATCCCCGCCCGTCTGGCCAGGTTTTCGAGCGCCTCTCCTCGGACGACGCAGACACGCATTTCCGCCGCTGTGGCGGCGAACTCGGCGGCCGCTTCTCGGTTGGAGGAGCGGAGAACGCGACTGACCTGCTCAATCGCGTGATCCAGACTAAGGCCCGCCTCGGCGCATATCACAAGAAGATCGAGCGCGTCAGGGATGCCGGTCTCGAGACGCGCGCGCCGTCTCGCGGCGAGCCGGGAGAGGACGACCTCGGGAAAACGCCAACCCAGAAACACCGTACCTGCCAGAAACATTGATCTGATGCCAGTCGCGCCGACGAAGAACTGGCGCCATTCCAGTACCAGCCAACCCAATGGGAGAAATGCTGCTGCGCTGCATACTTTGGCAGCGACGAGCGCGGCGAGATGGCCATGCCCCTTAGCCCCGGCTGCGGCGAGCGCGCCCAGAAGCCTCTCCTGCTCCGCCGTCCCGACAATTCGGGTCGCTGCGATCAGGGCTCCAAGCTGCTGATACCAAGGCGCGCGTGGCGGGAGCGAGGCATCCGGTGGCTGCCAAGCGGTTCGATGCAGCGCATCGAAAAGCCGTTTTTGACGGTTCTCCGATTGCCCAATTCGCCACAGATTGAGCGCCGACAGCGAGGCCGCCGCAAGCGCTAGGACAAGAACGCAGACATCTTGTGCGCTAAACCGCATTTCGGCGATTTGGAGTGTGATATGGCCCGGAACGGCTTCAGTCGGCATGTCGATCAGCTGATGACAGCGCTATCGGAGATTTCTCTTTATTAAAACCTTCATTGAGACGATTCCCGACACCAGACTCACAACTGCAAGCCCCAGCAGGAAACGGCCGCGAGGGTCGATGAACAATGTACGCATTAGCTCTCGGTTGATCAGGAAAAGACCCACCCCGGCCACCAAGGGCATGGCCGCCACGACCACAGCCGATGCTTGTGCTTCGGCCGTCAGCGCACGCGCCTTCAAACGCAGCGCCTTGCGCTGGCGAATGATGGTGCTGAGATTGGACAGCGTCTCAGCGATTCCGCCGCCTGTCTGGCTCTGCAGCAACAGGCTGACCACAAAGAACCGAAAATCGGGGACGCGGACACGATCTGCGGCGCGCTGCAGAGCCTCTTCCATTGCGGTGCCGATGCGCAGCTCGTCGAGTAGTCGGCGAAACTCGGCACCGACCGGGGGCCGGATCTCCCTAGTCACTAGCTCCATCGCTTCGGGCACGGGAAGGCCGGCCCTGACGGCGCGTACGATCAAGTCGAGCGCGTCGGGGAAGGCTTCGAGGAATTTCCGCTGATACCGGCTTTGCAGAATTCGCACCAGAAGTGCTGGAGCAGCCGCAGCGCCAACGCTGCACAGGAAGACCACAAGTGCGGCATGAAGCTCTGCAGCGATAGCGGCCAACCCGATCGCGGCCGCGGAGACGGTTCCGGTTAGTGTGAGGTGCAGTAATCCAACTCTGCCGCCCGTGGCTGAAAGGGCGGAGTCGAGATGAGACGAGCATACCAGTGGCAGCGCTCTGCGCGGTGGCGGAGCCCTGCGCAATGAGATGGCGGGTGCATCCTCGCCTGCGGCGGCGGCAATGGCTTTAAGGCGCGGCTCGACATTCGCCTTTCGGCGCTCGGCGCGCAGGGTCCGGAACAGTATACAGCCGAACAGAACCGTCGCGCCGAGGGCGGCCAGAAAGATCGGGTCGAGCATTCAGGCACCTGTTATGCCTAGCGCGTCGAGCAGCTCTTTATCGAGCCCGTAGCGCGCAGCGCGGACTACGAAATCAGGGCGCATTCGGGTGGGCTCGAAGATGCCCTCGATGCGACCGTCGTGCCGCTCGCCTCGGTAGTGAAAGGCAAAGAGCTCGCGGGCCGAGATGATTTCACCCTCGATACCTGCGATCTCCACTACACTCTGCACTCGCCGGATCCCGTCCCGCATGCGCTCGATGTGCACGATGAGATTGAGGGCGCTGGCGATGTGCATGCGGATCGCCTTGAGCGGCAGACTGAGGTTCGCCATCATCACCATGTTTTCGATGCGGTAGAGCGCGTCGCGCGGCGAATTGGCGTGAACCGTCGACATCGAACCGTCGTGCCCTGTATTCATTGCCTGCAGCATGTCGAAGGCCTCGGGACCGCGCACTTCGCCGACGATGATGCGGTCCGGGCGCATGCGCAGCGCATTGCGAACGAGCTCACGCTGGCCGACCTGGCCGACGCCCTCGATGTTGGGCGGACGCGTTTCCATCTGCACGACGTGTGGTTGCTGAAGGCGCAGCTCGACGGCATCTTCAACCGTGATCACACGCTCGCGGCGGTCGATGTATTGCGAGACCGCGTTGAGCAATGTCGTCTTGCCGGAACCGGTGCCGCCGGAGATCAGAATGTTGATGCGCGAGCGGGCGGCAATCTGCAATACACGCGCCATCTCGTGCGACAAGTTCTCTTGCCGCACCATCGTCTCGAGGGTCAGGCTGGATGCCGGAAACTTCCGGATCGAGATGGTGCCGCCGTTGAGTACCAGCGGCGGCAAAACGATGTTGACGCGACTGCCGTTGGCGAGCCGCGCGTCGACCATTGGGCTCGCTTCGTCGATGCGGCGCCCGACCGCCGTCGCAATGCGCTGGGCGATATTGGCTAGATGCGGGCCATCGCGAAAACGCGCAGAAGTCTTTTCCAGTTTACCGTTGCGCTCGACATAGATGTCGAACGGGCCGTTGGCCAATATGTCCGTGATCGCATCGTCGGCGAGCAACGGTTCCAGTGGACCGAGCCCGACCATGTCGTCGCTGAGATCGGCGGCAAGCGCCATTTCCTCCAGTTTATTGAGCTGGACCCGCTCTTCTGTCGCGATTTCGCTGACCAGATTTGCGATTTCGACGCGCAAAATGGCGCGCGGGATGCGACCGGCCACGGTGGGATCGATCCGCGACATCACCGCCGTGCGGATTCGCTCTCTCAACGTGCCGGGCAAGGCCAGATCGGAGCGGGGAGGAGAGGATTCCTCAGTAAGGTCAGGGACAAGGACAAGACCCGGACGACGGAGCTCGGGCAGGTGGGGTCCAAAGCCGGTCGAACTCATCAGAAGCGCCTCCACCATGGCTTTCGCTCTGGCGTTCGCCCCGAAATTTCTGCCGCCAGAGCCGAAACCGCCTCGGTGAATGCGCCGCGTCTCGCAACACCCGGTGCGGTAAAAAGCCTCGGTCGGAACGGGATTACAAAATCGGGGTGCAGCCTGACCCTGCCCATCTCCTCCAAGGTCATTGCACCAGGGCCGCCTTCGCCGCTGCGATTGATGACGAGAAAATTGCGCCGCTTGCCCTCGCGCTCGCCGAGCGCATCGCGCAGTCGCACCGTATCGCGCACCGAGCGCAGCGTCTGGTCGGCGACGATCACCCGGACATCGGCAATATCAAGCACCTGGCGGCTCGCAGTGGGGATCCGCGGTACATCGGCGATAATGTAATGGAACTGGGTACGCAGTACGGCGACGAGCGTTCCAACTGCGTCGGCCGTGAACTCAGCGTCAGCGCGGAGCGGTTCCTCGGCGCTCAACACGAACAGCCGCTCGCCGTGAGCGACTACGGTGCGCTCGAGAAAGACGCTGTCGATGCGTTGCGGATTGGCAAGTGCTTCGCGCAGTCCCGGTGTCGGTTTTAGGTTTAGGGTAAGCGCGCAGTCCCCGGTATGCAGATCGAGGTCGAGGAGTATGACCCTGCGGTTCTGACGATCGGCGAGATACGATGCTAGGTGGATCGCGAGCGTCGTCGTGCCGACCCCGCCGCGCGCACCGACGACGCCGACGAGCCTGCCGAGTTTCCGGCTGATCGGGCTTCCGTCGGCCCTCTGGGGCAGCGCAGACAACGCATTCGCAAGCAGCTGCGCGGTCAGCGGCTTGACGATGTATTCTCCGGCGCCGGCGTGTACGAGGTCGCGATAGAGGCCGATGTCGTTACGGTCACCGACGACGATGACAGTTACACCGGGTTCGCAAAGCTCGACGAGGTCATACACCCGCGAAGCCGGCATCTCGATTCCGCTGATGTCGGCGACGATCGTTTCGGGCGAGCGTTCAACACCTAGATATTGAATTGCTCGAATAATGCCGCCGCGTCTGATAGCGGCATCGGGAAGTGAGAGATGAGACAGGCATGAGTTGAGCGATGCTTCGGTTTCTGCATCTCGCACGAACGCCATGAGCGGCACTCGCCCTCTTGGTGCTCTGGCTGCGCTTTCGATTAGCCCAGGGCTCTGAAGAGAGCTCTTCAGGAATTGAACTGAACTCATTGAGCCGCGCTTCGGAAGACGGGCCCAATCGGCAGGAGGGTTCGCCGGATCCAGGGAAGTGAGTTCGCGGCGATCATAACTAAGGCTTGACCGACCCAATTTTGGTCCCGTGAATGACCTCGACCTGCGGAAGTTCAGCCGGGATCACCTGGTTCGGGGGTATTGACTTGCCCAAGGCAGCCGAGACATCGCCAGCCCAAATCGGCTTGATCCCCGCTGCCTTGTCGACACCGATTACCGCGGCCACGGTCCCATCGTTAGTGTTGAGACTGCGCAATGTCAGCGAAAGCTTGCCGAGCTCGCTTGCCACATTGATCTCTTCGGCCTGCTCCGGTGTCACTTCCAATGTCACCGTTCGGCCGAAGCCGTTCCCTCCAGGCGCGGCCTTGGCATCGAGTGGATCGATCGCCAGTACGCGCAGGTTCTCGACCACCGTCTCCCCTACCGAACGACGCGCCGGCAGGGGGTCGTTCTTAAATGTCTGCGTCAGCATCAGGTCGACGCGGTCACCGGGAGACAGGATGACGGTACTGGCACCACCGGTAGTCACCGGGATCGCGATCGCTCGCGTCCGAGGCGAGAGCACGACCTGCAGAAAATCGCCATCCCCGGGCCTGACGATGGCGCCGCGAGTGATCGGCTTGAACGCGTTCAAGGGATTGCGCAGCGCTGCGCCGGATACTGCCGCAGGCCCCTGCTGGTCGATCGCCGCGCCAGGATTGGGACCAGGAATAGGCCGCACGAACTGATCCGGCTCCGCAGTACCGGCGATCGGCCGCCAACCGACGTCTTTCGCTCTCAACAATGTCCCTGCCGGCAGGGCCGTCGCCGCAACCAGCATTTCAACCTTCGCTGCCGCCGCGCCGTCCAATCTGTGCGGCAGCGCACGAAAACCAAGCACAGCGACAACGCAAAGCGCGGTCAGGAACAGCAGGGAGAGAATTGTTTTGGCCGGCACGGATGTCCCTTCACTTCGCAGTTATCAGTGTGATTACGCCGGCGGCAGCGATTGCAAGGCCATACGGCACCGTCGATGTTACGGGTGCAGGCGGGACGCACTCGCGAAGCAGGCGGCCATTGGAGGCGAACCTGAGGTGCCCCAGCCGCGGGCCGAGCTTGTCTCGGGCGAGCGCCGCAAGTCCGAGCACGCCGCCGCACAGACTCGTCAGAAAGAAAAACGCAAGCAGGTTCTGGTGACCGATCAGCAGCGCCATTGCAGTGATCAGTTTCGCGTCACCACCGCCGATGGTGCCTCGCCAGAACAGCAGAAATGTGACAGCGAATGTGCCGGCGGTAGCAAGAAGCGTATAACTGGCGGCGAGCGCATCTCGAGCGGACGCGATGTGGACCAGACCGAGCACGGCGATTACCGAGCAGAGCCCATTGGGTATCCGCCGTAAACGTACATCGCCATAAGCGATGACGGCAAGAACTCCGACTGCTGCGACCAGCACCGTCCAATGCATCGCGCACTCCAACCGAGTTATGCGGAACCGGGGGGCCGGAAACGGACACCTCGTTGCTGGCCCGCCTCGGCAGCGGTGTCTACGGAGTGGGAATGGTGACGCCCGTGAGGGTCTGACCGACGTTCTGGAATAGAGTGGTGAGATCATTGCCGAGCGTCTGCGCGCCGACCGCAATAACGAGAGCAACGAAGACGATAAGCATGGCATATTCGGTAGCGCTGGCGCCGCACTCATCACTGCGGTAGCCTTTGATCAAACGAAACATTTTTACAACCTCCTCCAGGGGCAGGCCGTGTGCAGTGCGACGCCGAAAGCGATCACAATAGCTACTCAGCCGCCGTGGAGATTAACCGCATTGCAGTCAATGCGTTGTCCGAGCCGGCGTCAGAAAAAGCCTTTTCTGATTATTTTAATCGATTATTGGAAAAGTGCCCTGAAACCGCTTGGCGCCAGGCGGCGGCGGACCCGCCGGTACCAGATCAGACCGCCACCCCGAGTTCGCGGATGCTTCCAAAGACCGGCAGGATTTGAGCACGATAGGTAGCAGAGGCCGACCGCGAAAACCAGAGTTGCTCGACGGCGCCAGCGGGGCAGTTGGGGTATTGCGCCTGGAAGGATGCGGCGACCTTGGCGGCCTCGTCGCGCCGCCCGCTCAGCGACAGTGCCGCCATCAGGAACAGTTGCGCGCTTCCATAGCTGCGGTTGCGTTCCAGGGATTTCTCGAGCAGCGCGACGGCCGCTTCGGTCCGGCCGACGAGCAGCTCGGCAAATCCGCCGAAAAAGAACCAGATGCTGTGACGGCGATCGGTGCGATTGAGCCGCATGGCCCTCTCGATCGCCGGTAGTGTATCGCCGGCATTGCCGCGGAAGGCCGCGTTGTACCCGGCAAAGCCATGCGCGATGGCTAATTCCCGATCCAACGAAGTGCCCGCTCAAAGGCACAAGCTGCGTCGTCCAACTGACCAGCCGCCGAGTACAGCATGCCCTGAATGCAGTGCGCATCAGCCGCCCCCGGCGCAAGGTTCAACGCGATCGCGACCACCTCGCGTCCGAGATCGGCAGCTACCGCGGCTGCCGCGGCATCACCCCACCATGGATTGCTGACCAGCTCTTGGCAGGTTCGTGCCAAGCCGGCAAGCGCTTCGACGCTGCGAGGATCATCGGCTAGCGCAGCGAGAAACCATCGCTGCGCCTCGGCCGTGTGGTCCTGCCGCAGCTCTCCCTCCAGCGCACTTGCCGCGCTGGAAAGGCACTCGTAGAGCTCGGGTTCTGAACTCGATCCGAGACAGGCGCGATCGATTTCCTGTTGCAGAAGCAGAACGTGCAGCTGTTGGGAGATGCGCCGGACGATCCTCGTCTGAACCGGGGCCGGTTCCCGCAGGCTCAGTTCGTAGCGACGCGCCCACAGATACTGCGAGGTTTCCGTCTCGATGATCCGGACGTTGACGCGCAACATGCCCGGCTCACCCCGCTGAGCGCTGCCGGTAACAAGATATTTGAATTCGGGCTCCGCCATTTCGGCGCTGCTGCAAAAGGTAGTTGGGTTGCCGGTCAGCCGCTGGAGCGAAAATCCTCGGCCATGTTCGACAAGTTCAGTGAGAAGATCGTCTGTGAAGGCGTCAGTGAGCCGCTGCTGGTCGGCATCGCCAGTCAGATTGCGCAACGGTGCGACAGCCACCGCCATACTCGACTGGAGACAGCGCCAACGGCCTGCTGCGCCCTCAGCGATCGGCACCGAGAGCGCCGCTCGTTTGTGTCTCATTTCACCGGTATTTTCGGCCGCGGGCCGATGGCTCATGGCCCGAACCCTCAATTCGCGACGCCGAGACC
>Ga0182033_10000234_pt1 | contig 25527 bp, 29 predicted proteins | sample tim00Cox0000000H_FD_125968 | JGI IMG/M metagenome (GOLD analysis project Ga0182033, IMG submission 125968) | Lab enrichment of tropical soil microbial communities from Luquillo Experimental Forest, Puerto Rico - timezero.00C.oxic.00.000.00H | ecosystem: Environmental > Terrestrial > Soil >...
CCGTGTTCCACAGCTCGCCGTTGATCTTCTCGACCTTGCGAATGTAGATCGCCTGGATGATGTCGCGCGTATCCGGATCGATCGACATCATTCCACGCGGGCTCTCCCAGCGCATGCCTTTCATTGCCGCGACGAGGCTGTCACCGTCGGTTTTGCCCCCGGTCTTCTTGAGCGCCTCGTAGATGAGGTGCATTCCGTCGTAGCCGCCGACAGTGACGAAGCTCGGGCGGAAATTGAAGGTTTTCTTGAACTCCTCGACGTATTTCTTGTTCATCGGGGAGCCGTGGGCGGCCGAGTAGTCGTGCGCCGTCACGATCCCGATCATCTGATCGCCCATGTTGTTGAGCTCGTCGTCGTCGGTGAGATCGCCAGGCCCGATGATCTTGATGCCGGAGCTGGCCAGGCCGCGCTCAGCAAATTGCTTGGCAAAGATGCCGGCCTGGGTACCGGGGAAGTAGATGAAAGCAGTGTCGGGATTGATGTCGCGGATGCGCTGCAGGAAGGGTGCAAAGTCCGGATTGGCGAGCGGGATGCGAATGGATTCGATGACTTGGCCGCCCAATTCGGTGAAGCGCTGCTTGAATGCGGTCTCCGCTTCCGTGCCGGGCGCCCACTCGTTGACCAGCGTGACCACCCGTTTGCTGCCGTTCTTCGCCGCCCATTCCCCCATGATCCAGGACGACTGGGAGAGGATGAAGCTGGTACGCACGAAATAGGGCGACGCCGTCGTCGTCACCGAGGCGCCCGAGATCATGACCACTGTTGCGATCTTTGCCTGGGTCACCAGCTGGCCGTAAGCAAGCGCGGTCGGCGTGATGCCGCCGCCGATGATGTGCACCTTGTCGTTGACGATCATCTCTTGAACGAGACGCCGTGCGTTGTCGGCGACGCCGGCGTCGTCCTTGAGGATCAGCTCGATCTTTTTTCCCGCGACGCGGTCGCCGTGCTGCTGGAGATAGAGCCGCGCACCGGCCCAGGCCTGCCGGCCGGCGGCATTGAAGCCCGCACCGGTCATCGAAAAGCTCATGCCGATCTTGACGACGTCTTGGGCACTGGCGCTGCCCGCCGCCAACACGGCGGCAAGCGCGACCCCGAGCGCAACGGTGATTTGACGGCGTCCCATGGTGTTTCCCTCCGGTGGGCGATGGTGTGACATTTTATTCCGGCGTTAATCCATCATGTGCGATCAGGCGAGCGTCTGGAGCGGCCCTCACACGGCACTCACAAGAGACCAAGCTCACGCAGCTCGCGGCGCAACGTTTCGGGCATATTCTTAGCGCCGGGCGCGGCGCGATCCAGGTCACGCGGCGAATCTTTGCCCTGCAAATAGCGCCAGCCCTGAAACGCCCGGAACGGGCGTGGCTCGACCAAGATTGGCTTCGGCTCGAGCACCAGGTAGCAGCGACCGATTCCATCTCGATCGGTGAACGGCCGCACATCGAGGATGCGTTGCCGGCACATGATCTCGCCGCGGATCACCCAATAGAGCGATCCGCCGTCGCACAGCTCGTCGGCGCGCTTCGGCACCATTCGCGTCCTGTGCATGTGCTCGCGGGGCAGGCCGCGTTTCCTGCGCTCTTTGATTTTCTGGCGGATCCAATCCTCCAGATCCCGGACCGAATCACAGCCGACGCAAAGTTTGATGAGATGAAGGGCCACGGCGGGAAAGACTGCAGGAGCAACGCGGACGAGATCAAGGGGCCGCTGTGGGAAACGCGGAACGGTGCTCAGCCGGTCGCAGTCTCACTGAGCATTCGGCGCGAGCTGCAGCGGCACGCTTGCCGCCGCCCCGGCCTTGGGACTGGAAGGCTGCGCAGGCGAAGCGCCTGCGGAACTGGGCTTGCGCGGCTCGGCGGCTGCGTCTCGGCTCGGCTGGGACGCGAGCGGTTCGGCCGCCATGATGTTGACCTGGGGAGTCGTGGCAGACGATGGAAAGAGGGGACTACTTGCCGGTTTTGTCGGCAATACCGACGCAGTGGGTCCAACACCGGGCGAAGACACGGATCCCGCCGCTCGGGCGCCAGCACTCTGCCAAGCTGCCATGTGGGTGTTAACGTGCGTCTCGAATGGGCGCTCCGCGAGATTCGCGCTGACGCGGCCGGGCCCCTGCAGAAAGCCAAACGCAGCGCATTGCTTCGGGGTGCAGCCGTCCCGGGTCGCGAGGACGTGCGCCACGATGCCAAACCGGTCGGCTTCGATCATGCGCCGCAGGTTCGTGAGCGCGCTGCCGTAATTCGCACCGCCGCGGCGCGCGCGGTCACGCGCATCGGCCAACAACGAAAGCTGCGCCGCGACGTAGGACACGGCGGCAGCCGTCGTCTCCGGGGTGGCAAAGAGCGTCCCTTCGCACGCCTCCTCGACCATCTCGCCGATCGGGCCGGCAAGACAGGCCAACGGCGAGCCCGGCACCAAGGCGCGCGCGACAAGTTCGAATGCGCGCGCATCGAGCGCCTGCTGTTCGCCTGTGATGTCGCGACGGATGGAACGGTCGACGAGCCAGTATCCGACCGCCACGACGAGAACGATCAGGCTGATGCGCAGCAATCGTTCACGCGCCGCGCCCGTAGGGGCGCGCAGCGGCACGAGGATGGAAGCGAACAACGCAAAAATCGCAGCGAGGCCGAGCGCCAACGTCGGCAATGGCCCGGCGTCGAGCAAGCCCGAAAACCACTCTCCCACCGACATGGCCACGAACCACCCCACGGACAGCACGGCTACGCAGGCGGTGCATGACCGCCCCTAACCATGGCAGATTTGCGGATTGGCGCCGACCGGATCGGCAGGGATCCGGCCACGAACGCGTTGCCGTGTCAGCCAGTATATTCGAGCTGACTTTCCCGGGCGACCCGCTCGAAGGCCTCATTCGCGTTTTTGATGCGATATTGGTAATCCGAACCGTCGGACGGGAGCAGTTTCACAACTTCATACGCGCTGTTCGCAATCATGTGGCCGATCGGACGCGACGTGAAGTAGACGGTCTCACCAATCTGAAACTTGTGTTCTTTCAACGCGGTTCTCCTAACTCTGACAGGACCTTCGCGCTCCCCCGACGGCGCGCAAATATAGCAAGGCGCGCTCAGAATTGCCGCAAAAATTCCTGCTTTTCTACGGTTTCGGCGCCGGTATGCCGCCAGCAAAAATAAACATTCTTTGTCAATATCTTGCGCGGCGGACCTCGAGTGACTTCTAGGCACCGGTGATGATCTCATGGCGGCCATGCGGCCGGCCGCCGCCGGCCGCACCACAATGGCGCCCGCTTCGTCTCCTATCGGCCTCGTTTCCACGCAATCGGAGCGGAGACAGCCAGATGCGTTTCATCTTCGGGCTAATCATCGGCTGCCTGCTGACGGTCGGCGCCGCTTATGTCTCCGACAAGGTGACAGCCTCGACGCCTGACGCAAAGCCGATGGTGAACTGGGATGTGGTCGCCAAAAACTGGGACCACGTCACGACGCTGGCGCGCGAAAGCTGGAAAAAAATTACCAGCTGATCGGCCGCGTCGCGCATAGCACTTTGGGCGTCCTTGGCACGGTCGCCCCGCGGCCTTCCTCCGCCAACAACCTGCTCACCCGGTATCCGGTAAGCCGGGATTCCCTGGAACTATGTTTGGAACCACACGCAGGTTCCCTTGTTTCCCCTTGCGAGGCCGAATGTCGGCGGTACGGGGAAAGAGGAGAATCGTGGCGTGAGGAGCAAACTCTTAATCGGTACCGCTATGCTGCTGGCAGGCATGGGCTTCGCGACCGCGCAGAACATGCCGGGTGGCCAATCCGCCCCCGCGCAGCATCAGGGCGCACAAAGTCAGGGCGCACAGGGCGGTACGGCGCAGGATCGCGAGCGAGGACGTGCTGGCCAAGCACAGGAGCGAACGCAAGGCCAGGGCAAGCAAGGGCAGACCACCGGACAAGCGCCGCAGCGCGAGCAGGGAATGGAGCATCGCGGCGCTCAGCAGGAGAAGGCGCAGCCGCAGCAGGAGAAGAAGGCGCAGCCGCAGCGCTCGCAGCGGGAGCGCGATCACACCACGGGTCAAGGCCAGGGCCAGACCCAGCCCGGCGCACAAAGTCCGCAACGTCAGCAGGGTCAGCAGGGCCAACAGATGCAGCCCCAGCAAGGCCAGCAAACCCAGCCTTCACAGGGTCAGGCGCGCGAAGGACAGGCGGGCGGCAACGTCCAGCTGAGCTCTGAGCAACGTACCCAGATCAGGCAGACCGTGTTGGCGGGCAGCAATGTTCCGCGCGTCAACAATCCGAACTTCACGTCCGGGTAGGCACCAGCGTCCCGACCAGCGTGCACGTGGTCGAGGTGCCGATCGTGCTCGTCAACATCCATCCGGAGTGGCGCGGCTTCTTCTACTTCGTGGTCGGCGATGAGATCATCATCGTGGACCGCGGCCACCGGATCGTGGCGGTTATCGCGGTTTAGCCTAGCTGCATAGGCCCAGCACCAAGGGGCGGCCGTCGAGCCGCCCCTTTCATTTCCGCAAGCAGGAAGCCTTGCGTCAGGCGCGAACTTCTTGGCGTTGGAACACGACGTAACCGACGATGAACAGCACAATCGTGCCGGCGATCAAGCCGACGATCTGCGGCCACGCGATCACCAAGCTTTGGCCGAGGGGAAGCGGCGCGCCAGGCACTGCACCCTGTAGCTGAACCAAGTAGATTGTCCCCAGCGCCCGTTGCGCGGGATTGAGCAGGGCCAGCGCCACCTCAGCGTACAGCGTGCTCGGCGAGAGCCGTGCGAGCACCTGCTCCCACTCGACGGTTTCCGGAGTGGGCAGTCCGATCGCCATGTAGCGCGGGTCGGGCGGCGCGATCGCTGCGGCAACCATCGACGAGAGCACCGATGGCCAGAGGAACGTCAGGAACAGCCACAGCCCCAGCGTGACCAGCGCCGCGGTCGCGGCCGAGCGAAACACGATCGAAAACAGGAGTGCGAGCGCCAGCCATACCCCTGCATAGGCAATGGTCACCAAGAGGAAAATGAACGCACGCGCCATTTCCTCGGCACTGGGTGGCACGCCGAGCAGCACCAGCCCGAGCCCGATCACCAGCAGCCATAATGCGAGCAGACTGATCGAGATGGTGATAAGGCCGGCAAAGAACTTTCCGAACAGCAGCGCATCCCGATAGATCGGTTGCGACAACACGCGGGAAAGCGTCCGCCGATTGTGTTCGCTGTTGACGGCATCAAATCCCATTCCGATCGCCATCAGTGGAACCAAAATACTCAAAAATGAAATGAATGTGATCGGAATCGATTCGCGCGCGGTCGTGAACAAGCGCAGGAACAGGAACGGATCCTCCGCTGTGACATCTTTGATCTGCTGGATGGCAAGGTAGACCGCCGCCAGTGCGAACAGCACCACCAGCCATTCCAGGACGCGCATTCGCACGCTGGTGAGGTGATCGCTGAGTTCCTTCATGACCACGACGCCGAGACCGTGCAGGGCGGAGCCTTCACGCCGCATGTCGCTCTCCCTCGCGCGTGTTTTGGAAATAGCGCGTATAGATCGCCTCGAGACTTGGCTCCTCGACGGAGAGGCGCAACAGGCGTCCGCCGGCGCCGACCACCGCCGCAGCCGCTTCCGGCCGCACGTCGCGCTCGGAAAGGAGCCGGAAGCGGTCGGGCGCCAGCGCCTCCACCTTCTGCACGCCGGGGACCGCGGCGAAGCGCGCGGCAAGCCCCTGCCCCAGGGCCTCCACCTCGACGCGGAAGCCGCCGCCGAGCACCTGCCTGCCAAGTTCCGGCACGGTGCCCATCAGGACGATGCTGCCCTCATTGAACAACGCCACGCGATCGCAGACCGACTGCACCCGCTCAAGCAGGTGCGATGACAACAGGACGCTCACATCGCGTTGCTTGAGGTTGCGAATGATGTCGAGAAGCTCGACTGTAACTTGAGGATCAAGGCCTGAGGTGGGCTCGTCGAGGATCGCGATCTCGGCGTCCTTCATGAGGATCTCGGCCAGGCCGAGGCGCTGGCGCATACCGCGGGAGAACGTGCCGACCCGGTGCTCGGCGACGTCCGTCAATCCGACGTGGGTCAGCGCCGCCTCGATCTTCTCCTCGCGCTCCTCGCGCTCCAGTCCGATCAGGCGCGCGGTATAGCGCAGATTGTTGGCGGCGGTGAGATTGTCATAAAAGCCGACCTGATCGGGGAGGTAGCCGACCCGGCGCTTGACCGCGAGCGGCTCGCGCACTGGATCATGCCCGAGCACCCTCGCCTGCCCGTCCGAGATGTCGCTCAGGCCGAGCAACATCAGGATCGTGGTTGTCTTGCCGGCGCCGTTCGGCCCCAGTACGCCGAAGATCTCGCCGCGCTCGACCGCGAACGAGACGCCGTTGACGACCGCGGTCCCGTCGTAGCGCTTGGTGAGGTTTTTCGCCTCGATGATGTGTCCGTTCATCGTCGTCCGAACCATCCCACTGCGCCGACCAGAACCAACAGCGCGACGACGATCAGCCCGACGCCGAAGACTCCCCACATGGTTGACGTCACCACCGCGATGCGGAACGTCTGGGACGAAGATTCGCCACGCGCCGATGCGCGCAGCGTGGCTACGTAATCGCCGGCAATGGCCTTGGCAGGAGGTGTGATCAGGGCCTGCACTTCTTTGTTCTCGTTGGGAGCGATGCGATCGATCGTCTTCGGCTCGAAGTTCACTTTCCAGCCGGACGGCCCCGTGCCCGACAGCTCGACTTGATCGGCCGCCGCGGTACCGGAATTTGTGAGCACGACCGGGATCGAGGTTTCCGTGCCGGCCGACGCGCGCGCGCTGAGCAGGCCTTCACGGCCGGTGATGTCGATCTTCGGCTGGCCGGTGATATCGAGTACGAGGGTGGCGGTCGCGGACGCATCCTCCGCCGAGACCTTGGCGACCACATCGTATTTGCCGGCAGCCACGGTGTTGGGCGGCCGGACTTTCAACTTGACGTCTTTCGATTGCCCCGGATCGAGCGGGATCGCATTGAGTTCTTGGCTGCCGTATTGCTCGGTGTAAGTGGCGTCGAAATTCTGGGGCGCTTGCGCCGACAGGCTCGCTGTCACCTTCTTGCCGCTGTCATTCTTGATGTTGAGCTGGAATTCGAAGCTCGATTTGGACGTGCCGCGCAGTTCCGGCAATTGCGGATTGAGCGCAAGCTTGGCCGGCAGATCGGTGGCAAGCGTCACCGCAACGGGAAGCGAAGCTTTCGTCGTGGGCCCGTCCGCGTTCACCGTCAGGTTCGTGGTTCCGATCTGCGCATCTTTGGGTACATCGAGACGCAGTTCGAGCGCGACGCTGCCGTTGGTTGGCGGCAGCGCTGCCGCCACCGGTTGGCCATTGCCGATCAGGGTCGCGGTCCAGCCGGGGGGCGCACCGCCGACCGACAACGTAAAGCGCTCGGGCGGGAGGCCATAGTTCTGCAGCTTGAGATTGATGGATGATGTGGATCCGGGTCGCAGCGTGACTGCCGGATAGTCGGTCAGCAAAAAGAATCCCTTGATATCCGGCTTGGCATCCTCGGCCTTTGCTGCAACGCAGCAGGCGGTGGCAAGCGAGAGGACAGCCGAACATAGCGCGATAACTCGATATCGCATGTGACAGCTCCAGACGGAATGCAGGTGGTTCCGTGGTTAGAAAAGACCCCTCCCCCGCAGCACCGAAGTGGCTGGGGGTGCTACAGCATGGCCGTGTATTCCTTCGTCCCCGGGCCGGAATCAATACACTTCCGCGAGATTTTTTGGACCGCCACGCCCCGCTGCAAAAGCGCGCAGGTCATTCCCGCAGAACGGTCGGCCAGTCCACCTCGTCCTCCGGAAGCACCCACGCTTCCTGCCTGGCGGCAGTCCCCCACTCTTTCCAAGCCGGCAGTTCTATGACCGACGCCATATAGGTCCGGGTGACCGGGCCGACTGCGACGGCGTAGGTGTGGAACCGCGAGACGATCGGCGCGTACATGGCGTCGGCCGCGCCGAAGGCCCCGAACAGAAATGCACCGCCCGCGCCATAGCGGCCGCGGCAATCGCTCCAGATCGACTCGATGCGCCGTAGATCGGCCTGCGCCTCCGGCGTGAGTTCACGCGGCCGAACCGGCCGGCGCATGTTCATCGGGAGAAGCCGCCGCAGCGGCGCAAAACCGGCGTGCATCTCGGCGGCGATCGCGCGCGCCCGCGCGCGTGCGGCGGCATCGGAAGGCCAGAGCCCGGCGCGCGGAAATCGCTCCGCGAGATATTCGAGGATCGCCAGCGATTCCCAGACCTGGACATCGTCATCGAGGAGCGCGGGCACCTTGCCGGAACCGGACACCTTGCCGACCCGAGATTTGAAATCGGCGGCATCGAGCGAGATCACTTCCTCATCGAAGGGAATGCCCGCGACTTTCATGGCAAGCCACGGCCGCAGCGACCAGGACGAGTAGTTCTTGTTGCCGATGATCAGTTTGACGGGCATGCGCTCTCCTGTGCAATCAGTCGTGCCGGATATTCAAGTATGTGATCCAACATCCGGACCGGGAAACAATTCCGAGCTGCGGCCGGTGAGCCAATAGGCGGCAAGTCCGACCCATTCACGCACCGCAGTGTCGGTTCGACGCAGCCCGTCGCCGAGCGTCGGGAATGGGCGCCACGCGTCCTCGTTTCCGCGCGTGCGCCAATCGACCGGATAGGGCTCCACTGCAAAACCGACCTTGCGGAACGCACCGATCGCGCGTGGCAGATGGTAGGCCGAGGTGACGAGCAGCCAGCGCTCGCCCGGCTTCGGAGATAATAGCTCCTTCGAGAACACCGCGTTTTCCACGGTGTTGCGCGAGCGATCCTCGAGCATCACGCGCGATGCCGGAATGCCGAAACTCTCGAACAGGCGCAGCACGAATTCCGCTTCGGTGCCCTCGTCGTAGAGAAGCGCGCCGCTGCCGCCGGAAAACACGATGCGCGCCTTGGGATAGCGGCGCGCCAATTCCGCCAGCGCCGTCACCCGCTCGGCGGATTCGTTGAGCGCGACTTCGTTGCGGGCACCCGAGACGTCCGGCGCTATCGCGCCACCGAGCACGATTATCCCGTCAGGCGGATCGCCGGCGGCGTCCCAGGCTGGAAACCGCTGCTCGAGAGGAAGGATGAGCAGATTGCCGATCGGCGAAAGGCCGAGAATCACCAGAATGACGATGCTGGCTGCGACCAATCGGCGTCCCGCGCGCGCGAACCGCGTCGGCAGCAAGAACACGCCGAGCAGTCCTATCGAGATGACCAAATTGGACGGGATCGCGAAGAAGCCGAGAATCTTGGAAATGACGAAGAACATGACCGTCGCCCACGGCGCCTCGCTCAGCGATTTTTCTTCCAGGCTTCATACCGCATCCTGGTTTCCGCATTCATGGGATAGAGCCCGGGCAGCTTGGCGCCACGCTCGACTTCGGCGACGATGAAGCTTTCCATGCGCTCGTGCTCCGCGCCCTCCTCCGCCACGAATGCCACGAGATCCTGCGGGATAACCACGGCGCCGTCGCCGTCGCAGACGATGATATCGCCGGGAAAGACTGCGCAGCCGCCGCAACCGATCGGCTCCTGCCAGCCGACGAAGGTAAGGCCATTGACCGAGGCGGGCGCCGCGACGCCCGCACACCAGACCGGCAGCGCGGAGGCCAGCACGCCGGCCTTGTCGCGAACCACCCCATCGGTAACGAGCGCGGTGACGTTTCGCTTCTTCATGCGGACGGTGAGAATGTCACCGAAGATTCCGGCCGAGGTGATGCCCATCGCGTCCGCGACCGCGATGCAGCCCTCCGGCATTTCCTCGATCGCACCGCGGGTGGAGGTCGGCTTGGCCCAGCTCTCCGGGGTGGCGAGGTCTTCGCGCACGGGCACGAAGCGCAAGGTGAAGGCGGGACCAACCAGGCGCGCGCCAATGGCAATGAGCGGCTGCGGCCCTTTCATCCAGCAGCGGCGGATGCCCTTTTTCAGGAGCATGGTGGTGATCGTCGCAGTGGTAATCCCCCGCAGGATCTCAAAGAGAGGCTGACTGGACTCGTTCATCGCGCTCCCTTCCATCTGGCAAAACCTTCGGCGCGCAACCCGCAGGCTGGCATTCGCCGCAGCCAAATCCCCAGTCGTGCCGGTGCGTGCGGTCGCCCAAATAGCAGGTGTGGGTGTCCTCGATCAAAAGATCAACAAATCCATCCCCGCCAATCTCCTGCGCCAGCGCGAAGGTCGCCGCCTTGTCGATCCACATCAATGGCGTATGAATCACGAAACGGCGCTCCATGCCGAGATTGAGCGCGAGTTGCATGGCTTTGATCGTGTCGTCGCGGCAGTCGGGATAGCCGGAATAATCCGTCTCGCACATGCCGGCCACGAGATGCTTGATCCCGCGCCGATAGGCGAGCGCGCCCGCGAACGCCAGGAACGCGAGGTTGCGGCCGGGAACAAAGGTGGTCGGCAGCCCGCTCGCGTCGATTTCGATTGCGGCCTCGCGCGTGAGCGCGGTCTCCTACATTTCGGCGAGTGCATCGAGCTTAACCGTGTGATCCTCGCCAAGTAGGCCTGCCCATTCCGGCCGCAATGCGATCATCCGCTCGCGCAGGCGCGGTCGCGCCTCGAGTTCTGCGCGATGGCGCTGGCGGTAATCAAATCCAATGGTTTCCACGCGCGCGAAACGCTCCAGCGCCCAAGCCAGGCAAACCGTGGAATCCTGTCCGCCGGAAAACAGGACAAGTGCCGCGTCGGATCGATGCGACATCAACCGCACTTCAATCCCATTGCGGCGATCCGGAATAGGCGTAGTCCACGATGCGTCCACCCGGATGCGCAAGGTCGGCGATTTCGTTCATTTCGGCCGCCGACAGCTCGAAATCGAAAATCGCAAGATTCTCCGAGAGCCGCTCGATCCGGCTGGTGCGCGGAACGACCACGACGCCTTGCTGCACCAGGAACCGCAGACTCACCTGGGCTGCGGTCTTGCCGTGGGCTTTGCCGATGCGCGCGAGCACCTTCTCATTGGCTGCGCCGCCGCGCGCGATCGGACTGTAGGCGACCACGGCCAGGCCGTGGCGCCGGCACGCCGCCACTACTTTCGACTGGTCGAGCAGCGGATGCATCTCGATCTGGTTGCACGCGAGCGGCTCGGCGGCGAGCTTTACCGCCTGCTCCACGAGGACGACGGTGAAGTTCGACACGCCGATATGGCGCGCGAGTCCCATCCGCTTGATCTTGCTCAGCGCATCGAGCGTCTCGCTCAGCGGGATCTGCGGATTGGGCCAGTGCAACAGCAGCAGATCGACCTGCGCCAGCCGCAGGCGGGTCAGGCTTGCCTTGGCGGCGCGCTCGAGCTCGCGCGGCGCAAAGTGCGACGGCCAAATCTTCGTGGTGATGAACACCTCGTCGCGATCGATGCCCGACGCGCGCAGACCATCGCCGACTTCCCGCTCGTTGTCGTACATCTCGGCGGTGTCGATGTGGCGGTAGCCAAGCCGCAGTGCCGCATCCGCGATGCGGGCGCAGGTCCGGCCGCGCAGCTCCCATGTGCCGAGGCCGATAATGGGAATTTTGGCGCCGTTTGCTTCGACGACAGGCATTTGCATGTTCGTGGGCACCTTAGAATTGGTTCAATCATACGCCAACGCGCTTGCATGAACACGCGCGAAGCCTTTCATAGCTTTCATGCGGCCACCATATACCCGGACGATGATGCGCGGATTTGCTCTTGCACTCGTGCTGATGCTCAGCGCGGGAGCCAGCGTCGGCGGCGCGGCGGCCGCCCAGGAGTTCAATCTCACCATTCGCAACCACAAATTCGAGCCGGCCGAGATCCGCGTGCCCGCGGGCAAGCGCGTGTCGATCTACGTCAGCAATGAAGACGCCACGCCGGAAGAATTCGAGAGCGCTGCCCTCAAGGTGGAGAAAGTCATTCCCGGCAAATCGAAAGGCCTCGTGCGGATCGGACCGCTTGCGCCGGGCCGTTACGAGTTCATCGGCGACTTCCATTCCGACACCGCCAAGGGTGTCGTGATCGCGGAATAACGCAAATGCTCGGCGCCCTCGTGATCGTGTTGCGGGAAGTCATCGAGGCCGGGCTCATCGTCGGTATTGTCCTCGCCGCCACCCGTGGCGTTCCTGAACGCGGAACCTGGGTTTCGCTCGGCATTGCCGCAGGCGCTCTCGGTGCCGGGATCATTGCGCTGTTCGCGGAGGCAATCGCCAATGCCTTCGAGGGGGCAGGCCAGGAACTGCTCAACGCCAGCGTCTTAGGCGCCGCGGTGGTGATGCTGATGTGGCACAATGCGTGGATGGCGAAGCACGGCCGCGAGATGACGATCGAAATGGCGGCGGTCGGTAAAGCGGTCACCGCCGGGCAACGGCCGCTGACCGCGCTGGCAGTGGTCGTCGGTCTCGCGGTGCTGCGCGAAGGCTCCGAGGTGGTCCTGTTTCTCTATGGCGTCGTCGCGACCGGCACCTCCGCCGCGTCGCTGCTCGTCGGCGGCGCGCTCGGGCTAGCGGCCGGCGCGGCCTTCACGGCGCTGACGTATTATGGACTGCTGGCGGTCCCGGCGCGGCACATCTTCATGGTGACCACAATTCTCATCGCGCTGCTCGCAGCGGGCATGGCGGCGCAGGCGGTGCAGTACCTCGACGCCGCGGGCACCATCGACCTGCTCGGCCGGCAGCTCTGGGACAGCTCCAGCTGGCTCCCGCAAGACAGCATCATCGGCCGGCTGCTGCACACGCTGATCGGCTATACCGACCGGCCGACCGAACTGCAGCTGATCGCTTATCTTGCCACGCTTGCGGTGATGACCGCGCTGACGTGGATAGCCACGCCGGCGCCCGCAGCGCGCAGTACGGCATAGCAGCGCGGTCGAGCGAGCCCTACGCGCCGGTCTGTCCGCCGGCAACGGCAGGGCTGGGCGAGCCCTCCGGACTCCACCGTCGGCCACCGTCGCCCAGCACCGCGAAAGCAACGTCCGGGGCCTGATCGATGAGCCGAAGCAGAGCACGCGCCGGTCCGCGCGGCGAGCGCTTGCCCTGCTCCCAGTTGCGGACGGTCTCGATCGGCACGCCGATGCGCGCGGCAAATTCGGCCTGCGTGAGCTTGGTACGGGCGCGCACGCTGCGCACATAAACCGCAGCCAAGCGCCGCCCGTTCGCAGCCGCCGTCGTCCCAGCGCTTAACCCGGCTTGAGCCACAGCCCAATCGAATCCGTTGGCGAAAGCGCGCTCGCTTCCGTCGGGACGTATTTCGACCACCCGGCCGTCGGCCTTCAGTCTGACGCGCAGCATGGCGCCGCCGCGCTTATGTGATTCTCCGTGAATCGCCAAGCTTTATGCAGCCAATGGACAAGTGGCTCCGGGCCAATGGACGAATAGGTTTTTGACCTACTCGGTCATTGACCTATTGCTCGGCTATTCCACGCAGCGGTTGCTCAGCCTCGGGGAACGGGTCCGCCCTACTTCAACCCGAACCAGAGCGTGGCGATGCCAAGGAACGAGAAAAACCCGACGACGTCGGTCACAGTCGTCACGAATACGCCCGAGGAGACCGCGGGATCGGCGCGGAAGTGATAGAGCACGAGCGGCACCAGGATGCCACCGAGCGCCGCCGCCAGGAGATTGCAGATCATGGCGAGGCCGATCACCAGCCCGAGATCGGCGACCTTGAACCAGGCGGCCGCGGCAACTCCGGTGATCACGGCAAAAGCGAGACCATTGACTAGGCCGACCAGCACTTCGCGAAAAATGATCCGGCCCGCATTGGCCGTCGACAGTTCGCGCGTGGCGAGGGCACGCACCGCCACCGTCATGGTCTGCGTGGCGGCATTGCCGCCCTGGCTCGCCACGATCGGCGCCAACACGGCAAGCGCCACCATCTTTTGCAGCTCCCCCTCGAACAGGCCCAGCACGGAGGAGGCGAGAAACGCCGTGGCCAGATTGACGAGCAGCCAATTGAACCGGCCGCGGGCGATGGCCCAGACCGGGTCCGACAGTTCCTCCTCCCGTCGAACGCCGCCGAGCGCCTTGATGTCCTCTTCCGCCTCCTCCTCGATCACGTCGACGATGTCGTCAAAAGTGATCACCCCGACCAGACGATCGCTCTCGTCAACGACCGGAGCGGAAACGAGATCGTAGCGCTCGAACAGGCGCGCCACATCTTCTTGGTCGTCGGTGACCCGGACCCGATGCAGCTCCTCGTCGAGGAGCTCGGCCATCGGCACCGGTCGTTTGGTGCGCAACACGCGATCGAGCGCGACGGTCCCTTTGAGCTTGTGTTCGGCATCGACGACATAAAGCTCCCAAAATCGATCCGGCAGGTCCGGCGTCTCGCGCATGTAGTCGATCGCCTGCCCGACCGTCCACGCCGGCGCCACCGCAATGAATTCCGTCTGCATGCGGCGGCCGGCGGAGTTTTCCGGGTAGAGCAGACTGCGCGCCAGCGCGACCCGCTCGTGCGGCGGAAGCTGTTCCAGAATTTCCCGCTGTTCGTCCTTCGGCAGATCCTCGAGGATCGCGACCGCATCGTCGGAATCGATCTCGCGCACGCCTTCGGCGACCGCTTCGGCGGGGAGCTCCTCAAGAATTTCCTCGCGGACGGTGTCATCGACCTGGGTGAGAGCCGTGAAATCGAAATCGTGGCCCATCAAGGCCACCAGCCGCGGCCGCAATTCCGGATCGAGCACCTCGATCAGGTCACCGAGATCGGACTCATGCAGATCGCTGACGAGTTCGCGCAACACCGTCGAATCGGCAGCCGCAATCGCTTGCGCGACGCGCTCGACATAATCGGCGCGGACTGCGCCATCTTCTCCTCGCAAGCCGGCGAGCGCCGGCTCCGAGGTCGCTGCTTTTTCCTGGAGCATGCCGAGACCTGCTGCCAGCGAGCCGCACCGCAGAGGTGAAGGCGGATCGGCGTATTCGGCTTGTACGCTGGGGGGTCCCGGGCTGGCAATCGCGAATGGACTAAGCCGCATCGCGATCGGTTCGCGATTTCTCATCCTCGGACCGAGACAACCAGTGCGGCCTACCTTCAGCGGCAGAGCGCCGCACTAGCGCTGCGTCCGCAGAGGGGCGCTGCCAGGCGTATCCGGGCCGGCGCGATTTCCCCCTACGCCCACAAATAATCCGTTTTTCTCCTTCCTTTCGTCTCAGTCACTGCCGAGGCTTGGACGGCAACTAAAGAGGAGGCGCCACGGAGTCGTTGCTATCGGGGTCGTTGATATCGGGGGAAAGCGCAATGCACCAATTCAACGTTGGTCAAGTGGTGACCTGGGCTTCGGACATGTCACTTCGCCATGCGGCTCCCGGCGATTACAAGATTATCGCCGCGATGCCGGATCGAGACGGCGATCACTTCTACCGGATTAAAAGCCCGCTCGAAGAGTACGAACGGGTGGTCCAAGAAAGCCTTCTCGTCAAATCCGATGGCTATTTGCCGGACGAAGTTCCGGTGCAGAAGGCGTGCGGGAGATCGATCACACTGCCCAAGCTAACCGGGACGCTCACGCTAGCGCCTTCGTAATTCAGGCTGACCTCGCGCTGAGATTGCTGCACTCAGCGCGTTTGTCCGCAAGGCGCTCGGCGTAGCGCCGGACGAAATCGGACACATCGATCCGCGTAGCTTGCCTCCAAAGAATTTCGCCGCCTGCATCCCGCGGCAAGCACGAAATGGGCCCCGCACAGCGGGGCCCAAGTCACGCATCAATGAGAGAATGCTCTGTTACGAGCGTTGCTCTCCTGCGTCCCCGGCTCGTTGAACGCATCCTCCGATCGGATGAGGAAACGTTGCACGCCATAACGAGCTGCCGCGACTGCCAACGATCGGCGTCTAAATTGACGCAATATCGCGCGCACTGCCGAGGAGACCGCGGATCCATGAAGAGGACGCCATGAGGATGCGGGTCGCCGCCATCGAGGTAAGTCACTGGCACGCGCTCAATGACGCCGCTTACCTCCGCCACCTCGTCGCTATGGCGGACGTCGAACTGGTCGCAATTCAAGACTCGGACGCCGGTCTCGTCGCGAAACGAGCGGCCGAGGTGGGGAGCCCACCAACCTTCACCGACTACCGAACGATGCTGGCATCGACCCGCCCCGACTTCGTGCTGGCGCTCGGACGGCACCGGCAGATGGCCGCAATTGCCCACGACCTGCTCGATCAGGGCTATCCGTTCCTGATGGAAAAGCCGATGGGGATCAACGCGACCGAGGTGGAGGCGGTCGCCGCCAAGGCGGCACGACTCAAGGCGTTCATCGCTGTCCCGCTTGCCCAGCGTTACTCGCCGTTTGCAACGCGCGCCCGCCAACTCATCGCCGCGGGGCGCTTCGGCCCGCTGTCGCACATCTATGTGCGGATCAATCGCCCCGGGCCGGCGCGCTACCCAGCCTGGGATTGCGCCTGGATGCTCGATCGAGCCGAGGCCGGTGGCGGCTGCCTGCGCAACCTGGGGCCGCACGGACTGGACATGTTCCTGCACCTGACCGGCGAGGAGGCGGAAGTCACCGGCGCGCAACTCAGTCGCCGCGCGCATGAGCGCGCGGTCGAGGACTACGCGTCGGTAATGCTCCGCTCGGAGAGCGGCATTCTCGGTACCGTCGAGGTCGGCAACGGCTTCCCCCGTGACGGCACCGACGGTGAGTGGAAGATCGCCGGCCGCGACGCCATTCTGACGATGAAGGACGGGATCGTGAAGCTTGCCACCGCCGAGGGTGACGAGATCCTTCCCGGTGCCGGCGCCAGCATCACCTCGCCGTATTTCACCGCAGTTCGCGACGCGTTCGACCACTGGCAGCGCCGCGCACCCCCGCCGATCAGCGCGCGTGACTGCGCGCGGGCGGTGCGGCTGATCGACCAGGCGTACGAGTACGCGAGGTAGCCGCGCCTGAAAAGCGCGGCGTTCTCGATTGATCCTGTGTCGGGGGCGTAATATCTTCGTGTGCGGCCGATGATGATCACCGCCCAATGGCGATGCGGAGATGGGGGCTTTCATGCGAAACACGATCCTGTCCGCTGTCGCCGTGTCGGCGGCAAGTCTCGGATTGGCGACGGCCGCGGACGCTCAAGCCGCGAAAAAATTGTTCTTCGAAGGCGACTTGGTGCGCGGCGCTCAACAGGGCGCGCCCGGGCCTTTCTGTGTGCTCAACAATCAGTTCAAACGCTTGGAAAAGGTGGTCTGGCGCATTCGTGTGCTCGATCAGGCCGGCCAGGCACTCGATGAAAAGGGACTCAAGAGCGTGGTCGTTGAACTGTCCGATGGGCAGAAGCTGAATGCCCGCTATGGCCCGCATCCGCCGCCGGCACAGGGCCCGGCCACCGATCATTTCTGGTCGGCGATCTGGATTATCCCGACGAGCTACCCGAGTGGCACCTTCGTCTACAAGGTCGTCGCCACCGACTTAGAGGGCAACTCGCAGACCTGGGAGCCGTTTAAGCGCAACACCTCGCAGCTCACGGTTGTCGCTGGCGAGGTCGAGATCAAGAAGCCGTAAATTGCAGGCGGATGGGATGACCGTTGGCGCCGGCGGCGGACGAGTGATTTCGCTTGTCTTGTTTGCACTTGCAACCGCAATCGGCAGCGAAGCGCTTGCAGCGCCGCGCGCCGCGGAGCTCGGCCCGGAAGCGGTGCTGGCGGAGCCTTCAGGCGGGTTCGTCGGCCGGCTGAGCGTCAAGCCGGAACATGGCCCTGTCGGCACCCCACTCGAGGTCACCGGCGATGGCTTCCCTGCCGAGCAGGAGATCGAGCTCGTTTGGCGTACCGTGAAAGGGCGCTGGAAGGTCACCATCAGCGAATATCATGGCCGCGAGTACATACCGATTGCTTACCGAATCGGGATCGTAAAAAGCGACAAGGCCGGCCGCATCACCGCCAGTTTCCCCGCACCCGAAGATTTCGGTTTTCTGCATGACATCGTGGCGCAACAAGGCAAGCGTCTGTTGATGCAGACCGCGTTCAATCTGGACATGACGGTCAAGCTTGACACCGACCGCGGGCCGATTGGCACACCGATCGCCATTGAAGTGCAAGGCATCGGCTGGCGCGAATTGGAGGGAAGCTGGGTCCTGCTCTACGACAACAAGTTCACGGGCTTCATCTCAACGGTGACAACGGGCGGAACGGCGCGCTTCACCATTCCCGCCACCGGCCACACCGGGCTGCACGTTATCGAAGTTTTGCACTCGGATTTTGGTTCGCCTTACCGCAATACGCAGCAGTCGCCGGTGCCGGACCGCCCGCAATTCAAGCTCGGCTTCACCATCACCCCGGGCGCTCCGGTACTGCCGCCGCCGCCGGTAGAGCAGAAGCAGGTGCAGGTGCGTTCGCTGCCGCCCCCGGGCGACCTTGTCGCCACGCCGGCCTTTTCCGGCGTCGCAGAGCCGATCGTCGTTGCGGGAAGCGGCTTCGAGCCCGGCAAGACCTACCGGCTCAATTGGAACACGGTGATCGGCAACCGCATGACCGCCGCCGGCTGGGAGGAAACGGCGCGCATCATCGCCGAAAGCACCGCGGACACGGGAGGGCGCGCCGAGTTCCGCTTCAACGTGCCGGACGATCTCGGCGGCGTTCACACCGTTTGGGTCGAGGTTAACGGGGCGAAGAAACAAGGAACCTACTGGATTGCTCCGACTGCGCTACCCCTTGATGTTGCGCGCGGGCCGGCAGGCACAACCTTCAGGATCCATCTCAAAGGCGTGGGGTGGAGCGAGACCGCCAACATCTATACGGTGGTCTACGACAACGCCACGAGCGGCTATGCCTGCGCGTTCAACAGCCAGGGTGACGTCGAAATTTTCATGCAGGCGACCGGCGAGCCGGGCTGGCATTTCATCGATCTCTATCCCGCCATCTACAAGGGCAAAGAGACGCGGCCGAACAACTACCGCCTTCCACAATTGACCTATGCGGACGACCATCCCGGCGAGGACCTGCCGCGATTCCGCTTCGTCTTCGAGGTCACCACCGGCGACGCGCGCGCCCAAGCGGGACAGTAATTCGAATTCTCATCACGTCTGGCAAGTGCACCGCCTGCTCGGGATCATCGCGAGAGTCGTTGCAAGTGCTTGGAATGCGGTCCGCTTTCGCGGGCGGCGATTCCGGCGATCAACGTGACTCGCCAACGAATTCCTGCTGCAGCACTGACAGCCGCTCGAGCGCGGCCTGTGGAAGCGGGCCTTTCTCGACCGCGGCGAGCGCATCCTCGAACTGCTGCGGCGTTGCCATGCCGACCAGGACGGTGCCCATCGCCGGATGCGAGAGCGCGAACCGCGTGGCGACTTCGGTCAGGCTGGCAGCAAATCCCTCCTCGACCAGCGGCTTCAGCCGGCCGGCGCGCGCGACATCAGCGTCGTAACTCATGGCGGAGCCGATCGGCTCGGGCGGCGGACTGGCAATCGGATGCCGTTCGGCCGATCCGGACAGCGCGCCGCCGGCGAGCACGCGGATGCCGACGACGCCCACGCCGGCCGCCCGCGTATGATCGAACAGCCGCCCATAATCCTGCGCCGGATAATTCGCCGGCAGCGCGGCGGCTGCGGACGGATTGAGCATATTGTAGACCACCTGCGCGCTGTCGAACGCGCGCGCGTCGATCACCTGATGCAGCGCCGCCGTGTCGCCGATTGCGGTGAGCCCAAGGAAACGCGTCTTGCCCTGCCGGCGCAGCCGCTCGAACGCCGGCACCACATCGTCGAGCACCTGTCGGACGCCGAGCGCTTCCCCGCCGCCGCGCTCGGTGATCGCATTGTGCAGGTGGAAGATGTCGACGCGATCGAGGCGCAGTCGCGAGAGACTGCCTTCGAGCGACTTCGCCACGGCCTCGGCAATGCGGCCGAAATCGCGGCTCGGCAGCCGCACCTTGGTGCCGACCGCTGCGTTGGCCGGTTTGAGCCTCTGCAGGACGCGGCCGAGATTCTTTTCCGATTCGCCGTTGCCGTACTGCACCGCGGTGTCGAAGTAGTTCACGCCGGCCGCGATCGCCCGCGCGATAGTGCGCTCCTGATCGCGTGGATCGCCGCGCACCATCAGCCCGCCGACCGCGCCGCAGCCGAAGCCCAGCACCGAGAGCTGCATCCCGGTGCGTCCGAACACCCGCATTTCCATCGCCGTTCCTCCACCTGCGCGCGCCGTATCGCGATAGAATAACTACCCGGCATTCTGATCCGGCGCATGAAAAGGCAACATGATGGAATGGCGCAAGCAAGTGGCGGTGGTGACGGGCGGCGCGCGCGGGATCGGACGAGCCACGGCGCGGCTCCTGGCGCAACGAGGCGCCGCAGTGTGCGTGAACTATGCCGTGCAAGCCGAAGCCGCCGAGGCGCTGGTCGCCGAGATTGCGACCTCGGGAGGACGGGCTATCGCGGTCAAGGCAGACGTCGCCGACTCGTCCGCGGTCGAGGCAATGGTCGCCCGCACCGAAGCAGAGCTGGGCTCGGTGACAATTCTGGTGAACAACGCCGGCATGTCGTGGCAGGGGACGCTCGACACTTACGACCCGGAGCAGGTCGCGCGGATGCACCGCGTAAACGTGGACGGCGCGATCCATGCGACGCGCGCAGTCATGGGCACCATGCAGAGGCAGCGCTACGGGCGCATTGTCAATATCGCCTCGATCGCAGGGATCGGCACCGCCCTGTCTGGCAATGCATTCTACGCGGCAACCAAGGCTGAGGTGATAGTTCTCACGCGGCGCTTTGCCCTGGAGCTGGGCCAGCACGGGATCACCGTGAACGCCGTCGCGCCGGGCTTCGTGCGCACCGACCTGACGCAGCGCGGCCGCGGCGCGGCGGACTGGCCCGGCACGCAGGAACGCTTCGCCGCACGCGCGATGATGGGCCGCATCGGCGAACCCGAAGACATCGCCAACGCAGCGGGGTTCCTGGCCGCACCGGAGTCGGGTTGGATCACGGCGCAGGTGCTGACGGTGGACGGTGGGCGGATGGACTATATCGGGCACGGTTAGATCGCCGCATGCCGGTACTGGTCGCCTGCCGGCGCGATGCGTCGCCTTCTGCTAGTGTCCCAATTCCGAAGTTCGCATGTCGTTGCGGCAGACTCGAATGCGAACTTCGGAATCAAAGGGACACTAGCAACTCTATGATTCTAGTGCCGCTTTTGAACCCGAAGTTCGCAAACGCACTTGCGGCATAATGTGCGCGAACTTCGGGTTCGCGGCACTAGGCTCGTGCCTGGGATCGATCCCGGGCGTGTCCGGAGAAGCAAATGTCATCAAGCCGGACGATAGCGATTGTCGGCGGCGGGCTCGCCGGGCTCGCCGCCGCGCATGCGCTAAGGACCTTCGGGATGCAGCCGGAGGTTTTCGAGGCCGCTGCGGCCCTGGGCGAGATCGGCGCCGCGGTCAACGTAAGTCCGCAAGCCTTTAAAGCGCTGCAAGCGATCGGTCTGGGCGACAAGGTCGCCGCTGTCGCGACCGCGTCGCCCGGAATCTACACGCGCAACATGCAAACCGGCGAGTTCCTCGAATTCAACGATCGGCACAAGGCCGCGGCGCGGTACGGAGCCCCCTATTACACCTTTCACCGCGCCGACCTGTTGGATGCATTCGCAAGCGGGCTCGATCGGAACGCCATTCATTTGGCACACCGGCTAACGGAAATCGAGGAGCGAAGCGACCGCACCATCCTCGCTTTCGCCAACGGCGCTCGGGTCGAGGCGGAGATCGTTATCGGCGCCGACGGCGTGCGCTCGGTCATCCGCCGCGCGCTCTACGGCGACGACAGCCCGACCTATACCGGTCAGATGGTATGGCGCGCGCTGCTCGACGGCGACGATGCGCCGGAGGAGGTGCTCGAGCCGACCGGCCATATCCAATGGGTCGGGCCGGGTTGCCATCTCCTCGCCTATTACATCCGCGGCAAGAAGCTCGTGAACATCGTCACCCAGGAGGACACGGACAAATGGGTCGAGGAAGGCTGGTCGATCCGCGGCGATCCCGACGAGATGCGGCTGAGCTTTCCCAACCCCGAGCCGCGCCTCGAGCAGCTCTTGGGGCTCGTGACCGAGTGCTCAAAATGGGGCCTGTTCACGCGGCCGCTGACGCAGAATTGGGGCCGCGGCCGCATTGAGCTCATCGGCGACGCGGCGCACGCCATGCTGCCCAATGCTGGACAAGGCGCCTGCCAGGCTTTCGAGGACGCATACATCCTCGCGCGCTGGCTCCACGCTTGCCGCGATCCGGTCGAGGCATTTGCCAGCTTTCGCCGCATCCGCATCCCGCGCGTGCACGGGGTGCAGCGGCTCTCCTTGTCCAATGCGCGCTTCAAGCACATGCGCGACAGCGCGGCGCAGAAGACATCGATCGCGACCGGCACCGGCAGCGTGCACGGCAACTCCGATTGGGTCTGGGGTTACGATCCGGTCGGCGGATGGGACAAGGAGCCTTTCGTCCCCACCGCCTATGCGGCGTGAGGGCCAATCGATCGAACCGTCAATCGATCGAGATCCGGGCCGTCGCGATCAGACGCGACCAGCGCTGCTGCGCCTCTGCCAGATAGGTCGTAACCTCCTCGGGCGAGGCTGGCCGCGCTTGGTAGCCCAACGTCGCAAAAGCCTGTCGCACGTCGGTCGAGGCGAGCGCCGCGGCGACTGCCAGGTTGATTTGCCGCCTGATCGCCAATGGCGTCCCGGGCGGCGCGACGACCACATTGACCGAACTTGTGATCAACTCATCGAACCCGCTCTCCACCATGGTCGGAGCATCCGGCGCCAGCGGGCTCCGCGTTTCGCCGGTCACAGCCAAGGCTTTGAGGGCGCCGTCACGAACATGGGGAAGGATTTGCACCAGCGTGGAAAAGAGGACCTGAACCTCGCCGCCCAGGAGGCCCGTGAGTGCCTGACCGCCGCCGCGATACGGGACATGGACCATCTCGATCTGCGCCGCCGTTTTTAGGAATTCGCCCTCGAGATGCGGAAGCGTCCCGACGCCGGCTGACCCATAGCTCAACGCACCCGGCCGCACCTTCGCCACGCTGACCAATTCCGATACGGTGTTGGCAGGCACGGAAGGATGCAGCGCGAGCATTTCGCTGCTCTCTGCGACAAGAGCAATGGGCGCGAATGTTGCGGCGGTGTAGCCGGCATTCTTGTAGATCAAAGGCGCGATGAGAACAGAACTCGTGCTCCCCATGAAAAGCGTGTGACCGTCCGGCTCGGCGGTTGCGACCGATTTCGCGCCGATGATCCCGCCGGCTCCGCCGGTTCGGTTCTCCACGATCACCGGTTGCCCGAGAGCGGCGGCCATCTTGTCCGAGATGAGCCGCGCGATCTGGTCCGGCGGTCCACCTGCCGGCGAGGGCACGACCAGCTTGATAGGTCGATCCGGGTAGGCTTGCGCGCTATGCAATACCAGCAGAGGCGCGACAAACACGACCAAGGCGGTGAGCATTTTCTGCTTCATGATCCCTCCGGGCCCATGGCGGCCGCTTGGACGGCGCCTGGGAGTGGCAGCCATTCCTGCAACTCCAGGCGCGTGCCCCTGCGCAGGTCGAACGGCCGCCGATCGGCGACGTGCCGTTGAGCGCTATGCTGCCGCCTGCCATATAGAAGGCCCCCTCACCCTGCCACGGCCGCGCCGGCCGCCATCCGGGGAGCCGCTCATGCCCGACGACATTTCTCACGATCGCGTGCGCGCCATCGCTGCCATGATCCGGTTCCTCAAGGGTTGGCGCATCGAAAGGATTTAGGAGACACCAATGAAGGCGATCTATGCGGCCCTTTTGGGAATGGCGATGACGGTTCCGGTCCATGCTGCCGAACGGACCGTTAAAACCGAATCTCTGGCATGCAATCCTGAGCGTCAATTTCATCTTTCTGAACGAATCCGGGCGTCGGGCGATACCAAGGCCTTGAAAGCGTTTACCGCCGGCGCACTGCTTGCCGGGACCTGTGTTGCATTGAAGCCGGGGGCCACCGTGTTTACCGCGGGTAGCGGCCAAGACCCGGGAGTGATCAAGGTCAGACCAGAAGGCTCGTTCAAGACATTTTTCACCTCGGAGTCGGCATTTGAGTGAGCGGGTCGTGAGCGGTGAACCGTCGGCGGTTATCGCGGCGCGGAGGAAATGACGATGGACCTGAGTTCCGATGTGATCCTGGCATTCGTGGCGAGCTTTATCACGCTCGCGAACCTGATGGCCGCGATCGGCGGATTGCTCTATATCGCCATGATTTCCATGAAGACCGTCATTCCCCTGCGCATCGCGGGCATTGCCAGCGCGTTCTTTTTCCTGTGCTCGGGGATCCTGGCACGCTCGTTTCCCGCAATCTTTCTCTACAGCCTTTTGCTGCCGCTGAACTCCTACCGTCTTTATCAGATGATCGAGCTGATCAAGAAGGTGCGCGCCGCCGCCAGTAGCGATCTGTCGATGAACTGGCTGGAGCCGTTCATGACCAGACGCCGATACCGGGCAGGAGACATTCTCTTCCGCAAGGGCGACCTCGCAGACGAAATGTTCCTGGCGGTCAAAGGCAGGTACCTGGTGTCCGAGCTCAACATCGAACTCCAGCCAGGTCAGATTTTTGGCGAACTGGGGCTTATCACGTCGGGCTCGCACCGGACCGGGAGCGTTGAATGCATCGAAAGCGGCCACGTGCTGACGATCAATTACGACCGCGTTCGCGAACTCTATTTCGATAACCCGGAATTCGGATTTTATTTTCTACGGCTCATCGGCGAGCGGCTGCTACAAAACTTGAAACGTACCGAGGAGCTGCTGGCCGCCGAGCGGGAAAAGCATTTGGTTGTGAGCAGTTGATTTCAGGTCTCGGTTAGCAAGGACTATTGGGCCGATCAAAGCGGCGCGTCCGCAGCTTGCGGCTGCATCCGCTCCACACGCCCCGCGCCGATCTACCAAATGGACAAGCGGCGATCGCCGGTTTTCGAGATTGCCAGCGCCATCCAGGCTCTCGCCCTGGCGCTCTCGGCGATACGGTCGGCACGGGAGGGAGCGCTGTCCTTGAATCCGCCAGCCTCGACGTAGCGCTGCGCGATTCTGCTCAGCGAACGGCAATTTTGCGAATTTTCGTATTTGGCGCCGTTGTCCCGAACGTCTCCCAAGCATCGATTGACGGCATCGCTGAGTTGATAGGCGATGGTTTCAAGCTGTGACGAGCTGTTCGACGAGCATGCGAATGTCAATGGCACGAGCAAAAACAGCACAGCGACGCGCTGGCAATGTCTCATTGCTTTTCTCACCTGCTTTGATGGTTTGCTTCCGGCGCCGCGTTTCACTCGATCACCGCGTCGGAAAGGGCAAGAAGCTTGGCCGGCACCTCGAGTCCGAGCGCCTTGGCCGCCTTGATATTGATCACGTATTCGAACCGTGACGACTGCTCGATCGGCAAGTCGGCCGGCGTCGCCCCTCTAAGGATTTTTCCGACATAGACGCCGAGGCGGCGATAGGTATCGGAAACAATCGGGCCGTAGCTCATCAGTCCGCCCGCCGCGGTCCAGTCGCGCAACGAATAGATCGCGGGAATGGCATGGCGCGCCGCCAAGCCGAGGATTTGCTCGCGGCGGCTCCAGATGAAGTATGCGCTCGGACCGACCATCAGCGC
>Ga0182033_10000239_pt1 | contig 25380 bp, 27 predicted proteins | sample tim00Cox0000000H_FD_125968 | JGI IMG/M metagenome (GOLD analysis project Ga0182033, IMG submission 125968) | Lab enrichment of tropical soil microbial communities from Luquillo Experimental Forest, Puerto Rico - timezero.00C.oxic.00.000.00H | ecosystem: Environmental > Terrestrial > Soil >...
CTGGTGCCCAAGGCGGTTCGGATTGCCGTGCTGATTAATCCGGCCAATGCTCCGACCGCTGAGACCACGCTGCAAGACATACCGGAAGCGGCGCGCCCCCTCGGACTGCAAATTCAGATACTCAACGCGGGCACCAGCCGCGAGATCGAGGCAGCCTTCGCCACCCTAGCGCGCGACCCTGCCGACGCCCTCTTCGTCGCCCCCGACGGGTTCTTCAGCACCCGGCGCGTCCAATTCGCGACGCTCGCAGCGCATCATAGGGTTCCCGTGGCCTATTTCCTGCGCGAGTTTGTCGAAGCGGGCGGGCTGATGAGTTATGGACCCAATATACTGGACGTGTTTCGTCAGGTCGGCGTTTACGCCGGTCAAATCCTCAAAGGAGCGAAGCCTGCTGACTTGCCGGTCGTGCAGTCGACGAAATTCGAGTTCGTCATCAATGGGCAAACGGCGAGATTGCTCGGCATCGAGGTGCCCAACGCATTACAATTGCTCGCCGACGAGGTGATCGAATAACGGTCCCTTTTGCTGCAGCGCATGAGTCTGCTTTTGGCACAAAGCGGACATCAGAGGCGGACGGACCGATGTCCGCTTTTGGGGGTAAAGCGGACATCGCGGTTTCAGAGCGTCATGTCTGCTTTTGACCCAAAGCGGACATGGGCAGCCAATCTTCGCGTTTGAATTTGATATAATTCGGCGTGTCCGACCTAACCCTCGGTGTCGGCGAAGCTGAGGCGACGGAGAATTCGCCGTATTAGGTGCGCGACTGCATACGCTTATTGTTACGCAAAACTTTTTGGAGGACATGGCGCTGGTGATGTGCGTCGCCGCGTTAGCGGCCGTCATTTGTCAGTTTCTTCATCAGCCGCTGGTCGTGGGTTACCTGATTGCCGGAATGGTGGTCGGGCCAAACGTGCCGGGGGTGTACGCCAATCCTGAGCGGGTCCGGCTCGTCGCGGAGCTTGGTGTTACGCTGCTGGTTTTTTCGATCGGTCTGGAGTTCAACTTTCGCCGGCTGCTGCGGCTTGCGCCCACTGCGGGATTGGTAGCTTTAATCCAGGCCGCTGCAATGATCGGGCTCGGCTATTTGGTGGGGCGGCTGATGGGCTGGACGCCATGGGAGAGCTTGGTGACCGGCGCGATTGTCTCGATTTCTGGCGCCGTCATCGTTGCCAAAGTCTTCGAAGAAGTGCGAGTGGATTCGAGGGTGCGCGAGCTAGTCTTCGGCGTGGTGCTGTGCGAGGACGTGATCGGGATATTACTGTTGGCGGTGTTGATCACGTTTGGAAACGGCGGCGTGCTGTCGTTTCACGAGCTTGAGATCGACGCGGGCCGCCTAGGCTCATTTATCATTGTGGCGATTGTGATCGGCTTGATTACGGTCCCGTACGTGGTGCGTGGAGTTGCGCGTTTCAAACGGCCGGAAACACTGGTGATTACGAGCCTGGGGCTGTGCTTCGCCTTCGCAATGATCGCCGAGCGGTTAGGTTACACGGTCGTGCTAGGCGCATTCCTGGCGGGTTCGTTGGTGGCCGAGTCGGAACAGGGAGCAGTGGTTGAGAAATTGATCGAGCCGGTGCGGCACATTTTCGGCGCACTCTTTTTTGTCGGAGTCGGGATGCTGATTGAGCCGCAGCTGCTGGCAAAAAACTGGCCAGCACTCGCGGTGCTTACCGTTGTGGCCATTGTGGGCAAGACAGTCTTCGTCTCGTTAGCCTCGATGCTAATTGGCGAACGTCCCGATACCGCTGTCAAAACCGGATTTGCAATGGGGCAGATCGGCACGTTCTCAATCCTTTTCGCCCTGGCGGCGGCCGGCGATGCCATGGGCGGTTTGCTTTACTCTTTGGCGGTGGCGCTCAAGGCAGTAACCTCGGTTCTGTGTCCACTGCTCATCCGGGCGTCCAACCCAGCTGCCGATTGGATTGACCGCCATCTCCCAGTAGGAGTTCAGAACGCGCTTTCAAAGTATGGCGCATGGCTGGACCGCACCCGCAAACTCCGTCCAACCGATGGCATTGAACGAGGCAAAGCCGGTTAAGAATGTCCGCTTATGGCACAAAGTAGACATTCCTCGATTGAGTTCCAATGTCCGCTTTTGGGGGTAAAGCGGACATCGCGATTTGATGACCTCATGTCCGCTTTTGACCCAAAGCGGACATCGCTGAGGACTTCCAGTCTGCCGGTTTGACCCGCTACGATGGCAGACGTTTGGGGGCGAAGGTCCAATGACGCGACGCGACTTCATCACCCTTCTAGTCGGCACGGCAGCAACTTGGTCGATTGCCTCTCGTGCGCAACAAGCCGGCAAGGTCTGGCGCATCGGATCCCTTTCTCCTGGGGCATCTGGTCAAAGCGATAACCTAAAGACCTTCATGCAGGGACTGAACGATCTCGGTTACGTTGATGGCAAGAATATTCAGTTCGAGCGGCGCGTTGCTGACGGAAATCTCGATCGCCTGCCGGCACTAGCTGCTGAATTGGTACGGGCTAACGTCGACGTCATTCTGGCCGAATCATCGTTCGCTGTCGAAGCGGCGCGGGCAGCGACCAAAACAGTCCCCATCGTGATGATCGGCGTTGGAAACGCCGTCGGCAGTGGGTTCGTAAAAAGAATCTCTCAGCCGGGCGGAAACATCACCGGGCTTACAAACGATTCCATCGAAGTTAGCGGCAAGTATTTGGAGTACCTACGTGCCGCGGTTCCGGATTTGGTGCGCGTCGGAGTATTAATTGACCCCAAACACCCCAACCATCCCACGGTCCTGAAACAAGTCCAAGTTACCGCGAAGGCGATCGGTGCCTCTGTCTCCACGATCGAATTGCGCTCTGTGAGTGATATCGATCCAGCCTTGCGCTTAATTCAACAAGACAGCCTGGACGCGTTAATCGTTCCGCCCGATCCCACGTTTCCTATCATCTATCGTCAGATTACGGAGTTCGCGATCAGCAATCGGCTGCCCACTATGTTCGGGCAAAGGCGCGGTGTTGAAGCTGGTGGCCTCATGGGCTACGAGCCCAACCTGACTGATATGTACAAACGCGCTGCCGCTCTGGTTGATAAAATTCTCAAAGGCGCGAAGCCGGCCGATCTGCCGGTAGAGTTTCCCACCAGATTTGAGTTCATCATCAATCTCAAGACCGCGAAGGCGCTCGGCCTTACCGTGCCGCCTGCGCTCCTTACCAGCGCCGACGGGGTGATCGAATGAGGCGGCGCGATTTAATCGTACTTGTCGGCCGCACTATCACGCGGTCGATCCAATAACGATAACAATAATCTCTGGGGAGGACTGAACATGTTGTCTCGTCGCAATCTTTTCAACGTCACGCTTGGCGCCGGCGCAAGCCGGCTGCCGCTGACGCGAATTTCAGCCCAGACTGGAACGCAAACGGCGAAGCGGGTGATTGCGGACGCCCAGGTCCACCTCTGGAAGGCGGAATCGCCCGATTGGCCCTGGGTGCCCGGCGCCAAGCCGCAGCTTCCTGAGCCGATGACGATTGAGCGCCTCTTGCCGATGATGGATGAAGCCGGCGTTGACCGTGTCGTCGTCGTGCCGCCGTCGTGGCCGGGTGACCGTAACGACTACGCGCTCGAAGCTGCACAGCACTATCCCAATCGCTTCCATGTCATGGGCCGCATCCCGCTGAAGAATTCTCAATCAGTCGCGCTGCTGCCGAAGTGGCTCGAACAGCCGGGCATGCTCGGTGTGCGGCTCACTTTTAACACCGACCAGACGATTGCGTGGCTGACCGACGGCACGGCCGACTGGCTTTGGCCGGCGGCCGAGAAGGCGCAGGTGCCCGTCTATTTCTTCGCGCCCTACAACGTGTCGAAATTCGCAGCCATTGCCGAGCGCAATCCGGGCCTCACGCTGATCGTCGACCACATGGGCCTGACTGGCTCAATGCTAAAAGACGGCTTTATCAAGGAAGCAATCGACCAGTGTGTTGCGCTCGCCAAATATCCCAACGTGAGCGCTAAGTTATCCGGCTCGCTGGTTGTTTCTGCGGAATCGTATCCGTTTCGCGACGTCGCAGTGCATCTGCAGCGCGTATTCGAAGCGTATGGGCCCCAGCGCTCCTACTGGGGCACCGACATCACGAATTCCTTCGCCAAAGCCACGTACCGGCAGCGCATCACTCATTTCACCGAGGAACTGCCATTCCTGTCCGAAACGGACAAGGACTGGGTTATGGGCCGCGCAATTTTGGCAAGATTGCACTGGAGTTAGGGCGGGTATGGCTGAACCATCGATCGACTGTAGGCGCACCTTCAGCCCCTCATGTCATTAAGCATCCCGCTGCCGCTCCTTGGTCGCACCGGCGAGGTGATCGAATAGAATCCATTTTGCTGCAGTGCACGAGTCCGCTTTTGGCACAAAGCGGACATCCCAGTCGCACCCAACGATGTCTGCTTTTGGGGGTAAAGCGGACATGACGCGAACCTGATGCGATGTCCGCTTTTGACCCAAAGCTGACATTGTTGCGTGACACTATAGTCGGCCGGCAAATCAGGCTAGAATAGTGTGAACGGGGAAGGGGGAACTCCTCATGGTGTCGGTCGTCCGCCCGCTTATTGCCGCTGCATTCAGCGGCTTGATTGCTGCCTCGGTGATGCCCGCCGACGCCGCCAAGCGGCAACCCGCGCCGCAGCCGGACGTCGAGCGCTCGGCGAGCGGTACGATCATCCAGCCGACCACAACGATCGTCCCTGACGGCACCGGCCACAGCAGGGTGATCGTGATCCCGCGGCGGCGCTCTTATCTCGAACTCGGGACCGAGGTCTCGATCGGCGATCGCAAGTACCACGATTACTATCGGTGGCCCGGCGGCGATCCGGGTCGGCCCAACTGGTTCTACGGCTGGGACTATCAAGGGTACGGCCACTATCCACTGCCGTGGGGTAACGGCGCGCCGGAGTACGACGGGTATTAGAGCGAGCCTTTGCCCCAGTCGATCTCACCATTAGACTTGAGCGCGCTGATCCGATGATGAGGTTGGTCGCTCTCCGGCTCCGTTCTGATCTCGATTTCTCACAGCCGAAGTTTCAGGGTGTCAGCCGCTTTTGACCCAAAGCGGACATCGTCGGCCGGATGGATTGTAATAAAAGCACAATGGAACAAAAGGGGCCGGTCTTTCCCGGCCTACACCAGAGATTTCTACCGGCGACAATTTATTTCCACGCTAGTGGTCTTTATGGGCTGACGTATTTGCCACGGGCGAGCTAACTCGAAGCGAAGACGTGTAGAGATTGGCACCGTGCACGAATACCTAAATTCGTGTTTACCTGCAGCACCGATCCCACCTATCCCGGGAAGGATTTCATCTCCCAGCATCACGACGCCGTGTGGAAGGGCTGCTGCCTGACGCCAAATATAGCAAGTCGTGGCATTTTCTGTAATTCGCAGTCGCAATTCATCGCCGACATTAAGATTGACGTACTCGACAGAAGATTCGACGTCGATTGTGACCAGCATCATTCTTACCGGTATTCAATACCAAAGACACCCCACGTATCTATCCTGCATTGACCATACTCAATGCGAAAGAATCCCTTCTCACCCCATGAGGTGTCCCAGCTGTTCTTGCAGAGCCAACACTGATCAACGTCATTATAGCCTATCAACGCAACGCAGTGGCCGCCCAGACGTGAGCCGGTCACATGCCTGTAGATACCGGATCTGTATGCAAGGAAATCCTTATACACATCTAAGGCAACCGTAACTGCACCTTTACGCACCAGCCAATGCTTAATGGAACTTTGGGATGGCAGATTCGAGAAACTCTTGATTTTAGTAAGGCGACGTTTCGAGTCTTTGCAAAGTTTGCACGGTTGATCGTGATCCGTGTACGGAAAACAGGCTTCATCTACGGTTCCTGGATTGACACAGTGTGGTAGTGCTTTGGCCGGCCACACGCGGTGCCACATGTCGCTCCGTCAGCAGGGCCAAAGCAAAAAAACAGGTGAGCCTCGGACAAGTCCAGCTTGGGATTGGCGTGCTTTCGGTGGCGGCTTACGGGGCTTCAATCGCGCCGAGACTTCCAAAAGCCACGCATGATCCGCAGTTACCCTGGTCCCGTATCTTTGTAACGTAATTCTTCCTCTCTATCTTTCGATAATCGAACGCATTGGGTAATCTGGTACCTGGATGGTAGTGAATGGGTCCAGGAAATCGAAAATGTGCCGGCTCGGCTGCGCCTAGTCGCCTTAGCTGCTGTTCCTCTGATAACTGCCAAATCGGGTTATCGCCAGCGATCCACTGAGCGTTGTTTCTTTCGATATCACGTTGAATGTCGGCGAAATCAAGCTGCCCGTTTGCCATCATAAGCCCCCGATGCCGAGAAAAGTTCTATCTGGTCTCCCTAACTAAACTGATCTCATATTGGCGAATTTACAAGATCTGTGAACGTTGCCGTCTGGACGCTATTGGGCGCAGGGCAGATATATCGCAAACCCAATGTCCGCTATTGGCACAAAGCAGACATCAAGACGGCGCTGCCTAATGTCCGCTTTTGGAGGAATAGCGGACATCGGTCAGACTGCTTGTGATGTTATGACCCGAAGCTGACATGCCAATCCGATTGTTGGATCAGTGACAGCGGTTTGCGGCCTGGGAACCTTCCACTGATCAGGCCATGACCACTAAGGTGGATTTCCTGCTAGAAATGATCTATCGGCGGCGGTCGGCTAAAGATATCCGTGGCGCCGGTACCGTCTGATCGCTCGCCTGTCGGCACGAGAGCAACGATGGCGCACAACATCGATAGCCCGATCGTCGGAAACCCAGAAGCACCGCGTGTTATCCGCATGCATGCAGACGACAACGTGGCCATCGTCGCTAACGACTTTGGCATCCCCGCAGGTGTGCAGCTGCCGTCGGGGCCTGCACTTCGCGAGCGCGTGCCGCAAGGCCACAAGGTGGCGCTGGTCGATCTCGCTGAAGGCGCACCCGTGCGCCGTTATAATGTCGTAATCGGCTACGCGGCGCAGGTACTGCCAGCAGGCTCCTGGGTCAATGAGCAGAGGCTCATCATGCCGACGCCCCCGGCGCTCGAAGGGCTACCGATTGCGACCAAGAACGCACCGCTCGCGCCTCCCCTCGAGGGCTACGCATTTGAAGGCTACCGCAATCCCGATGGGTCTGTGGGAACTCGCAACCTGCTCGCCATAACCACAACCGTCCAATGCGTCTCTGGAGTAGTCGAGCACGCGGTGCGCCGGATCCGCGACGAGTTGCTCCCCAAGTACCCCAATGTCGACGACGTGATCGGCCTTGAGCACATTTACGGCTGTGGCGTAGCGATCGAGGCGCCAGACGCCGAGATCCCAATTCGAACACTCAGAAACATCAGCTTCAATCCGAATTTCGGCGGCGGCACGATGGTCGTTAGTCTTGGTTGTGAGAAACTGCAGCCCGAGCGTCTGTTGCCTGCTGGCACGATGCGGGCCCGCGGAGCTGCTGGCTTGCGCGATTACGATCTTATCACGCTGCAGGATCCGTCGAACATCGGCTTCGACGCCATGATCAGCTCGATCATGTGGACGGCCGAACAGCACCTGCAGGTTCTCGACAGACGAAGGCGGGAGACTTGCCCGGCCTCAGCTTTGGTCGTCGGCATGCAATGCGGCGGCAGCGACGCTTTCTCGGGTGTGACTGCCAACCCCGCCCTCGGGTTCGCCAGCGACCTGCTGGTACGCGCCGGGGCGACGGTCATGTTTTCGGAGAACACGGAGGTCCGCGATGGCGTAGCGCAGCTTACCGCACGCGCGGAAAACGCTGATGTGGCGAAGGCGCTGATTGCAGAGCTCGGCTGGTACGACCGCTATCTCGAACGCGGTAGCGTCGATCGCAGTGCTAACACAACGCCAGGAAATAAGAGGGGCGGCCTTTCGAACATCGTCGAGAAGGCAATGGGTTCGATTATCAAGTCGGGCACGGCACCGATTTCTGGCGTGGTGCCGCCAGGTGAGCGCGCGCTAGTCAAAGGGCTGCTTTATGCCGCGACGCCAGCCAGTGATTTCATCTGTGGCACGCTGCAGCTAGCGGCCGGTATGACCCTGCACGTCTTCACAACCGGTCGCGGCACCCCCTACGGACTTGCGGCAGTGCCTGTAGTCAAAGTCGCCACCCGTAGTGAGCTGGCGCGGCGCTGGCATGATTTGATGGACGTCAACGCTGGCCGCATCGCAACCGGCGATGCGACGATCGAGGAGATCGGCTGGGAGCTGTTCCAAACCATACTCGATGTTGCGAGTGGTCGCCGGCGCACCTGGACTGAGAAATGGCGCTTGCACAACTCGCTGGCCTTATTCAATCCCGCCCCGGTCACCTGACGGGAAGATCGCAGCAGCAAGTAAGGGTAATTAACTTGCAGACGGTCGAGCGTAGAACAATCAGGAAGATCTCGTGGCGATTACTACCGCTGATCGTCATCATCTACTTCGTCGCGTACATCGACCGCACCAACGTCAGCTTCGCCGCGCTGACGATGAATAAAGACCTGGGTCTTAGCCCCTACGTCTTCGGCTGGGGCGCCGGCATCTTCTTCCTGGGTTATTTTCTCTTCGAGGTCCCTAGCAATGTGATCCTCGAAAAGGTCGGGGCGCGGATCTGGATCGCACGCATTATGATTACGTGGGGTCTCGTGTCCGGCGCGATGGCGTTCGCCTCGGGTCCCGCGAGCTTCCTAACCCTGCGGTTTCTCCTCGGCGTCGCCGAGGCAGGGTTCTTCCCGGGCGTGATCCTCTATTTCACCTACTGGTTCCCCAAATCCTACAGGGCGCGCGTGATTTCGGCCTTGTTCATTGCCGTGCCCGGCTCGAACGCAGTAGCCGCGATTATCTCGGGTGCGGTTCTTGAGATGGATGGGCTACTCGGACTCACTGGTTGGCAATGGATGTTCGTCGTTGAGGCCATTCCCGCGGTGCTTCTCGCTTTTGCTGTCCTGGCGCTGCTAACCGATCGCCCGGCGGTGGCGACGTGGCTCGCGCCGGCGGAGCGGGAATGGCTCGAGAGTGCTCTACGGGACGAGCGCCGTCAGATCGAGAGCGCCGGGCACCTCGGCCTTTTTCAGGCCCTCACCGACGCGCGCGTGCTCATACTTTCCCTGATCTATCTCACCATTGTCACCGCCACATACGGCATCACCTTCTTCCTGCCGCAGATCGTTAAGGGGATTGGTCTGTCTAATATAATGACAGGGCTGGTGACGGCCATTCCCTATACGATTGGCACGATTGGCATGCTGCTGTGGGGGGCGTCCTCCGATCGATACGACGAGCGGCGCTGGCACTTCTGTGTAGCCTGCATGCTTGCAACAATCGGCCTTATCGGTGCTGGAGTTTTTGGTAGCTCGTTCCTGGCGCTTGCCTTCATGGCGGTTGCAACAATCGGGCTATACGGCTCCAAGCCCGCATTCTGGCCGATGCCGTCGTTATTTTTGACTGGCACAGCCGCCGCGGGTGGCATCGCGATGGTCAATTCAATCGGCAATCTGGGTGGCTATTTTGGCCCATTCATCGTCGGCTGGATCAAGGACAGCACGGGAAGTTTCGAAGCAGGACTTTACTTCCTCGCTGCCTGTGCTCTTGCGTCTGGAATCATCGCCTACTTCGCCGTGCAGACTTCGGCGGCGATGACGGCCCGATCTGACATGGCGACGCCCGCCGAGTGATCATGACCGACGCGCGGCGGCGAACCTTGTTCATCTACTAGGTCATCCGGCCGTCCGCGGAGCTAAAGCCGTCGCGAAGGGTAATGTCTGCTTTTGGCACAAAGCGGACATGGCGCGGCTGAGTTCCGATGTCCGCTTTTGGGGGTAAAGCGGACATGAAGGAGCGCCCATCCGATGTCCGCTTTTGACCCAAAGCGGACATGGGCCGCCGATTTGTGCTGTGACGCACAACGTCGTTCAGTGCTGTGGTAGGAACCAAGAGAGGGGACCGATGAAGATACCGGCAAAACGGATGGCGGTTTTACGTGAGCACATTCGTGCAGAAAGCGAGCACGACATGGACGCTTTAATCGCGGGCATGACGTTCGATTGCTTCAATGACGTGGTCGGGGTGCCAAAGCGATTCGTCGGACCGGAGCAAACTGCTGAACGATACCGTAAACATTGGGAAGGGTTCCCCGATTTTACAGTACGAGTCCGGCGCGTTCTCTGCGCGGACGAAAACTGTGTCGTGACCGAAAATGAGTGGCGTGGAACCCATCTTGGGACCTTTCTGGGTTGGCCCGCAACCGGAAAGCCGGTGCGCGTGCGCGCGATCGTCGTCTGGCATTTCAAGGGCGATGAGCTGTGGGGTGAAACAGTATTTTTCGACAACGCCTCGCTTCTCAAGCAGATCGGTGCCTCGATCGATATTCCTCCGCCTTCGGGGCCGATGAAGCCCGCGACATTTAAGCTTGACGACGCGCCGTTGATCGGTCACGGCGAAAAATTCGAATAGAGCGAGATCGCAGAACCGCGGGATCGTTAGACTCGTTACCGCCGGTTGATTCCTTGGCGGTCGCAATCTCGACCCGGAATGTGCCTGTAGGACGGCAGCTGCCGCGTCTCTCTGTTAGGTCGGGAAAATCGCGCTGCTCCGCTCACCAGTTAGGGCTATGCGACGCCGGAACGCGCCAAGCGGAATTCGGTTCCGTCGTCACAGCCAAAAAAGAACATGTCCGTTATTGGGAGCTAAGCGCCATTGCACCTTGTGTGTGGTCTTAGCCCTTGGTATCTCCAAATTTCAACGTCACAAGACTGTCACAACCCAAAAATCTGGCGCAAGATGAGCTTTGAAATTGAGCGTAAGTTCCTTATTCGTAACGATTCTTGGCGAAGTTCCGCAACACGCTACACAAAAATCCGGCAAGCTTATCTCGACTCCAATGCAAAAGTATCGATCCGCGTTCGCATCAAGGATGACGGCAGCGCGACCTTAACCCTCAAATCCCGATCATCAAAGCTGCGTCGACGAGAATTTGAGTACGCTATACCGACGTCGGACGCCGAAGAGCTGCTATCGCTCAGGCGGGGTCACATCGTTGAAAAGGTGCGCTATATCGTTCCCTGCGGCAATCTGAATTGGGAAATCGACGTATTTTCTGGTGAAAATCTTGGTTTGGTTACGGCCGAAATCGAACTGCTCGATGAAAATCACCAGATTGAATTGCCGCCATGGATTGGCTCAGAAGTTACTGGCCAGGATCGATACTACAACGGCACCCTTGCGCAACATCCATACGGTTCGTGGCTTCGCTCGGATGCAGCGGTGGCTGCCGAATAACGCCAACGGCACCACCTCAATAGACGTGTCGTTACCACCACGAGAGGTGGGATTTGGGTTGCAGCGGCGAAACTCAATAACAAAAAAGTACCCGCGAGTGCATTTCGGTCTGGGAGCTGTCACGCCGCTCCAAATAAACTGCAGATCCAGTGCCATGCCAGTTTGATTGCGTTAGGTCGACGACGGACGAGGCTTCCGTGTCCGCTGCCGTCAGCGCCAGTCCTGAGAGCGCCGCCGAGCAAACCAAAGGGCGTCAAAGTTGCCGAGTTTTGGCCGAATTCGAATAAGCATGGCATTCCTCCTTTTTGTTTTTGTTTTCGCGATCGCCTACCTCTGCGCTCAAAATAGTGTCCGCGGCCAATTTAGCATAATACCTGATCTGCGGCAGCCTTCGTGCAAGTTGCCGACGGTCTTCTACGATCCTTGCTGCAGGCGCAGCTATCATATGCGCTGGCATGCGCTTCGGTCGATGCCCACAAGACAGAGAGCAACTTTACCGGCGCCACAAAATGCTGCACTGCATAATGTCTGCTTTTGGCACAAAGCGGACATTCAACTGTCGCCCGCCAATGTCCGCTTTTGGGGGTAAAGCGGACATCGGCTGGCCCGCCGGCCTTCAGTATGCCTTGCCGCGCGCGGATACCGGCCAGAGCGTTTCGACCTTGCCCTTGCGGATGGCGACATACCAGTCGTGCACGTTGCAGGTCGGATCGCAGTGCCCCGGCACGAGCCGCAGCTTCTCATTGATCTTCAGCACGCCTTTGGGATCGTCGATGACGCCGTGCTCGTCTGAGCATTTGACGTATTTCACGTCATCCCGGCTGTAGACGAAAGGCAGGCCGGAATCGATCGACTGGGCCTTCAGCCCGGCGTCGCAGATCGCTTTGTCGGGCTTGGCGTGGCTCATCACGCTGGTCAGGATGAAAAGCGCGTTTTCCCACTCGCCCTTGTCGATGCGCTTCCCGTTCTTGTCGAGGATCCGGCCATAGTCGGCGTCCATGAAGGCGTAGCTGCCGCACTGAAGCTCATTGTAGACGCCCGAGCAGCTCTCAAAATAGTAGCTGCCCGTTCCGCCGCCACTAACGAACTCGGGCTCGAGCCCTTCCTTTTTTAAACTTTCGACCGTTTCCTTGACCTGAGCGATCGCGGCGTCGAGCTTGGCCTTTCGGTCCTCGTATCTCTCAAGGTGCTGCATTGCGCCCTGATAGGCCTGGATGCCGGTGAACTTGAGGCCGAGTGCGGCGTCGATGGCCTTTGCGATTGCCACCACCTCCACGGCCGTGCTTACACCGCAACGGCCCGCGCCGCAGTCGATCTCCACGAAGCATTCGAGCGTCGTGCCGTGCTTCTGGGCGGCTGTGGAAAGCTCGGCGACATTTGCCAGATCGTCGACGCAAACGACGATGCGTGCGCCGTAACGCGGCAACCGCGCCAGCCGGTCGATCTTGGTTGGATCGCGCACTTGGTTCGACACGAGTACATCCTTGATACCGGCGCGTGCGAAGACCTCGGCCTCCGAGACCTTCTGGCAGCAGACCCCAATCGCCCCTCCGAGCTCCTGCTGCAGGCGCAGCACGTCGATCGATTTGTGCATCTTGCCGTGCGCGCGGTGGCGCATGTTGTGGGCTCTGGCATAGTCACCCATCTTGCGGACGTTGCGCTCAAGCGCATCTAGATCGAGGATCAGGCATGGCGTCTGGATCTGATCCTCTGACATGCCGGGAATAGCCGGGACATCATACCCGACCTCGAGACCGGCGAATTTGGCTTCGATGTTCATGTCGTATTCTCCCATGGCGTTCAGCGAGGTCTGCTTCGGGGGGTAAAGCGGGCATCGCATTGGGACGCTTCAATGTCCGTTGTGTACCTTTCTTACTCGCCTTCGCTTGTGAGGTCATGTTGCACGGTATTGTCGGTTTCCGCCTTGTCATCACGCGGCTCGAAGGCAAGTGGAAAATGAGCCAGAACCATCGCGATTTCAGGGTGCTCGCGTTGGGGAAATTCAGGTGATCCGAAAAGCTGGTGGAAACGTAAGGTGGCCGACCGACGTGCTTTACATCTTCATCCCGCCCAAACTCGCGCCGGGGAGGTAGCTCCTCTGACGACAAAGCTCCTCTCGTTCGACGTCTTTGGGACGCTCATCAGCGTCCGAGACGGCTCGTACGAAGCCTTCCGATCTATCCTCGCGGACTGCGGGCGTTCCGATGTTCGCGTCGATCACTTTTGGGAATACTGGGAGGGGAGGAATATTGCACATTACTGGGAGCCGTATCGCACCTACAAGGAGATCTGTGAACTGTCGTTGGGGGAGGCACTCGCACATTTCGGCATTCGAGGACATCCGAGCCTGATCCGTCGCTACTTCGACGCCTTCCGTGGCTTTGAGCTCTATCCCGACGTTCTACCCACCCTCGATGCGCTGGGCCAGCGACATCGGTTGGCCATCGTCTCGAACATCGATGACGATCTTTTGGATGCGACCCCGCTTGGCTGGGAGTTCGACTTGGTGTGTACCGCACAGCGTGCGAGAGGCTACAAACCCGACGGCACACTGTTCCGATATCTCATGGCGCATTCGGGTGTCGCGCACGACGAAATCCTCCACGTCGGCCAATCGCAATTCACCGACATGGTAGGGGGAAAGCCCCTCGGACTCACGATTGCATGGATCAATCGGCGCGGTATCGATTTGCACCCGTCGGTGCCGCGGCCGGATTTCATCTTCGCCGATATCGCATCGCTCATTCCGCTGCTCGACGGGCGAGCCATTCGCAACGGCTGACCGGAACTAGAGGAGACGAACCACATCGGCGGACATCCCATCGACGGGGTGATCGAGTAACGAAAATTGCTGCACTGCATGAGTCTGCTTTTGGCACAAAGCGGACATCTAACGTTCCCCCTGCAATGTCCGCTTTTGGGGGTAAAGCGGACATCGCGGTTTCAGAGCGTCATTTCTGCTTTTGATGCCGTGGACGGCGCCCGCCCTGCAGTATCGAAGTGCTACAGTAGTTGCGTTGAAAGCGAGAGCAACCAAGGAGGTGAAACCACTGCCAACCTAGGAGCTGAAGCTTTGAGTGTGGGGCAGCGCTTTGAATGCGGGCTTTCGATTGGGACCTGATCCGCGCAGGGCATTATGGCCAGCGGCTTCACCGCCGTACAAACAGGCCGGACACATGACCGCACCCGACCAATGCTGCAGCAACGTCAGAAAGTTCTCGCCAAGGCGTCGTCCACACATGACCCAAAGCGGACATCGGCAACGCAAAATTGCTGCGCCCACAGTAGAATCGCCGCGGCGGTAGCAAGCCCAACCTATTGCACAGACCTTTCATTGGCCGCCCCTAGCAAATGGTACGACCGTCCGTTGCTCGCCGCTGACGATGCTGGCGACGTGATCGGCCCAAATGGCCAGAGCGTTTTTCACTTCTCGTGTGTAGACGGATCGGTTGTAGACACCGGCGACACCAGCCTTGTGGCCGCTGACGTGGTTCAGCACCGATTCAATAATGTGCGGCTGAATGCCGAGATCGGCCATGCGCGTCGCCGCCGTACGGCGCAGATCGTGGAGACGCCACGACACGATCCCGCTACGTCGATCCAAAGCTTTCTTTGCCGTATTCCAATTATTGAAACCGTGCGGACCGTTACCAAGAATACGCTTGTTAGATTCGCGACGAGATGTGCCGTCAATAATAGACCACGCCAGCCTGGGCAATGTGAGGAAATGCTCGAGACGGTTCTTGGTACGCGATGCCGAGATTATCCATAAAGGCCGTTTATCCAGCTCGCTCCACAGCATGCCGCCGACTTCTTCGCGGCGGGCGCCGGTCAGGATCAACAGCTTGACGATCTTGCCGTAGGTATCATTGCCGCAAGCGTTCCACACAGCAGCGAGCTCGGCATCAGGCAACACACGATCGCGGCGCTTAGGCTGTCCCGAGGCTCTAATTGCCGGGCAAATATAGTTAAAAATGAAGTATTTACAATATTAACGCGGCACTTTCCCCAAACAGCAGGTCGGAGAATTACCCCGCCTCGATTTCCCATCGTCAGCGGGTTAGTCCGCCATCTGCCGACGCAGACCTCGGTTCCAGGGTGCAGCCCCTATTTGCCAAGCGGCTCGCCGCCCGGTTGCGAAAGCCAGATCCAAGATTCGGTCTTCGCATCGTAGGTCGTAACGGTCGAAGATTCTGGACCGAGCCCCCGCTGCGCAAATTTGCTGAAGTTATAGATGCCGTCCACACCCGCAAAATCTGTTAGCCCATTAATGTATTGCCGCAGCTGCGCCGAAGTGGCCCCGGCACCAAGCTTACGCAGCGCCGACGTCACAATAAGTCCCGCATCCCACGAAGTCGCGACCATGTTGTCCGGCTTGAGCCCGCGTTTCATCAATGTCGCGTACATCGATTGTTGCGCGCTTTCGACGCGGGGATCGAGCTTCACGCTCGCCGGACGCGGCGGATAAAGGGCGGAAGCCAGAATCAGCTGCTTCGGCAGAAATGCCTGCCATTGCTTCATCGCCGCAAAAGTCTGATTGCCACTGGTCGGCGCTACCGGCAGATCAACGCCCACCTGCGCCATACTACGAAAAACGGTTGCCGCAGGCGCACCCGTGGTCCAGGCGATGATCGCCTGCACGCCCGCCCCCTTGATCCGCGCCATCTGCGCCGCCACCGAAACGTCAGATGGGTTGAAGTGCTCCTGGATGACCAGGTCCACCTTGTCCTTGTTCTCGTCATATTGGAGCACTTCGGCGACCGAGCGGTCGCCATCTTGGCCGCTCGCGTCTGTGGTCATCAACGTCGCGATCTTGGTCCACCCCATCATGCGATAGTAGCGCACCACTGCCGCGATTTGATCGGTCGAAGAGGAGCTCGTCGAAAGCACGTAACCGCCCGTTTTCGGATGAATGCCGGGGGAGAGGCAATATTGCACCGGGCCATTCTCCATGAGCGGCGCCATCGCGAGACACATTGCGACAAGGCTCGACCCCATGATCACCGCCGGCTGCGAGCCGACGATTTGACTGGCGAGCTGCACCGCGACTTGCGGCTGGGTCTGGTCGTCGCGGAAAGTGAAATTGAGCTTGTCACCGCCGATGCCGCCGGTCTCGTTGATTTGGTCCTCAAGCGCCGATAATGAATCTTTTTGACCCTGACCAACGAACGCAGCACTGCCGGTAAGCGGCAATACGACATTGAGGTCATATGTTCCGGCGGCCAGCGCTACACTCGAAAGAGTGGCCACAGCGATAGCGCCGGCTAAGCTGGCACATTGAAGTCGGATCAAGCGAACGTTCTTCATCATTTTTTCCCCTCACGAGCAGAGCATCACGATCCGGCCGGACCCTGTCAATTGGTGGAGAGAGCGATACTGCGAAACAACTTTCTCCGGTGCCGACCACACTCTCTTATCGACTTAGTCACTGGAATTACAATGGGATTTATTCACTCGCAGCGAAGCCTGCTTTCTTCGCCGGGACGTAATTCGAATCCCGGAATGCCTGTAAAAATTCTTTCCATAGCGTCCATATCGAACGAAAGACTGTAGCAAATCTCAGCCTGAGGCTTATGGAAAATGTGGACTGTGGGTACGACCCACGGGGGATTCTCATCATGGCTCGCCTCACTCATCAACTCACTGAAACAAAAATTCGCGCGCTTACTGAGGTCGGCATGTATCACGACGGCGCCGGCCTTTACCTACAGATCCGACCTCATGGTGCGCAATCTTGGATCTACCGATTCAGACTCAATGGTCGCACGCGCGATATGGGGCTCGGCTCACTCGCTGATATCGGTCTGGTCCGAGCTCGGGACAAAGCCGCCGGTGCGCGCACGCTGGTGGCTCAAGGAATTGACCCAATAGAGCACACACGCACACAGGCGACGATCCCCATGCCGCCGAAGCGGCATCTATCTCCGACCTTCGAGGAAGTCGCCGAGGCCTACATGGCTGACAGGCTCAAGCGCCTGCGCAGTGAAATCCACCGTCGCCAGTGGCGGCAAACGTTGGTGGACTACGCCTATCCGATCATCGGGAAAATGCCGGTCAGCGAGATCGAAACTAACGACGTGCTTGCCGTGCTCAGGCCGATTTGGGAAACCAAATGCGAGACCGCGGCGCGGTTACGTGGCCGCATCGAACGCATTCTCGCTCGCGCGACCGTCGAAGGATTGCGCAAGGGTGCCAATCCGGCGACGTGGCGCGGACACTTGCAGGAAGCGCTGCCGGCTCGCTCTGAGGTGCAGCCGGTGAAGCACTTTCGCGCTATGGAGTTCCGTGACGTCCCGGCCTTTATGGTCGAGCTGCGGCAGATTTCTACTGTCAGCGCAGTGGCGCTGCGATTTCTGATCCTTTCCGCCGCACGAACGGGCGAAGTGCTGGGCGCCCGCTGGTCTGAAATCGACTGGACCGAAAAGACGTGGACGATACCTGCCGCTCGAGCCAAGATGCGTCGCGCTCACGTCGTTCCGCTTTCGGCCGGCGCCCTCGCCGCTCTCCGTGAAGTCGAACCGCTGCGCGGCCTGAGTGACGATCTCATCTTTCCTGGCCGGAAGGGTAAAGCGCTTTCGTGCATGACCTTGCTCGCCTTGCTTCAGCGGCGAATGAGCCGGCCCGCGACATGTCACGGTTTTCGAAGTTGTTTTAGAGACTGAAAAAGAAGCGCCGAAATTCGCCGCCGCCACGTCTGCGCCCGACACCGGCGGAACCTCCGCAACCGAAACCCATAGAGCCTACGAAGCCGGCTCTGACTTTAGGGCCAAAGAAAAATACACGATATGCCAAGGACGTTGGTCTGGTGGCCGAGGGGGTCGAGGGCATCAGAAACAAGAAGTATCCCAATGCGCAGAAGGCCGCAGAGGCTCTAGCGCCGCGAGCAGAAGGCCCCGCCACGGAGCAGAGCAAGGTTGATCGCTTACGGCAAAAGATTAACCGGGCTTTGATGGGCGGCCCTGCGCACTAATCTCCGAAAACCTCCGAACATCTCCAAACAACTCCTCCGAACATCTCCAAACAACTCCGAAGAATTAAGCTCATAACGCGCGCATAGTTTCCACGCCAAACACACACGGCGTGGAGGCAAGATGCGCCCCGAAATTACCGGCAAGAAAATCCTGCCGCTTGAAGAACGCTTCGGTGTGACGGTCAACGTTGCGGCTGAATATACCGGAATCAGCAAAAGTCGAATTTACGAACTGCTGCACAGCGGTGAGCTCGAGGGCAAGATAATCGGCGGCCGCCGGATCGTGCTGGTGCCGAGTTTACTGCGCCTGTGCGGCCAGGCGCCGAGCGCGAAGCGTGAAACGAAAACGGCGAGGTCGGAGGAATCCGCTTCGCCGTAATTTGTTTTGCCTGGCGCTCGTTGCCCGGCGCTGCGGCGGTCACCAAGGGCAACAGCAAAGCAGCCCGGCTGGAAACCGGGCTGCCCCAAACCAAACCGCGACGCCAATCGCGGACCAACAACAAGGCGGTGCCATGCTTTACGTCCTTCCTGCCGATCCCGCAAGCCCCCTCGTTTCTCTCCCCAATCTGCGCTCGCGTGCGAAGCGCCGAGGTTATCGGATCTCTTACGACCGCAATACCGGCGCCTTCACGCTTGTCGATTCCCACCTGCGCCGGCCCATCGTGGGCCTAGAGCATGTCGGCCTTCCCGAAATCGCAAATGCGATCGAAGCGACTCGGAGGGGACAATGACTACGGCACTCGACGGTGTGCTGCGCCGGATCCTGGAATCCGCGTGTGAGGAGCACCAGGCAAACCTTTCTCCCAGCGCCGATTGGCGCACGGCGCCGGGAGATCAGACACGAGCGCCGAAAGGACTTGAACAATGGACATGAGAAAATATGCGAGGCGCAGCGCCTATATCAAAATCGATGATGTGCGCGATGAGCCAATCGACGGGACGATTGCCCACGTCAAAGAAGGCAAGTTCGGCAAGCCTGATATGACGCTGGAAAGCGGCAAGGTTCTTAGTCTCAACGGCAGCAATACCGAGATATTGATCGACGCTTTTGGTGCCGAGTCCGATTGCTGGATCGGCAAACGGGTGAAGCTGTCATTGGGCACGATCCATTATCAGGGCGAAGATAACGAGACCGTCGTCGTTGAACCGATCAAAAACAAAGATGCTCCCTTCGATGACGATGTTCCGTTCTGATCATCATGGCCCGCTTCACCAAAGAACAAAATCAAGAAATGGCCGATCGTGCCGAAGCGCGGTCGGCCGGCGAGGCGGCGGTCGTCACCGAGTACGGTGAGGAATGGGAGCGCGGCTTCTATGAGACGTGCGATCAGGCCAAGCGTGACCACGACCGTGATAGCGGGGTTTATGAAGCCGAGATTGAGCGCTTGGCGCTGTTGTCCGATCTTGATTATCAAATCGAACGCAAGGCTGCCGCTAAACGGCTCAACAACATCCCGGTGTCCGCTTTAGATCGCATGGTCAAAGCGAAGCGTCCCAAGAAGCCGAAACCTGCCGCACCTGAAATCAATTCTGATGAACTGAGGACTACTGCGAGTCACATTATCGACTGTCCGGATAGTCACGACGACGAAAAGCAAGCTGCACCCGGAAAATGAAACCCGCATGTTGTCGCTGGAGATCGACGACAGCGAGAACCAGACCAAGAAGGTGCTGGGTAAGGTCGCGCAGGTTGACGGATTGAACCTCTCAGCAACGCAAGTCGATTATAAACCTTGGCAGGATTTCCAGCGCTGGCTATCGGCAGGTGAACGCCGGGCGGTGGTGCCGTACGCCGCCGTGATGGTGAAATTGATCCAGCCGGTGGCGGTCCGGTTACGACGGGATGTTGGTCAGGTCATCTGTGCGATCAAAGCGCATGCCCTGGTCCATCGTGATCAGCGTGACCGTGGTGATGATGGCCAGATCATTGCTGATATCGATCACGATTACGACGCCGTCCGTAAGCTGATGAATGCGATTATTGCCGAGGGCTCGGGTGTCGCGGTCAATCCAGCCATTGCTGAGACTATCGATGCAGTCAGCAAGGCGACCATCGGCATGGACGAAGATCAAGGAGCTGATGCCAAGGCTATCGGCAAGCTGTTGAACCTCGATCGATCGGCTGCGTGGCGGCGCTTATCAGCCGCCTGCGACGAAGGCTACGTCGTCAATCTCGAACAGCGCCCTCGTATGCCGGGCAAGTACCGGACCACGGGCCAGAAGATCGAGCCGATGGCGATTCTGCCGCCGACGGCGGACTTAGCTGAAGACTACAACACATCTCTCTCTCTATCCCCCCTAAAATCCATGCACTCGTGCAACCGGGAAGAAATGGCTGAGGTTTCTCTAAGCGATAACGAGTGCAAGGACAGTGTGCACACGAGTGCAGAGTGTGACGCCGATCCCACCAGTCGAGTGCACGAGTGCAACCGCGTGCAAACCGACCTTGCACTCGTCAACCAATTGGATGGCAACGAGAAATCGACGCCGGTTGCACGAGTGCAGGGTTTTTCAGGAGAGAGTGAGACACATGTGCACGCCCTCGATGACGACCTCTCGATCTCTGATTTTGACCAAGACTTAACCCTCGTTTGCGACCACTGTGGTGGACCAGCCACCCCCAGTTCGCCGGTCCAACTCTGCGCGGTGGACGGCGAGGAGTGTCACCTGCACCCCAAGTGTCGGGCCGATTGGCTCGGAGATCTCTCGATTCCGCCTTACCTCAAACGGGAGCCGGGATCATGAATGAGTCCCGCCCACTCGTCGACTATTCCGACCTGCGCGCTTGACCCTTCGCCCTTGTTGCCGAAGCGACGAGCGAAGGCCGGGCACGCGATCGGCAGCCAAGCTGCTCACCAAAAACGAGGCGCGGCGGATCGCGGTCAATTACGCGCTGTCACGCTAACTCTCAAGCTCTTGAGGCCGCACCGCTCTGACTAGCGTTGGTTTCTGAACTTTCCAGACGAATCCAAGTGTATCCAAACGTCGTCGACGTTCGACTGGCATGGTTCGTTCTTTTGATCGTTGAGTGCTAACCCACTTCCCCAGGGGGAAACCATTTTCATTATGATCTTTCGGCACTCGGCAATGGCCCATGCGCTCTTTGTAGATTTTTAGATAATTGAAGCCCCTTTCCCACGCCGTCTCGAACGGATCCCAAACAAGCCCGAGTTCGTCCAATCGCGCTCGCCGCTCTACGGACATTTTATCTTTATCTACACGCTGAGCGCGTGCCCACGCGCCAAGAGGGTAGCCGTCCTGCCTATAGTCGACGGGGACACGGCAATGACCACAACGCTCTTTATAGAGTTTCAGATGCCTGTAGCCTTCGTCCCAATTCGTCTCGCGCGCGTTCCATACAAATCCGAGCGCATCAAGCCGCTGACGGCGCTCGATAGGCATTTCAGCCTTTAAACCGCGTTGAACACTCACCCAAGAACCGAGGTTATAGCCATTTTCTTTATGGTCCGGAGGAACGCGGCAATGACCTTCGCGCTCCTTGAAGGTCTTCAGATAATTGAACCCCTTTTCCCACAGCGTATCGAACGGAGAATCCCAGACAAACCCGAGTTCGTCTAATCGCTCTCGCCGATCGACAGACATTTTGTCTTTGTCTCGACGCTGAACACGTGTCCATGCGCCAAGCGCAAAGCCATCGTGTTTATGGTCGACAGGGACTCGGCAATGTCCCCCGCGCTCTTTGTAATCTTTCAAATGACGGAAGCCTTCTTCCCAGCGGTAAGCCAAGACGTCCCACACAAATCCGAGTTCGTCCAATTTTTCTCGACGCTGCTCAGGCATGGAAATTCGCTCTCGACGCTGTATAGAAACCCAACGACCTAGGCGAAAACCATTCTCCTTATGATTTTGTGGAACAAGGCAATGACCTGTGCGGTCCTTGTATATCTTCAAATAGCCGTAACCTTTTTCCCAATCCGCCTCATATAAATCCCACATAAATCCAAGCGCATCGAGCCGCTGCCGCCGCTCGACAGGTATTTGCGCCTTTAAACGTCGCTGATTGTTGACCCATTGACCGAGATTGAAACCATTTTCTTTATGGTTTTTTGGCACGCGGCAATGGCCCTCGCGCTCTTTAAAAGTCTTCAAACAACCGAACCCAGATTCCCAATCCGCCTCGTACAGGCCCCAGGTGAATCCGAGCTCCTCCAGGCGCGCCAGACGCTCGACAGTTAGCGAACTTTTCCGAGTCCGCAGTCCGTGGGCCCACTCTCCCAGCGGAAAGCCATCCACTTGATGGTCAAGGGGGACTCGACAATGCCCGCAGCGTTCTTTGTAAGCTTTTAAATGGAGGTAGCCTTCCTCCCAATCCGTCTCGTAGGGATCCCATGCGAATCCGATTTGATCTAGCCGCTGTTTCCGGATCGATGAAAGCGTTCCCAATTTGGCAAAACGACGCTGATGCGAAACCCACTTGCCGAGCTTTCCGTCTTCGTAGCCGCCAGGTACTCGGCAATGCCCCTGTTTTTCCCGAAACAACACCAACTTGCCGAACATCTCATCCCAACTAATGCCAATTGTATTTACGATCTCGGCAAAAATATTTGACTTTAACGCCGATAGCTCAATCGCAGGCTCGATCACTTCGATCTTTTCTGACAATCTTTTTGGATCAAATAGCTCGCCGCGACCCTTGGCTTCCTGCATTTCACGGACGATCTGAACGAGATCATCATCTTGCTCCTGCATCGCGTTGAGGACGTCCGCCACATCGGAAAACTCGGATCTTTTGAGCGCTTCCTCCAGCGTTTCCTCACTCTCCCTTTCAAGGAATAGCGGAATGACGACGTAGCCGACTTCCTTGTTTGATCCTCGCGGCTTTCGCATCGCCCGCCCTGTAGCTTGCGCGATATCTATCTTGCTGTGTCGGGGATCAATGAAAGCAACCATATCGACTGCGGGTACGTCGATCCCCTCAGTCAAACAACGAGCGTTAGTGATTAGCGCTTTCGGGGCATCGCGGAAATCGCGAATTAGTTGCTTTCGCTCGGAGCTTTTCTGCTCACCGTTGACGTGGGAGACGTAAAATTCTGGTAAGAACTGTTTAATGCCGCGAGCACCATCGGCGCTGAATTCTTTGGCGCTCGATACGCGACTGTGGAAGGTGATCGCACGCTTTGCGCCAGTTTCGTCAATTGCACGTTCAATGGCGATCTGGTTTGCGACCCATCCGGCTCGAATGAGATCGCCTTCCACCAGCGTAATGCCGTGCTTCAGAGTGAAGTCGTTAATCTCCTGTCCATCGACCACGGAGATTACGACCTTGTAGTTGCAGATGATGCCCTGCTGTGCGGCTTCCCCGAAAGTCAAGGTGTAAGCGCGCGGACCATAAACGGTTTCATCATTCATTGAAGCAAATTTGAAGTCGCCTTCTCGGTCGCGATGCCGAATGTCGTTCTTGCGCGGCGTTGCTGTAAGAAATAACCGTTTTTGTATTCTGACGTTCTCGTCCGAGAGTGAATGAGCGAAAAAACTACCTTCCCGGGTAGCGGTTTTATGTGCTTCATCAAAAACTGCGATGTCGAAAGGTGGCAGTCCGCGCATACCCTCCGACACGATGGGAGAGGACTGATACGTTGAAAAGACAACCTTGATGCTGTTTGGAGTATATCTTTGGATGAATCGACGGACTACATCGGGATCAGTATCGACACGAAATTCTGCGTCGCTGCGACGGATTGCTATTGTGTCGTTCTTATCTCTTAATAATTCTGGATCAGAACAAACGCAGATGTATGAGAACGCGGTGCCCCAATTATTATGCCGGGACCAATCGTCAAGAATCTGTTGAAGCAGCATGAGCGATGGCACCAGAACGAGAACCGTCGTCGGCTTCAACGCTTCCGCTGCCCATAGTGCGACCAGCGTCTTGCCGGTTCCACAAGCCATGACGACATGGGCGCGATCCGAGTTGGCAAGTGTTTCGCCGATGCGTCTGAGCGCCTCGATTTGGTCAAGGCGTGGACTAAGCTTGGGAATTGCAACTGGCTGTTCCCTTAGCCAGCAGCTGATGGTTCTAAAATCATCCTCTGTTAGGTCATCAAAATCGATCCCGCGAACCGTCCGCATTGCGTCGCGGTTCTTCACATCCTCGGCAAGCTCGTTTGAGTTCGTGAAGACTATGCGGTCGGCTGCTCGCTCCGTTAGCCCTAGGAACGGGGCTATCTCTGTGTAAGTGAGATAGGCCCGCTGCGATCTAAACTTGACTTGATAGGGAACGAGCGTGCCTATTCGTGTCCGAAAAATGCCATCGATGCCCTTGGTATCATTCGGCAGGTTCAACTGCTGGCGAATATCGAGTGGCACTTGTCCGACGAGCCAGACAGTCTCCGCCTGCATCTTTTGGTGGGTCGCGAGATAGCCTTCCACGAAGACTTCAAACGCGTCACCGACGATCTTCGTATTCTCGTCGCCAAGAGCGCTGATGCGTTCTTCCAATTCGGTGAACGACCGAAGATCGTCGTACAGGCCGCGTTGTACCAGCCGTCCCGCGTTGGCGTGCTTCGATGGCATTGTGCGATTTTGACTTGAGAACCCAGCCAGCTTGGAATTGATATTAAATCTGCTCACTGAGAATGAGAAGGTGCCGTGGGGATGGGTTTGAGGACTAGCCAAGTCGATTTCACGTGCGACGAGGCGCGAAAGGATCGCGGCCAATATTGCCAAGTTGCCGGAGCTATTGCGCAAGTCCTGACGCAGGTCTGGTATGCTGGTGTGCGCCAGAGCGGTGCCATTGTGATGCCATCCTGCGCAAAGCCAACCCTGACTTATTCTGCGAGAATGCAGCATGACGGATTCGGCTGGTCCTATATAAGCTAGGATCTCATCATGCCAGACGAGCAGTTCCGCTTCGCCATAACTCCAATCGAGAGGAATACCAAACAGCTTATTGGAGTTCTGGCTGAGTTCTTCCCTGCCGGCTCCAATTGCCAAGACTTGCGCTTAAAGTTCCAGGAAATTGCCAAGCGTAAGCACGCAACGTTTTATACCTGCTTGCATTTTGCCAAAACCAACGGCTGGATTGTCTCTGATGGCAGGATTTATTCGCTGAATTCTGATGGTTCTTGGCGAGATTGCTTTAAACCCTGTCCGATCGGAGAGCAGTTAGAGCGTC
>Ga0182033_10000241_pt1 | contig 25238 bp, 22 predicted proteins | sample tim00Cox0000000H_FD_125968 | JGI IMG/M metagenome (GOLD analysis project Ga0182033, IMG submission 125968) | Lab enrichment of tropical soil microbial communities from Luquillo Experimental Forest, Puerto Rico - timezero.00C.oxic.00.000.00H | ecosystem: Environmental > Terrestrial > Soil >...
ATGGATGTGATGGTTGAGTACCATGCCGCGAATGCAGGCGGCGCGAGGCAGGCTGAAAATTTCCTGGCCTCCGGCGAGCAGCCTCCAATTCTTCATGATTTCGGCATCGCTCACGCTCGCGAGTGCGGCGCGCGCTGCGCTTACCAGCGTCAGCGACGCCGAAATGATGAAGAATTGGAGGCTGCTCGCCGGAGGCCAGGAAATTTTCAGCCTGCCTCGCGCCGTCTGCATTCGCGGCATGGTGCTCAACCACCACATCCATCACCGCGCGCAGCTCACCGTATATCTTCGCCTCCTGAATGTCGCCGTCCCGGGCCTCTACGGCCCCAGCGCCGACGAAATCCAGCCCAAGGCCGCCGCGAATTAGCGAGAGTTCCTGCGAGGGGGCCGCCGTCTTATTCTGAGCACGTGGCGAAGGAATGCGGCGCCGGTCTGAGCTGCCAGCATGGCCCTCGGACCCGCGGCGCCAAACCCGCGTTTTTTCCTTCACCGCCGTTTCCCGATGCCCTTCTCCGGCGTCCCCCGCGACGCGCTATAATAAAGGCCTCCGCTCCTCTGTAGTCCGATTTGGAGGTCCGCCATGAACACCGAAACTCCCGTGATTCTTTCCGCGGTCCGCACGCCCATCGGCAAATTTCAGGGCGGCCTTGCCGGATTCCCCGCCCCCGAACTCGGTGCCAGAGTCGTAGCCGAAGCCATTCGCCGCGCCGAACTCGAAGCAAAGCAAGTCGACGAAGTCATCCTGGGCAACGTCGTCGAGGCCGGCCTCGGCCAGAATCCCGCTCGCCAGGCCGCGCTGAAAGGAGGTTGCCAGCCGCGTGTCGCTGCGATGACCATCAACAAAGTCTGCGGCTCCGGCCTGAAAGCCGTCGCGCTTGCGGCGCAAGCGGTGCAACTGGGCGAATCGGAAATCGTGGTGGCCGGCGGCATGGAATCGATGTCCAACTGCCCGTATCTTTTGTTGCAAGCGCGCACCGGCTACCGCCTTGGCGATGGAAAGCTTGTCGACTCCATGATCAACGACGGCCTTTGGGACGCCTACGAGAGCTTTCACATGGGCATGACCGGCGAACTCGTCGCCGAAAAGTACCGCATCACCCGCGAGGAGCAGGACCGCTTCGCCGTCGAAAGCCATCAGAAGGCGGTTCGCGCGCGCCAGTCCTGCTTCTTCGAAGCCCAGATTCTCCCCATCGAAGTGCCGCAGAAGAGGGGCGATCCTCTGGTCATCCAGTACGACGAGTCGCCGCGCGAAGATACTTCCCTCGAAGCCCTGGCGAAGCTGAAGCCCGCGTTCAAGAAAGATGGAACGGTTACGGCGGGAAACGCGCCGGGCACCAACGACGGCGCGGCTGCCCTGGTGGTCACGAGCGAGCGCAACGCATCGCGCCTCGGCAAGCAACCGATCGCGCGCATCGTCGCGCAGGCCGTCAGCGGCGTCGAGCCCAAGTGGGTCATGATGGCGCCGGTCGATGCCGTCGAAAAGCTGCTCGCAAAGGCCGGCTGGGACCGCGACAAAGACGTGGACCTCGTCGAGCTGAACGAAGCCTTTGCCGTCGCGGCGATTGCCGTGACACGCCAGCTCAGACTCAATCCTGAAAAAGTCAACGTGAACGGCGGCGCGGTGGCCCTTGGCCATCCCATCGGCGCGAGCGGCGCGCGCATTCTTGTCACCCTGCTCTACGAGTTGCAGCGCCGCCATCTGAAACGCGGCGTCGCTGCCCTCTGCCTCGGCGGCGGAAACGCGGTGGCCTTGGCGGTCGAGCGTTTCTGAACTCCTGTCGAGGGGACGCCGCTTGCGTTCGCGCTTTTTCGTCTGGCCATTGGCTTAAATCTCAGCAAATCGCTAAAATCTCGAGGTTGATTGTCCTGCCCAGCCTGTTGCGGGCCAGAGGAGGCCTGGCGGAGCTCTCATGGGGCAAAAGCCCAATCGGCGCACTTTTCTTCAAACGACCGCGGGGACGTTGGCCTTCGGGTTGGAGGCCATCCCGGCTGCAACACCAGCAAGCGCCGCAGCCGGGGATGAAGCGCCGGCCTTCCCGCCCAGCCAAACGGCGCCCGTGGTGGCCTCGAACCAAGGCAAAAAGCCTCTGCGCCTCGGACTCATCATCGCGATCGGGAAAGATCCCGGCGCTGCCATCGCGAAAGTCCGCGACCTCGGCCTGCCCTCGTGCCAGGTTTTCGCGAGCGATTTGGATCTGAAAGACGCTGCGCCTCTGCGGCAGGCGCTGGACGAGAATAAGATTGAAGCCACTTCTTTTGTTGTCGGTGGCCCGGGCCGCGAAGTGTGGGATTTCTACGACGGCCCGCTCACCATCGGCCTCGTTCCCCGCGAAACGCGCGCCGCGCGCATCGCGCATCTTAAGAAAGCCTCCGACTTCGCCAAGCAATGCGGCATTCCCGCTCTGCAAACGCATTGCGGCTTTATCCCTGAAAACCCCAACGATCCGTTTTACAAGGAAACCGTGACCGCCATGCGGGAAGTCGCCGAGTACTGCAAGCGCAACGGGCAGACTTTTCGCTACGAAACCGGCCAGGAAACGCCCATCACGCTGGTCCGTGCGATTCGCGACGTCGGGCTCGAGAATCAGGGCGTCAACTTCGACCTCGCCAATCTCATTCTCTACGGCAAAGCGAATCCCGTCGACGCCATCGAGACCCTCGCGCCCTATGTTCAGGGGATTCACGCCAAAGACGGCCTCTTCCCCACAAATCCGCGTCAACTCGGCGAAGAAGTTCCCATCGGCAAAGGAAAAGTAGATTTTCCGCTGATCATCGCGCGGCTGAAACAGCTGCAATACGGCGGCGCGGTGACCATCGAGCGCGAAATTTCCGGCCCAAAGCAAATCGCGGACGTCCGCGCGGCGAAGGAATATCTGGGGGCGCTTATCGGGTAGCACGCTGTTTCTTGGAGCGTGTCGGCGGCGATCCGGCAGCGCCGTTCGTGCTTTTTCTTGGCTACCCGTCGCGGCGAAAATCCTAGTAGGATTCTCAGGAACCGTACCGACACGAAGCAGGGGGGGCACCATGCCAGGCAACACCAATCAACAAAACTCCACCGACCATCTCAACCGCCGCAGATTTATCGGCAGCGCGGCTGCTACCACCGCTCTGATGTTTATTAAGCCCGAGCTGGTCCGCGGCACGGACGCTAATTCCGCCGTTCGCATTGGCCTGCTCGGCTGCGGCGGGCGCGGCAGCGAAGACGCCAGCAATCTGGTGGACACCGGTGGAGCGCGCGTTGTGGCGCTCGCTGACATGTTTCAGGATCAGCTCGACACCGCTCGCGCCAACTTCGACAAGCTTCAGCAAGCGAAGGGTTTCAGCGCCATCGCTTCCTCGCAGCTCTTTGTCGGCCCAAACGCCTTCCACGAAATCGCGGCCTCCAAGGAAGTCGACGCGATCGTCGTCGCCACGCCTCCGTATTTTCATCCGCAGCACCTTGAAGCTGTCGTGGCCGCAGGCAAGCACGTCTATCTCGAAAAGCCCGTCGCCGTCGACGTGCCCGGCGCGAAAAGAGTCATCGAAGCGGGCCAGCGCGCCGAAGGCAAGCTGAGTCTCGACGTGGGTTTCCAGATCCGCGATTGCCCTCCGTTCGTCGAAATGGTGCGCCGCATTCATGCCGGCGCCCTCGGCAAAATTGCTTGCGGCGAAGCCTACTACCTGACCGGCTACATCGACCGGCCCGCCTGGCCCAAAGCCAGCCCCGCCGAGCGCCGCCTCCGTAACTGGATTTACGACCGCGCGCTCTCCGGCGACATCATCGTCGAGCAGAACATTCACGTGATCGACATCTGCAACTGGGTGCTTCAGGCGCATCCACTGAAAGCATCGGCCACCGGCAGCCGCCTCGGCCGTCCCGCCAAGGACGGCGACTGCTATGGAAACTACAACGGGGTTTTTCACTATCCCGACGGCGTGGACGTCACTTTCAGCTCGACGCAATTCGCGAAAGGCTGGTGGGACGTGTCCGAACGGTTTTTCGGCACGCAAGGCACGTCGTTGTCTCCGTATCGCGGCCCGCTTGGCATCTGGGGCGATGAACCGTGGCAGTGGGAAGCCTCCGCGGAAAAGGACTCCACCAACCAAGGATTTTCGGTCGCCGGAAAATTCACTTCCAATCTCGAGCTGGCCGATCCGGAGAAAAAGAAAGCCTTCGTTTCGAGCATCACCAGCGGCCATTTCCATAATCAAGCTGCCAAAGGCGCCGAGTCCGCGCTGTCCTGCATGATGGCACGTTCCGCAGCCTATACTGGACGCGAGGTCAGCTGGGACGAACTCCTGAAATCCAAGGATGTCCTGGATCCCAAGCTCGACTTGAACGAATTAACTTGATCCTCAAACGTAGGGGCGCGGCGTGCCGGGCCCGTCTTGGTCAAGCACATCCGAGACTATCGAGGTGACCCATGCGCGACGCATCCCGCCGCCAATTCGTAAAATCCTCCATCGCTGCCACTTTCGCCGCCGGCCTCGAAACGAGCCTTCCTCGATCCATGCTTCGCGAGTCCTTTCCCGGCGAAACGCCTGCGGCAGTCAGGGCGGATTCCGCGGCCATCCAAAAAGGTGTCCTCCTCGAAATGCTACCCGACAAACTGAGCTACGCGGATCGCTTCAAGATGGCGCGCGAGGTTGGCTTCGAGGTCGTCCAGGCCCCCACCACGCCGGACGAGCGAATCGCTGAAGAAATCAAGAAAGCCGCCGACGCTGCCTCCATTCGAATCGACTCGGTCATGAACATGGACCACTGGAAGTATCCGCTCTCTTCGAGCGATCCCGCCGTCGTGGACCGAAGTCTCGCCGGCATGCGCACCTCCCTCCACAACGCCAAGCTCTGGGGCGCGGACGCCGTGCTGCTTGTACCCGCGGTCGTCGATCCTCAAACTTCCTACCGCGATGCCTGGACGCGGTCCCAGGCACAAATCCGCAAACTGATTCCGCTCGCAGATGAGTTGAAAGTCGTCATCGCCATCGAGGAAGTCTGGAACAAATTCCTGCTCAGTCCACTCGAAATGGCCACATACATCGACGAGTTTCACAGCCAATGGATCAAATCCTGGTTCGACGTGGGCAACGTGGTGCTTTACGGCTATCCGCAGGATTGGATTGGCACGCTCGGCAAGCGCATCGTCAAGGTCCATCTCAAGGATTTCAAGCGCAAGGAAAGCGGTTACGCCTGGGTGAACCTCGGCGATGGCGACGTGGACTGGCGCGCCGTGCGCCGGGTCTTCGGTGAAATCGGTTTCTCCGGCAGCGCCACCGTCGAACTCGAGCGCGGCGATGAAGCCTATCTCCGCGACGTCAGCAGCCGCGTCGACCGCCTCCTCCTAGCCCGCGCCTGACCGCAGAGCGCCAAACTGTAATTGGCATTGCGCCGACGCGAGGAAGGCGTAAGATGGCGGGAATGGCGCTCGTTGAAAAGCACGCGCCCGGCGATTTTTGCTGGATGGAGCTGGCCACCACAGACCATGCCGCCGCCAAGAAATTCTACGCAGAACTGTTCGCCTGGAGCTTCACCGAATTTCCCATAGGCCCGCATGAGGTCTATACCATGTTCAAGGTGGACGGCCGCGACGTAGGGGCCGCGTGTACACTCGACGCGGCGCGGCAAAGGCAGGGCATTCCGGCACACTGGAATCTCTTTGTCGCCGTGGAGAGTGCCGACGCCGCGGCGAACCGCGCGACGGAGCTAGGCGGGAAAGTGCTGGCCCCACCGTTGGACGTGTTCGATGTAGGGCGAATGGCTGTTCTCGAGGACCCCACGGGTGCAGCTTTCAGCTTGTGGCAGGCCAAGCGGCACCGGGGGTTCGGCATCAAGGGGGTTCCCGGCTCGTTTTGCGTGGCGGACCTCAGCACTCCCGAGCAAGAAGCCGCCAGCAGCTTCTACGAGCAGCTTTTTAAATGGCGCATCGGGAAAGAAGACGAAACACCGGGGCACAACTACTACCATCTCTTCAACCACGATGAATTCATTGGCGGCATTCTCCCGCCCGCGTTTCGCGATCCGACGGCACCGCCCTATTGGCAGATTTATTTGCAGGTGGCCGACTGCGATGCGAGCGCCGCTAAAGCCAAAAATCTTGGCGCGCAACTCTTCATGCCGCCAATGCCGATTGAAGGCATCGGACGCATGGCCGCGCTGGCGGACCCGCAAGGCGCGGCGTTCGCGATCTTTGAAGCCTGGCACCAGAAATAACCTCGGTCCCGCCGTTCTCCTGGAGAGCAACCAGGTTCTGTCAGGGGGACCGCGGCGCCGCCGAAACTGCAAACGGAAAAGGCCTTAGCCGTCGGGGCGCCGTTTTCTCCGGCGAACCGCTTGTGAAGCGCGTTCGAGAAGCGCACCCTTAGCTCGCCGGAGGCGCGCCTGGCGGCACCCTTTCGCTCGATGCGTTGCCCGCCAGATCCGTACCGCAGTACGGACAGAACTTGTCGAGTTCCGCCACCTCGCGCTTGCACTGCGGGCAGGACGGTTGCAGGTTGCATTTGCAGTTGGGGCAGAAATTGAACCGTGCGCTGACCGACGCGCTGCACTGCGGACACGGATAGGGCAGCGGCTCGCGCATCAGAAAATAGATAACCAGGCCGATGAGCCCCCAGGTGGGCAAGAAAATGAGGATCAAAATAGTCCAGAGAAAGGAGTTCATTCCGCGGCGGGCCGCGTCGCGATTGACGTATGCGGTCAAGAAGATGAACGCTGCGAAGAAGATGCTGATCATCGTGATGATGCCGGCAAGGGCAAGAGAAGCCAGCACCAGGTGACCGTGCTCGCTGAGTTCCGGCGGAAAAATCTGGTCGCCGCGCTCCGGAGCGGTCAGGTTCACCAAAAGCCCGATGCCCTGTGCGATGAGAAAGAGCACAATGACTAGAGCGATCAGCCATCGGGGAATGATGCGAAACTCATCGGCAAAGTGCAGCTTCTCCTTTTTCCGGCGAACGCGCATCAGCCGCATCCGTTCATTGAACGAACTCGTCACTTTTTGTGAGTAATCCGCCATCTTTCTTCCTGTTCTGCCACGCGCAAAATCAACTGAAGCTTGCAAAACATTGCGACTTTCCGATTGCTATCCTTCCGGGCCGTGGTCAGTCTCTCCCCGCAGCGAACCCGCGCTCAACGCCCCGGTTTCGTCCAGTCAGGCTCGCCCGGGTGCCGCGCGCCTTCCAGCAGCAACACCATCACGGCGAACACCGCCGGAATCGTCCACCAAAGGCCGAAACCGATTTCCAGGACCACCTTGGGTGCGCCGGTGAGCTGGCCAAGCCACGCGAACACCCGCCAAACGAAGGGCGCGCTGGCAATGCCAAAAACCCAGGAAGCCGCACACGCCAGCCAAAGCATTCGTCGCTTAGGTTCGCGTTCGCGCAATTCGATGGCGCGCAGCCGCACGCGGAATTGTGTCCGGCCGACAAGATCCGCCGGCAGCGGGATCGCGGCCGTGCGCAGTGAGCGCAACGCGCGATCCGTCCGCCGCGCGTGTTCGCTGCAAAAGCCGCAGTCCTGCAAATGAGTGTTGAGCCACGCGCGCTCGGAATCCGCAAGGCCCTCCACTCGCGCTTTGGCAATGAGTCCCAACGCGCGCTCGTGTAGGTTCTCGCTCATGCCCCACCTTCTTCGAGGGCCCCGCGCAACGCATCCAGCCCGCGATACAGCCGCGACTTCACCGTTGATATCGGAATGCTCAGCACTCCCGCCATCTCTTCGATTTGCAATTCTTCCTGGAAACGCAAAACCAGCACCTCGCGGTAAATCGCGGGGATCTTCTCGAGCGAAGCCTGCACGTCCCCTTGCCTCTCCTGCGCCAGCACCTGAGCGAACGGCGAGGGCTCGTTTTCATCGGCAACCTGCAACGGCTTCTCCCGCTCCGGATCGACGAGCGCGTCCAGGCTTTGCGGCTTTTTCGTACGCTGCCAGTCGATCACCAGGTGCCGAGCGATGGCGAAAAGCCACGCTTCGAATTTCGATTTCCCGTCGTACTGGTGGCCGCGCTCGAGCACGCGGATCCAGGTCTCCTGAAAAAAGTCCTCCGCGCGCGCTTTGTCTCCGGTAATGTACACGAGGTAGCGGAACAGCCGGTATTGATACTGCTCGATCAGCCTGTCCAGCAGGTCGGGATCGCGCCGCTGCAAGCCGCGCGCGATGCTTTTTGCTTCATCGCGCATCAGCGTGGAAAACGTGACGGCCGGCCCGAAGATCCCGAAAAGGTTCAAAGCCCCAGAGGGACAGTTGGCGAAGGCCGAACCGACTTGCTTGGCGGTCGGACATGAGTTCGTGGCGTTCATTCTAACTGCTATACGCGCCCGCGTTAGAAAAAGACGCAGGAAGCGGTCGGAGACCCTAATCATCCCTAGCTGCCTTAGTTTTAAGGGGTTGCAAAGAGCTTTAGAGCCGTCGCGCCCCTGCCAAGACGCACCAAGACGCGCATGCGCTGCCTTGTGGCTTATCGTTGATGTTACACTGCCCGGTATGTTTTGCCCCGAGTGCCGCGTCGAGTATCGATCCGGGTTCACCCATTGCACCGACTGCGACGTCGATCTAGTCGACGAACTGACGCTCGAACGAACGGACTTGTTCGAAGCGAATCCCGGCGACCAAGAAGATCCATTTTGCGCGTTTTGGCAGGGTGACGACCGGCGCCTGCACGCCGAGCTTTGCTCGGTCCTCGACGCAGCGGGAATTCCCCACAAGACCGTTCTTCGCGAAGACCATCTTTTCAATCTAAAAAACTTTCCGGCCTTCCAGATTGGCGTGCCCTTTTCCTTGTTCGAAAGAGCAGAAACCGCGGTGAAGGATGCCTACGAGATGGACGTCGGCGGTACCGATGCCGCCGAATCGCTCAACCCGCCGGCTCTGATACCGGATCATGCAAGAGTCATTCGAAAGCTTCCCGAAACGCTCACGCCGTCCAAAGCAGAATACATGCCAAGTCCGCCGGAAGCCGGGGATGAAGCCGACGATGACGCCGAGTGGGAATTTGAAGGCGGCGGAACCGAAGTCTGGTGTGGTAAAGACACCTCATTCGCTGACATGCTCGCCGCGGCTCTCCGCGAAAACAAAATTGCCGTGCGCCGTCGGATCTCCCACGGCAGGCAGTCGCTGCTGGTCTCCTCGGAAGAGGAAGCAAACGCGCGGGAAATCGCAAAACAGGTTGTGGAAGGCGTGCCGCCGGAGTGAACAAAATGTTTTGTGCCGAAGATTCCACCGCCGCGCGGCCGTAGCCGCGCGCAAGTAAAGAGGCACGGAGCGAAGCGTGAAGCAAGCCACCGTCGGCTTTCGAACGCATTCGGGGTGGGCTGCGATGGTCGCCGTCTCGGTGGAGAAAGGCGCTCCGCACGTTCTTGCGCGGGAACGCGTGCATCTAGTCGAAACGTTTACCTACCGCTTCCGGCAGCCGTATCACACCGCGGCAAAACTGCCGATCGACGAAGCCCGCAAATTTGTCGCGCTCGCAGAAGGCGCAGCGGAACGGCTCGCCCATCGCGCCATTCACAAGCTGCAATCCGAACTGGCGAGGCAGGGTATCCAGGCGACGCGCTGCAGCTTGCTGCTGGCTTCCGGGAAAACGCTCCCGAACTTGGAGAAAATTCTCGCATCGCACGCGCTGATTCATACCGCCGACGGAGAACTTTTCCGCGAAGCCCTTTCCTGTGCCGCGAAACGTTCCGGGCTCGCCACCGTGAAAATAAGAGAGCGGCAACTTTTGGAGATCGCGCAGCAGGCGCTCGGCAGCGAGGCTGGCACGCTTCTGCGCCGACTTACAGAACTGGGAAAGCCTCTTGGTTCGCCGTGGTCGCAGGATGAAAAATTTGCGACGCTCGCGGCGTGGCTCGCGTTCTGCCGCATCCCGAAAAGCGCCCAGGAAATTCGCTGAGCGAAGGGCTGCGCCCGTTGCTCCGCGCAGCTGTCTCCGCGCCGGGTTGACACCAGGAAAGCAAAGTGCTAATTGAAGAAATAGGTTGCGCGGAAAGCGTTTCCCGCATCATACAAGATGTGGGCCTGCGCCTTTACATGCCCTCTTATCCGAGGGGTCAGAAGTCTGGATTAGAGGTATGTTGCGAAGAACGTTGTGCGCCGTAGTAGTCTCAAGACCTGTTCGATTGCCGCAGGGATTTTGACCAAGTTTTTGGCCGCGTATCGCTTGGCCGGCCGTGCGAGGAAGCGCCACCATCCGCAACTTCCGCTCCGGTCTCTACCTCTGATCGAGTCCTCTGTCGACACGGACAACAAGGCCTACTTTCTTCGAGTGTCGCTTCCCAACCTCCATCCGGAGAATCATCGGGAAAACGGTCGCCGTCCGCGCTCCAGCGCAAGACGAAGCGGAGCGAAAAGGGCGTGGATTTTCATGGCGAGGAGATCGGGATCATTCGAACGAACATTCACCCTGCCCGAAAGCGTGGACACGTACAAATGGAACACTGAATACGGGAACGGCGTGCTGGAGTTGGCGGCGTCCGTGGCGGACGCTCGGCCGCCACACCGCCTTCGAGCGAACAACTGACCGATGGCCAAGCGAATCACGGCCTGAGGGTCCGCTCCCGGCGACGAAACTTCTTTTGGGACCTCTGGCCTCCAAGACGGCTCCGTCAGTCGCCACCGGCAGCACAAAAAAAAAGCCGCTTTTTAGCCCGCTCGGCTCTGCCGGAGGTCTGGCTGGCCTCGCCGAAAAGAATGCCGGGCGGAGACGGCTGGAGATAAACATGAAAATCGATATGCGAGGGTTAAGGGAAATAGCCAAGGGACATCGTTGGGACTTGGCGCTGTTGGTTGTTGTTACTCTCGTGTGCGGGCGCCTAGTCGGCACGTTTCTCGCGGGACGCGGCGCAATCGCGAAGGCGGTAGGCAAGGACTCCGCAACGCCGCTGGCTGTGCCAGATCCGATTCATCTCTCGGGAACATTCGCTTCGATTGCGCAAGCGGTAGAACCCGCGGTCGTAAACATTTCCACCACCCAGGTTCGTCGCGCTCCGCGGCAGGAAGGGCCCTTCGGCGAGGACCATTTCTTTGACTTCCGCGACATGGGGCCGATGGCGGAGCACAGCCTGGGTTCCGGGGTGATTGTCGACAAGAAGGGTTACATCCTGACAAACGACCACGTGGTCCACGGGGCCACGAAGATCCAGGTGCAACTCGAGGGGGAATCGACAAAACACACTGCGAAGGTTGTGGGCACTGACGACGAGACGGACCTGGCCGTGCTCAAAATACATGCCGACCGCGACCTCCGGTCGCGAAGCTGGGCAATTCAAACGGCGTCCGCGGCGGGGACTGGGTGCTGGCGATTGGTAGTCCGTTTGGGCTGCGCGCCACCGTTACCGCCGGCATCATCAGCGCGAAAGACCGCGGCGGCGTCGGCGGGCAATACCAACACTTCCTGCAGACCGACGCGGCGATTAACCCGGGCAACTCCGGCGGGCCGCTGGTGGACATGGCCGGGCAAGTGATCGGCATCAATACCACGATCGATACGCAAAGCGGCGGCTATCAGGGAGTGGGGTTCGCCCTGCCGTCAAGCACGGCAAGCAAAATCTACGACGATCTGATCGAGCACGGCAAAGTCACGCGCGGTTCGATTGGCGTGACCTTTCAGGGGGAACAAAGCACGAATCCGATGGTGCTGAAGGATCTCGGCGCGCCCTACGGAGTCGTGATTGCCAGTGTGGAGCCTGAGAGTCCCGCGTCGCGAGCGGGACTGCAGGGGGGCGACGTGATCACGGCCGTGAATGGAAATCCGGTGAAGACCGGCGATGAGCTGGTCGACGCCATCACCCGCGCACCCCTGGGAAGCAAAGTGGAAATCACCTATGTCCGGGACCGCAAGGAGCGGAACGCGCGTGTGATCATCGAGGCGCGCGAGCAGGTGTTCTCGGGCAATTCCCGCACGGCGGGAAGTTCTCCTTCCGAACAGAGTTCGTCGCTCAAATTTGGGCTGAACGTCGAAACCTTGAGCCCCGAGCGCGCCCGGCAGCTCGGGCTCCCGGGACAACGCGGTGTGGTCGTCGCGGGCCTGGACCCCGGCGGTTTCGCGGAGGACATCGGCTTCGCGCAAGGCGACGTGATCGTGGAAGTCAACCAGAAAGGCGTGGAGTCCTCTGGAGATTTGCGCCGGGAGCTGGCGGGCCTCCAGGCCGGCGGCGAAGTCGTCTTCAAGGTTCTGCGCCGGGACCAGGACCGGGGATGGTTGACCATGTTCCTGGCGGGCAAGGTTCCTTCCTGATGCCCGCGAAGTTCCGCCCCCCGCGGGTGGTTAGCGGAATGCCCGCGAAGACCACCCGCAAGCGCGTGCGCTTCGCGTCGCGGGGCACATCCGTGCGCCTACGCTCAACGTGACGGCGCAGCACGACCCGTTCATCCCCTGCGAATCGTTTCGACGCCGCGCCGTGGTTGAAAAACCGGTGCATCACGCTGGTGACGCCGCAAAGGGGCGCAGTTTTTCCTTTCCTTGCGGTGTAGTAAGCTGCCACGCGAAAGGTTTTGCCCTTTACTGCAAGGCCGAGTTTAGATGGGGCTTTACGACCTCGAGCGGTTGCCCTATCTCGCTTGTTGCCACAAGTGAGCCGGCTGCCCACGGTTGGGGTTGCGCGCTTGTGGACAGACGACAACCGAAAGCACATGAAGTGCATCCTCGATCGCCTAACCGAGGCGATGTAGCGTTTCATTCCGGGGATCAGCTGAAGGCAAACGTATTCGCGCTTTGAGAGGTGCCTGGTAACGGAAAGGCAAAATGGCCATCGATTCGATCAAGAGCGTCGCGGTGCTGGGTGCGGGAACGATGGGGACCGGCATCGCGCACGTGTTTGCGCGCGCGGGATACCAGGTGATTTTGCGGGACGTGGAGCAACGCTTTCTTGATCGCGCGCTCGAGACCATCGCGAGGAATCTCGATCGAGAAATCAAAAAAGGCAAATTGCCGGAAAGGGACAAGGGAGCGGTTTTGAAGCGTCTCGAGCCGGTAACCGACATGAGCGCCATTGCAGCCGCGGACTTTCTTGTCGAGGCCGTGCCGGAAAAAATCGAAATCAAGCGCGCCGTGCTGACGGAGGCGGATCGCCTCGCGCGGCCGGAAGTCATTCTCGCGAGCAACACGTCATCGATCTCGATGACCACGCTGGCGGCAATGACGAACCGGCCGGACCGTTTTGTGGGCATGCACTTCATGAACCCCGTGCCGGTGATGGTGCTGGTGGAGGTGATTCGCGCGCTTGAGACGAGCGACGCGACGTTTGAAACAACCATGAAGCTTGCAGAGAAACTGGAGAAAAAGCCCGTGGCGGTGAACGACGCGCCTGGCTTCGTTTCGAATCGCGTGCTGATGCCGCTGATCAACGAAGCAGCCTACTGCGTGATGGAGGGCGTGGCGACTGTGGAAGCTGTCGATGCGGTGATGAAGACGGGAATGAACCATCCGATGGGCCCGTTGGAGCTGGCGGATTTCATTGGGCTGGATGTTTGCGTGGACATCTTGCACGTCCTGCACGAAGGTTTGGGCGATCCCAAGTATCGCGCGTGTCCGCTGCTGAAGAAATACGTGGCCGCGGGCTGGCTCGGCCGCAAATCCGGCCGCGGATTTTATCACTATTCTTGAGACCGGATTCGAGAGCGGTTGCGACTCCCAGGTAAGTTACTGCTTGCTGGCCATCCAAGAAGGACCGGGCCCATTTTGCGCGGCATGGCATGGCATCAGCAGGTCACGCCGGTGGTTGAAGGAGTTCGTTAGCGAACATGAGGCGAATAAGGCCAATATTGATGTTTGCTTTTTGTTCGCCCTTGTGCTACTGTGCCCTTCGACGTTTTCAACAGGTGTGCCATGCACGGTTTTGCGAGCAATGTTCTAAGCTGTGAAGAGCGCGAGAGCCAGGTATTTCTGCCGGCAGCGGCATCGGCCCCCATCGGGAATTGGTGGCGCCGGAGGCGCGCGAAGCGCAGGCACGGCTCGCGGACCATGGCGTGGCGCACGGCTGCGTGCGGTAATCTTGATCGCGCGGCAAAGGAAACCCCGATACCCGAGCCTGGAGCGGGCTCCGGAGGCGGCGATCAGGATGAACAGACGTAGGCCTAGAAACAAAGAGTAGCCGGCCGTAAGGCTCCGTTCTTGGGAAACAAGGCGGAGGTTTTTGGTGTAGTTTTTTTTGTCGCAAGACCTGGGAGCGGGGCAGGCCCGATCCAGAGGCCTGCCGCGATGCGGCGCGGTAAGGCTGAAACAGGAACCCGCCGAGAGTGGTTCAAACCAAACCAGACCTCGGCGGAATCCTCGCCCTTTTCTAAGGGCGGGAGGATGTCAGAGGATGTTACTTTGCTCGACCGAGGTGTGAAAATGGCAGACGAGAAACAGAAGTTGCTCGAAGCGGCGATCTCGCAGATCGAGAAGTCGTACGGCAAAGGCTCGATCATGCGGCTGGGCAGCCGAGACGTGCTGGTGCCGGTCAGCGTGATCCCCAGCGGATGCCTATCGCTGGACGCGGCGCTGGGCGTCGGCGGCTTCCCGCGCGGGCGCGTCATCGAGATTTACGGACCGGAGTCCGGCGGCAAAACGACGCTGACGCTGCACGTGATCGCCGAGGCACAGAAGCTCGGCGGACAAGCCGCGTTCATCGATGCGGAGCATGCGCTCGATCCGGTGTATGCGCGGAAGCTGGGCGTGGACGTGGACAATCTGCTGGTGTCGCAACCGGACAACGGCGAGCAGGCACTGGAAATCGCGGAAACGCTGATTCGCTCGGGCGGCGTGGACGTAGTGGTGGTGGACTCGGTCGCCGCGCTTGTGCCGAAGGCGGAACTGGAAGGTGAAATGGGAGAGCCGCAGATGGGCTTGCAGGCGCGGCTGATGTCGCAGGCGCTCCGCAAACTGACGGCCATCGTCTCGAAGTCCCGCACCTGCCTGATTTTCATCAACCAGATTCGCGAAAAAATTGGCGTGATGTTCGGCAATCCTGAGACCACCACGGGGGGGCGCGCGCTGAAGTTTTATGCGTCTATGCGCGTGGACATCCGGCGCGTGCAGTCCATCAAAGAGGGCGACAAAGTGGTGGGTTCGCGAACGCGCGGCAAAGTCGTGAAGAACAAGGTCGCCGCGCCGTTCCGCGAAGCGGAATTCGACATTCTCTACGGCGAAGGTATTTCGCGCGAAGGCGACTTGATCGACCTCGGCGTGGACAAGGGCTTGATCGAGAAGTCGGGAACCTGGTTCAGCTTTGGCGGGGAACGCATGGGGCAGGGCCGCGAGAATGCGCGCCTTTTCCTAAAGGAAAACACGGACATTCGCGAAAAGCTGGAACATGCGCTGCGCAAGAAGCTCGAAATTCCTCAGCCGGGCAATTCCGGTGCGGGTTCGGGAGCGAATGGCCACGCGGCTGCGGTTCCAGCAACAACACACGGTGAAAAACCACCGGTGAAAACGGTCGCAGCCGGGGCGGGAGCGGACGCCACGAAGGCGCGGCCCGCACGCTAAGAAAGCCAGCCATCCTAAGGTCGTCGAGAAACATAGCTGCCGGTATCCGGGTTCTACCGACAGCGCGGCATCCTATGCGCTCGGAAACGCCAAACAAGCGGGACCGTGGCGCCCGCGGAGCGTAGCGCGCTTTTGAGATGAGATGCGGGATGAGCGCCGTTTTGCGCCGCGAAAGAGCAGTTCGGCTGGACGAAAGGCCAGGCGGCTGGCCTCACGGTCAGGTATTGAAAACAAAGCACATAATGTCGTACTATGGATTATTCACTGTTGCGGTATCAGCGGGGAACTTCCTAAGATAGATGTCGCAGGTATGAGAAGGAGTGTGCCTCTTTGGTGCAGCGTTTGTGCTGATTTGATCCACCTTCGCAGCGCTAAGTGGCATCGAATCAACAGAGCTGCTGATTGGCTCACGGAGTGCAAGACATCCGCGAGCGGGAAAGCCAGTTAGGCGACCCGTTGCATCAGCGGGCAGCCACCGAGCATGATCCGGCGAAGTTTGCTGGCGCTAAGGAACAGCCTGAGGTAAAAAGTCGGCCCCGGCGTGATAAGCGGTGGGGTATTCCGGGGTTGAACGCCGAGTGGCGGTCGACTTCGTGATTGAGGGTGGGAACGGTGAAGAAGTCCGGAAGCTCCAGTATCGCTTTGTTGCTGGCGGCGCTTTTCGCGCTGCCCGCGCCGGCATTGCCGGCGGGAGCGGCGTCGACGCGCTCGCGTTCACACCGCAGTCTGCGCTATCCCGGCGTTCCCACGTTTGCCGATTCCACGAGCGCGGATGACGCGACTTACGACGATCCCAAGGTGCGCGCTGCGGCGGTTGCCGCTCTGGGGCGCTACAACGGGGCCGTGGTGGCGGTGGACCCGAACAGCGGGCGCATCCTGACGGTAGTGAATCAAAAGCTGGCCTTCGGCGACGGCTACATTCCCTGCTCGACCATCAAGCCGACCATCGCGCTGGCGGCGTTGGAAGAAAACGTGATCACGCCGGACACTATGCTGAATGTGGGCCGGCGGAAGTACATGAACTTAACGGAAGCCATGGCGCGCTCGAACAACGAGTTTTTCGAGCAGCTTGGCACGCGACTGGGATTCGAAACGGTTTCAAGGTACGGCCGGTTGCTGGGCTTCGGCGAACTGGCCGGATACAACCTGCCCGAGGAGCACCCGGGCTCATTTCCCACGACGCCGCCGGCGCACGGAGGAGTCGCGCGGATGTCCAGCTACGGCGAAGGAATTCAAGTGACGCCGCTGCAGCTAGCCGCGGTTGCCGCTGCCTTTGCGAACGGTGGAACCCTCTATTATTTGCAGTATCCGCGCGGCAAAGAAGAGATGGAGAGCTTCGCCCCGAGAGTGAAGCGCGAATTGAACATCGGCCCGATCCTTCCGGAAATCCGCGAGGGCATGCTCGCTGCGGTGCTGTACGGCACGGGCAGGTCGAGCTACGACCGAGGCGGGGACGAACTGCCCATCGGCAAGACGGGAACGTGCGACGACCGCACCACGCCTTCGAAAATCGGCTGGTTCATTACCTACGCGGATGAAACGCATCCAAAGATCGCCTTAGCCGTGCTCTTGCGCGGGAACACGCGCCGCGTGAAAGGGCCGACGGCGGCCCAGGTTGCCGGCCTCCTGTACCGCAGGCTGCGCGAACAAAACTATTTCGCGGCGAATAAATCATCGGTAACGATCAGCGCCGGAAACTAGCCCACCCCAAAGACTTCTCTTCACGAAGGCTCGCCGACCGTTTGCGGTTAGCCTTCGCCCTTTCGGTTGAACCAGCGTGTTGAAGAATTGAGCGCACCCTGGTCAATGCGATTTGACGGAAGGGTCCCGTTGAGACAAAACAAGTAGGGGGATTACGCTGGCAACCCATCGCGACGCGTGCTAGGTTGTCGGTCTTTCTGCGATAGCTAACCGGGCCCCGGGGGGAACCGTGCGTCGAAGCTTCATCATACAGATTCTGTGCGTATGCGCCTCGGGCGCGGTGTTCTTAGGGTTCGTCTTCGAACAAAGGCTCAAGACCGCGGATGAATACCGTCGCCAGGTGAGGCTCACCCTGGAAGAAGCAAAGCGCATCCGCGAACAGGTGATCCTTCCCCACGATCAGAAGGTTTCCGCAGGCCAGAACCTCAAGGGCGCGCTCGAGAAGTTCGGGCTGAGCGCGCAGGAAGCGGCGGGCGCTTCCGCGGCGGCGCAACACGCGTTCAATCTGCGCCGGCTTCGCGCCGGTAACACGATTACGGTGGGCCGGTCGGCGGAAGGCAGGCTCCGTGAGATCGATTACAAGATCGATTCGGACCGCATGCTGAAGATCGTGCCGGAAGAGGGCGGCTTTACCGCGCGCGTCAGCGAAATCCCTGCGAAAACGGAAATCGTCGCCGTGACCGGCCGGGTGGATGATTCGCTCTTCAACGCGGTCGAGGACGCCGGAGAATCCCCGGAACTGGCGCTGCGGCTGGCGCAAATTTTTGGCTACGACCTGGATTTCTCGACCGACCCGCGGCAGGGCGACACGTTCCGCGCGGTGCTGGAGAAAAGGAAATATTTGGACGGGCAAACAGCGGGCTACGGGAAAATCCTTGCGGCGGAATACGAAAACGCGGGGAAAGAATACCAGGCGCTGCTGTTTCACGATACCGCGGGGAGACCGGGATACTATGCGGCGGATGGAAAGTCCCTCCAGAAAGCGTTTCTGCGGTCGCCGCTGAAATTCGGCGCGCCGGTAACGTCGCATTTCAGCCGGTCGCGCTTTCATCCCATCCTGAAGATCTACCGGCCCCACCTGGGAACCGACTACGCAGCTCCGGAAGGAACCCCGGTGCAAACGATCGGAAGCGGGCGCGTGATTTTCGCGGGACGCAAAAGCGGCGAAGGCAACCTGGTCGAGATCGCGCATTTCAACGGCTACGAAACGATGTATCTACACTTGTCCCGGATGTTCGTGCACAACGGCGAGCACGTGGCAATTGGCAAGACCATTGGCTTGGTGGGGAGCACGGGGCTGGCGACCGGGCCGCATCTCGACTTCCGCATTCTGCAAAGAGGGCAGTACCGGAATTTCGAGAAGCTCGGCTTGCCGCGGTCCGATCCAGTGTCCAAAAGGAATTGGCGCGATTTCGCCGCGGTGCGCGAGAAATGGCTGCCGCCGCTCGAGAACCCGCAACTACTCAAGGCCCAGGCCGGCAATGCGAACGGGGACACAACACATTGATCCCTACCGGGATCGCGCCAAAACCCGAAGGCCGGTTCGACGGCGGCAAAAAGCGCGGCCCGGAATGACCGTTCAAAGCTTTCTCTTCCTTTAATACCTTTAGTAAATGATGGGGAGCTTCGAGAAGTCGGAGCCGGTCTCTTCGGTGACGCGCAGGACAACGAGCGTGCGGTCGTCCTGCGGGGCCGTGCCCGCGCCGCTGTGATCGTCGGTCTCGGCGAGAATGCGTTCGGCGATGGCGCGGGCGGAATCTTCCTTAGAAACGCCACTCAAGACCCCGGCGAGGCCCTGGAGCCCGAACTCCTCCTCTGCGGCGTTTTCTGATTCGAGAATGCCATCGGAAGCGAAGACGACGACGTCGCCCGGCGCGAGGTCGACAACCGACTCGTCGTACTGTGTTCCAGGGAGCAAGCCGAGGGGGGTACCTTCCAGACGGACCGAGACCACATGGCCGTCCCGGAACACCAGGGGGTAAGGGCTGCCTGCGTTCGAGAGCCGGAGTTGGCGACTGGCGGCATCGTAAACAGCAAAAAGCATGGCGATGAAGCGCGAATCAAGGCGGGCACTGTAAAGCCGCTGATTGAGCAGCGCGAGCACATGGGCCGGGTCACAGGCGTGGTCGACAACGATTTCGCGAATCGTGCCGATAGCCAGAGAACCATAGAGGGCAGCGGCCGTGCCCTTTCCGGAAACATCGCCCAAGGCAACCGCCAGGCGGCCCTCGCCGTAAGGAAGAAAATCGTAAAAATCCCCGCCGAGCTCACGCGCGGGGACGTAGGCGGCAGCCAAATCGAGGCCCGGCACTTCGCGGGCTCCGGTGGGAAGAAGCTGCCGCTGAATCTCCCTGGCGGTATCGAGATCGGCGCGCAAGCGGCGTTCATTTTCCCGAGCCTCCTCGAAGAGCCGGGCATTCTCGAGCGCAACGGCTACGTACGAGCCCAGGGTGGACAGCATGCGCTCATGTTCCAGCGTGAAGGCATGCGCCCGCGTGCTCTCGAGGTCGAGAACGCCGATCAGGCGGTCCTGCATGAGCAACGGCACAACGATTTCCGAGCGCGCGTCAACACCGGTTTCGCAGCGGATGTAGCGGGGGTCTTCGCTGACGTCCTGGACGCGCAGCACGCGGCGCTCGCCGGCGGCCGCACCGGTAAGGCCTTTATGAAGAGGGAGGCGCGTGCGTGCGGGCATGGCATCGTTCGAGCACATCGCGAAGGCGGACTCAAGCAGCTGCGTTTGCTCGTTCCAAAGCATGACGCTGAACACATCGTAGTCGACGATTTTTTTGATGCGCTCGGCGACGCGGCGCAGAAGCTCCTCGCGGTCGAGAATGGAGGTCAGCTCGCGGCTCACCTCATGAAGGAGCGCCAGCGTCTTAGCCTGCTCGGGGTAGGCTACAAACAGGCTCTGCGGAACCGGGTCCGCATCTCCGAGCAAGGCGAATGACCCAAGATTAGCCGGATCGTCCATCGCCGAAACACCCTCCGCCCTTTCTTTTATTCGATGCCACAGACCACGGGCGGTTTCATGGTGGGAGAGGACAATAGCAGAGCCATCGAGGATTGGCTATCAAGATGTTACAGACGCAGGCATAAGCCAGCCTGGCGGGCAGAGACTTGTCTGCCGCGTGCGCACCGTGTGGGCGCTGTTTGACGCGGCCAGCCGAGAATGCCTGCCCTACCGCTCTACTTTACCTCCCAGATGTCCCCCGCACGCAGCAGCTTGTTCAGGTCGCCGGGACCGCGCTTGGCGACGACTTCCTGAATCTGGTCCTTCATCACATCTTCGTAGCGCGGCAAATCATCCCAAGCCCTCAAAACGCCGATGGGGGTCGGGAAGCCGGGGCGGTGCTCCATGTGAGACAGCAGGAAGGCATACGAGGGTCGCGGATGATGCGCGTCGTGAACCACGAGATCGCTCTCCGTGATGCCGTTGCCAAGATCGACGGGTTCGATGTCGCCATCGGGCTTCCGGCGGATGCCCTTATCGCGGTTCTTGCCGTACACGAGGGGCTTGCCGTGTTCGAGCTGAAGAACGTGCTCGCTTCGAGCATCCTTTTCCGTGAGCGAGAACCACGCGCCGTCGTTGAAGATGTTGCAGTTTTGCAGAATCTCGACAAACGCCGAGCCTTTGTGCGCGGCAGCGTGTCTTAACGTGTCTTTCAAATGCGACTGGAAGACGTCCACGGAGCGCGCCACAAAGGTGGCTTCGGATCCGATGGCCAGCGAAACCGGGTTGAACGGGCGATCTGCGGAGCCGTAGGGGGTCGACTTGGTGACTTTCTGAAACTCCGACGTGGGCGAGTACTGCCCCTTCGTAAGGCCGTAGATGCGGTTATTGAAAAGCAAGACTTTGACGCCCACGTTACGGCGCAACATGTGAATGGTATGGTTGCCCCCGATGGCCAGCGCGTCGCCATCGCCCGTGGCTATCCAAACTTCCAGTTCCGGGTTGGCAATTTTGACCCCGGTGGCTACCGCCGGGGCGCGACCATGGATCGAGTGGAACCCGTAGGTGTTCATGTAGTACGGGAAGCGGCTCGAGCAACCGATGCCCGAGACCACCACGAAATTCTCCTTGCGGATGCCAAGCTCCGGAAAGACGGATTGCACCGCCGAGAGGATCGCGTAATCGCCGCAGCCGGGACACCAGCGCACTTCCTGGTCAGTCTGAAAGTCCTTTTTCGTGAGTGGCGGAAGACTCGCGGTGGTCATCGGTAGTTCCCCTGAATCCCCAGCATTTCATCAAACTTTTGCTCGAGCTCTGCTTGCTTGAACGGGCGGCCCTGAATCTTGTTCAAGCCCACGGCGTCCACAAGGTATTTTGCGCGAAGAACCCACAGCAGCTGACCCATGTTGAGTTCCGGCACAAGCACCTTCTTGTAGCGCTTGAGAATTTCGCCTACGTTCGCTGGTAACGGGTTTAGATAGCGCAGGTGGAGATGGCCGATCCGCGATCCTCTTGCGCGGGCAGCCTTGACCGCCGCAGTGATGGAGCCGGCAGTCGAACCCCAGGAAACCACGAGCAGATCGCCCGAAGGATCGCCTTCAGGCAACACATTGGGAATGTCCTGGGCAACGGCCGCGACCTTTGCGGCGCGGATCCGCACCATGTTTTCGTGATTGAGCGGCTCGTAGTTGACGTTGCCGGAGCCATCCTGCTTTTCCAGGCCGCCGATGCGGTGCTCAAGTCCGCGAGTGCCCGGAAGCGCCCAAGGCCGCGCCAGCGTCTGGGGATCGCGCTTGTAGGGCATAAACCCGTCGGGATTCGCAGCGAATTTGACGGGGAAAGCAGGAATCTCTTCCACCTTGGGAATGCGCCAGGGCTCTGCGCCGTTGGCGAGGTAGCCGTCGGAAAGGACGATCACCGGAACCATATACTTGAGCGCGATGCGAGAGGCTTCCAGGGCAATCCAGAAGCAGTCGCCGGGAGTGGCCGCTGCGAGCACCGGGATGGGGGCCTCCGAGTTGCGGCCAAAAAGAGCCTGAAGCAGGTCCGCCTGCTCGGTCTTGGTGGGCAGGCCCGTCGAGGGGCCGCCGCGTTGGATGTCGCAGATGACCACCGGGATTTCCGTCATCACCGCCAGGCCGAGAGCCTCGGTCTTCAAAGCCATTCCCGGGCCGGAAGTGGTGGTAACGGCTAAAGACCCCGCGTACGAAGCGCCAATGGCCGAAGTGATCGCGGCGATTTCGTCTTCCGCCTGGAAGGTGGTCACGCCAAAGTTCTTGTACTGGGAAAGCTCGTGGAGAATGTCCGAAGCGGGCGTGATGGGGTAGCTGCCCAGAAAGAGATGCAATCCGGCTTTTTGCGCGGCGGTAACGAAGCCCATGGCCAGAGCCTGGTTTCCGCTGACGTTTCGGTAGATTCCGGGAGTCAACTGGGCCGGCGGAATTTCATAGCTGATTTGGAAGGCTTCCGTGGCTTCGCAATAGGAATAGCCAGCCTTCAAGGCCAGCTTGTTGGCCTCCATCAAGAGCGGCTTTTTGTTGAACTTCTGCTCAATCCACCGGTTGGTGGGATCGGTCGAACGGTTGTACAGCCAATAGCACATGCCCAGGGCGAAAAAGTTCTTGCAGCGGTCCATGGCTTTGGCATCGAGGCCCAGATGCTGGAGAGCGGTACGGGTCAGCCGCTGCAATTCGACGGGGAAGACGCGGAACTTATCGAGCGAATGGTCCTCGAGGGGGCTGACGGTCATCTGCGCCTTTCGCAGGTCCGACTCTTTGAAGCTGTCGCTATTGACGATCAGGATGCCATTGGCTTTGAGGTCGGCGACGTTCACCTTGAGCGCGGCGGGATTCATGGCGATGAGCGCGTCAATGGCGTCGCCGGGCGTGAAAACCTCATTGGAGGAGAAATGGAGTTGAAAGCCGCTGACCCCGGGGATGGTGCCGGCCGGGGCGCGGATTTCCGCAGGATAGTCGGGGAACGTAGCGATGTCGTTGCCGTAAAGCGCGACGGTATTGGTGAACTGGCTGCCGGTAATCTGCATGCCGTCGCCCGAGTCGCCGGCGAAGCGAATAACCGCCCGTTCGATCACTTCGCGTCTGGTCTTGGTTGATGGTGGAACTTCCGCGAGCGTAGACATTTCCTGGCCTAAACCTCCACTTTTCTCGAACTCCCCCCGGGGAGTGTGGCTCGAATTCGGGATGAAGCGGTGCGGATAGGATGGCTTCGCAGGCTGACCGCCGAGAGCCGACCGCTAAAGGATACCACACTGGGTCCCCGAAGGAGGAAAGAGCGTTCGGCTGGGGTTCGCCCATATGTCAGGACGGCAAGGACTTTTGCGAATAGCAAGCGCCGCAGGCTGCCGCCATCCAACACTGACAGACTCGTCCCGCTACGGAACGGCAGCTAGGTCAGGCTACTTTCCGTGCTCAGGAGGTTTTGGCTTCTTCGAGGGCGCTTTGCAGGTCCGCGGTGGTCTTGATCCGGCTGAACCTGGCGCCGATACCCACAAAGGTGTCGGCGATGATGGCCGAAATCCCGGCGAGGATGAACTTCGAGCCGCCCGCAAGCAACGCACCGCAGCAGCGAGCGCAGCACGGCTTCTTCTTGCCCTGCGGCCGGAGGGAAGACAATGTCCCACAGATTGACCTGACGGTCGCTCAAGGCGACGCCAAACACGCGGCCGGCGGCGCTCGGATCCTTGTAGCATCCCACAACGCGCGCGAGCCCTTCCTGGTTGGCTCCGACGCGCCGGATTTTGATGGTTTGGCCGACGCCGAGGTACCGGTCTACCAGCATCGAGGCGCCGGCATGACTCACCTCAATGGTCTTGCCTTCCCCCAGGAATTCTTCCCCACGTTCGGAGGGGCGGAAACACGAAGGCGCAGACTCAGAAAGACTCGTTCAGTGCGCCGAAGATTTTTTTTCAACAGAGGCGCGGCTTGCGGAGCGGCCTTGCAAACAGAATTGCCGGACTCTCTGCCGAAATCCTTTGCCAAACGACACCGCCAGTCAAAACACAATCGATGGGCATTGCACGCCCTCGGCTCAGACAACTTGGGCGGCCGCTTCGTTTGCGAGCACGGAGCGCGAACCAACTGTCAAGCGAATAACCTAGAAGATCTGACGAGGGTGGGCAATCGGGCGATGAGTGGATTTCAACGCTGGGTGACAACAGGATTCTCGAGACCGAGAGATTTACCGAGAATGCCTGCAGGGAATCACGGGGGTACGGAAGGCGAATTTATTTTGCTTGACGTTCGCTTTCTTTTCGCCTAAAGTGCCTGGGGAAGAGTCTTTGAGTGGAGGCGCCTTATGCCCCTGACCAAGCGGCAAAAAGAAGTTCTCGATTATCTCGTGGCCTTCGAAACCAAGCACGGCTACGCGCCGAGTTTCGAAGAAATCGGCAAAGGCATGAAACTCACCTCGCTGGCAACCGTGCACAAGCACGTCACCACGCTCGAGAAGAAGGGCTTTATCCGCCGCGGCTATAACCAGAGCCGCTCGATCGAAATCGTGCAATTGCCGAAGCCGGTGAAGGAGCAGGTGATCGAGCGGAAGGTTCAGGAGCTCCCACTGGTCGGACGCATCGCCGCGGGTCGCCCACTCGAGGCGATCGAGGAACGGGAAACGCTGTCGCTCGGGGATTTCGCGAGGGGCGGGAATTCTTACGTGCTCCAAGTGAAAGGGAGCTCCATGATCGAAGACCACATCATGGACGGAGATTACGTGGTTTGCGAACAAACGCAGGTGGCTAATGCCGGTGACATCGTGGTGGCGCTGGTGGGCGGCGAAGAAGCCACGCTCAAACGGTTTTACCGCGATGTTCCTGGAAAAGTACGGCTGCAGCCTGCAAATTCGGACATGACCCCCATCATTGTTCCCGCGAACGACGTAAAGATTCAAGGCCGGGTCATCGGCGTGCTGCGTAAATACTGAGTGCAAATCCCCCCATGGAAAAAGGTCCGGCGCGGTGACGACTGACCGGCGTCGCCGCCCGCCGAACCTGGATTGCCAGGAAGACGCGGTTCCTTTTCGCTCCCATCGCCTCAACCTTCCAAATTGCATTATGCTTAGTGCCAGTTGCCGTGGGGACTTTTGTTTCTTAACCTTGGTCGAGATGACGAACCGATTCTTTGCGCGGGTCTGCC
>Ga0182033_10000244_pt1 | contig 25150 bp, 18 predicted proteins | sample tim00Cox0000000H_FD_125968 | JGI IMG/M metagenome (GOLD analysis project Ga0182033, IMG submission 125968) | Lab enrichment of tropical soil microbial communities from Luquillo Experimental Forest, Puerto Rico - timezero.00C.oxic.00.000.00H | ecosystem: Environmental > Terrestrial > Soil >...
AAATTGGAATGGATGCGCAAACAGCTCGATGTGATTGCGCGCATGCTCGGGCGAAAGAACGCGCCGGCAGGCGAGGAGAAAAAAGAGGGAGCGAAGGACGCCAATCAGGAAAAGAGCGAGGCCAATCCCGATCCCGAATTGCTCAAGGCGGTCGAGGCCATGGACCAGAAGATGCAGGACGTGGAATACAGGTTCATCTCTCGCGCGGACGCGCTCAGCGACGACAAATACTATTCCATTCCCGAGAAAATCTATCTGCAGCTGATCTGGCTGAATGGCGAAGTGGGTACGGGCGCCGGGGACGTCGCCGGCGGCGTAGACAGTCCTCCCACCGACACGGCTGCGGCCATTCTCGAAACGACAGAGAAAGAACTTGCCGACGCCGAAAGCCGTTATCAAAACCTCATCGAGAAAGAGCTCCCTGCCTTCAATCGCGGGCTGCTCGATAAGGGCATCACCCCCGTGGCATTGGTTCGTCCGCCGAATGATGAGCAGGAGGACGAAGACGGCGGATAAGCGAAAGGCGAGTGGCGAACCATTTCCCAAGGAGGAGCCATCCCGATGAAGATTTGTCCTCGCTGCTGGTTTTGCCTCGCTGTCATATCGCTCTTCTCTGCCTCTTGGAGCGTGGCTCAAGGGACGCGTGAGGACTATCATCGCGCCGAGCAGTTCCTCCCTGCGAATCTGCGTCATCGTATCTACGTGGCCGACGTGGCGCCGCATTGGATCGCCAAGAAAAATCGCTTCTGGTATCACAAAGCGGGAACAAATGGCGCGGAGTTTCTTCTCGTTGATGCCGACCAAAACAGCGCGGGCCCAGCTTTTGACCACGCGCGCCTTGCCGGCTCGCTTGCCAAGGCCGTCGGCCGCGATGTTCAACCAACGGACCTTCCTTTTGACTCGATTGATTTCTCCGGGGATGGGAAGTCCGTTTCCTTCCAGATCGACGGTGCGCCCTGGTCCTGCGAGCTTGAAAATTACCAGTGCCAAAGAGGGCCCGAGCCCATCGCGGGTCAATACGAAGAAGCTTCGCCGAACAAAGAGTGGGTCGCGTACGTCAAAGACCACGACTTGTACGTCCGCTATGTTTCAACCGGCGAGGTGGTTCGCCTGACCCGCGACGGCGAAGCCTCCTACGACTACGCCGTGCCGATTCCCTCGCTCCGGCCGATGGTGGCGCAAGGAACGCAGGACATCAAGCAACGTCCGGCAGTGTTCTGGTCGCCGGATTCCCGCAAACTCGTAACCTATCGCATAGACACGCGCAACGCCGGGCGCTTCAGCTATCTGCAGTTCGTTCCTCCGGGCCAGCTTCGCCCGAAGGAATACACCGTCGTGTACCCGTTGCCTGGCGAGGTTTTGCCGAAAGCGGAACCGATTATCTTTGAGGTGCCAAGTGGCAAGCGCGTCGAAGTGAAGACCGCGCCCATCGAAATACAGTTTCAGGGCGGGCCGGGATTCGACTGGTACGGGGATAGCCAGGCATTCTCTTACGACGCGTCGGAGCGGGGCGAAAAATCCATCGAGCTGCGCGAAGTGGATGCGAGCACGGGCGAACAACGCGCCGTGGTTCGCGAGAAATCCGACCGCTACGTCGATCCGGGAGAAACGCATTTCCGGATTCTGCACGAAACGGGCGACGTGCTCTGGACCTCCGAGCGCGACGGCTGGAACCATCTCTATCTTTCGAGTCTCAAGACCGGCCAGCTTCGCGGCCAATTGACGGTAGGCCCGTGGGTCGTACGGCAGATTGTCGATGTGGATGAAAAGGGGCACCGCGTCTATTTTCTGGCAAACGGCCGCGAAAAAGACGAAGACCCCTACCAGGCACATCTCTATGTGGTGGGCTGCGACGGCAAGGGCCTCACACTGCTGACGCCGGAAAATGCCAGCCACACGGTGAACTTTTCTCCGGATCGCACGTATTTTGTCGACAATTTTTCCCGACCCGATCTGCCTGCGGTTTCTGTGCTGAAGCGGACAAAAGACGGCTCCGAGGTGCGCGTTCTCGAGCAGACCGACACAACCGAGTTGGCCAAGGCCGGCTGGAAAGCGCCCGAGCCGTTTCGCGGCAAAGCCAACGACGGAACGACCGATCTGTACGCGCTCATCTGGAAGCCCTCGAATTTCGACGCCTCGAAGAAGTATCCCGTCGTCGAGATGGTCTATACCGGCCCGCAGGGATTTTTTGTGCCGAAAACCTTTGCCGCGGCGCTGCGCAACGGACAGCAACCAATCGCCGAGCTGGGTTTTGTCGGTGTAATGATCGACGGGCGCGGCACGACCGGCCGCTCGCGCGCTTTCCATGAATTTTCCTATCACAACCTAGGAGGCGCATTTGAGGATCACGTCGAAATGATCAAGCAGATGGCCGCAAAGCTCCCCTACCTGGATCAGGACCGCGTCGGCATCTATGGCACGTCAGCGGGCGGATACGGCGCCGCACATGCCATCCTGTCGTTTCCTGATTTCTACAAGGTGTGCGTTTCGATTTCCGGCGACCATGACGCGCGCCTCGACAAAGCCTGGTGGAACGAACTCTACCAGGGCTATCCCGTCGGTCCGGACTACGCCGAACAATCGAACGTCACCATGGCCAGCCGCTTGAAGGGGCACCTGCTCATCGAGCACGGCGACATCGATGATAACGTTCACGTCGTCGAGACCATGCGCTTGACCGATGCACTGATTCGGGCCAACAAGAATTTCGATCAGCTCATCGTTCCCAATATGTACCACGGCGAAGGCGGCAATCCGTATTTGGTCCGGCGGCGTTGGGATTATTTCGTGCAGTATCTGCTCGGCGTAAATCCACCGCCGGACTTTGCCATTCACGAAGAGCGGGAGAGTGCCCCGCCGCGGGCACGATGAACCGCATGAGCAGCGTCGTTCGATCAGAAAGCAGGGAGGCGCATCTTTGCACTCAAGAAGAATTCTTGCGGGGCGAGTGAGCGGCTTCGGCGTAAACTCGCGTTTCCCGAGCCGAAGATTGCTGCACACAACGTTTTTGGCTGGCGCGCTCGGCGCAATGACAGGAAACACTTTTGCCCAGCTCCCTCCCAAGGCTCCTAACTCCAGCGTCATCACGCTGACCCCGCAGCCCGGATACTTTACCGAGCCCGGCATCGCCATCAATCCCAATAATCCACAGCAAGTCCTCGCCGTGTATCAGGACAATGCTCACGCCGCATATTCCTTCGACGCGGGTCGTACCTGGCAGCTTGCCGCCGGCGTCGAGTCAACCAGCTACCGTGTTTCGGGAGACGTATCTACGACCTTCGACAATCAAGGTCACGCCTTTATCTGTTACATTGCGTTCGACAGACTCGGAACCTTCAACTACTGGGGCCACAATTCCTCACGAAACGGGATTTACGTTCGACGCTCGCTCGACGGCGGCAAGACCTGGGAAGCCAAAGACATTGCAGCCACCGAGCAGCCCGACAAAATGCCTGACCAAAAAGACGTTCCTTGGGAGGACAAGCCGTACCTTGTTGCCGATAACAGCCATGGCCCCTATGCGGGCAACCTCTACATTGGCTGGACGCGCTGGACCATTGCCGATTCCCAAATTCAATTCGTGCGCTCTACCGACGATGGCAGAACCTGGTCGAGCCCCATGGAAATCGACGACGTGCGCGGCCTTCCGCGCGACGACAACGGCGCCGTTGAGGGTTTCGCCGGCGCGGTCGGCCCGGACAGCACGCTCTACGTCGTCTGGGCAGACGGCAATCATTTGATTTTCACTTCGTCCTCCGACGGCGGGCACACGTTCGCGCCAACGCACAACATCATTGATACGGCACCGATCATGTTCAGCATCGATGCGGTGGCGCGGGCCAATGGTTTCCCGCAGATTGCGATCGACCCGCGCGGCGGTTCGAAGGGCGGACGCTTGTACGTGACCTGGGCCGACTACCGCAATGGCGAAATCGATGTGTTTTGTTCTTCGTCGAAGGATTACGGAGCTAGTTGGTCGCCAGCCACTCGCGTGAACGGCGATCCCGTGCATAACGGCGCCGACCACTTCTTCCAATGGATGGCGGTGGATCCCTCCGATGGTTTCATTTACGTCGCGTTTTATGACCGACGCGGCGATCCGAAGAATCGTGCACAAGCCGTGGTGCTTGCCCGTTCCACGGACGGCGGCCGATCCTTTCAAAACTATTCTTGGACCGAACAACCGTTCAATGCCAAGGGCGCCTTCATCGGCGATTATAACGGGCTGGCGGTGATGAACGGCCGCGTTTATGGAATCTGGACGGAAAAGCCGGAAGATATAGCCACTCGAAATACTGTGATTCGCGTCGGCCTAGCCGACTTCGCAGCATCCTCCGCGTCGTCGGCAAATTCTTCCGTCTCGCCCAGGGCGAATCTGAAATAATACCGGGTGTTGAAAAACCCGCTTCCATTTTTGCAGGAGTTTCGCGCGCGCTTTGGCACCTCTGCCAGCATCTATCGTGCGCCGGGGCGTGTAAATCTCATCGGTGAGCACACCGATTACAACGATGGTTTTGTCCTGCCGGCGGACATCGAATTCTACTGCTCGGTCGCCGCCGCACCGCGCACCGACAGAAAGCTTGTCATCCGTTCCGAAAATTTCAACGAGACCGTCGAAGGAAATCTCGATGCGATCTCAGGCATCGGCAAGAATCATTGGTCGAACTATCCCCTCGGGGTGGCTTGGGCGATGGCAGCTTCAGGAAAACACCTGAAAGGAGCAAATCTTCTGATCAGCGGCGATATTCCCCTCGGCGCGGGGTTAAGCTCATCAGCGGCTATCGAGGTTGCGACCGGCTTTGCGCTTCTCGATCAAAGTGGACTCCCGATCGATCTGAAAGATCTCGCGCAAGTGTGCCAGAAGGCGGAGAACGAATTTGTTGGCGCGCGTGTCGGCATCATGGATCAGTTTGTCTCGTGCCACGGTCGCGCTTCGCATGCGCTGCTGCTGGACTGTCGTTCGCTCGAATACCATTTGGTAAAGCTGCCGGCTGGAATCCGACTGGTGATCTGCAACTCCATGGTGAAGCACGAAATCGGCTCCAGCCAATACAATGTGCGGCGCGCCGAGTGCGAGCAGGGCGTTCGAACACTTCGTGACGTCCTGCCCGGGATTCGCGCGCTTCGCGATGTCAAACTCGCTCAATTAGAAGAGCACCGCGGTCTTCTGAGCCCAAAGATACATTCGCGTTGTCATCATGTGGTCACGGAAAATGGTCGCGTCCAGAGCACTGTGGACACTCTTGAATCCGGCGATCTCAGCGGGCTCGGGCGGTTGATGAGCGACTCGCATCGGAGCCTTCGCGACGATTACGAAGTGAGCTGCGAGGAGCTAGACCTGCTGGTGGAGATCGCTGTCGCCCAGCCGGGCGTGATCGGGGCGCGCATGACCGGAGGCGGATTTGGCGGCTGCACCATCAATCTCGTCGAGTCTTCCGCGGTGGCCGCGTTCAAGCAGCATGTAGCCGAGAGCTATTTCGCAGGAACGGGACGCGAGCCGGAAATTTACGTCTCTCCGGCCGCCGACGGCGTGCATCAGTTGGAAGCCGGCTTCGGCAACACCCGCGAGTGAGCGGGTTGTCGGCAGAGGCTGAACCATTTCGAGCGAGGCAAGGATCTGCTTCTTCCTTCGCGGTGCTAGCTCGGAAGACTCCGAATATTCATAGGTTTCGTTCATGAACACGAATTTTGAAGAGCTGGCCTCCACTCCCCACAAACGGTTCAATCCGCTGCTGCGGGAATGGGTGCTCGTCTCTCCGCAGCGCACCGCTCGCCCGTGGCAGGGTAAAGTGGAAAAGCTGCCGCCGGCTTCTTCCGTTGCGTACGATCCCAACTGCTATCTGTGCCCTGGAAACAAGCGCGCAGGCGGCAAACAGACGCCGCAATACGCGGAAACGTTCGCCTTCGACAACGACTTCCCGGCGCTGCTCCCAGATAGTAAGTCGCTCGATTACGAAGAACACCGTCTGCTCGTGGCGCAAACCGATCGTGGCATCTGCCGCGTCTTGTGTTTTTCTCCGCGACACGACCTTACCATTCCTCGCATGAACGGCCGCGAGCTATACGCTGTCGTCGACGCCTGGACCGAACAGTTTTCCCTTCTCGGGAGAATCCCGTGGGTTCGCCACGTCCAGATTTTCGAAAATCGTGGCGAACTGATGGGCGCCAGCAATCCGCACCCGCATTGTCAGATTTGGGCGAATGCAACTCTCCCGAACCTTCCGGCCCGCGAAGACGAATCTCTTTGCGCCTACAACGCGGAAAAACAGTCGTGTCTGCTATGCGATTATCTGCAATTGGAATTACGGCGAAACGAGCGCATCGTTTGCCAGAATGAGGCGTTCATCGTGCTGGTGCCCTTTTGGGCCGTTTGGCCGTTCGAAACGCTCGTCTTGAGCAAACGTCACGTTGCTTCGCTCGACCAGCTGAACGAAGACGAGAGGGGGCTTCTGGGCGCGATTCTTCGCCAAATCACCACGCGTTACGATAATCTTTTTGAAACTGCGTTTCCTTATTCTATGGGTTTCCATCAACGCCCGACCGACGGCCAGGCCCACGAAGCGTGGCATCTGCACGCACACTATTTCCCGCCGCTGCTCCGTTCCGCCACGGTTCGAAAGTTCATGGTCGGCTATGAACTCCTCTCTTCGCCGCAACGGGACCTCACTCCCGAAGCGGCCGCCGCGCGCCTGCTGGAAGCAGGCGAAATTCATTACCTGGACCGAGCCGAAAGCGGGAGGAAGTCTTAGGGAGCGATTCAGTGTGGCTGCTCTTTGTGATGCGGGGGCGTCGTTAGGGCATTTCCCGCTGGCACTGCTCGCGATTCTGTTTAACAATGCCATGTCATGAGCGGATTCACAGGGTTGCGAGTGCTGGCGCTTGAAAGCCGCCGCGCAGCCGAACTTGCCAAACTCATCTCCACCTACGGCGGTGAACCGGTCGTCGCTCCCGCCATGAGGGAGGTCCCGCTCGATTCGAACACCGAAGCGTTATCCTTTGCTGAAGCTCTCCTGGCCGGTCAATTTGACATGGTCATTTTTTTGACCGGCGTTGGCACGCGTGCCGTTCTAAACGTTGCCGAAGCCAAGCACCCTCGCGAGGCCTTGATCGCCGCCTTGCGGAAGGTAAAGGTTGTTCCTCGGGGGCCCAAACCCATTGCCGTTTTGCGCGAACTAGGAATCACTCCCGCTCTTATGGTTCCTGAACCGAACACCTGGCGTGAACTTCTTGCGGCGCTCGACGAAGCCCAAAAGTCGCTACCGGAGTTTCATCTGAAGGGCGCGCGGATTGCCCTCCAGGAATACGGGGTTTCGAATCCTGAATTAATCCGCGGGCTCGCCGACCGCGGCGCCAGGGTGACGCGGGTTCCCGTTTATCAGTGGGTCTTGCCGGAAGACGTCGCTCCCCTTCAATCCGCCGTCAGAGAACTTGCGGCCGGGAAAATCGACGCGGTGCTTTTCACCACCGCAGTTCAAGTCGCGCATCTGTTCCAAGTTGCTGCCAAGATGAACTTGGAAGAGCCTATGTTGCAAGGATTGCGTCGCGCCATCGTTGCTTCGATCGGCCCGACTACGTCAGAAGAATTGCAAGGAAAGGGAATTCCGGCCGATCTCGAGCCCTCTCATCCCAAGATGGGCTTTCTCGTAAAGGAGGTTGCCGACCGGGCCACCGCCCTGCTTGCCAAGAAGCGGCAGGGAAGTAGGTTCGCCTGACATCGCGTTTCCGGTGCGGACAACAACGGAAGCCGCGCCGCAACGCAGTCAAAAAAGGGCTGGACCTAGCCCGATGTGAAGCCTGCGGAGAGCGGCGCAGTGAGGCTGCTCCATGAACCAGGAACTCGCCGAGCTCATCCTGCAAAACTAGTAGGAGACCGTAGGAATCCGCGCCCTTTGGGGCGCGGGAGGATGTCAACCGAGGATCTCTTCTTGCGTCTTCTGGGTCTCTCCCAAGTCCAAAATCACCTCGCTCGGTTTGGGGGTTTCCCATCCGAAAGCGTCTTTTTCCTTTTCGACAGCTGGCAGTGGCTTCGCCACTTCGCCAATAATGAGTACCGAAGGCGCCGGCAGCCGTTCCTCGAGCGCCAGTTCCTCGAGGGTGGTCCGATGGATCTGCTGTTCCGCGAGAGTGGCATTCGCCACGATTACACACGGCGTCGTTCGATCCAGTCCGCCCGCCATCAATTTCGTGGCGATCGCGGCGTAATTTTTCCCTGGCATGTACACCGCGTAAGTCGCATCCTTCAGCGTTGCGTCATCCCATTCCGGCGATACGTTTCCCGCGGTGTGGTGGCTCAAAAAGACAAGTTTGGACGCATACCGCCGGTCCGTTAAGGGAACCTTCGCGGCCGCCGCCGCTCCCATCGCCGAGGTTACGCCGGGAATCACTTCGAAATCGACTCCCGCACGCGCCAGCGCTTCCATCTCTTCTCCCACGCGCCCGAAAAGCAGCGGATCTCCACCCTTCAGTCGCACTACCCGCTTTCCTTCGCGCGCCGCGGCGATCAGCAGCGCGTGAATCTGGTCCTGGGAAATTCCCGCCTGCCCGCAGCGCTTGCCGACGTTGCGCACTTGCGTCCACGCAGGTAGCAAATCCAAGATCTCCTGGGCCACCAGGTGGTCGTGCAACACCACCTCGGCCGTCTTGAGAATCTCGGCCGCCTGGACCGTCAGGAGTTCCGGGTTTCCCGGGCCTGCTCCAATCAAATAAACTTTTCCTCTCTGGATTGGCGATTTCATAACCTGGCCCCCGCCGCCTCGGCATCCGCCGTTTCGGCATTCCCCCGGCATAAGTTGCATTGCCTAGCCTTTGCCGAAGGTTCTCGATAGAAGCGTACCACCCTGTTGGACGAGCTATTCCCGCGAACATTTCATCGGATGCATCGAAAATTTCGATATAAGTTGAAGAGGCGGGAGCAAGCCCTCTCGAACGGCCTAATCGATGACTGCGGTAGCCGGCTTCCCCATCTGTCGAACAAAACCAGGAACTGCGAGCCGACGCCCCCGGCCTTACCGCGCCCCATGTCCGCAGGCTTAAGGATCGGGCCTGCCCGGCCCGAGGTCAAATCGGAATGGTTTTCCATGTATCGCATTGTCGGAAAAGAGTATCGTACTGACGGTATCGGAGAGATAGTACTTGCTCGGAACAACCGTGAGAGCGCAAGTAGCATTCACGGCAATTCTCTCGGGGAAAGAGGGCGTCGTCGCAAAAGCGGTAGTGGGCCTTCCAGGCCTGGCTTCCGACCCGCAATTTGCCACGTTTCCTAGCTTTACCCAAGCCAACGAGTTCGCGCAGCGGCGAGAGAATTGCGCCTGCGCAGTCGTTATCGCTATCGCCCTCCTGAACTGGAATGGGTACTCACTCTACTGGAAGTTGGTCTGACGTTTTGCAACACCGCGTGCACACGCCGCGACGTAGGAAAGAGCGGTTTATCCAAAATGCAAGGAAGGCGCTTTCCAACGCCATGACCACGATGGGCAAGTTCGACTTCTCTATTAATGGCGTGGACGAAATCAAGGCCGGAATCGATGGGTTGCAAAATGCATTAGAGGAGTGCAATGCGAAAGCGTGACGGCCGTCGGGTCGCATCCACACAATCTCACGTCAGGATGGTTTACCTTTGTTGCTTTTGAGGCGGCAGGCTCGCTCCGTGCATCCGAGCCGTTTTTTTTGAGTTAGGAAGTTCAGCCCAACAACAAATGTTTTTGCCCGCGGCCTGGCAATAAACCACTCGCGCCCTCGCCGTCAGTTCAACAGCGCGAGACTTGACATCCACATGCACATGAGAGCCAAGCTCCCAAGATCGCCCCGACGTAACTCGCGCGCCGCGAGGACTGAGATTCTCTACTGAAGCCAAGTTGGTGAGGAACGGATCATGCACGGTAGAGACTCGCATCAGGAACGCTCGGGAGTACGCGATTGTTTCCGGCCTTCCAGAGCATTTTACGGCCCCCTCAAGCCGGGCTGTGGCTGGCTATCGCCGGGTTGCGGGCTTTTTCAGGAAGCGATACACAAAGCGGAACAGGCACACGGGAACCACAATCGTACTCACGGTAAGCGTCACTGCAATCAGGTGTACCAGCATGAGGTTAGCATCTCCGAGGCAAGCGTAACTGCCTCAGTTCCTGGCCGGTGTAGTACCAGGGCTCTGACGGAGCGCTAATCAATAACCGTTCGCCCGTTTCCCGTTGAAAATGACGTACTGACTTGGATGGACGTCTGCGAGCGCTTCGATACGCCGTCTAGCGGCTTCAAGGGTTTGTGCTCTCTCTACAAAATGTCGCTCTCCATCGTCGAGCGCATCGCCGAGTCCACCGAGGATGCAGAAGGTAGGCGCACCCTGCGAGTTCTGGGAAGCCAACTGCGGGAGTTGGTGCCGTACGAGTAGCGGACGAACGTTTCCAAAACATCTGAGATCCCTTGGGCATGGGTCAGCGAACCCCAGTTATTGCGCCCTTGTTTACCGGGCTTCTACGGCATCAACCATCGGGTGAATGCCTGCATTTTGAAAGGGGCAATGCCTCGGTGGTACCGTGGGCGGGTAAACAGAAACGCTCGTGGCCAGCGGTCCCGGTCTTGCTGCTCGGCGATTCGCCTGGTTTCAGATGCAAGTTTTCGCCTGATTGCAGACCGCAACCCCTGGCAGCACAGTAGCCCTACCTTCACGTATTACAGGGGTAAGTTCCTTGTTAGGCCGAGGGATTTACCCCTCCCCAACCCGCAGCAGAAGAACCCCGTGCGGTTTCCAAATCAAGTGATGGATGGAAAGCGAATGGGACAGACCCAGTTTTTGCGGCGGCAGGCCGAATCGTGCGACCCGTTCGGGACGCGGATTACTTTTTTGTGCGCTTGGGTTTGTGCTTGCGGAGGAAAGACTTGAAGGCATCGGCGCTGGCGAGATCGTGGAGCAGGTGCTTGCGTTCTTCGGGGTCCAGGGCGGCAGCGAAGAGTTTTTCTCGCTCCTCACCGAGTTGCTGCAGCCAAACTTCATATTCAGGGCCGAATTGTTCTTCGAGTTCTTTGCGAAGGCGCTGGGCCAGCGCCGGGCTCTGGCCAGAAGTGGAGACGGCGATTTGCAGAGCGCCGCGCCGTGCCACGGCGGGATAGTAGAAGTCGCAAAGCTCGGGAACGTCGACGACGTTGCAGAGTACGCCGCGCCTCTGCGCTTCGGCGTGGATTTGCTCGTGCAATTCGGGCGAGAAAGTGGCGGCGACGACAAGGAACATTCCATCGAGATCGCTCGGCTCATAGGGACGCGCGAGCCATTCGATTTGGCCGGCGGCGGCCCATGACTGCACGAGTGGTGTCGCTTCCGGAGCGACGACGCGCACCTTGGCGGCAGCCTCGAGCAGCCCGGTGATTTTGGACTCGGCCACGTCACCTGCGCCGACGACGAGGCAGGGCTGACCCTCGAGCTTCAGGAATATGGGGAAGAGGCTTGGGGCAGGCGCCTTTTTGGGGGCAGTTGTCACAGATTTATTCTAGCGGAAAATCGGAATTCGAAAGTCAAAAATGAAAAATTCGAAGAGGGTCGAATAGCAAAAAACCGAACCGGCACGCGGAATGTTGACGCTCGGAATCATTCTCAAGCGGCGTGCTATCTTCGACTCGCGAGTTTCCAATTTCGATATTCAGGAGAGCCGATCAGGGGTGAGGAGAGAGGTCATTTGGAGGACGCGGTGGTAGTAGTCGCGCTCAGCGAGTTGCCCTGCCGCAGGCTCGTCGAGAACGAATGTCACATCGGGATGGAGCTGCAGGGCCGACGCGGAGACGGCGCAGGTGATAGGGCCTTCGATGGATTTGGCGACGGCGGCGGCCTTGGATGCGCCGGCAGCCAGCAAAAGGATCTTGCGGGCTTCGAGGATCGTGCCGATGCCCATGGTGATGGCGCAGCGCGGACTTTCCTCGCCGGGGCCAAAAAACCTGGCGTTGTCGTCGAGCGTCTCGCGGCTCAAGACTTTGAGGCGTGTCCGCGACGCAAGACTGGACGTCGGCTCGTTGAAGCCAATGTGTCCGTTGCGGCCAATGCCGAGAAGCTGGAGGTCGATGCCGCCCGCCGCGCGAATCGCCTGCTCGTAGGAAGCGCAATAGGCGTCGAAATCGCCGCCGATGCTGCCGTCCGGGATGTGGATGTTGCGCGCTAGTACGTTGACGTGGCGAAAGAAGTGCTCGTGCATGAAATGATGATAGCTCTGAGGATGGGAAGCCGGCAGGCCGAGATATTCGTCGAGGTTGAAAGTGATGACGCGGGAGAAATCGAGGGGACCGGATTGATGGAGGCGCACGAGATGCTGGTAAAGTCCGACCATGGTGTTTCCGGTGGCGAGGCCGAGAGTGAGTGAGGGTTTTTTCTTGATGGCGCCGGCGATAAGCTGGGCGGCGTGCTCGTTCACTTCTTCATTGTCGCGCTTCAGGATCACCAGCATGCGAAACCCTCTCGAGACTCACGAAACGTTTCAACCCGGGGAGTCTTTTTCCACAAAGAACAGTTGCGGCACGCCTTCGTCGGCTAGCGGAACCGGCGAATCACCAAATTATGCCGGTCGGAGCGGTAGAATCCGAGCACGTACATGATGGCTTGACCCTTCGCAGAATAAATGACCTGGCGAATACGCAGCAGCGGTTCGCGCCGCGGTATAGCGAGAAGGTCAGCGATGCGGGGATCGGCGGCAGTAGCGTCGACTTCTTCGTCGGCGTAGCCCAGTTCGACTTTGTAATCGCGCTCGAGAATACCAAACAGCGATTCGCGTGCGACGGGGGCGTCAAGCAAGCCGGGAAATTCGCCGGCGCTGAGATAGCAGATTTCGAGCGCGAACGGCTCGCCGGACGCGTGGCGAAGCCTTTCGAGCTTGATGATTCCGCTATTAGGGGGAAGGGAAAGACGCGCCGCGGCTTCGTTTTCATTGTCCACGATCTTGGCGAAGAGTATCTTGGCGCCGGCAGTGAGGGTGCGCGCGGCCATTTGCTCGGTGTAGCTCATGAGCTTGTTGAAATGGATTTTCGGCGGCGCCACGAAGGTGCCGATGCCGCGGCGGCGCTCGACGATGCCCTCGCGCTCCAGGAAGGCGAGAGCGTGGCGCGCGGTCATGAGGCTGACGTGATGCGTCTTGGCGAGGTCGCGCTCCGAGGGAACGGGGTCGCCGGCCTGAAGCTCGCCGGAATCGATGCGTTTGCGAATGACGCTCTGAATGCGCTGATACGCAGGCAGCGCAGGGCGAGCGGGGAAGCGCTCGACGGCAGCCAGCATCTTTTTGTTCGAAGCCATCAGTTGCACCTTTTCCAAGCACTTTAGTCACAGGAATGTTTCAGCCGAAAGAAACCGCGAAGAAATCCGCGGTGGCGAGCATCCTCCGAAGCTGTTTCAGTGCTATAGTGCGAGCGGCGCACCGCTATAGGGCGGTCTAGTACCGGCGCCATAGCTGCTGCTCGCGGGTCATCCTAATTCTTTATAAAACATCATTTTTCCACTTGACAAGCAAAAAATAGTGCTATATAGCTAAGCACCAAATGGACCTATAGCAGGTCCGGGTGCCGTTACCGGTCGAGGAAATGAGCGAGGGGTGGGCAGTCCGACGGCCTCGAACTGGAGGAATAAAGTCATGAGAAAGACGCGTTATTGTGGGTGGGGATTGGCGATTTGCGCGCTGGCGGCGTTCCTCGGCGCGAGCGTCGCCTGGGGCCAGGAAGTGACCGCGACGGTCACCGGTACGGTGACGGACCCGACAGGTTCGGCGGTTGTGGGAGCAACGGTGACCGCAAAATCTGTCGAGCGCGGACTCAGTTTTTCCGCCACGACAAATGAAACGGGTATCTATCGTATTTCGCAGCTTCCTGTGGGCAACTACGACTTGAAAGTGGAAAAGCAGGGCTTCCAGACGGCCCTGCGCCCCGCGTTTACCCTCGTACTGAACCAAGTCGCCCGTATCGATATCGAAATGAAGGTTGGCCAGATCAACCAAACGATCGAGGTAACCGGCGCCGCTCCGGTTCTTAAGACCGAAGCGACCCAGGTGGATACCATCGTCAACTCGGCCACGAACGACGCACTTCCACTGGCCACGCGCAATTACGTGGAGTTGGCTTTGCTGGCGCCGGGCGCTGTCCACCCCGACCCCAGCAGTTTCAACAACGGCGACAATACTGCGAGCGGCGGCCGGCCGTACATCAACGGAAATCGCGAGCAGTCGAACAACTTTCTGCTGGACGGCATGGACAATAACCAGGTGTCGGACAACCTTCTGGGATACACCCCCGCACCTGACGCCATCGAAGAATTCAACCTGATCACGAATAACGCATCAGCGGAGTTCGGGAACTTCGAAGGTGGCATTGTCAGCGTGAGCATCAAATCGGGAACAAATAACTACCACGGCGATGTGTGGGAATTCTTCCGCAACGATGTGCTAAACGCGAACAGTTGGTCCAACAACTTTAGCGGCACTCCTCGCGACAAGCTTCGGTGGAACATGTTCGGAGGTACGGTAGGCGGACCCGTCCTCAAGAATAAACTCTTCTTCTTCGCGGATTACCAGGGACAGCGTTTTGACCATCCCAGCTCAACCGGTCCCTTTACCGCGTATACAACCGCTGAGAGAAGTGGCGACTTCGGCGCACTTTGTTCGGCGGGATTTAACGCGGCGGGCGTTTGTACATCAAGTACCGGAAAGAACATCCAGTTGTACAATCCATGCGCCTCTTTCTCGGCCCCGTGTACACCTTCTTCGCCGGCCGCGGCTGTTAGGCAGCCATTCCCCCGCAATCGAATTCCGGCGCAGATGATCAGCCCCGTGGCGCAGGCACTATTTGCCTCGTCGCTCTACCCCACGACGATCAACAATAACTTGCAGCAAAACGCGTTGAATACGACCACGTCGGCATTGAATTCCAACCAAGGCGACATCAAAGTCGACTACCAGGTTTCCAACAAGGACCGCGTCAGCGGCCGGTTCACCCGGGCTTATCAGAACAATCCAAGCACGAACTCCCAGCCGCTTTTCGGGAACGGCTCTTCAACAGCGCCCATCTGGAATACAGTGGGGGATTGGACTCGCACCATCGGAACGAACCTAGTGAACGATGCGCGCTTTGGCTGGAGCCATGTCACGCTCAATACGTCGTCGAGCTTTGTTTCGAGCGTCGGTGCATTTGGCAACCAGATTGGCATCGGAAACGGCAACCCTGCGGGCATAAATGGCTTGCTCAGTCTCGGTTTGGGCAATAGTGTCGTGGCTGGTATCGGGAACAGCCTGATCAGGCAGAGCTTCGACGATCACGTCTGGCAGGCAGACGATTCCGTCATCTACTCGCGCGGCCGGCATTCGATCAAGTTCGGCTTCCAATTCTGGAGGGAGCCCATCAAGACCTTTTACTCAGGAAATAACGGCGAACTGGGATTTATGAACTACAGTGGCAGCTTCACTGCCAGCGCGTTCCAAAACGGCGCAACTAATACTGGTGACGGCGCCGCGGACTTCTTCCTCGGGCTCCCCAGCGAGTACGGTCGGGGCCTGAGTTCTGGGAAGACCTGGGAACAAACCAGCGAGATTTATGGCGCATACGTCCAGGACACCTGGAGATTCAATGATCGACTGACGTTCAACGTCGGGTTGCGTTATGAGGCGCATACGCCGTGGGTAGAATCCAACAACCAGCAGGCGAATTACGATCTCAGAACCCAACAGATTGTGTTCGCGGGTCAGAACGGTGCCAGCCGTGCCCTCTACAAGGGTGTCTACGGGGGCAAGGACTTCCAGCCGCGACTGGGTTTTGCATGGACACCAGCAATGCTGGGCGGACGTACGGTGGTGCGAGGCGCATTCACCATTTCTTCGTATCTAGAGGGAACCGGTACGAACCTGCGCCTGCCGATCAATCCACCATTCAATCCTGCGGAACTCGACGTGCCATACAACTCGGTTCCATTGCCAGCGACCTCGAGTTCGGATGGTATTGTCGGCTCAGCGACTTCGCCGTCCTGTGACCCGCCGGCGTATGCTTGCTATGCCGGGGCGCTGCTGCGCGTCTGGGATCCGAATGTGCAGCCGGCCATCTCCGATCAATGGAACCTGACGGTGCAACGGCAGTTCTGGAGCAACACCACGTTCCAGATTGGCTACGTGGGCCAGCGGGGAACGCACTTGATGGTGCCGTTCTCTTACTCCCAGCGGGAGCTGCTTGCCCCGAGCGCGTCTTGCCCAGCTCCTTGTACCGCTCCAAGTCCATTCTTCTCGAACAACCCTGCACTCCTGAGCAGCATCTCCAAATTTACTTCGGGCACCCAGTCGAACGGCAACATGTACTACCACGCCTTGCAAGCCGTGCTGCAGAAGGACATGAGCGGCGGATTGCAGTATCACGTGGCATACACCTATTCAAAATGCATGACCAACAACAGCGGTTACTACGGATCTTGGGGCGGGCAGGCCACAACCGTTTCGCCCTATTGGCAGAACATCTACAACCCAAGGGCCGAGTGGGCGCCGTGCTTTTACGATGCGACTCATATCCTGACAGCCTATGCGGTGTATGAGCTGCCGATCGGGCATGGTAAGGCTGTGGGGAATAACCTGAACAAGGTAGCGAATGCTGTCGTGGGGGGCTGGGCGGTTAGCCCGATTCTTTCCTTGCATACGGGTTTCCCGATGAGCCCGTACGGCACCGGCGATCAGTCCAAAACCAATTCTCGCAGTTCACGTCCCAATTGCGACTCCATCGCAAAGGTGCAGGGTAGAGTTGCAGGTTCTGGATTTAACGGCTTCCAATACTTCACCAACAATGGCAACTTCAGCAATCCCGCTATCGGTACCTTTGGCACCTGTCCTGCGCAACTCGGGTGGTTGCGCGGTCCCGGATACAACGACATTGATCTGAGCTTGCAAAAGAACGTGCAGATCACGGAAAGATACAGGGTGCAGTTCCGCACCGATTTCGTGAATGCCTTTAACCGCGTCAACCTCAACGCTCCAGACATGGGTCTCGGAGGTACCATGGGGCAAATCACAAGTGCGCAGTCCCCGCGTAACATACAGTTTGCCCTGAAGTTTTACTACTAACCTTTAGTGCAGTAGGATGGGGCAGGCGAACAAAAACGCCTGCCCCATCTTCATTTATGCGCTCTAACGTCATCTGCATCTTGGTCTTTGCGCTCGCCTTGATAATGATTCCGCCGAGTCTCCGGGCGCAGGCGGGCGCGGCGACTGGTCCGGCCAGTGCTCCCCCGTCCGTCCAAGGTATGTCTGCTCAGAGAACATCTTCGGAAAAGGTCTTGCACCTGGCGGAGAGCGGGCGCTGCAAGGAAGCCTTGCCGCTTCTCAAAATCGCCGCGCAACAGAGATCCGATAAAGACGCGCAACGCAGAGCTGGTATTCTTGGAGTGCGTTGCGCGCTGAGCCTCGATCAGCGAAGCGCGGTCGGGGAGTTTCTTGCCATCCTGAACCGCGAATTTCGCAACGATCCCGAGGTTCTCTATGTTTCGGTTCATGCTTATTCGGACCTCTCGACGCGTGCTGCAATGGACCTTGCCCAGTCGGCGCCGTCCTCGTATCAGGCGCGGGAATTGAATGCCGAGTCGCTCGAAATGCAAGGCAAGTGGGACGACGCGGCCAAAGAGTATCAGGAGATCCTGAAACAATTTCCGAATGCGACTGGAGTCCACTTCCACATGGCACGTCTCTATCTTTCCAAACCTGACGCCGAGGCGGACGCGAGCGAGAAGGCACAAAAAGAATTGCAAATGGAACTGGAACTCGACCCTAAAAACGCAGGCGCCGAATATTTGCTTGGCGAATTGGCGCGGGAGGCGACGCAGTGGGACGAAGCCATTAACCATTTATCGCGCGCGACGAAGCTCGATCCTACATTTGCTGAAGCGTTCCTCGGGCTGGGCATGTCGTGTATCTCGGCGCGAAAAATCGCGGAAGCCATACCCCCGCTGGAAACCTACGTGAAGATGCAGCCGGCGAATCCCGCGGGGCATTATCATTTGGCGGTAGCATACAGCCGCGCCGGGCGAACCGAGGACGCAAGGCGGGAGGCCGCTCTCCAGAAGGCGGCGGCTGAGAAAATCGACCGGGAAAAGCAGAAGGCTGCCGATGCAGCCCAAAAGCCGGGGCCGCCCGAATAGGCCGGACCGTTCCTTGGAGAGTGTTGAAAAGACTCAAAGGTTTGTCATTCCGAGCGAAGCGCGTCTTTTGCACTCCGGACGGTTTTATGGAGCGAGGAATCTGCCTTCACCAGAACCCAAGAAACAGCCGATTCCTCGGTAGCGCCCTTTTTCTCTCTTGCTTGTCGCTGCTTTCCATTACAGTTCTGATTGGTGCCGCGCGCATTCATGCACAAAGCGCGCGGCCGTCCGCGATACAGTTTACAAACGTCACTGCGGCGGCGGGCATCAAGTTTGCGCATTTCCGCGGCAACGATGGAATTCCCATCAATCGTGAAATCTTCGGTCCCGGCGTTTGCGTTGCGGATTTCGACGGAGACGGTTTTCAAGACATTTACTTTGTGAACGGCCGCGATCTTTACAACCGCGGCATTTCGGCGCGCAACGCGCTCTACCGGAATAATGGCGATGGCACGTTTACCGATGTTACGGAAACCGCCGGCGTTCCCGGCACGGGCTACGGTCTCGGATGCGTTTGGGGCGACTTCGATAATGACGGCTTCCCTGATCTTTACGTGACGCAGTATGGCCGCAACGTTCTGTACCACAACAACGGCAACGGCACGTTCACGGATGTCACGGAAAAAGCCGGCGTGGCGGGCCTGGAATTCGGGACGCTTTTTCATTCCGGCGCAACATTTTTTGATTATGATCGCGACGGCCGCCTGGATCTTTACGTTGGCGGGTACGTCCTCTTGGAACCGAACGGTCCTCGCTATTGTAATATCAGCGGCGCGCGGACGAGTTGTCCTCCCAGCGTGTACAAGGGAACGACTGACGTCCTCTATCACAATAATGGGGGCGGGACTTTCAGCGATGTGACGAAGACTGCCAAGATCTACGAGCCTCAAGGCAAGAATCTCGCCGTGGGCGCCGCGGACTACGACAACGACGGCTGGCCGGATCTGTTTGTGGCTAACGACGGACTGAATGCCTACCTCTACCACAACCAGCGCAATGGCACGTTCGATGAAGTGGGAGTCATCGCCGGGATGGCTCTCACCGCGCGCGGCAACGTGATGGCGGCAATGTGCATTTCGCTTGGCGACTATGATAATGACGGCTGGCTCGATCTTTTCATCACCGATTTTCAGAAGAATTCCGATCATCTCTGGCACAACGACGGCAGAGGCTCGTTTGACGAGGTCAGCGATCAGGCGGGCATCACCGTGCCCACGCGCGATGTGCTCAGCTTCGGCGGCGGGTTCTTCGATTACGACAACGACGGGTGGCTGGATTTGTTTATCGCCAACGGGCATGTGTATCCAGAAGTGGAGCAGGTCTCGCCGGACGTGCACTTCAAACAGATCAACTCGCTCTTTCACAACGAAGGGAACGGCAAGTTCGTGGAGACGACCAAGGTTGCGGGCAGCGGCTTCCAGACGCCCTACGTGGGGCGAGGCGTGGCATTTGCGGACTTCGACAACGACGGATTTATGGATGTGGTCGTGGCGAACAACGGAGACCCGCCGCTCCTACTGCACAACAGCGGGGGCAACGGCAACCACTTTCTCAACATCAAGCTCGTGGGGCATAAGAGCAACCGGGACGCGATGGGGGCGCGCATCCGCGTATTCGCGGGAGGCCTTTCGCAGATTCGCGAAGTCGCCGGTGGAGGCAGCTATCTTTCTCAAAGCGACCTGCGTGCACACTTCGGCTTAGGCAAAGCGACTCGAGTCGAGTCCATCGAGGTGAGCTGGCCGAGCGGAGAGAAGCAGACTTTCCGTGATCTCGAAGTCGATAAGTTCTACATGATCGAAGAAGGGCGGGATCAAATCGGGTTACAGCAATTTCGACGGCGAGCGCAAACCATGAAGAGAGATTCACAACCTTGAATTGGCGCCAACGCGGCTTCCCTCCGTGAGACGATAACGAAGGCGATAGGAAAGAAAACCTCATAAATGGCGATCGAGCCGTCATAGCGAACGACGAATCGGCGAAAGTTACGAACCCAACCTGCGGTGCACGATCGAACGGCGGTAGCGACTCGCCTCTCGGCTGCCTTGCAGCGAAGGAAATGTGAACGTCCGGCTGTATCGCGGCAGGGCGATGGTGCGGAGGGGCCTATTTGCCCGCACAGGGGCAGTGGCGAAGGGCGCATTTCGTTCCTCGCCGGGCGCGTCGTGGAACTAATACTTAAAACGTTTGTCGCCCTCGAAAAGTGCAAACCCGTCTCTCACCGCCACGCGAACGCAAACGGAAGAACCCGCCGGCTGATTCGATTCGACGAAGACCACGAGACTAGCGGGGCTAATGGTGAAGACGCGGTTGTGTTTTCGCTTCCTCTTCGAGCGATTTCACGGCGAGCTGCGTTTCGCGAACCATCAAGCCACAGCCAGCGCACAATCCAAAGACCGCAGACGCGCCGGTAAGTACAGCGAGCGCGGCGGCAGCGTGAAATAGAACGACCTGGCCATAATAAGCCCCAATCGAACCACCCACGGAGACAAGAGCGGAAGCGGCAAATAATCCGAGGCCCGCGTAGAAGAAGCGCAGCGCCTTGACCAAGAGTTGCGTGCGCACATGCAGAGGCGTCAGCTGCGCGGACCATACTTGATGGTCGGTGCTGCCCGGCTCGAAGGAAGCCAACTGCGCGGCAACGATGCGGGTCCGATCCACGACCCGTGCCAGGCGATTGCTCGTGCCAAGCGCCAGGACCGAGGAGGCGTTGGTGAGAATGGCCGGGGCAACCACGGCGGTTAAAACGGCGAAGGGATTGCCAGCAACAACGCTGTATTGCACGGCTCGGCCTTTCTTTCCTGTTGTGGATGTAGCGAGTTTGGCATGCGGCGGACTTGCGTTCGAGCAGGATTTCGTGCCCGAGAAGATTAGGCCGTCCCCAGGCATTCAGGCAAGCCCCAAGAGCGAGCCCCAAGTGGGGGGAAGAAGGGTCAGGCGCGTTCGAGGATGACGGCGATGCCCTGGCCGACACCGATGCACATGGTGCAGAGGGCGTAGCGGCCGCTGGTCCGCAGGAGTTGGTAGAGCGCGGTGGTGACCAGGCGTGCGCCGCTGGCGCCGAGCGGATGGCCTATGGCGATAGCGCCACCGTTCGGATTGACGCGCGGCGCATCGTCGGGAATGCCCAGGTCGCGGAGGACCGCGAGCGCCTGCGAGGCGAAAGCTTCGTTGAGTTCGATGACGTCCATCTGAGAAAGTTCGAGACCAGCCTTTGCCAGGACGTTGCGCACTGCCGGCGCAGGACCCATGCCCATAATGCGGGGAGCCACGCCTGCAGCCGTGGCGGCGACGACGCGGGCCTTGGGCGTAAGTCCATGACGCTTTGCCGCTGCCCCGGAAGCCAAGAGCAACGCGCATGCGCCATCATTCACGCCGGAGGCGTTTCCGGCGGTGATCGTGCCATCTGCCTTAACGATAGGCTTCAATTTCGAGAGGGCTTCGAGGGTGGTGTCAGGGCGGGGATGCTCGTCTTCGGAAAAGAGCAGGGGATCGCCCTTTTTCTGCGGAACGGGAACGGGAGTAATCTCCTGGCTCAAGCGGCAGGCGCGCATTGCGTCGGCAGTGCGTTGCTGACTGCGAAAAGCGAAGAGGTCTTGATCCCGGCGTGAAATATGAAATTCCTCGGCGACGATTTCGCCTGTTTCGGGCATGGAGTCGGTGCCGTATTTGGCCTTCATCAGAGGGTTGACGAAGCGCCAGCCGATGGTGGTGTCTTCGAGTTTCGCGGTGCGCGAGAAAGCACTGTCGGCTTTGCCCATGACGAAGGGGGCGCGCGACATGCTTTCGACGCCGCCGGCGATGACAAGTTGGCCTTCACCGGACTTGATGGCGCGCGCGGCGGTGGCCACGGCGTCCATGCTCGAGCCGCAGAGGCGATTTACAGTTGAACCGGGAACTTCCTTGGGCAGACCGGCGAGCAAAAGGGCCATCCGGCCGACGTTGCGATTGTCCTCGCCCGCCTGATTTGCGCAACCATAAACGACGTCGTCAAGCGCCTTCCAATCGACTTTGGGGTTGCGCTCGACAAGAGCTTTGATGGGGATGGCGGCGAGATCGTCGGTGCGGATTACCGCGAGCGCTCCACCGTAACGGCCGAAGGGAGTTCGAATCGCGTCGCAAATGTAGGCTGAGTCCATGAGCGTCCTTGCAGGTTTCCCGAGCTTCTATCTTATATGGAAGAGCGGCGGCACGCGAATGGAGCGGAGCGCGTCGTCTCCGGCAAGTCTCGGAAATAGGGCGGGCGTTCTTCCCTTGGCGTGGCCGATCTCGCCGTCCCGGCCCAAACGACAGGTTAAGGAACGCAGGGTAACAAAAAAAGGCGCTCCGGGAATAAACCGCGGAGCGCCGAAATGAAAGCGAGAGAACTACTTTTCGCGAATCTTCACGGGCTCAAGAAGTTTGAAATCGAGCGGCGCCTCCGCTTCGAGCGTGATGTCGCGATTGCCCGTAAGTCCAGCGCCGCCCGTACCAGCAGCAGCCCCAATGAGAGCGCCGATGGCCGCACCCTTGCCGCCGCCTGCAAGTCCGCCGATTGCTGCGCCTCCGGCCGCGCCGCCGCCAACCATCGCAGCGGTGCGCTTGCCTTTGCCCTTGCTAGACATGGCGGCGGGAGAAGTTTGCACTTCATAGTCCCTGCCGGCGACGGTGATGCCGGTCAATTCGAGCACGAGGGAAGCCCCGCCTTTGAAGCGCCCTGCGGCCTTGGCATCCCTGACGACACCATTCGCTCGGGCACCCTTGGGAATAGCCACTTTTCCTCCCACTTCGACGGGCGCTTCAACGGTAGCCGAAAAATTGTCGCCGGAACGGGCCGACTTCGAGCTGATGGCCTCGTCGAGAACGACCTGAATTACAGCGTCCGCAGGTACGACCAGGGGTTTCGGATCAAGCGCCCTTTTTATCGCACTCTTGGCGGATTCCGCGGCGGAAGGCGCAGAGCTGGCAGTTGCATCCGGGCTGCCTTGCGCTTGCTGATCAGCGGCTTTCTGGCCCTGGCAGCCCACCATGAACAGACCGAAGAAGAGCGAACACACGACTATCGAACCACCACGACGAATCATTAAAAAATCCTCCCCTCAGGCTGGATCGGGCTAGCTGATCAAACATACGCCGAATAATGCAGGAGTTAAAGCCATGTCGCAGCGCAGTGTGCGCATCCGGGTACAAGGCGCAATCCCAGCCCTAGCATGGCGTTTCTTGAACGATCGTACCTTTTTGCACAAAGCCCTCGGTCCTTCGCCTTCCGGCGTGGCCTGTTTTGCGCTGGAATAAGGAGGTGACGTTTCCATTCCCTCGGACTGGCGGGTGCATCATGAGGTTCGGTGCAAAGTATTTCCTCGGAACCTTCTTTCTTTTCTTCCCGGTCCTGACAAGCGCGCAGCATCTCGGTCAAGTCACCTGCGCGCGCCGGGGCGACTACACGTATCTCTACAGCTCCATCACGACCATGGAAGTGTTACGGACTCTGCAGTGCGGCGAGCAGGTTGAGGTCGCCGGGCGCTACCAGGGTTTCTTCAGCGTGCGTACCGCCAACGGGGAGGCCGGATACATAGGGGAAGGGAGCCTTGTCCTGCTCAAAGACAGGCCCGGCGCTAAGGCGCCGCTTGGCGCCGCGCCGCAAGCCGCGCGGCCTCGGACCGCTTATGACGAACCCTCGCCGGCGCCTCCGGCAAATCCCGTTCCTGCTGGCTTCGATCTCATGTTGCCTAATAACACGCCCATCCACTTGAAGCTCAGCAAGACGGTTTCTTCGGAAACGGCTCATGTTGGCGATGTCGTTGATTTAGTGGTCGCGGAGGACGTGGTCCTGGACGGGCTTTGCGTAATTCCCGGCGGGGCGTCCGCTGAGGGCGTGGTGACCGAAGCCGAACCCAAGAGGCGCATGGGCAAAGGCGGGAAGCTTGGCCTGGGCTTAAAGTCCGTTCATCTGGCTGACAACGAAAAGGCTCGGGCGCGCTCGTTTGAGGTAAGCGCAGGGACCGATTCGGCGGCGGGATCGATTCTGCCTTTAGCTCACGGCAAGGACGTCGTGTTTGCGCAAGGGACGGAAATCACCGCGTATATCGACGGCAACGTCTACCTGAAGCGCGCGTCGTTCCAGCCGGCCAAGAACACTTCGCGTCCCGCCGCAGCTGTCCCGGATCCGCCGCAGCTTCTCAAGCGCTAATTAACGCCGCAGGGCAAAACGATCGACAACGGCGACCCGGTCGATTACGGCAAATCTTTGCTCAGGCGTTCCACTACCTCTTTCGGTTCGGTTTTCGGCGGGTTCTTGAGATATTTGCCGAAGAACACGAGGTAGCGCTGCCAGCGATCCTGAATATGCCGCGGTTCGACAAAGCCGTGGTTTTCCCGCGGATAGACCACGAACTCCACGGGGACGTGCCGCTCATATAGCGCGCGGTAAAACTCCTCCGATTGGGGAATCGGCACTCGTGTGTCGGACTGGCCATGCAAGATCATCGTCGGAGTCTTCACGTTCTCCACATATCTCATCGGCGAATGGTCCCAGTACTGCTGGAAATTGTCCCAAGGCGCTTTTCTATCAAAGAACATCGTCATGTAGCGATGAATATCCGTCTGAGAATACATCGAGTAAAGATCCGGCAGTCCCGCCCCTGGGGAAATGGCTTTGAACTTGTTTGTTTGCGTATCCATCCAAAACGTCATGTAGCCGCCGTAGGACCAGCCGAATGCTCCGAGCCGCTCCGGTTCGGCCCAGCCCTTGTCCACCATCGCTTGCACGCCGCTCATATCATCTTGGTAATCGCCGTCGCCCCAATCGTTCTGGTTCGCGCCTGCGAATTTCTCGCCACGGCCGGTGGAGCCGCGGAAATTCGGTTCCAGCACCAGATAGCCGTTGGCGGCAAGGATTTGCTCGGTTGGGTTGAAGGTCAGCAGCGATGCTCCGGTCGGTCCACCGTGCGGATTGAGCAGAAACGGACACTTTCGAGAAGGCTCAAAGTCCACCGGCTTGGTCACGATGCCGTCAATTTCCATTCCGTCCTTGCTGCTCTTCCATTTGGCGACTTC
>Ga0182033_10000245_pt1 | contig 25136 bp, 22 predicted proteins | sample tim00Cox0000000H_FD_125968 | JGI IMG/M metagenome (GOLD analysis project Ga0182033, IMG submission 125968) | Lab enrichment of tropical soil microbial communities from Luquillo Experimental Forest, Puerto Rico - timezero.00C.oxic.00.000.00H | ecosystem: Environmental > Terrestrial > Soil >...
CATTTGAATTTCACTCTCCACGGCGAAAAGCTGAACGGCGACTGGCATCTTGTGCGGATGCGCGGCAAGCCCGGCGACGGCGACAACTGGCTGTTGATCAAGGGCAGCGGAGCCTCTGCGCGCGGGGCGGATGAACCCGATATTCTCGAAGAAATGCCGCTGTCCGTCGCAAGCGGAAAGCCGGTTGAGACAATCGCCGATGACCCCGAGGTTCGCACCTGGACAAGCGGCAAAGAGGCTGCAGACCACAAACCAATTCTTGGCGGGGTTTCGCCGCGCCAACGGGCAAGAGCGCCTTTGCCCGAAAAAGCTGGCGCGCCAAAATGAGTGCATTCGTCGAGCCCTGCCTCGCCATGGCGAGCCGCGCCCCGCCGTCAGGCGCCAATTTCGTGCATGAAGTGAAATTCGATGGCTACCGGCTGCAGGCCGTTCTCCAAAATGGCGAGGCCGTGATCCGCACGCGTAAAGGTCTCGATTGGAGCGCCCGGTTTCCTTCGCTCGCGCGAGCAATTGCTGCTCTGCCCGTCGAAAGCGGCGTCTTCGATGGCGAGGCTGTCGTTGAAGATCAGAACGGGATCGCCAATTTCACCGCCCTGCAAGACGCGTTGAAGAGCAATCGGCAGGAGCGCATCGTCTTCTATCTGTTCGATCTTCTCTATTTGAACGGCCATGATCTCAAACCCCTGGCGCTGACGCTCCGCAAGAAGATCCTCGAACAAGTCTTGAACGCGGCGCCAACGCCCTCGCCTTTGCGCTACAGCGCGCATTTCGAGACGAGCGGCAAAGAGCTGTTGCAACATCTCTGCCGGTTGGGCGCGGAAGGCCTTGTGTCCAAACATGCCGACAGGCCCTATCGCTCCGGCCGCAACGGCGACTGGCTGAAAATCAAATGCGCCGACCGGCAGGAATTCATCGTTGTGGGCTATGTGCCTTCAACGAGCACGTCCAAGGCCATCGGTTCGCTCGTGCTGGGTTATTACGAGAACGGCAAATTGCAACATGCCGGACGCGCCGGCACCGGCTTCAATTTGCAAACGGCCAAGGCCCTTTTCACGGCGCTCGAAAAGATAAAGACCGGCAAGCCAGCGATCGATGGGCCCCTATCGGCGGAAGCGAAAAGAAATGTCCGCTGGGTCGAGCCTTCGCTCGTTGCCGAGATCGAATTTCGCGGCTGGACCGCAAACAACATGGTGCGCCAAGCTGCCTTCAAGGCCTTGCGCGACGACAAGCCAGCCGAAGAGATTACCCGCGAATTAGCTGCACCCGGCGAGGATCCAGAAGAGATGCGAACCAGCGTAAAGCTCACTCATCCCGACAGGTTGCTATGGCCGGACGCGGGCTTCACCAAGCAAGGGCTCGCCGATTATTATAAGGAGGTCTGGCCCCTGATCGCACCGCACATTACCGGGCGCCCGCTCGCGCTAGTGCGTTGCCCCGCAGGCATTGATGAGGGATGCTTTTTTCAAAAGCATAAATGGGAAGGTCTCGATCGCCATATCATGCTCATCGAGGATCCCGAAGACGAGGAGCCCATTGTCGGCATAGAGACGCTCGATGGTTTGATCGCGCTCGCTCAGGCAAGTGTCCTCGAAATTCATCCCTGGGGCTCAAAGGCAGCGGCGCTCGAAACACCGGACCGGCTCATATTCGATCTCGACCCTGGCGAGGATGTTGGCTTTCCCGATCTGATCCATGCCGCGCGCGAGGTCCGTGCGCGTTTAGAGGACGATGGACTGACAAGTTTCGTGAAAACATCGGGCGGCAAGGGCTTGCATGTTGTCGCGCCGATCGAACCGCGTGCAAGCTGGGACGCGGCGAAAGACTATTGCCGCAAGATCGCCGAATCCATGGCTACTGACAACAAAGCCAAGTTCACCGCGACGATTGCCAAGCGCGAGCGCAAGGGCAAAATCTTCGTCGATTATTTGCGCAATGGCAGAGGCGCGACAGCGGTTGCCCCTTATTCGACGCGCGCGCGAAGCGAGGCCGGAATATCGGCGCCGCTCGGCTGGGATGAACTCGACTCCATCGCCAGTGCCGCGCATTTCACCTTGGCCAATATAGGCCGGCGCCTGCAAGGCCTTCAGATCGATCCCTGGCAGGAGATGGCGAAGTGCAAACAAAGCCTGCCCGCGTCCTGAAAGCCCTTTCATACAGACAGGAACTTTCGAATAGCATTTTCGTTGGCCAAGGCTTTTGTCTGACAAGGAGAAATTCCGATGGTCATGAAGTCCATGAACGATCTTTTCCTGCATACATTGAAGGACATTTATTATGCAGAGAAGAAGATCTACAAAAGCCTGCCGAAAATGGCCAAGAACGCCAGCTCACCGGAGCTGAAGGAGGTCTTGGAAAAGCATCGCGAGGAAACCGGCCAGCAGATTGTGCGGCTGGAATCGATCTTCGAACAATGCGGCGCGGTCGCGCGGTCGGTACGCAGCGATGCCATGGACGCCATCCTGGCGGAAGCCAAGGACCTCATGCAGGAAGTCGATGACGATATCGTTTGCGATGCTGGCATGGTGGCGGCGGCGCAGGCCGTCAAGCATTACGAAATTTCCCGCTACAGCACTTTGGCCGCCTGGGCGGATCAACTCGGAATGCAAGAGGCAAGCAAGCTCCTGCACGAGACGCTGGCGGAAGAAGAAAAGACCAATGACCTCTTGAGCCGTATCGAACTCGGAACCGTCACCAAAAAGGCGGCGTGAGCCCCACCCCTACCGGCCCATGGAAGAAAACACCGGGGATCAGCTTAAGCTTTGAGAATTCCAGTTGAAAATCAAGATGATCCGAAACACGGGAAACTATAGTCAAAAATGCGTTGGTCACCCAACGCATTTTTGCTGCGCAAGGCTTTTCTTTTCTGCTTCAACAGGCAATAGTTGTGCGTGGCTCTTCTCTCGATCACAGGAGTGATTGTCCATGATCCTTCGCCGTATATTACAGGCCGGGCTTTGTGCCTGTGCCGTTACGCTTGCGTCTTTTTCGGCATTCCCCGTTGCGCAAGCCTTGGCGGCTTCACCGATTGCGACTTATGACAAGGACAATGACAAGACGCTTGATCTCAACGAGGTCAAGGACGCCGCCAGCACCGCCTTCGACAAGCTCGACAAGGATCATGAGGGGACGCTGGACCGTAAGGAAGTCGGCTCACGTCTCAGCAAAAAGGAATTCGACGCGGCCGACACGGACCATGACGGCACCCTGAGCAAGGATGAATATCTTGCTGTTGTCGAAAAGCTGTTCAAAGAGGCTGATGTCGATCATGAAGGCACACTGGACGCCAAGGAATTGAAGAGCAAGGCAGGCCGCGCCCTGCTGAAATTACTTAAATAATACTGCCGGTTACCACTCTCGAATTGTTACAACCTGTTTCAAAAGCCACAGCCTCATCCTGAGGAGCAGGCGAAGACTGCGTCTCGAAGGATGACTCCAGTGCTCACTGGACGCGCCGTCGTCCTTCGAGACGGCCTTTCAGGCCTCCTCAGGAAGAGGGCTTGGATGACGCCAGCCCTTTGAAACAGGTTCTTAAGCCATCCTCTAAGCGAAACTTCGAAAGCCGATTTCAATAGCAACGGAATCGCAAGACCTCTTCTCCATGGTGCAATACGAGCCGCCTGCAGGGGAGCGGCGCAAGATTGAACCGCCATGGCCGAGGTCTCACATTTTAGCGATTTCCTGACGATGTTTGCGAGAGTCGCCCTGTATGGCGGCCTTATCGCCGTTTTCATCGGCGCCCTGATTTGCGCCTCGGCCACCGCCGTTCTTTGTCACCGGCAGCTTGGCAAACGGATGAAGCCAGCGGCCCGCGAAAGCGAGCAACTGCCGGTTCTCCTCTGTGCTCCGGCTGCGAGCGACGGGACAGCTTGCGCTCATCCGCAAGCTGATGAAGAAGAAATTGCCGGGGATGACGCAAACGAACTTCTGCGCGATGAGCTTTGGGAGCTCAAGGAGGCCGCCGAGGCGCGCGACCGGGCCGAAGCCGCGAATGAAGCCAAATCGCGCTTTCTCACAAATTTGAGCCATGAAATTCGTACACCGCTGAACGGCATTCTGGGGATGGCGGACCTCCTGCTTGGCACCGAACTCGACGCCGAACAAAGAAGCTACATCGAAGCCATCCGCGGTTCCGGTACGGCGCTCGCCTCGCTGATCGACGAAATGCTCGATTTTTCGAAGATCGAGGCTGGCAAGATCGAGATCCTCAAGAAGCCTTTCGAAGTCGCTGCTCTCGTCGAAGGCGTCGTCGAACTCCTCGCGCCGCGCACGCAAGGCAAGGGGCTGGAGATCGCCAGCCTGATCGACGCGAGCGTGCCCGAGGCCGTGCTCGGCGATGGGGCACGGCTGCGCCAGGTCCTGCTCAACCTCGCCGGCAATGCGGTGAAATTCACCGAGACCGGCGGGATCGGTGTTCGTGTCGTCAAGGAGAGCGAAAAAATGCTCCGCTTCGACGTGATCGACACGGGGCCCGGCGTGCCGATCCACAGGCGCGAGGCCATCTTCGAGGAATTCGAACAGGGCGACCCCTCGGCCACCAGTCAGCACGGGGGCACGGGGCTCGGCCTCGCCATTTCGAAACGGCTCATCGAGCGCATGGGCGGCGCTTTGTCCCTGGAGACGCCTGCCGAGGGCGGTTCAATCTTTTCCGTCTTCTTCCCGCTCGATCTCGATGATGAGACGGTAAGACCACGGATCGCGTCAAATAGACTCGTAGGCAAACGCGCGCTCATCGTCGCGGATTCGCCCTTCGAGGCGCCTTTTCTCGGTGCGCGTTTGAAGGAGGCCGGTGCCATGGTCGTTTATGCTTCAAGCGAAGATGCCACGCTGCCAATGCTGTCACTCAATGGCTCAAGCGACTCCCTGCCCGATCTTATCATCGTCGATTGCGGCCTTGGCGTCGCCGCTGCAAGACGGCTTGGGGATGCCGCGCGACACGCAGGCGTCGCGCGCAGCCTTGTGCTTTTTTCCCCCTTCCAAAGGCGCGCTTTTGGCCAGGATTTTGTGCAAGGTTTCGATGGATGGCTGATCAAGCCGGTTCGTTCGCGATCGCTCTTCGCTTGCCTCGACCGGCCAGCCGCGACCGCGAAGCAGGAAGGTGTGCGACACACGTCAGCCGTTCCGCGAGAGGCCGGCCATCTGGAAATATTGCTCGCTGAAGATAATGACATCAACGCCTTGCTCGCCACGCGCTATCTCGAAAAGCTTGGCGGCCGCGTCACCCGCGTCAGCGATGGCATTGCCGCAGTCGAAAGAGCGTGCGAGTCGCTGAGCGGCGCGCGGCCCTCGCTCGACGCGATTTTTCTCGACATCAGAATGCCGGGTACCGACGGGCTTGAAGCAGCGCGGCGCATCCGGCGGGCCGAACTCATGAACACGGCAGCGCCCCTCCGGCTGATCGCATTAACAGCGAACGCATTTGAGGAAGATCGCCGCGCGACCGAGGCCGCCGGTTTCGATGATTTTCTGACCAAGCCAGTCGATCTCGAACGGCTGAGCCGCGCCTTGGGCCTCGCGCCGCCAAGCCAAGGGTCTCATCACCTCATGGCGGTCTGAACGCTCGCCGAAAAGAAAGCCTGATCCTCACGGATCGAGGATCATTACATCTACGGCATGCCAAAAGTCCAAGCCATCCCTCGTGCAGGGACCCTCAACCATTCCCCCAACGGTGCTTTGGCCACGCTTCAGCTCTCGCCAAGATCAAGCGGCGCACCTTCGTCCGAAAACATCGAACCGCCATCCGCTTTTCATAGTATGTTGCGAAACTAGACGGCGGTCTATTATCAACGTCATGATACCTGATGCACGTCATCTATCGACGGTGCTGAGAAAACGGATCACACCATGCCTTCCAAGCTCGACCAATTGAAAGCCATGACCACCGTCGTCGCCGACACTGGTGACATGGACGCCATTCGCGCCTTCGCGCCTGTCGATTGCACCACGAACCCGACCTTGATCCTGAAGGCTGCGCAAATGGAGGCCTATGCGCCGCTGCTCGATGAAGCGATCCTCTGGGGGCTGAGCCATAATCATTGGACGAGCGAGATTACCGAACGGCTCGCCGTGAATTTCGGGACGGAATTGACGAAGATCGTGCCCGGCCGCGTCTCCACGGAGGTCGATGCCGATCTTTCCTTCGATATCGAGGGGACCGTAGCCAAGGCCCGGGGGATCATTGCCGATTACGAGAGGCGCGGCATCTCGAGGGAGCGCGTTCTGATCAAGATTGCCTCTACCTGGGAAGGAATAAGAGCCGCGGAGATCCTGCAGAGGGAATCCATCGACTGCAACATGACCCTGATCTTTTCTCTGGCCCAAGCCGTGGCCTGCGCCGACGCGGGCGTCTTTCTGATTTCGCCTTTCGTCGGGCGCATCATGGATTGGTATGCCAAGGCCGAGGGAAAGACCTATGGCCCGGAAGACGATCCCGGCGTCCTCTCGGTCCGCCAGATCTATCATTACTACAAAGCCTATGATGTGAAGACGATCATCATGGGCGCATCCTTCCGCAATATTGGCGAGATCGAGGCGCTCGCCGGCTGCGACCGCCTCACCATATCGCCGCAACTCCTGGATGAGCTCGCCAAGGACAAGGGTGAATTGCCGCGCCGCCTCGATCCCGCGACGGCGGCCAGCAAGGCGCCGGCACGGCTGTCGCTCGATGAGAAGACCTTCCGCTTCATGCTGAATGAAGATGCGATGGCGACGGAAAAACTGGCCGAAGGCATTAGAACCTTCTCGCGCGATATGCGGTTGCTGCTCGAACTGGTTTCCAAGCGGTTGCAGGCGGCGGCGTAGCAGCAAACATCTGTCTCGCCCTCCTCCTCACGAGCTCCGAACGGCGCGTCTCGAAGGACGAGGGCGTTTAAGCCTAAAATTGATCGGAGAGTGTCAATCCGGCCGAAAGGTTCATCGTGCTAAGAGTCTCGTTGCAAAGCCCGCATATTCCGTATGCGACTTTAGCGGTTTGGCGATAATCGCTGACTGATGCCCTGCACCAGGTTTTGAAGACATGCGAATTCAGACGAATATCCAGAATATCAATGTGATCGTCCATATATTTGCATGTCTGACGATATTTATTGTGTTTCTGTACGATAATTCGAAAGGATTGATCACGCTCCTGGTCGCCGATTTGAGCATGATATTGATGACCATCTCATTTCAAACCTATCAGTCAGTTCTCGCTCCCGACCTTGACGATGCTGCGCCTATTATGTCTCTCCCGCCGCGCGCGGAAGATCCGTGGCCGGATCGGCAAATGAACCAGACGACACAGATGATCAAGACGTCCATCGCCGCCGCCAGCGCAAGCGAAGCGCCGATAAGCTGGACGAAACGCGAAGAACAGTTCGTCGCGAATCAATTGAAGATCGACGTGATGCGCATGAGTGTCTGGCGTATCGAGAAAATCCGCTCGAGCTATATCAAGGCAAAATCAAGATCGCTTCACAAGCTGCCCGATCACCTGAGGGTCGGGACCGAAAGACAGATAGCGATCGCCAATCACCTTGCCGATGAGGCTATTCTTCAGCTCAAGGTCGCATAGCCCGATCCTTCACCGGACCTCGTCATATCAAGGTTTCTGCTGCGGCGATTGGGTATCGGTCAATTGCACGGTCCAGTTCTTGGCTTCCGTACCAGTATCCACCTCAAAAAAGCCGGTGCGGTCGAAGCCACGCACGAAACAATCTTCCCGGCCATTGACTCGAAATTCACGATCGCGCGTACACATGAAGGCCTTGCCCTTCCATTCGCCGCCGCGCTCGTCCATGGCATAGACATAATAGAATTGCGCGGCGAGCGGCCCGCGCACCAGGGTCTCGCAGCCGCTGGCCTTGAGATTCCACCAGCCTTCGCTGACCCAGGATTCGCCATCGGTATAGGCGAGCGCAACGCTGACCCGGCTTGACGTATTGTTGCAAAGCCGGAAATCGGCATAAGCGGGATGGCTTGCGGCGGCAGTCAGCGCAAGCGCGCCCATCGCGGAAAGAATCAAGAGCTTCATTGTGGGTTCAGGCTATCTCTGGCTTATTGGCATTCGAAAAATCCCATGATTCTTCAAATCCAACCGGGCGGGATTGAGGCCTATTTAACCCACCCTGGCAAGGGGAGACAAATCCGTGGCTGACCCTCTCCCGATCTCACCCCAAGCGGAACCGTCTTTTGATCCGGTCGAGCGGGTCGAGGGGCGCCCCGGCGCCGGTGTTCTCTTCCTTTGCGACCATGCCACGAATGCCCTGCCCGAACCTTACAAAACCCTGGGCCTGCCAGCCGACGAGCTCAAGCGTCACATTGCCTATGATATTGGCGCCGCCGAGATCACCCGGCGGCTCGCGCAAATCTTCGGGGCGCCGGCGCTTCTGACACGCTTTTCGCGGCTTCTGATCGATGCCAACCGCGGTGCCGACGACCCGACCCTCGTCATGCGGCTTTCCGACGGACATTTGATCCCCGGCAATGCGCGCATCGGACAGGATGAGATCGATCTTCGCCGCAAGCTCTATTGGCGGCCCTACCGTGCCGCCGTCTCCGGGCAGATCGAAGCCATGCTGGCAGAGGGCCCGGTGCCCGCGGTCGTCTCCATCCATACATTCACGCCAAGCTGGAAATCTACGCCGCGACCCTGGGAGGTTGGCATTCTCTGGGACAGCGATCCGCGCTTCGCCAAGCCCCTGATCGCTGCGCTTGCCGCCGATGGATTTATCGTCGGCGATAATGAGCCCTATGATGGCGCGCTCGTTGGAGACACATTGGACCAGGAGGTAACGCGGCGCGGCCTGCCGGGGCTTCTCATCGAGATCCGGCAGGATCTGGTCGAAGAGACCGAGGCGGCCCTAGCCTTCACTGAGCGGCTGGCGCATTGTCTGCGCCCGCTGCTCGTGGGGCCCGAACTGCATGAAATCGCCTTTTTCCCGAGCCGGACCGGCCGTCATTCGATCGGTCGCAGGGAATAAACGGCACACCCCTCGCGATGATCGGACAGGATTACGGGGATATCGCCTCATGCGCCTTGACGGGCGCGTGGCCAGGCCGCATTCCCCCCAGGCTTGCCGAGAGCCTCAAATCCAAAAGGAATATGGTAAATGAAGGCAGATATTGCCGAGACCGGCGTCGCGGCTGAAGAGTTGAAGCAATTTGTCGAGCGAATCGAGCGGCTTGAGGAAGAGAAAAAGGCAATTTCCGACGATATCCGCGACGTCTATGCGGAATTGAAAGGCCGTGGATTCGACGCGAAAGCTATCCGTCAGATTGTCAAGATCCGCAAGCAGGACCATTCCGAACGCAAGGAAATGGAGGCGATTCTGGAGCTTTACATGAGCGCCTTGAACATGACGTAGAGGAAGATCACGATTCAGAGATTAAGTGATTTTGATCGAGGCCATCGACTTTGGCTAGAGCTGTGGGGCCAATGAAAGCTTATGTGGCCTTGCTACGCGCCGTGAATGTCGGCGGTACCGGAAAGCTCCCGATGAGCACGCTGAAGGAAATGTGCGAAAAGGTGGGCCTGAAGCAGGTTCGCACCTACATCGCCAGCGGCAACGCTGTTTTCAAGAGCGACGCGGCAGAGGCGGAAATCAAGGCAGCGCTTGAGGGCCAACTGCAAGTATATGCGGGAAAGCCTGTTGGGGTATTGGTCAGATCGGCTGATGAGATGGTTGATGTGCTGGCGCGCAATCCGTTTTCAGGCCAGCCCGGCAATCGCACGGTCGCCCTGTTCGTCGATGACCCGCTTCCCGCCAACGCACTGGACAATGCAAGCGGACTGGCGAGAGAGCAGCTCCGCCTGGGAGAGCGCGAAATATACATTTTCTACGTCGATGGGATGGCAGACTCGCGCCTCCGCATCCCCGCCGGGAAGACAGGTACTGCGCGCAACATGAACACGGTGGCGAAGCTGGCCGAGATGGCTGCGGCGCTCTGATCATCGTCGGCGAGCGTCTGCGTTGAATCGCAGTCGGCAAGGAGCAAAGCCCACTATTAAGCAAACTAGAAATCGGTTCATGGACTCAGAAGAAGTTTATATATATTCTGTGTGTACCAGCATCCAATTCGTTATTGGTTAAATATAACATGTTGATTTCTAATTTTATGTATGATGGATTAGATGTCTTATATTCTACAATCGTGACTGGAATTAAATGATAATGGTTATCCACCCAGGCAGCGATTGAACGGATGTCGTAATTACCATCAAATAGGCATTCAATATCAAGGACCCTTGAAATAAGTAAATCTTCTGCCTCAGCGGCCACGATTTTAACGTCCACGTTATTTTGTTTTAATATTGCTGCGGAATTGTTTCCTACATCAAGAAAAAGCGTTGTGCTGGCGAAAGGCGCTGCCGCCGGTAAATATTTGACGCTTGCCATGGCGGGCGTGGCTGGACCTGCAAGCAGCAACCATAAGAGAGATAACGAACCAAACATCATATTCAGCCCCTTCAGTCTTTGACCGGCGCAACGCTTGTGTGAGCAAACCTGTTCCCCTCCGGCCTGCGCCTCTCCTTGGCTTTTCTTGGATATCCACGCAATGCTTAAGATCATCCCCGATCGGCGTAGAGGTCAATACAATGCCTGCGCCGAAATCATATATTGGTACGACCCGCTCTCCTCGGTTCCCTCTGTTGTATGATCAATTAAAAACGATGCGGGTGGATGGAGGATCCGATGACGACGAACTACGCGCGGTCCATAAACGACGCGCTGCCCGCTATTCCCCTTGTTGACGTCGGCCATGGCGGAGCTCTGCGCCACGCGGAACAATGCCGCGTTCGCGCCCGCGCTCTGCGTGATGCTTGCCTCGGCTCATTTCCGCGCGCGATGGCGCCATTCGTGCCGGCGTTGGATGGGGCTGCGCGCCGCTGGCTCACCCGGTCGCGCTCGCCTTATGTGCCGGAGATTACGCAAATTGCGGCAACGCTCGGCTTTTCTGGCGTCTGGCTGCTCAACGACTCCTACCAATGGGGCTGTACCTCGTTCGCTCGCGAGGAAGACGGTGTGCCTTGGCTCGCGCGCACGCTCGATTGGCCATTCCCAGGTCTGGGACGTCATTCGGATGTGGTCCGCAGTGAGGCCCTCGCGGGCGAATATTTCAACGTCACTTGGCCGGGCTACGCCGGCGTGCTGACAGCAATGGCGCCGCGCCGTTTCGCGGCCTGCATCAACCAGGCGCCCTTGTGGCGCCGCACCCGGCATCCGTGGCTGCGCCTTTATGACCTTGCGGCCAACGTTCTCCATACATGGGCGAACATTAGCCACATGCCGCCGGATCAATTGCTGCGTCGTGTATTCGAAAGTTGCGATACATATGGGGCTGCGAAGGCAGCGCTGGAAACTACGCCTGTGGCACGGCCCGTGATCTACGTGCTTGTTGGTTGCGCGCCAAACGAGCGATGCGTGATCGAGCGGACCGAGAACGGCTTCAAAACGCGTGAGGATGAGACGAGCGCCACCAACGACTGGACACCCAGTCGTCCGAAGTGGGAAGCGCGCATTGCGCCGGGACTCTTTCTGACCTGCTCGACAGTGGAAGCAGCCGCGCGTTGTCGCACCCGCCGCGACGCGCTCATTGCTTGGCAGGGGCATTTGTCGCAGAGGGGCTTCGATTGGGTGAAGCCCCCGATCCTAAACCCTTATACGCGGCTCGCCGTAACAATGAGCCCGGCGCAATCAATCCTGCGTGTCGTCGGCTACGAAATGATCGGCGGCGGCTTGCCGAATCAGGTGACGCAAATATGCGAGATAAAGGACTTACCGGTATAAAAGGCACGAAGGCTGAACAGCTGCGGAGTCGCCCGTGAAAAAGTCCCTCCACTTGGTTTCGGTACAGTTTTTCATGTCGGCTCCGTCATGCGCGGACTTGATCCGCGCATCCATGCGAGCGGGTTGAGGCTGTGTGCAAGTGCTAGGCACTTCAGGTTTAACCGGCGTTCCTGGATGCCCGGATCAAGTCCGGGCATGACGCATTGATAGCTGGTGGCGCAACGGCTTCGCTTACACCCTCCCTGATGACGAGGCGGTTTCCCTAAATCGCGGCGGCGGCCTGCGGCACCGGCTCGCCTGTGAGCCAAGCCTGAAGCAGGGCGTTCACTGTTTCAGGCGCTTCCTGTTGCACCCAGTGCGAGACGTTAGGGAGAAAACGCACCATCAGGTCTGGTACGAAGCGCTCGGTGCCGGGGACCAGAGACTTCTCCAGCGCCGCATCTTCCTCGCCCCAAAGGATCAGCGTCGGGATCTCCACATGATTTTGGAGAGGCGCCATTACAGCTGGACCAGCCCGAAAAGCAGCGCGGTAATAATTGATCATCGCCGTCATTGCGCCGGGAATCATCGCATTGGCGCGATAATGGTTCAGCGCTTCGGCTGGGAAGCGGCGCTTGTCTATGGCCATATTGAGGAACGCGTCAGCCACGCGCTGCGCATTGTTGCGCGTCAAGATGCTTTCAGGAATCCAGGGCAGCTGGAAGAACGCGACGTACCAGCTTTTCCTGCGTTGTGTCTTGTTGATGCGGATCTCTTCCATGAAACGCGTTGGATGCGGCACGTTCATGACGACAAGACGGTTAAGCGTGCGGATCCTGCGCATCGCACAATGCCACGCGATAATTGCACCCCAGTCGTGCGCAACAAGCAGGGTCTCAGTGGCGCCGGATGCGGCAATCAAACCTTCCACATCAGCGACCAGATGGTCGATCCCATAAGCCTTTACGTTCCTCGGCCGGGAGCTCGCACCATAGCCTCTCAGATTGGGCGCCCAGGCTCTATAGCCCAGTTCCGCGAGTAGCGGCAGCTGGAACCGCCAGGAGAATTTCGACTCCGGGAATCCGTGCAGGCAAAGCGCCAACCTCTCAGCTCCGCCATTTGCAGGCGCGCATTCATCAACCTCAAATGTGAGGTCATTGGCCTCGATAAAATGCGTCGTGACGGGGTCCGCCATGGGCTCTGTGTCCAATTCGAAACAGGACAAATTTGCTGGCAGTCTGGAGGAACGACAACGGCAGCCCGCTGCTGTTGCGATGCCATACCCATAGTCGCCGCGCCCGCGTCGGACGATCGTCGCGGACTACCGCCGTTTGGCTTTCCATTGATTGTTCTGGAGGAGGACCTTTCCGCTCGACCGCAATCTTTGGAGGGCCATACCAACAGAAGCCTTTGTAACTTCACGTTCGGCGAGAACAGCGGTTTCGATGTCGGCGCGGTTCATGGCACCCTGGGCCTTGAGCATTCCGAGAACCAGAGCACCAACCGAGGCGGGACGCTCAGTCGTGCTGTCTACAGATGCCGCGCGGGTTTTGCCGGTCTTCTGCGAGTCCTGAGGCCTTGCTGTTGTCTGGCGTCCTTCCGCGCTCGCAAGTGCCGCCACGGCGGCCCGCAATGTGTTGAGGCGTTGTTCAAGGGAGCGAATCTCTTCGCGAAGGTCGTCAATTGGTTTCATATGGGACAGATATCGCAATAAGAGTTAAAGTAAAGTTTTTAGCTCGCCGATGGCAGCGGCGGCAGTTCGGTCGAAACCTCAACTGAGCACCGCAATGCGTCCGGACACGCGATAAAACAAAGACTCATACCAACAGTCATAAAGAATGACTGTTGGTGCCACTCTCGAATTTCCGCCAACCGCTTAAAAGCGGAAATTCGAGAAAGGAACCAAGAGTCGCTCTTTGCGACTCTTGGTAAGCAAGATGGCGATTCAAAGATAAATGATCTTGCGCTAGATAGCAATTTGCCGGCCGATCTCCACCACTTGATCGCGCGGTAGGCGAAAGAAATCGCTGACGTGAGCAGAATTGCGTTCCATGAGCGCGAAGATGGCTTCGACGGAGCGAGGCAAGGCTTTGGCATCCTCGCTGGGGACCACGGTCTCATGGCCGACATAATAGGTAATGTCCGCGGGATCGAGAGCGCATCCGCCTTCGTGCGCGCGCCGCAAGAGAGCGGGGATGTCGGGCCGCTCCATGAAGCCGTAACGCGCGGAGCCACGCCAGAAATTCTCGGCAATTTGCGTGAAGGTAAGCCGTTCGGAATCGTTGATCCAGGGGACCTGCTCGATTGTCACCGTCAACACGAAAAGCTTCTCGTGCAAAGCGCGATTGTGGCGCAGATGCCAGATCATCACAGGCGGAGCATCGATTTTCGTGCGGGTCAGAAATACGGCGGTTCCCGGAACCCGTGGAATCTTTTTTTCCTTCAAGCCGGCCATGAAAGTGTCGATCGGCACGACTTTGTCTTCCAGTCGCGCCGTGACAGCCGAACGGCCGAGATGCCAGATGAACATGATGCCGTAAACCGCAGCTGCCAAAAGCAGCGGTACGTAGCCGCCCTCCTCCACCTTCACCAGATTGGCCGCGAAGAATGCGCTGTCGATCACGAAAAAGCTTCCGGCCAATGCTCCCGCTGCGGCCAAACTCCAACGCCAGATCTCGCGCATCGCGATGAAGAGGAGCGCCGAAGTCATCAACATTGTGGCGGAAACCGCTATGCCATAGGCAGAGGCGAGATTATCCGATTTCTTGAAGAAGAGAGCGAGGCTGATGGTAACAACCATCAAGGACCAGTTCACGACCCCGACATAGATCTGGCCATAGCCTTGCGAGGAGGTCTGGGTGATCTTCAGCCTCGGAAGCCATCCGAGCTGGATCGCCTGCCGCGTCATCGAGAAGGCGCCGGTCACAATGGATTGACTCGCTATGATCGTTGCAACAGTCGCCAATATGACAAGCGGTACAATGAGCGGCGCTGGGCAAAGGCGATAGAAAATATTGTCGGACACAGGCGCACCGGTCAGGACGAGAGCGGCCTGTCCTGCGTAGTTCAAGACAAGGCTTGGGAAGACCAATGCCGACCAGGCGAGCCGGATGGGTGCGGGACCGAAATGCCCCATATCCGCATAAAGCGCCTCCGCTCCGGTGACGCACAGAAAGACGGCGCCAAGCACGAGGAAGCCTTGAAGGCCCCCGGAGCTCAGATAACGCAATCCATAAAGCGGATCGAGCGCCCATAAAACGGCCGGATAGCGCATAATGCCGCCAATGCCCAACACGGCCATCACAACGCACCAAGTCGCCATGACTGGTCCGAAGGCTCGGCCGATACGGGCCGTGCCGAGGGGTTGAATCATGAAGAGGCCGGCGAGGATGACGACCGTGGCCGGGAGGATGTAGGCGTCAAGGCCGGGAATAGCGATGTTCAGGCCTTCAAGGGCGGAGAGAACCGAGATTGCAGGGGTTATCGCGCCATCGCCATAAATCAGGGCAGCGCCAAAAAGGCCGACCGCTACGATGAGAGGCCTGTTTGCGCGCTTTATGCCAAGCAGAGCCATCAGGGCGAGGATGCCGCCTTCGCCATCATTGTCGACCCGCATTGCGACGCTGACATATTTGATGCTTGTGATGATGATCAACGTCCAGATGACAAGCGAAGTCAGGCCCAGGGTGACGCTTGCCGTAGGTCTATCGCCGGTGAGAGAAAGAACCGTCTTGAGCGTGTAAAGGGGGCTCGTTCCTATATCGCCAAACACAACGCCGAGCGCCGAGAGACTCAAGACCGCAAGGTTTGACCGGGCGGGTGGCCGCGTGGCGGCTTCGGCGGGAAGGTCGGACACAGTCTGCTCCACGAAAAACAAGTGAGCGTGCCATCGCGGCATTATCACATTCAGTTGAATTTGATTGATTAAAGACGCTTGCGAACCGTTCGGAGTCAAGTCACTGACGCCAGCACCGCGATGTTCCCAAGGAAACAAGTACGCCTCGTCACACCATGATGTGTTCTACATCGCGCTCGCTCAGACTGAAAGTATGGCAGGGCCTTATAATAATCTGTAAATTCCATTGACTGCCTGCAATTATCGTCAGGCCCGCCCCAAGGGCTCCCCACTTCTCCGGTGCGCGGCTTCGATCACCCGAAGATACAGCAACCAAAGCCGGCTTTGGTCCTTTGCGTCAAAAAACGGAAAGGATTACACCGTCCCGGGGTGAGAGAAATAACGGAACTTATGATGGACAGGGATCAAACAGTCGAACAGCTTGCTGGATTGGAGGTTGAACTCATCAACCGCATATGGGGATGCGTAAGCGAGGAGGAGGACACTTTCGAAGCTATTTCACGCCAGCTTGTCAGCAATCCGCAGGATGCCGACTTGCAGAACTTCATCAATCACGCTTTGACGGGCGTCTTGCTTGCGGTGGCATTCTTTCGCTTCAAGGAGACAATGAAGCCTTTTCTCGCGCAAAAAGAGATCGAAGAGGCTTTCATGCGCATGGCTCACAACAAGGCGAAAAATGTCGTCGATCATTGGCATGAGCCGCCCGCAAACACGGCAGATTGATGGCGCCGGTTCACGATGAAATGACGTCGCTTCAAGCCAAAAGCATATAGGCTGCAGGGTCGTTGAAGACGACCCATGCCACAATCATTGGATCGACATCGTCGCAGCCTGGGAGCTCGATGCGCGCGTGCTCATCGGCGTATTCGCGCTCGAGGCCCGCTTTTGCGGAGCTGGCGGCGCGGCCGGCGAGGAAGCCGCTTCCACGTCACTATCGCGGTTATAGACATCATTGCGGAAGTGGACGACATGATCGGGAGTCGCGTAACCCGTAAGGTAGACCCAGGCCACGGGAACCGGCTTGATGAGTTTTACATCCAATCTGGTTCCGATCGCGATCGCAGCCTCGATCATCGCCGGAGTCCAGATTGGCTGATCCGGCCCGCCATTATTTTCGAGGAGCCATGCAGCGAGATCGCGAATCCGCGAAATCCGCACGCATCCATGTGACTGGAAGCGGAAACTCGATCCGAACGCGCGTTTCATGGGGGTGTCGTGCATATAAACCGAATCCTTGTTCGGCATGTCGATCCTGAGCGTGCCAAGCGAATTATCCGCCCCCGAATCCTGCCGCAAAATGAAGGCAGCCGCCGAATTGGTGCCCCAATCAATCGTAGCCGGATCGATCTCGGCACCGGTTTGGTCGAGAATGTGGATCCGGTTTCTGGTGAGATAGGCCGGATCCTTCTGCATATGGGGGATGATCTCGTTCTTCACGATCGAGGCCGGCACGGTCCACGTTGGGTTGAGATTGACCGAGGTGATCCGCGTTTCCACCATGGGCGACGGTTTGTCGGTTTGCCCGACGACGGCGAGATAGCGCTGCACCACAACGGAATTCTCGACCTCTTCCGCTGTGGCGGAGGGAATATTGACGATGACATAACGCGGCCCGAAGGGAAATTTCGACGCCCGCGCCCGTTTGGCAGAAGCGACAAGCTGATTATAACGCGTGAGGGCGGTGACATTGAGGGCTTGCAGCGTCTGGGCGCCGACGGCTCCGGTTTGTTCCAGGCCGTGCCTCTCCTGAAAATGCTTGACGGCGGCTTCCACTGCGGCGTCATAGGTCTCTCCCTGCACTGCGCTGGCGTCGAGATCGCCGGTTACTGCCAATCGTCGCTTCAAAGTGCCGACGGCAGATCCCTTGGTGCCCGGAATAAGCTTGACGCCATTGGGCACATTCGGCCATCCGCCCGCTTCGACGATGGCGAGATAATTTTTCGCGGCTTGCTCGGTCAGTTCCGCCGTATCGGGCGTAAAAGTCGGTTGCGGATCTTTTGAAAGCAGCCGCTCCTCGGGAGCCAGTTCTGGCTTCAACGCGGCGTCGCGTGGGCGGGAATCTGCCGGGAGAGGCTCTTTTGACGCCGCGCTCGGGGCGACCATCTCTGGATGGGGTGCCGCATTCTGCACTGGCGGCAGCGAATTTACCTCGATATCGGATGCAATGCTCCTTGCACTTTGCGACAGAACAGGGCTCGGCGAGATTCCAAAGGAGATGGCGCTGATCAGGCAAAGGGAGCGAAAATTCATCGGACCTCTCGATGAAAATAACCAATTGGCGCGGCCCAAACGCGAAGCGAGCACATACCCATTGCCAGAGGGCATGAACCTCGCAACGAGTTCCGATTGGCGACATAAAAGGCAGATCATGGCGAAAGCGGGAAGAGGAGGGCAAAGGCGGATGGAAGCAATTATCCGTTAAAGTTTTAACTTAATTCTTACTCGCTGAGGTGCGTTGTTCGACAATTTGATCAGGCCATCGGACCGTCTCCGATATGGGGGGTCAGGTTCGTGTCCGGGACATCACACCGCGAGCGCAATTTATCAATTCGACACATTCCCCGGGCCTTCCGGGTGCCTTGGATCGGCCCCACGATTCATCCTGCCCAGGGTTCCCGAGTCGTCGAAATACTTCATTTCGAAACTCGGTGGCGGATCGGCGAGCGCCTTATAGGATGACGCGGCCGGGATACGGGCGCGCTGGGGATAATTGTCCCTCGCGGCAGCAAGCCCAGCGGATGTCACCAAAAGAATGGCTACGAGTCCGAGTTTACGGATGCAGCGGTCAATAACAGCCTTCTTCACTGGCGTTTTCATCGCCGACTCCTCTTGATCGATCACCCGCAGGGAGCGTGAAGCCCGCTTGCGTCGCAGCCTATCGGCATGAACGTCCATCACGTTCGTGCGGGGCATGAAACCAAAGTTCAGAACGTATCTGTGGAGGAGACTGCTAAATGCGGCGGTTTATTCTCGCGCGCGGCAAAAAAATTTGCGGACAAGCCAGATTGCAATTGTTCTTTATGGCCGCCCCCCGTCCGCCAACCGCTCTATTTCCGCAACAATCTCGGCTGTCGTCCGCTGCCGTGCATAGCCTTGGTTATTGCGGAGCGACCAATCGTGCCGCTCCTGGCTCAAAGTGGCGCAGGCATCCGAAATGACTGTCACCAGATAGCCGAGGTCGCAGGCGTCGCGCACGGCGGAGTCAACGCATTGATCGGTCAGTATGCCGGCGATCATAAGCGAGCGCACGTCAAGATTGCGCAGGACATAATCGATATTCGTGGAAATAAAGACGGAGGACGAAGTTTTGGGGATGATGATTTCGTCACTCTGAGGCACGATCTCTTCCACCACTTGAGCATCCCATGACCCCTTGGGCACGTTGAAGCCGGTGATCTTGTAATCGAGGCTGCGATCACGCCCGTCACGTGTCAGACTCTCGATGACCGTGTAGATGACCTCTATTCCGGCGCGGCGACAGGCCGATTGCACGCGTTGCATATTGGGCAGAACTTTCTCGCGCATGGTGCGAAAGAAGAAATTATAGCGCTCCTCTCGCTCCTCAATGCTCATGCCTTTATACAAGCCGCCATCGCGGCGCACAGTATAGTTCTGTACATCGATGAAGAGCAGTGCGGCATGATGCGGGTCGATCTCCACCTCGCGGCTCAAAGGGGTCGTACTCATGAGCATTCGACCTCGCGCACGCTGATGGTTATCTGCAGCTCAATAGGCTGCTGCATATTTCTGGCAGATCTCTGCGGGTGCGAGCCCCTCGACTGCCCGCATCTCGGCCATCTTGAAACGTAGATAAACATCGAAGAATTTCTCGCCCAACCAGCTCTGCGCCTCCCGAGTGGTTTTCAGAGCCTCCAGCGCCTCACCGAGCGACTGCGGCAACCGGCGCACCCCCGCTGCAAGCCGTTGCGTGTCACTCATCGCCCAGAAATTTGTGAATGGCGGCGGCAGGGAGAGCTTTTTGCGAATGCCATAAAGGCCTGCATGGACGATTGCACCTAGAGCCATGTAGGGAGAAGCCGTCGCATCGGCCACACGATACTCTACGTTGAACTGCCTGGCGGCAGGTTCTGCGGCGGACCTGAAAATCGGGCAGATCCGCAGACTGGCGCCTCGGTCCTGAAGCCCTAGATTGGTCCAGGTCGGCGCCCAACGGTCGGGCTTCAACCGATAATATGAAGTGACCGAAGGTGCTGTCAGCGCAGCAAGCGCCGGCAGGTGGTAAAGGATGCCAGCCACAAAAGATTGCGCGATGGGCGTCAGACCATAGGGACCTGCCGGATCATATGCCGCAGGCTCGTTCTCCTTTGTGAGTAGACTGAAATGAATATGCGTGCCATTGCCAATTCCCGCTGGCTCCAAAATCGGCGCGAAGGTCGCGCGGTGGCCAAGCCGCTCCGCAACCGAGCGGGCCATTTCGCGCAAGATCACAGCCTCGTCGGCGGCGCGCAGCCCCACAGCCGGCGCGACCGTCACCTCGAATTGTCTCGGGCCATATTCGGGAAGGAAGGAGTCCGGCACCAATCCTGCTTTGCGCAGCGCAGCAAGAAGCGCCTCGCCGAAGATCCCTTGGCGGCGCACCAGGGACAGCGCATAGCTGTCGCCCGGCCTTTCCTCGACACCTGTATAGACGAACTCCTGTTCGAAGGATGCCAGCAAGCGGAGGCCTGCCTCCTGCTCGAGATCGGCTAAAGCGCGGCGCAGGAAATGGCGGGGGCAGCATTCCCAGGGCTTGTTGTCCGTCGTGCGCAGATCTCCAAGATAGAAAAGCTCCGGCGCCTCATCGCCGAAAGTGACATCGACTTTGGTTGTGGGATCGGGCACCAGCATCAAGTCGCCTTCGGTGCCAAAAGGTGTCTCAAAGATGGGGCCAAACGCCGACATCATGATGTTGCTGTGCGTGAAACCTACACCCTTCAGCAACCGGCCTTGCAGTTCAGCTTCGGGGAAACCCTTGCCGCGCACATGGGCGGCAAGGTCGCAGATAGCCACGAAGACGATCCGTTCCCGTTCCATCCGGCAGCCTTCGACAGGGATTGAAAGCAGGCCCGCAGACTATAGCAGCCGCGCCTTCGCAAAGCCAATCGTCTTGGACTGCTGCGTTCATGCTAGTATCATATTGGCGTCAAAGCCAAGCAATCATCCTTCGATAAATGGGGTGGCCTTGTGGCGGATTTTCCCCCATCGCCTCATTGCAAGGATGAACAAATGCGTTTTGGAAGTCTAAGACACAGATTCTTATCCTGTGTGGCAATTTCGGCCATCGCCATGAATTCGATGATGCCTTTTGCCGCTGCCGCCGAGCATGAAGGGACGCTCACGCCGATCAAGCACGTGATCGTCATTATCGGCGAGAACCGCAGCTTCGATCACGTCTTCGCCACTTACAAGCCAGTGAACAAGGACGAAAAAGTTCTGAACTTGCTGTCGAAGAAGATCGTCAATGCTGACGGTACACCCGGCCCGAATTATGGCGAAGCCCTGCAATATCAGGCTTTCGATACCAAGACCTATCAATTCAACCCGCCCAAAAAGCCATATGTGACTTTGCCGCCGGCGCTGACCGGCGGACCGTCGATTCCTTATGTTTGCCAGGCCCTCAAAATTACGAGTGGTACGTCTTGCGTTACCCCTGAGAACATAGCCTTCACAAAGACGATCGAAAACGGTCTGGCGGACGATTATTATCAATATCTTCTCACCGGCGGCACCGGCCAGGCGAGCAAGGTGCCGGATGCCCGTCTCTTCTATGCTGGCCGCGACGCGAGCCATCTGCCTCCCGGTCCCTACCAGCTCACCTCCAAGACCTATCCTTACGACGCCTATGCGGCGAGCCCGGTTCACCGCTTCTATCAGATGTGGCAGCAGCTCGATTGCAACGCCGCTGCAGCTGATCAGAAGAACGGCTGGGGCTGCACGTCCGATCAATACCCCTGGGTCGAAGTGACTGTCGGGGCCGGTTCAAACGGCAAAGGCCAGCCTTCGGGCTTCAACGATACCACGACCGGCGAAGGTTCGACGGCGATGGGCTTCTTCAATGTTCAGCAAGGCGACGTGCCTTATTTCAAGGAACTCGCCGACACTTACACAATGAGCGATAATTACCACCAGGCAGTGAATGGCGGCACGGGCGCCAACCACATCATGCTTGGCACGGCGGACGCGATCTATTTCAGCGATGAGAAAGGCCATCCGCAAACGCCGCCGAATAACGGGGTGAACCCGAATAATCCTGGCACGCCCTTGCTTGGCAAAACCAGCGCGCTGAGCGAAATTGAAAACCCCAATCCGCAGAGCGGCACCAATAATTATTACATACAGGATGGCTATGGCGGCGGCTCCGGCTCGCCGAGCGCGACCACACCCAATGATAATTACGGTGGCGGGTCCTACGTCAATTGTGCCGATGACTCGCAGCCGGGCGTTCCGGCCGTGTTGAACTACCTCGGTTCATTGAAGAACAAGGTTGAGTCGCGTTGCGCCCACGGACACTACTATCTGCTCAACAACTACAACCCTGGCTATTTCGGCGACGGCACTAATGCCTATACCGATACCAATCCCAATAATTATGTGTTCACGATTCCCCCGTCGACCGTGCGCAATATCGGCGACCTTCTGAACTCGAAGAACATTTCCTGGGCCTATTTTGGTGACCAGTGGAATGAATATCTCAATGATAAATATGACCAAAGCGCCACGGATGTATATTGCAACATCTGCAATTGGGCGCAATACTCGACTTCGATCATGACCGATCCGGAGCAGCGGGCGGAGCACCTCAAGGATACGACCGATCTCTACGCCGGCATCGAGAAAGGGAAGTTGCCGGCGGTCTCCTATGTCAAACCGAGCGGCCTTGTCGATGGCCATCCAGCCTCCTCAAAGCTCAACCTGTTTGAAGGCTTTGTGAAGAAAATTGTCGATGCCGTGAAGGCCAATCCGAAGCTCTGGAACGATACCGCGATCATGGTCACCTTCGACGAAGGCGGCGGATATTGGGACTCGGGCTATGTTCAGCCGCTCGATTTCTTCGGCGACGGAACCCGCATTCCGATGATCGTGGTCTCGAAATATAGCACGGGCGGCCACATCTCGCACAGCTACACGGATCATGTGTCAGTCGCGAAGTTCATCGAAGCGAATTGGGGTCTTGACCCGATCACTCACCGCAGCCGGGATAATCTGCCCAATCCGCTGACATCGTTTAATCCCTATATCCCAACCAATTCGCCGGCGATCGGCGATTTGATGGATATGTTCAATTTCGATGACTAAAGCATTTTCAGGCGAAGTGGATACCGGTTCGCCGTCCGAAAATGCGATAAAACAAAAAGGTAGAGCGCCTTTCCGATTCAATCGGATCGGAAAGCGCTCAAGCCATCCACTCGCGGCCTGGGGCCGGGGTGATTGACCCGCGTAGCAAATGACGAGCGCCGGTTTCGATCCCGAAACCGGCGCTTCCTTTTTGGGCGGCAAGGTCTGATGTGGATGCGTAGCTGTTTGGCAGGAACCAGCACCGTTGCCAGAACGGAGGCCGGTTACGTTCCAATACCACAGGTGATAAAGAATGACCTGTTGTGCCATTCTCCACCGCGGGGCTAGTGTTGACCGCTGCCGGTTTGCAGCAAGGCTTCGAGTGGATGAACGGAACGGAGTAGGTCGATAAAGTGGTGCGGAGAGGCCCTATTGGTTTGTGGGCACACTTTCGGGCATCGCCATGGATCTCGTGATGTCCCGTCTCGTTATCGATCTGATGATGATAGAGCTTTCGGGCAATTCAAGTCGCCAGGATGCAGGCCTCCTTCGCTAGCCGACAAGCAAAAGCTTTCCCTTCCGCGACACCAAGAGGTTAACATCCATATTTTTACAATAATAGTAGAATTATGTAGCTTATGATATTTCTATAAATATAAAGGCTATAATAATAGTGCTTTATTCTTCGATATTCTTTTCAGTTCAACAGAAAAAAAGAAAAATATTCTCCGAATCAGGTGGTACAGAGCCCACGGTTGGAAGTCAAAAACGACTTTTTTAACTCATTGATTTGGAGGTGCCTCTATGCCTGATGAAGCAGAGGTTCGCATGACTCTTGGCGAGCCCGCTGCCCGGCAGCTCGCCAATGCCACCAAGACCCGGGCGCAAATGCTGGCGATCACCCCGCGCTGGCTGATCACCTTCCTGCCCTGGGTGCCGGTCGAGGCCGGTATCTACCGCCTGAACAAGGTCAAGGAAAGGGAAGGCCTCGGCGATGTCGAATGTTCCCCAAGCTGGGAGCGCGACGCCGACCTGCCGGAAACTTTCGTCGATTATGACACCGCCCCGCGCGAATATTTCCTGAATGCGGTGACGACCGTCCTCGATGTCCAGACCCGCGTCTCCGACCTTTACAACCAGCCCTATGATCAGATCCAGGAACAGCTGCGTCTGCTCATCGAGAAGGTCAAGGAACGCCAGGAAAGCGAACTCATCTATAATGCGGATTACGGCATTCTCACCAATGCCGCCGACTGGATGAAGATTTCGACGCGGCGCGGTCCGCCAACCCCCGATGATTTCGACGAATTGATCGCCAAGGTCTGGAAAGAGCCAGCCTTCTTCCTCGCCCATCCGCGCGCGATTGCCGCCTTCGGCCGCGAATGCACGCAGCGTGGCGTGCCACGGCCAACCATCAATCTGTTCGGCACGCCCTTCCTGACCTGGCGCGGCATTCCGCTGGTCCCGAGCGACAAGCTCAAGATCACCGATATCGAGAATGGAAAGGGCAAGACCACCATTCTGCTCATGCGCACCGGCGAGAAGAAACAGGGCGTGGTCGGGCTCTTCCAGCCGGGCGTGCCGGGTGAAGTAACGCCAAGCCTTTCGGTTCGCTTCATGGGTATCAATCGCAAGGCGATCGCCTCTTACCTGATCTCGCTCTACTGCTCATCGGCGATCCTCACGGAGGATGCTGTCGGCGTGCTGGAGAATGTGGAGGTTGGCCACTATTATGAATATCCCTGATCCACGCCATGCAGCCGCCACGGCGCCGGTTGCAACGCCCGCGGCCCCCCAATGGGGGGGCCAAGCGCCCTCGGTCATCGACCCCAACATCATCGCGCATCTGGCGAATACATTTTTGAACGCGGTGCCGGGGCAGACGGTCGATCCGCAAGCCCTCGCGAATTTTGCCACGGCGCTCGACCGCCCCCCGGCCCCGCCGACTTCAGTGCCGGGCGCGATCGGCGCCGCCGCCGCCATGCCAGGGACCAGCATCCCCGGCGCTCTCGCGGTGCCCTTCGTCACCGAACTGCCCGCCCTTCCGTCCGAGACGGCGCGGGCCCCGGTGCAGCATATTCCCGCCGCCGGGCTCGCCACCGGCCTGACCGGCCTTCCCGCAGGTGTCCCAACGACCCCTGCCGGGGTTCCGGCCTTCTCCGCGCCATCCTCGGAAAAAGGGCAAGCCACGAGTTCCGGCTTTCCGAGCGAGGCGGATCTGCGCGCCCTTCCGCAAAGCCTCGGCCAGGTCACGGCCCTGA
>Ga0182033_10000247_pt1 | contig 25047 bp, 24 predicted proteins | sample tim00Cox0000000H_FD_125968 | JGI IMG/M metagenome (GOLD analysis project Ga0182033, IMG submission 125968) | Lab enrichment of tropical soil microbial communities from Luquillo Experimental Forest, Puerto Rico - timezero.00C.oxic.00.000.00H | ecosystem: Environmental > Terrestrial > Soil >...
GGGTAAATTTCCGATTCTAAGACGCTTCCCCGTCAAGCCGATTTAGCACGGTGCGCGTCTCGTCATCTGCCGGGAAGAAACTTTCAATCCGTAATTCCTGCAACGCAATATCCTGGGGAGTACCGAAGGTGGTAAGCACAGAAAACAAGCGAAGCGTCGAGTTCTTCCACCTGTAGTTGATGGTCAAGAAGGGTGAAGGATCGCTCTCGAATTCGAGCATGCGCCAGCGGCTCGGCACGTTCGGATAGTTGAGCAATTCCTCGAGGAAACACTTCATCGTCTCGTCAGAGGGGTTGTCTACAGCTTCGCGATGCACCCGTCGAATGATACGAGCGGCGACCACTTCCCAGTTTTCGATAAAGGGCCGCAGCCCCTGGGGATGGAATGCAAGGCGGGGTCCATTCAGAGGCGTAACAGAATCGCAGCCGGGGAAGAGGGCAAGAAAGCGCTTCGCGCCGGCATTGATCCTCAGTATGTTCCAATACCGGTCCAGCACGAGTACGGGATTCGGCTCAAGTTGCGCCATGAGGAGCTCCACGGCCTGGCCTGCAGCCTCTAATTCGGGCGTGTCGAGAGCGGTGTCACGATAAAGCGGCGCATAGCCCGCTGCGAGCAGCAGCGCATTGCGCTCGCGCAGCGGAACTTGCAGCGCCTCGGCGAGTCGTACAACCATCTCCCGGCTCGGTTGTGCGCGGCCCGTCTCGACGCAGCTCAGATGACGCGTTGAGATGTCGGCTTCGAGAGATAGGGCCAATTGGCTGAGGTGGCGAACACCACGCCAGCGACGTAGCAGGGTGCCAAAATTCATATCAGGCATTGCAGTGACGGACCCAAGACGTGGGGATCACGGTCCGAATTATAGGAGGAATTGTCCTCCAGCGACAATAAAAGCACTCCTTCCGACGCTGCTGTGGATCACGTTTGGAATTTCGTCGGAGATGGGACGAAGGCGTGAGACGAACCAATGAGAAATCCCTCGCTCAACTCGTGAATCGTCGGCCATACGGAAGTGATGCCTTTGATCCCTTGCGAGGCAAGGGGCAGGATTGAGAGTGATCCCGCAGTCTACAGAACCTGGAGTCTTTCGCCCGACGGCTCGCGCTTGGCTGTACCGGGAGCTGATCCGCGGGAGGGGAGCATCAAATTTTTGTCCACTACAGGTGGGCCCGCATCGGATTTGATTGTGAAGAGATGGGGCGGCGTGTCGGAGGTCGACTGGGCGCCAGACGGCAAGAGTTTGTATGTGGGATGTGTCACGCTTCGAGGCGCTGCACTTCTTCATGTCGACCTGAAAGGCCGCGCCGACCTTCTGTGGCAGCAGAAGGGTAAAGCCGATACTTGTGGGAGGCCCTCGCCTGACGGGCGATTCCTGGCCATTGCCGCCTGGACGCCGCTGCAGTCGAGGCGGTCTATGCATCAACTGATGGAGACTCAGAATGAGGGAAGGGAAAAGAGGGCGGCCGCTGCGTTGGCCGGTGCGGCTTCGTGATTCAGCTCCAGTTCTCGACAGATAGCCGTTTGCGGTTCCCGCGACGCAAAGCCGAAGGCCTTCAGTTGCATTACTTGCTCGGCTCCGAAGCGGAGCTTCGCGACTGATATGGCGTACAGTTCATGAGCTGGCGTATCGGTGCGCTAGACTGGGAATTGGTTATTCCGCGTCTGTTTTTGCGCCTGGCAGGCGTTTTCGCAGGAATGCGATTTGTCCGGTGTGATGCGCCTCGTGCTCGCATACGTGGAACCACTTGCAATAATTGTTGGTCGGACCCCAGGGCCAGTCCTTGTCGACGGCCATGAGCCAGGCATCATCGCGCTTACTGAACTCGGCCAGTGATTTCGCACGGGTCTCCTGGAGGAAGCGCAGGTAGTAGTCGCGGTCGTGACCCTTGATCGTTTTCCTGCCCGCGTCCCCGAGATTCATCGCCGCATCCCATTGCTGCTTCACAGAATCCGGCCAGCTATCCCACCTTTTTCCTTCGAAGGTGTTGAGCTGGTAGTAGGTCTCAGTGGCCGCGAGATGGAGCATCAGGGCACCGATAGTGTTAGCGTTGCGATCAATGAGATAGTCCAAGTCGGCCTGCGTCAAGCCCTTGGTTGCAGAGATTACACCGTTGGCCTCGCGCATCCAGGTAAGCATCGAGACAAATGTTCCCACCTGCGGCCCGTATCCGGGTTTCGGTCCGAGGATATTCAGATTCGAATCGCTTGCCTGGGCGGCCTCGGGCATTAAGCTCGCTCCCAATAGAGCCGAGAAGCCGGCCGTAAAGACAGCTGACTCTTTTAGAAAGCCTCTGCGGTTGGAAAAACGTTGGTAGGCGAAGCAGTGGCCATTCAGGGAATCCCATTCATCTCGTGCCATGGCTATCTCCCTTCACAGGAAAAATGTTGTTGTAGGGTTCCGTAGAAACAGTTGAACAGCGGTTGCTGCCACAGTCAAGTAGACCCATTCCGCGCTGCAAAGAAGGCTTGAAAGATGCCGAGTGCTTCGCCGCAGTTCGCTTAAGCATCGGCGGCAGAGTGGGCTCGGAATCGCGGAGTGTAGATTCCAGGCGATCGCAGGACGCGTTGGCTGCCACAGGGATGAGCCGATTTGCGGCTTCGCGATTCTGGAGAATTTGATTGTGGGGGACAAGGGGTTCTCGGCTTGTTCTCGCCTCTCCGCGTTTCCCGCGACCGATAGCCCAGCTATGCGGCCCTCGGGAGGCAAAGCCGAAGGCCCCGCTGGATTTTTTGCTCCGTTACGAAGTACCGGTGTCAAGGAGCCGAACATTGTTATGCAAGCACTAAGCCAAAGGCTCCCGGATTCGCGTCCGGACAAAAAAGGATACCAGTGACCGTCGTGAACGGAGTGAACGCCGAATAGGGTTCGAGCGACAGCACGCTGTCGAAGATCCGGAAGGTCGCGTCGAAGAAGTCAACCTAGTATAGAGGCTTTCCGAAGATGGCTGCGCGATGGCAATTAGGTTTACGCCGTCCTGCCCCAGCGCTCTCTAGAGGTTCTTTCTGCAATTCTTGGAATTCCACGCATGGTTTCTCCCACCACGGCAACGATTGCAATTATCGGGAGTTAGCCGTCCGTAGTGAGTCCGAATATCGGAGTGATACTATCAGGTGCCACCCACGAAAGGTGATGTGCCATGAACTCAAATTCAGTTAGGACAACGTTTCTGACAATGGCTGTCATACTCGTTGCGGTTTGTGTCGTTCAAACTCGATCAGCCCAATCCAGTTCCGCAACTACGTCCCAGGCTGCTCCAAAACCCCTCCTGCTGGAGAAAAATGAGGGTGAGCGGCGGATATGGCGAGAGCCTCCTCCAGGGGACTTCATACTCAAGGTCAGCCCAATGAACAATGGTTCTCAGCACCTTGTTATGGGAACCGAGGACATTACCCCAGGGGACGAATTCCCAACGCACAAACATCTCGGGCAGGACGAAATTCTCTATATCGAAAAAGGAGCCGTTCACGTTCATCTCGGAGACCAGCAGCGCGATCTGCACGCGGGAGGAACGGTGTTCATTCCGGCGTATACCTGGGTAAGTGTAAAGAACGCGGGAACCGAGACCGTCAGCGTGGTATTCGTATTTTCAGCGCCCGGGTTTGAGAATTACATGCGGTGCGACTCTGTCTTGCCAAACGAAAAAGTGACACCTCTCTCGCCACAAGAACAGAAAGCGTGCGGTCACGAAGGGCATGTTATCTACAAAGACTTGGAAGACAATCCGAAAAAGTGAAGTGCCAGCGCGGTGGCACTTTTTCCTTACCGCGCGGCCAGGATCGGGCCTCACCCGTGCTTTTGATCCCTCGAGCCGTCAGGAAGGAACTGTCGCATGGAAATGCACCGGTTGCCGTGCGTACCCGAGTTGCCAATCCACCAGCTTGGCTGAAAGTGGTGAATCTTAAGACGTCTGTGGCCGCAGGGCCCTCCTGTCTGGCCGACGGCGAGGCGGAAGCAATCACGCTCGCGTTGGAACAGCCCGGAAAGCTCCTCTTGATGGACGATCGGCACGGAACTGTTGACGCCAGGAAGCCAGGGTTGGAAGTGGTCGGTGTTAGATAGGGCAGCAGCGCGCGGTTGGATCGATTTGCAGGAGATGTTTAGGCGGCTGCGCGCGAGCACGTTTCGATCTCCAGTTCGCTTGATGGCACGTATGCTGGAAGAGGATGCACTTCGCAAGCAGCGATGACAAACGCCAGCTGAGCGAATAAACCATAGAGCTTCACAGGTAGAGAAGAGGGCGTTGAAGCGCTTCCCATCACCGACCAGATGTACACGACAAGCGCGACAAAAGAGAGAAACGCGAACCGAATGACCAGTTTGAAGTAGGACCACTTCTTGGGCGGAGTCAAGCGGCTGGAAAGAGCCGTCTGCTGCGTCCCCTTTGTTGCCGCGCTACCTCCGGATGCATTGGCTCAGTATGTACTAATTGAGGTCTACGCGGGTATGCTTGAAACTCGGCAAATTGCGACCGTGGCCGGAGTTCTCTGCCTACCAAACCTCACACCGCTCCTCCGGCGCACGCACCATCGCGGAGTCTTTCTTACAACCAAACGCCTCCGCGAACGCCGGCAAGTTCGAAAGCGGGCCGATGACCCGGTACTTGGCGATTGGGTGAGGATCGCCCTGCACCATCTTTCTTTGCGTCTCGGGACGAATCTCATCCCCGCGCCACTGTCCCCACGCGATGAAGAACTGCTGGTCTGGTGTAAATCCATCCAAAGTCGGCGCTGGATGCTTCTCTTGCGATTTTTTGAAAGCCAGGTAAGCGATCTTCACCCCCGCTAGGTCGCCGATGCTCTCGCCCAACACCAGCTTGCCGTTGTGGTGGATATTCGGCTCGATAAAATATCCGTCGAATTGCCGGGCAACGCATGCAGTCTTTTCTTCAAAGCGCTTCTGGTCTTCGGAAGTCCACCAGTCTTTTAGCCGCCCCTGCGCGTCGTACTTGGCGCCCTGATCGTCAAATCCATGACTGATCTCGTGCCCGATGACGACTCCAATCGAACCGTAGTTGACCGAGTCCATTGCATGTACGTCGAACGCCGGAGGCTGCAGGATGCCCGCAGGAAAAACAATTTCGTTCAACAGCGCGTTGTAATAGGCATTGGAGGTCGGCGGTGTCATGCCCCACCGGCCGCGATCCGTCGGTTTGCCTATCAGATTCCAGTCGTCATCGATCACGTTCCAGCGCGTCGCAGCGGCCTGATTGTTCCAGAAGGAATCGCGGGTCAACGCAATGCTGCTATAGTCTTTCCACTTGTCCGGATACCCGATCTTGGGATTCAGCGTGGACAGCTTCTCTAACGCCTTCTTCTTCGTCTCCGGTCCCATCCAACTCAACCGTTCGATCGTGTCATGCATCGCGGCGATGATATTCGCAACCATCTCCTGAGCCCGCGCCTTGGCCTCTGGAGGAAAATACTTCTCCACGTACTTCTTCCCGAGTGCCTCTCCCAGAACCTGGTCCGTGGACTCCGCACACCGCTTCCACCGCGGTTTGATTTCGGTTGCCCCGCTCAAATACTTTCCCTGAAACGCGAAGTTCTCATTCACAAACGCCTCCGACAACACGTCCGCCTTCGCGTTGAGAAGCTGCCACGTCAAATACGTCTTCCAGTCGGCCAATGGCGTTTCCCGGAGCTGGCGGTCCACTTCCTTCATAAAATCCGGTTCGGATACATTCAGGTCCGCCCGCGAGATCTTTGCTGACGCAAAATACGCGTCCCAGTCCATCGCAGGAGCCAGCTTGGTAAAAGAGACATAGGACATCTTGTGATCGGTATTCGCAGGATCCCGTAGCGCCACATTGTCCAGCGACTTCTCCCCCAGCTTTTCTTCCACCTGGAAAACTGTTTCGGACGCGGCCTTTGCGCTTTTCTCGTCATAACCCGCCAGCTTGAACATGGTCGCCACGTGCACCTGATACTTCTCGCGCGCCTCGCGGAATCGCGGCTCTGGCTTCAAGTAATAATCGCGATCCGGCAACCCCAACCCGCTGGCAAACACATCGGCAATCGTCTCGGTCGGATTGTGATTGTCCGGCCGCGAGAGCAGCCCGAACGGAACAAAGATGCCTTGCTCGTTGAAGTTAAGGATCATCCGCTGAAGATCCCTCGCGCTCTTTATCTCGCGAATCTCCTTGAGCATCGGTTCGGCCGGCGCCAGGCCAAGCTTGTTGATCCGCCCCTCGTCCATGCAAGAGCTGTAGTAGTCCCCGATGAGCTGCTCTGCGCTCCCCTTGGGCCAATCCGCGCGGCTGGAGACCTGGTTGAGAATCACCTTCAATTGGTCCTTCGCGTCTTCCCCCGCTTGCCACCTTCTGCTCCACCGGTCCATATACGCCGGAATCGGGTTCTGCGTGTGCCAGGTGCCGTTCGCATACTGCGCAAAATCCGCACAAGGATCGCACTTCTTGTCCAAATCACCCGCATGAATCCCATGCAGAGCAGTAGTCTGAGCAGCCAGTGAGTCGCAAGCCAACAAAATCACCAACAATCGAAGAGCGCGCATTTTCCCTCCATTCTTGAAGCCGCTATCTTAACGCAGCTAGGAAAAATTCCGAACAACGCGCCACATAATCCGGCTCCGCAGATCCCTCTAGGCCGCGGGCTGGTTCGCCATTTCGCACCACACCGGTCTTGTAAGCTTGGACAAGCGCTTTTTACCGAAACGTGAGTAGTACTCACGCCTCTCCCGCGTCACGCCAAAGTTCATTCCACTGGGTGGGCCTCCAAAGCCAAGTGTCCGTTCCACGCCGCGAGAAATGGCAGCGAGCACTGTAACGAGGGTCAACCCGAGAAGCAGGCGAGAGGCCCGTTCCGGCGACAGCCGTGCTTTCGAAGATCGGGAAATGGTGTCGGAAAGGACGAAGCCGCATAGAGGCTGGCGTGGGCTTTACCACGCCAGCTCGTGCGGCAAAAAAGAGTGATGTTGCAAAAAAGGGATTCTGCGCCCCCCAGTCGTCAAGGGCCGACGAATCCCGGTTTGTAGCCAATGCCGGCCGACAGGCAGGCCGTAGCTCTACCCTACGCGTTAGGGATGGCTAATCTTCGCTGGGATACCCTGGCACTCCGATCTCAACTTCCGGATAGCCCGTCGGCAGGTAACCTGGGCACAATTCAGAAAAACACAAGGCGCGAAATACACTACGGTCGCATCAGATCGCCGGCGCCTCGATCGTGACCGAAAATCTCTTGCATGTTCTCAGGTGAGAAAAACTCGGGCACAGAAACAGTTTGCGCGAAGAGGCCGAAGAAGCGATTCGTTTGTTTTTGGTTCCCTCTAAGTGCCCCGAGGAGTTGCTGCATTTCAGCTGGGGGCGGTGCAAGTGTTGCCAACTGACAGGTGAACTCGTACAGCGGGAATGCGGCCTGATTACGTTGCCGCTCGTATTCTTGCAATGCCGCATCGAGTGGTCGGCGACCGCCTAGGCCGGAATCGATCGCGTCCGCGAGCAATTCGGCGCTATGAAACGCGTCCGTAATGCACTCAGCCGTGCATGGGTCCTTAAGATACCCTGCATCTCCGACCAGTGCCCATCCCGGACCAAACGGTTTGCGGAAGTAGTTCGGGACTACGCCGCCAACGATTCTTTCCTCGCGGCGACCGTTGCGCAGACGCTCGGCCAAATCCGGGGCATCCTCAGTGATGGCCCGGAGATAATTCCCCTCAATATCGACGCGTACAGTCGGGTGGTCCTTCGCGGCGAAGCCTACGCCGACCAAGGCAAGACCATCATTTGTCATCCAACCGAACGACCCACGATAGACACCCGGATGAAACTCAAAGCCCTTCATCTGCACACCGCTCCAATAGGAGAAATAAGGTCCTTCCAGGGGTTCTTTCGTGTTGTACTCCGCGGCCTGTACGGCACGGGCGACAGTTGAATGCATCCCGTCGGCTCCGATCACGATGCGAGCTCTTTCGACTACTGCCGATCCGCCCTTCCCCCGACCGCGAATTCCGCAAACGCAGCCGCCCTCGAAAAGGAGTTCATTAACAGAAAAATCGGTTCTCAACTCGGCTCCGCTTGCGACGGCAGCCTCTACCAGAATGGCATCCAGGACTTTGCGACGCGGTGCATATGCTTCCCCCCCACCATCGGCCTGTGGCGGTGATCCGGTTAGAATGAACGTGCCGAAATCGAAATAGAGCGTGGTGATGGGTGGACAGTTGGACGCTGCAACCTTGTCGAGCAGCCCCCATCGCTTTAGCAGGGCAGCGCCGGATTGATGGATATAGTGAGTAGAGAAAGCCAGGTTGCTCGGGAAACTTGAGCGGTCGACCAGTAATACCTTGTATCCTTTTCGCGCGAGCAAAAGAGCTGTAGCGGCGCCGGCACAGCGGGCACCCACAACGACGGCGTCATACATGAGACCCTCCTAACGGCAAACGATAGAGACTCGATTCTTCTCTTTGAGAAGGTATGGCGCTTTCAGGTTCGCGCATTTTACACCACTTGCTAGCATTCCTGGGTGGAGGTGGCTGCCGATGGACACGCGCGAGCGTATTCTGAGGAAAATTGGGTCATCGCCGATCACTAACTGGATCCTGACAAAACTCTTAATGGTGAAGCGGCGCAGAATGCACAAGCTGCGAGTCATTCCGGACACGCCGGCACCAGTAATTCCGCCAGTCCCGTAGGTGATAGCAGGATACGTCTTAACTTAGCTCTTTGCGGCGCAGCAAAGTCGCGGCACGGCACTAACCGGACAATGGTGCGCAGCGCAACGGAGGGATGCGGTAGTCGGAGACCTCCGCGGGGACAAGATTGTGGTCTCAAAATCTGCGGTCTGCGGGTTCTCGGCCCCTCTGTGACCGGCCCGGGGCCTGCCTCACCTTACCACGAGCGTTCCCCGGGGTCGGTCGCTTTTCCCTGTGCGCTGGGGTCGGCGGACAGACGGGAAGCGGTCCGCAATTGCCTAACCACGGCAGTAGAAACCAAGGGGGACACAAACACGGTATGACCGGCAAACGTGACTCGATTCGAGAGACTTGCGACAGACTGAGAAGGCTGCTTACTTCACGCAAACCCGATGGGATCCTGGCCATCCTTCAGGAAGTGGGAACTATCGAATGTGATGCAGTCATTGCTAACAGCGGTGAACTCCAGGCGGTCGAGGAGAAGCTGGACGGGCTACTGAGGCGACTGACAGAGCAAGGGGCTATCGACGAGGAACGCTGGATTGCGTTTTTCGGGTGTGGGTGAGTAGTAAGCACTTCGAGAACTGCGAAAAAATCGACACTTTTGCGGCAAGCCGGAAGGGGCCTAATCGGCCGCGACGGCACAAGCAGTTACGGGAGCGGACACGGCGGGGTTTTTGGGCAAGCTTGAAAGAGCGGATGTGGCGTAAAGGACTCCGGAAGTTCTTGCTCGGATCTCCACACTTCGGAGGGTGTATAGGTGTACGTCTCTCCGCACTCATCGCAAAGGACGGTGAAGCGGCCACTAAGAAGAGGAGGCGGGGCTAGAGCATCGGTCCGAGCGAGAGGGATTCTGTGCCTGAAGTAAGGATACTCCCGCTGATGAAACAAGTGGTTCTTGCAAGGAACGATCCAGCAATAATTGGGCTCGTCCAACATCTGCCGCTTCGACCTGGTTCCCGGGGCGGAATTGAGCAAATTGTGACAGGCAGGAGGAGCGAGACCTTGCCCCAGCGCAAGTTGGCACTGTGAACATGAGAAATCGAGCTGCATCAGCCCAGCGACCGCTCTAGCAACCGTTCGAGCAGATCTCTTCCTTGAGAAGTTATCTTGGTAAACTCGACGCCCATTCCCTCCCCGGGAACTACGTTTCGCACCACGGCATCCGCGGCGAAAATCAAGCCTTCAGGTACTTCAAAGATGAGTTTCAGGCTCGTGCCGACCGGCTTTACGCGTGACCCGCAGAGGAATAGGCCTCCCATGCCCAGCGTCGCAACGCGGGAAACCTGTTGGTCGCCACCGCCGTACCAGGCAGCGAACATGCCCTTCGGTGGCGAGACACGCGGGTAGCGACGCGTCCGAGCGGGAAGTTCAGTACTCATTAGATAACGGAAAGGTACGAGGTCGATTGGTGGGGATCGATAGAACTAAAGGTCACTGTTCATGGGTGCAGGTTCTCCTGGCGCCATGAATCGCCCTTTCGGTCAGGTGTTCGAGGATTCCAACGGGTAAGGGCTCGCGCTCCTTGATCGTTGCTCAAGCTGCCAGATATCGCTCGGCAACTCGGATAGGCAAAAATCCCACGGGAGTTCAACAGGTCGGGTGGTCACGCGGCGGCTCGAAATGAGAGGCGGATGAATTCGCAGGATTTCATCGATGGCAACGGGTAACTGTTCCGAGTGCTCGCGCAGTTGTTCCTCGAGCGAAGGGCGCAGCGCCAGATAGTGGGCCAGGATGCCAATGCAGGCGGAGGTGGTAGAGAGTTCACCGACCGTCCAGTTGCGGAGGATGCTGACGAGCTCCAAAGAGAAGGTCGTGATTGTGGTCCTAAGCGCACAGCCCAAACCGACTGGGTCAACGTTGGTGGATGATTCGGCGTTTCTTGGCGCGGTGGTGAAGGCGTTAGATGAGTTTCGAAGGTGACAAAAAAACAGCAGGTCTTTCAGCTACGGGTTCCCGCGTTCCCCAGTTAAACTGCTAAGCCTCGTCAGCAGCGCCGCCAGATGCGGGCGGTCCGCCTGCGGAATTGCCGAGAATTTCAGCCCCAATCCCTTATCGGACTCCGCGTGGCGCACAACAACCTCAGCCCTGATTTGTCCTTCTTGAACGAGAAAATCAATCTTGCCTATAGCACCCAGAGGCCAGTGTCCAGGCGTCGCGATAAACAATCCCCCTAAGCTCAGATCCAGAACGCGCGAAACATCATCACGCCCATTGCAGCTCCAATAGGCCCAGACATCCCGCGCCTCCACGCGCGAGGTCATCCTCCTGGAGGGAGGTGGTCGTTGTAAAACGGGCATGCGTCACCTCCTCACCTCCCAACCACCAAATAACAAAAGCGCAGCTCCCTCGCAGTATGAACCGTCACCATTTCTTGTGATATTCATCACCTGTGTTCTCGTATGGAGCGGGCAAACGGCGATTATGGAAAACAACAAAAAAGGATACGAATCGCGCAGAGACGCACTTTCGGCTAGTCGGCTTATTACGAAGATGTCCGCCTTGCTCCGTCACTGAGGAGTCCTTGTGTCGTAGACCAGGAATCTGGGCAAACTGGGTACCCAGCCGTCCACAGTCATAAACCCAGGTCTCGTACAGAATGGCTGCTGCAGCAACAATGAGGAAACCGTTTATGAAGAATTCCAAAGCCAAAAGCCCACTCCAGTTATTGCCGTGCACCAATTACACATCATGCGTGGTTGTGTGAAATGAAACGCGCTGGTCTACCGTTGGTTTCATTGCTCGTTATTCTTCTGTCGCTGACGCCCGCGATTTCCTCGACCACGTGTGTAGGGCTGCCGCTTCTGAAGCCTGTTCACCGCATTTGTGGAGTGGTTTTCTTTCCGAGTGGCGACCGGATCGCAAATGCGAAGGTCACGGTCGCGCAAGGTGAAAAAGAAGTTGCCGTACAAGAAACCAACGAGAATGGTGAGTTTTCCTTTGCTGGTTTGAAGTCCGGCAAGTATGAGATTCGAGTTGCGTAAAGACCCTGCCCCTTGCGGCTGCCCGACTTGTTCTTGTCGATCCAGAGGCCAAGCCTAAGCAGGAAATAGCTGTCAACATGTCCCTCAATGGCTGTTCGACCTTTTCCCTGGTTAATCCCAGGAAATTCGAGGCAAGGGCTAATCCCAAGTAGCTCCTCTCGGGACTAACCGGGAAACTCGGGACGCACTCGAGAAGCAATCGCACCCCAAACGGTTCTGCTCATTCTCGCGCTGTCTTTGGCGCACGCGTGTTGAACCATCGGACTGGCGAAGGCGAGCGTGGCGGTTATTGCCCGCGTCATCGGGGAGCGGTCCGACCATGAATAACACTCACAACTCTGTTTCGTTTCCAGCGAAGACTTGCGCTGGCCGAACTGCAACAGCACAGACCTCAAGAAGGTTTCTCTCGCCTACCAAGAAGGACTCTTTTGTACAGTTGCCCACACTCAATTCCGCGCTGTCGTGGTGGCGGCCAGGGCCCGGATCCTTCAGCGGCCGGGCGAGCCCGCCCCGCACCGAGTGCGCCGCTGCCTCGCCAATTTTCTTTCCCGGCAGATCGTCGCTTGGGGAGGCGTAGCCGTCCCGATCCAAAGGCTCTACCGTGGGCTACGGCATGCCCTTTCGCGAAAAAGTCGACTGCTCGAACGTACAGTTAACTGGTAAGAGGAGCTTCGAGATGTTCATCATTGAACGAACTACTGGCAAATAGAAGAATGCATCTAGAAGAATGCATCCAATCGTTGTCGCAATCTCAACGACGGGCCCCTCAGAAGCAAAAACCTCGAAATGCCAAAGCTAAATCTACTGAGGAAGATTTGAACTTGAACTATCTTCGCGAGCCAGCTACTCAGCCATGAACCCTGGGTGAATTACAGGGCCTCAAAACAAGGCCGAGAAGTGGTTGGTTGCGATTTCAATTGGAGGGGTGAAGCCCATGCCCGAAGGGCAGTCTGCAGGATCTTACGCCCGTGTAGCGCGGATAGCGGTGGCGTCTACGCGAGAACGCAATACCTCGCGCAAGTTGATGTTGGTTCAGCGCTCCCCGCTGTTCGCCAATATTCCCACGGCCGACTGCCAGGAAATCGTAGCTGCGGCCTGCGAGAGCGAATTCTCGCGCCGCGTCATCATCTTCCTGGAAGGCGATCCCATTCGCCACCTCACGCTGTTGACCTCCGGTAGCGCCAAAGTCATAAAACCGGGTCAGAACGGCGTAGAGGTGATTCTCCGGCTCGCAGGGCCGGGTGACGTAGTCGAGCTGGCGGGGCTTCTCGCCCAGGATCGTCACTGTTCGATGGCACAAGCACTCAGGGGTTCCACCGCCCTGATTTGGGAGGCCAGCGCATTCCAGGCTCTGGCAGATCGCTTCCCCGCGTTGCGTCACAATATGCGAAAAGTTGTTGCGCAGCACCTGAAGGAACTCGAGGACCGTTACTGCGAGATTTCCACGGAAAAGGTAGCGACTCGACTGAGTCATCAAATGCTGCGCTTGTTTAACCAACTGGGGCGTCCCGTAAACGGGAACGGCACGCTCAAGATCAACCTTTCTCGCGAGGAGTTGGCGCAGCTGACCGGGACGACTTTGTATACCGTGAGCCGCCTGCTTTCCAAGTGGAAGGAGCGCGGCGTACTGACCGCGGGACGTAGATGCGTCTACCTCCACAATATCCAAGCTCTTCGCGAATTCGCCGAAAATGAATGAACGATTCTGGGGCGCCACCTATTACCCGGCTTTTCCCACAGGCTGAGAATTGCAGCCGTAAGGACGCCGGAAAATTGCATACAAACGAAAGTCGATAAATCACCACCGAGCTGGCTACTGCCCTTGATGTGATGGACTTGCAAGTTCCAGCGCCAAACGCTCCCCTAACGAAAATCGCCTGCCAAGGAGGCAAGCGTGCCACAGAAGGTAATAGGTTCCCAGTTTGGGCGCAACCCGCACAACTGTGTTTCGCTTCCAGCGCATACTTGCGCTCTCCGAACTGCGACAGCACAGACCTCAAGAAAGTTTCTCTCGCCTACTAGCGTGACTCGAGCGGCCTGGACAGCACCGCAGTCCCGATGTGAAGGTTTTGCAATAAGACGCACGCTCCATCGATTTCCGTAGCCCAACCTTTCATCCCGGTAGAATCTGAGAAGGAGGGGATGATGGCGACTGAACTGAAGCAGGAAGCTGCCGAGCCGTTGGACCATTACAAGCTGCGCTGCTTGTTGCAGGAGTGGAAGAGCAACCCCGGCTTTTACGATTTCGGGATGAGAAAGCAAGAAGGCTTGACGTCACCACTGGCCGAAGATATTCGCAAAATACTCTTGAAGCATCCCGAGTACGCCAAGGAATTCTTATCACTTATTGGAGGCAACATCATCCCGTCTGGCGTAGATGCAAATGATTTGGCCTTGATCCGAAAGGTGTGTAGCTAAGTTCTCTGAGAATGCGATCCTACACAGGGCGCTATGACTTGGCAACTTGTGACATGAATTCCTGAACGTCGAACGCAGTCCTTCTTGCGGAACGCCTATGAGCATACCCTTCATCGGGAGTACACTGGCAACCTTGAACACGGCATCGGCGACTACGCCCTCGTGTATCCAAGGGTCGAGGACGCCGAACATTTTCAACATTCCAAGTAGCGAAGCCCTGAACCACAGAAATCCTCATTGAGACTGCTCGCTCCGGCCGCGTACTGGCACTCGAGCATCCAGAGCCTGGACGCCCTCGCCTGTATTCGCTCATGTGCCTTGATCGGACCTCGCGATATTCGACGGCGACGAGTCGCGCGCTATACCGGGCAATCGAAGAGCTTGACCGACTGCAGGCGGCACGGAGAGCCCGCGAAGAGTCTGCCGCCTCTGAAAGTCCTGCCAGTAACCGCTTTGCCTGCAAGAAGGAGTTAGGCCCAAAAAGACAGCCTTGATTCCGAGCGTTCCCCCCGTTTCCTGAAGCTGACCCGCCCTCTGCGGCATGCGCTCGACTTTCAAAGCAGGATGCCCTCAGATGCTCGCACACCACTCCGACGCGATTTTCACGGCGCCCAAGACGCCCATCACACGGCCACTCCGGCAAGGCTCTGAGACGATTCCCTCGTGAAGATGATCCCGACATGTGGGAACTTGTCTGCACGATGCTGAGCTCGAAACGGTACACCGTGTTGGCGGCGGAACATCGGGCGGCGTGGAAATCTCGAACGAATTGGCCTTCTGGTTTTCTGACAAGTGAGGGAACAAACCGTGGCTCCGGTTCGTTTTCCTAGTGAACAATTGAGGTGTGCCGTGCGATGGTTCGTTTTTTTTTCGGCAGTTGGGTCATTTCTCGTCGGTCCCACAGCTGCCCAGCAGCCCATCCATGTGGAAGTAAATCTCGTCAATGTAAGCTTCACTGTGCGCGATTCAAACGGTGGCTTGGTTGGCAATCTCACCAACGATGACTTCGAAGTATTGGAAGATGACCTGCCTCAGAGAATTGCCTTTTTTGCGCGAAGCTCCGATGTGCCCCTCACTCTAGGCGTGATCCTGGATGCCAGCGGCAGCCAGCAACATTTCACGAAAAAGCATGAAGAGGACTTTGACGTTTTTATCAGCGAGGTGTTGGGTCCAAAGGATCGGGCCTTCCTTCTTTGCTTCGGAAACCATTTGCGCTTGGTCAACGATTACACACAATCGGGAGCGCAGATGTTTGAGCACTTGAAGGAATATGGAAAAAAATCCGACCGCTTCCCGGAGATCGGGCCGAAGGAACATCGCGACTTGGGCACCGCATTTTACGATTCGATCTACTATTCCGTGACTGAAAAACTGGTCAACGAAAGTGGCAGGCGGGCCTTGCTCATCTTCAGCGACGGCGAAGATAATTCCAGCTCGCACGACATGATGACGACCATCGAGGCGGCTCAACGAGAAAACGTGCTGGTCTTCACCATTCGCTACACGGAGAGGGAGCACGGTCAATTGACCGCGCGCAACAAGTACGGTATCCGTGTGATGGACCGCATCGCGAAAGAAACCGGCGGCGCGCACATTGACGCCGAAACAACCGATCCGCACACCTACTTCCGCGAGATTGCCGACGAGTTACGAAGCTCCTACGAGCTGGGGTATTACCCCAGCAATCCGCTCAAAGACAATACCTTTCGCAAATTAGTGATTCGCCCGAAGCAGTCGGGCTTGACCGTGCGCGCAAAAACCGGTTATTTCATTCGTCCTGCGCCCTGAGTCTTTCCGCGTTCTGACGCCTGGTTTTCCCTTTGCGACAATCGCGTGCCTTCGCCCGACGGCCGCCACCTCGCTATCAATACTATGAGTGCGAGCGGCAACGTGCGGATGTTGAAGAACTTTTAACTGTCAAGGCGCAAAATATGCCGAGTCCCGCAGTTAAGATCCGTATTATATTAGACCTCACTCACCACCAGTTTGAAACGCTCGACTATTCTACCTTCGGGGAGAGCTCAGGAAGCACGGAGGGAACAACCCAGGCGCCGACACAACCCACCGGAGGCCCACCGTACGGCGTTAGTGAGGTTTATCCTCGCTGAGGAGCAGCGACCCCGGCTCCGACTGTCGCCCGCCGCCTGAGGTATCCTGTTGTGGGGTGTTTTCATGCCTTACTGTTCTTTCTGTGGCGCAGAAATCGCTGCCGACATGCGCTTCTGTCCCGATTGCGGCAAGCCGCTCTCCAAGTCCAAATCGATACCAAACGCCGACGACATGGCAACCATTGACATCGACTACGAGGCCACCGCGACCTCGCCCCTCCCCCCGCGTCCGTCCTCGTCATCATCGCAGCGTTCGGCTTCCCCGACTTCCACTTCGGGCGATTACCTCGTCAGCGAGGGACGCTATCTTCCCGGACGCCTCCTCGCCGGCCGCTATCGCATTATCGCTCTGCTCGGCAAAGGCGGCATGGGCGAAGTCTATCGGGCTGATGACCTCACGCTCGGCCAAGCCGTCGCCATGAAGTTCCTTCCCGAACAAGCGACCAGCAACGAAGCAATGCCCGGGCGCTTCAAAAATGAAGTACGAATCGCCCGCCGCGTCTCTCATCCCAACGTATGCCGCGTCTACGATGTAGGCGAAGTCGACGGCGCTACGTTCTTCACGATGGAATACATCGATGGGGAAGATCTGGCGTCACTGTTGCGCCGCATCGGCCGCCTTCCGCAAGATAAAGCCGTCGAAATCGCACGCCAGATCTGCGCCGGCCTCTCCGCCGCCCATGCCAAAGGAGTGCTCCATCGGGACCTGAAGCCCGCCAACATCATGCTCGACGGCCGCGGCCAGGTTGCGATCACTGACTTCGGCCTTGCGGGTGTTTCCGACGACATCCGCGGGCCCGAGGTCCGCAGCGGTACTCCCGCCTACATGGCTCCCGAGCAAATCGAAGGCCGGGAAGTTACCATGCTCAGCGATATCTATGCGCTCGGCCTAGTGCTCTACGAAATCTTCACCGGCAAGCGCGCCTTTGCAGAAAAGGTGGCAGGAGCTTTGCACGGCCGCGAGGATCACACCCCGAGGCGCCCTTCGTCCGTCGTCAAAGATCTTGACCCCATTATCGAAAAGGTCATTCTCCGCTGTCTCGAGGAAAATCCCACGTCGCGTCCGCCAAATGCCCTCGCCGTCTCCGCAGCGCTACCCGGCGGAGACCCTCTCGCCGCCGCGCTGGCCGCCGGAGAGACTCCCTCTCCGCAACTGGTCGCCGCCTCCGGCGAGTCGGAGGGATTCCGTCCTCCCGTGGCCATCGCGATCCTGGCCGGCATTCTACTCGGCCTGGCGGTTGCCGTCGGTTACTCCATCCGCTACGGCGCCTACGACAAAATGAGCCTCGATTTGACCCCGGAGGTCCTCACTCAGAAGGCCCGTGAAATCATTTCTCACCTAGGATACGAAGGCCGCCCTGCCGACAGCGCATTCGGTCTCGACATCGACGGCGATTTTCGGGAGTCGGCCGAGAAGAACGATAAGCCTCGTCCCGACTGGGACAGAGTTCTTGCTATGCGCCCTTCTCTATTGCAGTACTGGTACCGGCAGAGTCCTGAAGACATGGTGGCGGCTGAATTCCACGACAATCTGCTCACGCCCGGAATCGTCCAGGAAAATGACCCTCAGACCGTGACTTCAGGCATGATCAACCTGGAACTCGATCCCAAGGGTCGGTTGACTTATTTCCAAGCGATTCCACCGCAAAAGCTAACAACCACCGGCGAAGCCGCCAAGACGCTAAACGCACCAGCCTTTGAGTGGGATGTTCTGTTTAGTGCGGCCGGTCTGGATCCGTCAAAATTCCAGCCCACCGAACCGGCATGGAACTCACTCGCGGCTTCCGATGCGCGCGAGGCTTGGACCGGGGTCTGGCCCGGCACGACGCGTCCGTTACGTGTGGAAGCCGCATCCTTTCAGGGCAAGCCCGTGTTCTTCCGTCTCGTCGGCGATTGGACTAAGCCCGGACGCATGGTCTACACCGAGAAGAGATCCTTTGGCCAACAAGCGGAGAGAATCATCTTTCTGCTCATACTCGTTCTTGGACTGAGTGGAGCAGCATTTCTTGCCCGCCGAAACTACCTTCGAGGCCGCGGTGATCGCGAAGGTGGTCTACGTCTGGCCATGATAATGTTCCTGCTCGAGATGGCTCTGTTTGCCTGCCGCAGCCATTTCGCGACGATCGGCGACACGATCGGTCTTACCGTCATTGCCGTCAGCACGGCCTTGTTCCTCTCAGGCGCTATGTGGATCTTCTACATGGCGATCGAACCCTGGGTCCGGCGCCGTTGGCCGAGGTCGATCATCTCCTGGAGCCGCCTCCTTGCTGGCAACTGGCGCGATCCGGTCGTTGGCCGCGACATTCTTCTCGGAGTGGCCCTGGGCGTGGTCTGGATTCTCGTCTTCGAGATTCGCTATATCCGGATGATGCAAATGGGCGCGTCGCCTGCACTCGGCTCGACCGAAGTTCTCACGGGAGGACGCGTCGCGTTGGGCTGGTGGGTGCGGCAATGGCCGCAATCGATTCAATCCACCCTGCTGTTCTTTCTAGTGCTGTGCGGCCTGAAAGTATTACTGCGTAAAGAATGGATTGCCGCGATTGTTTTCGTCGCCATCTTCGCACTGCCACGCGGACTCACCGGCACGTATATGAAAATCGAGCTTCCCGCCGAGATCCTCGTCTATGCCATCGCCCTACTGATCGTCATTCGTTTTGGCCTGGTACCACTCGTTTGCGCCATCTTCACCATCGACATGACACTCGGCGTTCCTTTCTCGGCCGACTTCTCCACCTGGTACATGACGACCTCCATTCTGGCCCTCCTCAGCGTCCTAGTCATAGCAGGGTGGGGCTTCTATCACTCGCTAGGCGGACAGCCCGTCTGGAAACAGGAAATGGAGTAATCTGTCATGGCTCCGTCCCGCAGGTTCCCGAAAGCGCGTCCCAGTGCCACGAGGGCAGACGACATGCCGATCGAACAACTTGGCGCCGACACCAACCCGCCCGAGGATCAATAAGACGCTGTCGAAAGCGTTGAGGTCGCATACGGGTGGCGCGCATTTACCACGCCAGCTCTCTCACGCCTCGTCAAATGTTCACCGGATTGCCGCGGCGTAACCGTCCTAGCAGAGTAGCCCCCTATTCCCTCAGAATAGTTCGCTCCCTGGGGTAAGTTCCTTGTTGGGTGGCCGCGGAATTTACCCCTACTCTGATCCGTCGGAAGACGGCAAGTCTTTGTTCCAGTGCGTTTCACACGGCCGGGCGACTATGGCGTGTGGTGCTCTCGGCAATGCAGGGATGGAGCAGAGGCCCACTCACCCCGAAGGGCTGTGGCGAGAGATTGCCAGAAGGGATGTCGGCGCGGATCGCTGTATTGCGACGATGCGTGCCGGAAGCTTTGCTCTCGTAGGTCTGAATTTCATCGGCTGCCAACGTCAACTCGAAAAATCTTTAGTGATATGCAACGCTGCGGAGTGTAAGATGCGTTCCGTCCCCGTATCCTATGAGTCCGTCCAGGCTGTTCTTTTGCAAAACTTGACTATAAGTGTTCTTCTCGTGGACGATTTTGTTCAATTTCGAGCCGCCGTTTCCACGTTGCTCAGGAAAAAGCCGGAATTGCAAATCGTCGCTGAAGCATCGGACGGGATAGAAGCCGTCGAGCAATCGCGGCAACTGCAACCGGACCTGATTCTCCTCGACATCGGTCTCCCAAAACTGAATGGAATCGCAGCCGCCCAGCAAATCCGTGAGGTGGCACCGCAATCCAAGATAATCTTTGTGACCCAAGAGACTTCCGCCGACATCATGAAGGAAGCTATCGGGCTGGGAGGGATGGGCTACGTGGTTAAGAGCAAGGTTGAGTCAGAGCTATTGAAAGCAATTGACCGGGTGCTTGAAGGCAAACAATTTATCGGTACTGGCCTGACTGGCAATCCGTAGCTGGTCCTAAGAGCGGGCAAAGGACCGCCATCATCCCGTATCCTTGCATGGGCTAGAACAAAGTGTGAAAAGAGCTCAAGCTTTGACTAACTCCCTCAGTTTCGCCAAAGTTTCTTGTGGAAGAGAATATTCACCAAAACCGCATTCCAAGCAGACCATGTGTCTTGACGGTACGTAGATTGGCTCGGCCTTGCCACGGGCGAATGCCATCTCGACGTTAAGTTCTTCCATGTTGGTTGACCCGCATTCGGAACATCTGTCAGTCATCGTCGCATCCCCTTCTTGGGACGCCTGATTAATTGTCCCTAAGCTGTCCCGGGGGAAGTCCCGCTCCCACCATTACTCGGAGGGCCGGCAATGCGAAGTGACCGCAATCAGAACGCTTTGTGACCTCGATCACATGCTCGCATCAATCGTTGCGTCGGCTCGCCAATTCGTAGAGCGGGGAGCGTAGGCAAACAAGTGGGAATATCCCCTCTAGGGACGTATCGGGTAAAAACCTGTTCAGACCTGTTGGATAGGCGAACAGAATTAGGTCGGGAGCCCCCAGTCGCGTACCCCGACCCGAAAGCGACCTAAACCATTCATACCGACGATGAGTCTGTGAGTGCCGCGATGGTAGCTCGCGGCCGCTGCGAATTTCCAGTGTCGGGTGGGACCATTCATTTGAACGGTGGATGTGGCGTAAAGGACTCAGAAAGTTGTTGCTCGGCCCTGCATGAGGATGGCGCACGGCCTTGGAGTCAGGCCGCTCAAGCTTGGGGAGTCCATCCGCTAGATCAAGGCTACCTTCGAAGCCCCAGTATCAAATGGTAGTAGCTTTCGGCGCCATAAGTTGAACGCTATGAGCGGGCATCGAGGGGACATCAGGGAAATTATTTCGGCAATGGACGCGCCATACATCGACGTAAATCTCGGCGGTCACCTAAATTCTTTCGCCGCTGTATCTTCCTCTCATCTCGGATCGGCTCACATAGCGATGTGTTTAACCTTCGCCTCTCAAGGTTGCTCCTACGATCGTTCGGCTCCGTTTGGGGAGACGCGGGGGCACGTGAAGGGAATTCGATTCTCGGAGCGAGAGGCACCCGAGCGTAAATAGTGGTTCCACTTTGCAGCTTCGACTCAATGGAAACTTTGCCTTCAACCAGTTTCAGCCGTTCCTTCATGCTGGTGAGACCGAGCCCATGCTGATTCATTGGCTTTTCGGGATCGAAGCCAACGCCTGAATCATGCACACTCAACCAGATCTCATTCGATGCAGCTTTGAGCGACACTTCGAACTGCCGCACTCCACTGTGTTTGACGGCATTCCGGAGGGCTTCCTGCAAGACGCGGAACAGACAGAGTGCGATCTCTTGGGGCAGGTTCTTGGGAATATCCTCCGAGTGAAGGTTAATCTCGACACCCTGTTGATCTGAAAGCTCTCTGCAAAAGCCCTTGGACGCTGCTACAAGTCCCAGGTATTCGAGTTTCGAAGAGTGCAAACGGTGCGACAAGGCCTGAATATCGCTCCCGAGCTCCGCAACCTGTTCACAGGCCTCTCCCATGCGACGGCGTCTTTCGCTCTCTGAAGCGGCACGATCTTGTTTCAAGTTTTGCAGATTCACCCCCAATAAAGCGATGCGCTGATTGATGTCGTCGTGTAATTCTCTGGCGAGCCAGGTGCGTTCCTCCTCGTGGGCTTCAATCAATCTGCGGCTCACGCTGGAAAGGGCCTCTTCTGCTTGTTTGCGTTCGGTGACATCAATACCAGAGCCGATGTAGCCCGCGAAGGACGCGTCAGCGTTGAATCTCGGCACGCCGTGGTCGAATATCCAGCGATATTCACCGTCGTGCCGACGGCGCCGATACTCCATCTGGAAAGGTTCGCGCCGATCGAACGCTTGAGTATAGATTTCCAGGCAATCCTCCAAGTCGTCGGGGTGGACACCCTCCGCCCAGCCGTTGCCAGGCTCGTCTCGGAAGGCCCGACCAGTGAATTCCAGCCAAGATTGATTGAAATACGTACAGAGCCGGTCTGCGCCAGCCATCCAGATCATTACGGGCGCGGCATTAGCGATCAAACGGAAGCGACCTTCGCTTTCGCGCAGAATGGCTTGACTCAGGGTCAATGCTTCGACCGTGCGCTTGCGCTTCCAGGCGTTCCAGAATATATCCGCGATGACCCTGAGTTGATTTACCAGATCGTCGGTCCACACCACTCGATGCTGGGCAGTGACAAATGAAATTGCCCCATTGGTCTCTCCTCCAACCTTTAGCGGAATTGAAGCGGCAGAGATAATGCCACTCTGAAGGAAATACTCCCTTTCTTCCCGTGCTTCCTCAGGTAGATTGTCCAAATCCGAGGCTAGAGAAGCTTCACCGCGCAATAGTCGTCCCCTCCACCACGACAGATTGTCCGTACTTACGAGCGGGGGAGCAGGCGCAACCCCGGGGGCGTTCCAGGAGTAGATCGTCGCCATCTCTGTGCGATCCTGAGAAAACTGGAAGAGAGAAATTCTGTCCATGTTGAGGAATTCACCCAGGCGCGCCAAGCTCCTCTCCATATTCACATCTACCTGTTCCTCGGGGAGATTGATAAATGTTGTCGAGAGATCGGAGAGCAGGCTTTCAAACTCAAGACGCCAAAGCAGCTCTGTCTCGGTCTTTCTCCTTTTTGCTCTTTGCCACAGAAGCGCAAAAATGGCAAAGGTCTGTGTCAAGAGCACAAGAACGCCGGCCAAGACATAGCGCTTATATAGTTGCCAGTAGCTCGGCGGTCTATTGAGCACCACACTGCCCGGCGGCAAAGTGCTCTCCTTCAGCCCCCAGCGCTGCAGAGCGCCCCAATCGAACATGTAGGCGTTGTTGCTTCTGACGATGGGGATATCCTGAGGCTTCTCACCATTGAGAACCCGCACAGCCATTCCTGCAGCGACGCGAGCGTCGTCAGCCCAGTTCACCAAGTCGCCGCCCACCGCTCCTCCCCTAAGATCCACATCGTCCATGACAAATACCGGCGCATCCGCAGCACTGGCCACCAACGGTACCGCCTGAGCTGAATCAATGAAGCGTTCTCCCGCTGCATCTTGTGTGATTGCAGTGTGATAGACGATTGTGTTGCTCGGCAGGTGCCTGAGCCGCTCAAGCAGAGCGGGCATGGTCAAGTCGGTGAGATACGTGAAATCAAGCTTCGATTCGTAGTTGTGGAAACTCTGCTTGGCGATGGCTTCCCATCTATCGTCAAACTTGCCCATGCCACCCGTGACCACCACGTGCTTGGTGCCGGGTAGCAAGTGCAGCGCCGCATTGAGAGTCTCCTCAGGGCGTAACCTGCCGACAACGCCAGTAAAGTGCATGTCGAGCTTTAGCTGGTCCGGAACCTCCCATAGAATTGTGCAAAAGATAATTGGCGTATCCCGGAGGAACCTTTCATGCGACTCGGCGATGAACTTGAGGGAGTCCGACCCGGCGGCTATGATCACATCGGGTTTGCGGCCTGAATATTTGCGAATGAACTCTTCACGGAACCGGCGTTGGGAATCGTCGTCTGGAAACAGCGTGAGTTCCAGAGTCTCCTGATAAAACTCGATCTGGTAAGGCGATTCTTGCAGACCAGCGAAGAGTGCTTGATCGATTTCCGCAAAGCCGGGTGACGATACAGTGCCAAGGTCACTGAGAACGAGCACGCGCCGAGTTTCTTTGACCTGAGCGCAGGCAATAACCTGAAACAGGAAACAGGCTGATAGGAGAGCCACTGCAGCCATCCCTCCGCCACCAAGCTTCGGGATGACCTGGTAGTGCGAGATGGTCTGGGTGATCATCGCAAACACGTCAGGATGGTAGGCTGTGCCGAAAGGCAAGTCAACGAAGCTGCGCTACCGGACAAGTGTCCTAGCTGAGGTACGCCACAATGTTCGGTCGTAAAATAACTCGCCGCGAGACGAGAGGTAGAAATCTTCGTCTCTGACCTGAGCACATCACGCCCCTGGAGTAACCGTTACGGCTCTGATGCCACGCCACCGGAAGGAAAGCCCTCTGACCGACCAATGGAGTCCAACTGCCTGTGCGCACCACGGACAATGTCGAAGCGCAGGCCTGGGTATACGTTGCCCGCGAAGCCGCCTAATCCATACAAAGGCGGGAATCAGCTCGCGCTTGCGGCGGTAGTTTTGTGAAGCAGACAGAGCTCAGTTGAAAAAAATGCATATCAGGTCTGTCTCAGCGTGGTGGTACTGCCTGGGCCGGTTAAGGGCAAAAGTTACCCGGCTGCACCTGCGGGCTTCATCCTGGGATGTAGAGGCACCCGAGCATGAATCGTCGTTCCGCCCTGCGGTTTTAAATCAATAGAAAGGTACCCGTCGACTGTGTGAGCTACGTTTTGCTCCATAGTCCGTGGCGGCGGAGTACAATGGATACCGAGCCCTAGGGCGCGGCTTGCCGCCGCCCTAGAATGGAGCTTTCGAAAAGTAACGCATTCCCGCTATGTGCGTCTAATGTAGTCTCGGGTGTCCCCTCGCTTTATGCACGCAACCAGGCGCGACAAACTTCAGAGATACTGGCAGGGCGTGGTGTCGACCACCGGGCTTTTGGGCCCGGCCCGCAATACCCGTTGGGCTGTGGCGTATAGAAGGACTAGGAGGCGGCGAGGATGAAGTTGCAGCTCCGATTTTTACATGTGCTGCCGCTGTTTGTCTTGCAAATGACAGCGTCGGGCTGTAACCGAGCGAATCCCCAGGCTGCTGGTTCCCAGATGCCACCGCCCCTCGTGAGTGTGGCCAAGGCGCAAGCCCAAGATGTGCCCGTTTACCTCGACGAGATCGGCAAGAGCTACGCTTTCGAGTCCGTTACTGTAACGCCGCAAGTCGGCGGACGCATTACAGAGAGGCAATTCCAGGATGGCGCGGATTTGGCCAAGGGGCAGTTGCTCTTTGTGATTGATCCGCGTCCGTATCAGGCCCAGCTCGATTCGGCAAAGGGCGCTCTGGCCCAGGCAAAAGCGGCGCTGGGACTCGCCAAGGTGGAGTTCGCGCGCA
>Ga0182033_10000256_pt1 | contig 24673 bp, 21 predicted proteins | sample tim00Cox0000000H_FD_125968 | JGI IMG/M metagenome (GOLD analysis project Ga0182033, IMG submission 125968) | Lab enrichment of tropical soil microbial communities from Luquillo Experimental Forest, Puerto Rico - timezero.00C.oxic.00.000.00H | ecosystem: Environmental > Terrestrial > Soil >...
CACATCGGTTTTTGAAAAGTCGTCACCGACATAGAGCAATGGGCAGGAGTGCTCCTTGGCGACTTCGTAGGCGAAGCAGTCGCCAAAGTTCAGCCCTGCCGGATGCACACCTCTTCCCCAGCGAGCGTAGGTTGAGGCGATGCGGCGGGCTGATGCCGGCGTCACCGACACGATCTCAAAGCCGAGTCCGTCGATGATGCGGGTCATTTCTTCGCCGACATTGCGCCGCGCTGCGACGATCAGGGCTTCGGCCGCAGTGCCGGCGGAAATGATTACCTCGGTCTCGGTTTCCAGAACCCGGATGCAGTCATCCGCTTCCTTTTCTCCGAGCGCAATCGCCATCAGCGCGGAGGTGTCCACCGCGATCACCTAGGTAAGCCGTCCGCGCCATAGAGAAAGTCCTGGCTTCTTGCGGCGCTTTCCCCAGGCCGCGCCCTGGCGGCCCCGGATGCTCGTGCCGCTTCGAGCAGTTTCCTGCGTGCCGCGGGAGAGATGGGTGCTTCAACCGGTACCAAGCGCACCACCGCCTGCCCGTGCCTGGTCAGAACGACCTCTTCCCCCGCTTCCGCGCGGCGGATCAACTCCGTGAGTTGCCCTTTGGCGTTGGTCACCGCAACCCGCATCGCTGAGCCGCCTCTGTGTATTGTGCAGTAAATTTGGACCAATGTATGGTCCATGTCAATCGGGACGACATGAAGGCCGGCGAAGAAGGTCGAGGCGCACATCGCCGACGCGGTCAAAAAGGTGCAAGGTGGTCCTCGGCGGCAAGCGCGCCGCTCAGGGCGGCAGCTTTTTCGAGCCGACGGTATTGACCGATGTGACGACCGACATGGTCATCACCAAGGAGGAGACCTTTGGACCGGTGGCGCCGCTCTACCGCTTTAAGACCGATGACGAGGCCATCAAGATGGCCAACGACACCGAGTTCGGCCTCGCGGCCTATTTCTACAGCTGTGACATCGGCCGCATCTGGCGCGTCGCCGAAGCCCTTGAATATGGCATTGTCGGCATCAACGAGGGCATCATCTCGACCGAGATCGCCCCCTTCGGCGGCATGAAGGAAAGCGGCATCGGCCGCGAAGGCTCGAAATATGGCATCGAGGAATTCCTCGAAGTCAAATACCTCTGCACGGGCGGCATCGACCGCTGAGGCGGAACCTTCGCCTATCCTGGCCGAGATAGAGCGCTTCGCTTCGCAATAACGTTCTCGATGCCGTTATCGCGATCGGGTGTCGGACGACAGCACAAAATCTCGGCCGACGGATTCGCGGCCTAAATGATTTGGAAGCTGGCCGAATCGGCGTAGAGGTTTTTCTGTTCGCAACGCAGCCGAACAATCGCCCTCGGGGTCGCCTGGTTCGGTACCACCACGCGGCGCCGACCATTGTTCGGAAATCCGCCATTCCGGCTTAAAACCATCCCCGTAGTTTGGTCAATGAATAATATTTCGACCGAGTTGACCACCGGCGCGACGTACTCCGACCGCCATTCCACTCGGTAGGTTGCCCCCTGCGGCAACTGCTCCCCGCCACTCGGCCTGGTGATCGCGAACGGGCCGAGCACGGACTGGCGGAGATTCAGCCGCCCATTGGCCCGACAAATCCCGCGAAGGGCGCGAACGGGCTCGGCCGACGCCACCAGATGCTCGCGCAACTCGTGCGGGGTCCAATCGTCTATTTCCAGAAGCAGCGCTGCCGCGCCGGAGACGTGAGCCGCCGCGGCCGAGGTACCGTTATATTCGCGGTAAGCGGGATTGACGTAATAGAGACCGGTGCTAAGGATGCGGACGCCCGGGGCCGCCAGCTCGACATCGGTGCCATAATTGGAAAACCACGCCTTGTCGTCATTCTCGTCGGAGGCCATGACCACGATCATGTTGTTGAAGTCGTAACTCGCCGGCAAGGTCGGAATGCGGGTATTGTTGCTGCCATAGTTACCGGCAGCGGCCACAAACAGACAGCCCTGGGTTCCGGCATAAAGAATGGCAGGCGGCAGCAGTCCGGTATCTTCGAGCACGTGCCAGCTCGCGTTGATGACCTTGGCGCCGGCAGCGACCGCGGTAAGTATCCCCACCACCGCCGCCAGGGCAGTCGGCGGTGTTCGAGCATCGGTGAATTTGATGGCAAAAATCTTGAGATTGTTCACCTCGCCGGCAATGCCCGAGACGCCCGCGGCATTGTTGGTGATTGCTGCGATGGTTCCGGCCAGCATCGTGCCGTGCCCGGTGTCGTCAGCGAAATTGTTATTGTTTGGGGGAATGACACGCGCTCCACCGATCCTCGTCTTGTCCAGATCCTGATGATCTTGCTTGATGCCGGAATCGATGACGGCAATTGTCACATTGCGGGGGCCCACCTCGGTGACGCGCTCCCAGGCCAGCTCGACCTCGATTTTTTTCAACGCCCATTGCTGTGGGTATAGGGGATCGTCGACCGCTTGCTGCAGAACCGCCATCCGGACGTCAGTTTCCAGTCTGATGTTGGGAAAATCCGGTTGCACGCTAGTGATTACTTCTCCGACGCTGAACCGCTCGTCCCGCAAATAGAACACCTGAACCGCAATGTGTCCTACTTCAAACATCATTCTTTTGTCGTCTGCACCGAATTCCTTTAAGTTGAGAAATAATCTGTCAAATTCGAGCAGTAGACGCTCGGATTCGGATCCAGCTTCCAAATAGGCAATCAGGCGCCGTCGATAATCCGCAAATTCAGCCGGTATCTGGAAGCGTGCAAAGTCGGTTTCCATCGCCGTCGTCGCTCCGCCTAAAGAGCATATTGTGGAAATTCCGCGCGAACCTGCGTCCGAATCCCGCCGGCGCCCCATACTGAAGCGACGTTCTGTAGATCCTTGAATGTCTGAATTGCGACAGCCCGTCCTGCTCTAATATCGGTCGGATAATGGACTCCCGCCACGATCCGGTTCTGGGAAACGCGACGGGCCAAATCGAACAGCGGCCCCTTAGGGCGAGTTGCTTGCGCAAGGAAGACGGCTATTGTGGAATTGGCCGGCGGCAGTGTGTGTTGCGGCAAATTAGTATTGCCTTGCGCGTCACTCAGGCTATAGGCAAGAAGAAGCGAGATCAAATGGGATTGCACCGCATGCCCGGCCGGGAAGCTGGGGGTCACCGGCGGATCGATCATCGGCGTGACTGCCGGGCACAATTGGGAGGGTCGAGGACTCCTGAAATCTCCCTTGAGGCACATCGCCACATGTTCGCCAATGCGGCGGCCGATGTGCACCATCAAGTTGGTCGCCGGATGGCGCGCGGGATCGATCTTCAGCATTCCGAACCAGTAATTGATCGCTCCGTCCGCATCGTCCTGGTCGATGACCTCGGCAAAGCGGTCTTCGCGCTCGAGCGCCAGCTCGAGAATGCGCAATACCTCGTTCCCGATTTGCTGCCGGGTCATCTCGTGCGGCGGAATGTTGGCGCCGCCGTTTCGCGCTGTGGCCGCGTAGGCTGCCCGCCAAGTCGTCGCAGCAGCGGCAGCAGCGGGAATAACCACAGTGAGAAAATCGTCGAGGAGCATATATGCGCGCAGATCGGCGTCCCAGAATTCGTGGAACAGCGGGTAATGGGGCTGCGCGAGGGCTGCCGGCGGGACAAGCTGATCGGGCTGGGTCGTATCGACCAGCCTGCTCTCCAGGTCACTGTTGTAGCGCGGCCGAAACCGCAGGGCCGAGCCGGCCAACGGCGGGACGCCCGCATTGAAGTTGAAGTTGAAGTCCAGCACGCTCATTGCTTTCTCCCATCTTCCGGCAAACCGGCGAGCAATAAATGTGTGGCGAGCCGATTGCGCCTTTCCTCCTCGCGATAGGCGTAATTCTGGCAGAAGCTTTGCACCTGAAAACCGGGATCCAATGCCAACAAGGCGTTGCCGACGCGGCGTGCCTCGTCGATCTGCCCGCCGGCCGCGAGGCTCGCAGCGAGGGTTCGTAGATTGGCGGTGTATCTTGCGTTGTCTGCGTATGAGCGCCGCCCCCAGGCGATGGCGCTGTCGTAATCACCTTCGGTGTAGGCGGCAAAACCGAGGACTGCATGCATGAAGAAGATCTGCGGATCGAAGGGTGAGAGGCGCAGGGCCTGCATTGCCCGTCGCCGCCCCTCGGCGCCGTCGCCGATATAGCTGTAAATGGGGCTGCTGCGCGCATAGGCGAAGGCCGAGCTGGGGCTGGTGCGCAGGGCCCGCTCAAGCAGGTCGAAGGCGGAGTCGAAATCGCGGAACCACAGTGCGCGCAGCTGGCCGGACAACGCCAAAGCCCACACATCGAGCGGGTCGCGTTGCAGCGCCGCCGAGGCGAATCGCTCGACCGCCGCCCGATCTGCCGCTACATCCTGGGACCATCCCTGCAGTATGGATGCGCTATGCCAGAGCGCACTGAAGGCGTAAGGCGCGGCATAGTCCTCATCGAGGCGGATCGCCTGCTGGAACATGGCATGCGCTTGATCGAACTCGTCGCGATTCAGGCGATAAAGCAAATCGAGGCCGCGGAGGAGGTAATCGTATGCGTCGAGGTTCTCCGGACGCTTGCGGCGAATTCGCCGCAGTTCGGCGCCACGGATATTGGGTGAGATCGTTTGCACGACGCGCTCAACAAGGCGGTCTTGGAGCACGAACAGCTCGGTTGCCCCTCCTTCGCTTTGGTAGGTTTCAATCGCCGTCAGCGTCTCGGCATCGGTCAATTCGGCGGAGAGGCGCAACCGCTCGTCGCGTCGGCGGACGCTGCCCCAAACGACATATCGGACGCCAAGCTCGCTGGCGACGGTTCGAACATTTGGTGGACTCTCGCGGTACTTGAGCGTCGAGCTGCGCGAGATGACGAAAAAATCGGGCAGCGCGGCCAGCGCGCCAACCACGTCCTCGACCAACCCGTCGCCGAAATAGCTTTGTTCGGCGCCCGCACCGTATTCGACAAAGGGTAGAACCGCGATCGACGGCCGCAAATGGGGCAGTGTGTGGGACGCCAGCGGGACCGGCGGATCCCGGCGCGGAGACGTTTCGATTTTGCATACCCGGACCGCATTGGCGATGTTTTTCAGGCGTACGTATCCGAGGTCCACCACCGGAAGCTTCAGATTGTTCCCCAGCTGATCGTACACCGCACCCGAGATCAAGAGGCTGCCGGGCTCCGCCAGTTCCTGAAGCCGGGCGGCCAAGTTGACGCCGGCGCCATAGACGTCATGCGGCTCGACGACGATATCGCCGGAATGCAAGCCCATGCGAAAGGCAATCTGCTTCTCAAACGGCTGAGCGGCTTCACGCCGGTATACCTCCTGCTGGATCGTGGCTGCGGCCTGAAGGGCGCTATTGACGCTCGCAAAGCGAGCGAGAAATCCATCGCCGGTAGATTTGACGATACGGCCCCCTTCGCCTTGGACGGCAACCTCGATGACCTCCCCGAGCAGCGCCATCATCCGGGGGTGGGTCTCGGACTCATAAGTGTCCATCAACCGCGAATATCCCGCCACGTCAGCGAACAGGATTGCCGCCCGCTGGTGCTGCATTTATCGGATTATCCCAGTCGCTCGCATCGCAGGTTGAAACTATCCGCCGCCCTGGCCCACCCAAGCAACAAGATTCGAGCGGAAGGGGTGCCCTGAGATCACAGGTGGCTGACGGGTTCGAGCCGGGTGCGGTGATCGGACATTGATCGACATGAAGGCGGTCGAGAAGGTCGAGGCGCACATCGCCGACGCGGTCGAGAAAGGGGCCAATGTGGTCACCAGCGGCAAGCGCGCCGCGCAGGGCGGCAGCTTCTTCGAACCGACCGTGCTGACCGATGTGACGACCGACATGGTCATCACCAAGGAGGAGACCTTTGGCCCGGTGGCACCGCTGTACCGCTTCAAGAGCGGATGCGGTCAAGATGGCCAACGACACCGAATTCGGCCTCGCCTCCTATTTCTACAGCCGCGACATCGGCCGCATCTGGCGCGTCGCCGAAGCCCTCGAATACGGCATCGTCGGCATCAACGAGGGCATCGTCTCGACCAAGTCCACTGGCGAGATCACGTCGTTCGGTGGCACGAAGGAAAGCAGCAATGGCCACAAGGGCGCGAACTATCTGCATAGAGGAGTACCTCGAGGTCAAATACCTCTGCATGGGCGGCATCTACCGCTAGGTGGAGACGTTAAGCAGCTTCGCGGTCACCACCGTCCTGCAACAGCGAGTGGACTTTAGGTTTTCAACAACAAGGCCGCTGTGGACGTCTCGCGCTGCGTGATGCCGCGAATCTTGAAAACCAGCAAGCCGGCGCATGCGACTTCGATTGCGATCGAAAAGATCGGCAGTAGCGATTCGGCTGACAGCTCTGCTCCAGGCAGCCGAAGCGCTGTGAGCAGGGCATCGCTGATCACCGATACAATAAGCGCGCCCGTCGCTGCAGTGCAGAGCCAACGAAAACGACGAAGCTGGTTACGATATCGAGGATGGAACTCTGCGGGAATGCCGCGGCCGCAGACGTATGCCCAGCCCCCGATCCCGATTATGACCGAAAGCCAAAATGCGTAACGGTCGATCGAGCCCACGATCCCAAGGACTGCCCGTATATCGTCGCTGACGGCACACTGCATCACGGCATACCACGCGATGCGCGTCTTCATCGTGATGAAAACACCGGCGATTACCAGAATAAGGGCGATACCTGCTTCCTTCGTTCGCCTCGCAAGCGAGACCATGGCGAACTGCGCTGCGATACGTTGGGGATCGCCGAATTTCGCAATCGCGCTTCGTTCTGTCTCAAGCCCATCACCTCTCGGATCAGCAGCGACGGCCCCCCACAGATGGTCTTCGACCTCTTGGCGCACCCGTCTCGACAACGATCGATCGAAACTGAGCGCAGCCGCAAGCGACTCGAGATATTGAGAAATCACGCGGGCCTCCCGCGTGGCCGGGCTCCGGTAAGGAGACTACCAATGGCGGCGGAAAACTGCTGCCAAACCGCGCGCCGCTCGGTAAGAGCCCGCTCGCCGCGTCGGGTCAATGCATAGACCCGACGCCGTCGACCGGATTCGGCGGTTACCCAGTGACTGACAAGCAGTCCCGTCTGTTCGAGACGATGCAGTGCTGGGTAGATCGTGCCCTCCGGCAAATCGAAAGCCTGGCCGCTCCGGCGTCTGATTTCCTCGATCACTGCGTAGCCATGCGCCGGACCCGCCGACAGTGCAGCGAGCACGATCAGGTCTAGGTGCCCCTTGAGCATCTCGCCTTCCATACTATGGATGACTATGCTTTGGCTGCCTAGGGGTCAAGCGCTATCAGCTGGTGTGCCGGCGCGGCAGCCTACCTGCGCGGCACGAAGACCTGGCCGTTGACGCCAAAGCCACCCTCGGCTGTTTCGAAGATCTGTACGAAAAGCCGCTTTGCAGGATGGGGTGGCTGCTTCATTGCACCGAGCACCACGTCGGTGATGCCCTTTATCAGAGCGCTCCTTTGCTCGAGGGTGAGGACCCCCGCCGGAACATGTACCTCCACCAGCGGTGCGCCGAAGGTTCCCGCCGGAATGCTGTCGGCGAGCCCGCTCGGTGCGCCGGCCAATGCGCCCGCCGCAACCGTTGCTGTCAGCAGCATGTTCCGTCGGCTCAATCTGTCGGCGCCGTCCGACGATTTCGGGTTCTTGCTCGAACTGTAACTAATGTCCATAGCGACAACCTCATTGCAATATAGGGCATTACCGTTGCGAAGCAGTGCGGAGTAGACGTTTAGGGTCGCTAGGTCGGTGTGTAGAGGGTGCCGGTATTGCCCCAATGGCCGGACGGAACCTCGTTGATCAGCACATATGTCTGCCCATCGGGTGGCCGTTTTTCGACGCTATTGATGACATCGTGGATGCCTTTGACAATCTCGCGCCGCTGATCCAGCGTGAGCGTTCCCTCAGGGATATAGACTTTGGCGACCGGCATGAGACCTCCTTTTTCATCGATATACCTAGCCATATTATGCCTAGGAATGCTAGGTGTCAACTCTCCCTCGAGCCCGGCCGCGGTGATCGGACCCTATGAGCAACATGAAGCCGGTCGAGAAGGTCGAGGCGCCTATCGCCGCGTAAGCCGCGGCGTGAGGAGCATCTGGCGTCATTACGAGGAGCGCCAGCGACGAAGCAATCTGGGTCGGTTTGGGCTCGCCGGCTCGGGATTGCTTCGCTTCGCTCGCAATGACACTTGTGACGAGCGACGTGGTCATCACTGCGAGGAGATCTTTGGGCGGGTGGCCCCGCTTTACGGCTTCAAGACCGACGCCTGGGCGATCAAAGATGGCCAACGACACCCCCCACCCTAACCCTCCCCGCATGCGAGGAGGGGGCTCGCCGCCTATTTCTATAGCCGCGACATCGGCCGCATCTGGCGGGTCGCCGAGGGGCTCGAATACGGCATCGTCGGCATCAACGAGGGCATCATCTCGACCGAAATCGCCCCGTTCGGCGGCATGAAGGAAAGCGGCATCGGCCCAAATCTATCGGGTCACTGGGGCTCGAAATTCGGCATCGAAGAGTTTCTCGAGGTGAAATATCTCTGCATGGGCGGCATCGACCGGTGACTTGACGGCGATGATCGGATATCCTACGTATATCCCGATGCCGAGTGGAGAAGCCGATGCAAGTGCAGGTCGCACGCTGGGGCAACAGCCTTGGCCTGCGCATTCCCAAGGATATCGCGCGTCGAGCGGGCCTGCGCGAGGGAGCCCGGGTCGATGTAGAGGCTGAGGGCGACCGTATCATCATTTCTCCGGCTCGCCCGCGCTATGTCCTCGCCGACCTGTTGAAGGGGATGACCCCAGAGGCAATGCGCCAGGCCTTCGATTGGGGACCTGACAAGGGTCGCGAGATCGTCGAATGAGGTAATGGCATACGCACCGAAGGCGGGCGATCTTATCTGGGTCGATTTTGATCCTCGCGTCGGTCGCGAGCAGAGCGGTCGACGCCCCGCGTTGGTCGTCTCACCAGCCGACTTTTGCCGGGTAACGGAGGTCGCGATCGTCTGCCCGATTACCTCTTCTGTTCGCCCCTTTGGCACCAGCGTGGTGCTGCCGATGGGCCTGCCGGTTTCCGGAGAGATCTTGACCAGCCATGTGCGGAGCATCGATACGCTGGCGCGCCCGATCAGCTACGCCGGAGCTGCGGTTCCCGCAGAAATTCTGCATGAAGTTCGCATGAAATTGGCGGCCCTGATAGGGCTCTAGCGCAATTTTCGTCGCGTTGGGCCCCGCGCGACGCCGGCCAGATCTGTGTGTGCGCCAACCGCATCTTGGTGCAGGGCGGCGTCTATGACGCCTTCACCAAGCGGCTCGCCGAGACCGCCGGCGCGATGAAGGTCGCCGACGGGTGCGGTGATCGGGCCGCTGAGGATGAGCCACAGTTCGCCCGGGTGATCAAGAGCATGAGCCCTGATCGCCCGAGCGACGCCAGTTCAGCGACTGCATGTCCGGTTGAACATCACCCTACGAAGTGGCGCCAGACACGCCTCACCATCAAGCGCCAGCCTCGCTCAACCGTCTCGGGGGCTGGTGGCGGATCCGAGAGCCGAGAGCTCGACCACGAGCGGCTGCTGCTTCGCATCGCAGAAATCGGTGACTACCCCGGCAAATTGGCCGAGCGAATTCGTCACCGTCGCGGTCTCACCGTTGGGACGAAGATCCCCGATCACCCAGACCGTATGGCGTCTGGCGAGCACAGATTTGATTGTCGCGAGGTCATGGTGGACCGCCTTCTGGAACTTTTCGAGATCGGCGCGCTGCTGCTGTTCCCTGGCGGAGATCAGCGGGCCGATGTCATCGATGATCAGCACTTGAGCCTCGCTCCAGGGCCAATAATTGATATTGGCCGGGCCGGGATCATCCTCGAAATGCGAGCTCGACGATCGCGAGGCGCATTCGAGCAGGGTATCGAAGCTCAGATAGCGAACCTTCGTCTTATTGAAGGCGAATTCGGTGCCAATTCCGGCCGCGATCGTAGTACGGCCGGAGCCGATCGGGCCGCCGACGATCACTTGGCGGGGCAGTAAGTCCGGGTTTCGTGGCGCTCCCTGGTCGATCAGGGTCTGGATCTGCTTCGCCGCCTCCCGGTTCATGCTCAGCTGCGCGTCGGCGAGCCGGAACAAATAAGGTAACCCCGCCTTCTGCCAAATGATCTTTTGGCGCAACCATTCCGGCGCAATTAGGATGGCGAGAAGCAACAGGAGCAGGAAGAGGACGACACCCACTAACGCGGTCTGATGGAACGCAAAGCCGACCCCGCACCCTAAAATCATATAGGTGGCAGCGATGGCGGCATTGTCGCGCAAGCATTCTTTGTCGAGGGGGAATAGCGGCGTTGCCTCTTTCACTGCGGATCGGTAGGTCAGAAACTCATAGAGCGAGACAAGGATCGACCCGGCAAGGAGGCCGACAATCGCGTCCCATGACGTGTCCTTGTCGAAGAAAACGCCCCCGGACGTGTCCTTGCCGAAGAATCGCAAAGCGTAGAACGCTGCCAAGGTCAGGCCAAAATTGATCAGGATGCCGAGGCACACATGGCCCACTTGGTCGGCTATCCACGTGTAGGAATATGGCGAGGTGGTCTGCACCTCTTTGCCGTAGACGTCCTTCTTAAACTGGCCGAGGAGGTCCCAGACGGTGATCCTGGGAGCGGCAGGAAAGGCGGGGGTTGCCGCGGCCGTGGGAGCGACCATTACCGGCGCTGCTGAGCGCGCGATTCGTCGGCGTAGCCGGCCGCCCAAAGCGGAGACGTTACTTGCCATGGAACGATCCTCCTGTGCCTGAGCAGGGATAGGCAGCTCGAAATATCGGTCCCTATCATCAAGTCAGTGTGACCCACCTCACACGCGAGAGATTTTTTTGACCCCGCGGCTCGCCGCCTTTGTGGTCACCAGGCTCGGCGGTCTGAAGGAAGGCGGTGTGGCCTCGATCCGCATCCTCCCGGGATTGCGGGTCTCCCGAGAGATTCTGACCAGCCGTGAGCGCAGCATTGACACGCTGGCGCGCCCGGTCAGCTACCCGGGAGCACCTGTACCTTTTGGAATCCTGCACGAGGTTCGCGCGAAGCTCGCCGCCTTGATTGGGCGGTTGCTAGTAAAGGGACCTCCCGAAGGCCTGAGCGGACTGGCAGGAAGCGCGCTAGGTCAGCGCGGCTCCAGCCGCAATGTCGTCGGCAGAACCTCGGCGCGGACGATCGACTGCGCGTAGGGGCTCGAGCGGTACTTTCGCAAAAATTCGCGGCTGGCCCGCACGATCGAGTCGGCGTCGATCGCCGGGAATGCTTGAACCTCCAGCCGGCGGCCGGCAAATTCCAGTGTCGCGGAGCCGCCGGTGGCCAGGTCCCTGTACCAACGCCCCTTGCTGCCGCGCACCGAGCGCACGAAGACCTCGTCGTCGGCCGCCACCACCCAGATCACCACCGCACTCGCGGGGTGTTTCTCGGTGCGGATCGCAACTTCCCGGAAATCGCGCAATTCACGCAGCGTGTCCGCATCAAACTTCGCCATCGCCTTTCTCCCTTATGGCGCCGCCGCAATATCGTGAAGTAGGGCGGGCGACCGATGCCGCCGGCGGGCTGAGCACTCGACTACGGCATCGCAGAAACCTCTCGAACGAAGATTATCAATCACAGTCGCTCGAGCGTCAACGGATCGAATTTTCCGTCGCAATATTTCCGTAATGCATCGATGAATACTTTATTATTCTTTGTGGCGTGCGCGAACAGTGTCATGCACGACCGGAATTTCAGATCGTCGGGATAGCCGCAAATCTGCTCGATCGAACGTCCCTCTGTGAGATTTACCAGGCGGGTGCATTCACGAAGCCGTGGCCCCAGGATCGGGTGTCGCAGATATGCCTCGGCTTCCTCTCTGGAAGAAATTGCGAAGCTGCGTGCCAGAGGGCTGTTACCCAGCCCTTTGATCTGCGGAAAGATAAACCACATCCAATGCCCAGTCTTTCTGCCGTCCCGCAGTTCCGAGCGTACTTTTTCAAAGCAGGTATTCTGGGAATCCACAAACCGTTGTAAATCATATGGATCATTGGGATCGCTCATATCGATCGCCTCTATCAGTGATCTCCTCCCGAGAGACTCGTTCTAGTCGCTCCGGGCCGGCACGTCGTCATCCCGAATCCGAACGCCAGGGTGATTGGGTGTTATCCGCTGGCGGTTCGCGCAGCAAGATTGGCGATCTTCGCGCTCGACCCGCCTAAACCCGCGCATCCCCGGCTTCTCGCTCGCTTGCATCGGTTCGTCGGCGGCTTTCCTGCGGCTGGGTGTACCGGGCCGGCGCGAAAGGGCGTAGGCTGATCGTCTTCTATTTCTTTCGAGAAAGCGGAGGAAGCGATGCGCGGTGTTGTCTTCACGGGCGAACGGCAGATCGAGATGATGGAGTTTCCCGACCCGACGCCGGGTCCCGGCGAGGTCGTCGTCGAGATGAAGGCCTCGGGCATGTGCGGCAGCGATCTGCACCAGTACCGCCGGTCCAAATCGGGCGGCGCGGCGATCGGCGGGCTGCCGGTCAACCCCGATCCGGTCATCGCCGGGCACGAGCCGTGCGGCGTCGTCGCGGCGATCGGCGCCGGGGTCAGCGACAAGATGGCCCGCAACGGTCAGCGCGTCATGGTGCACCACTACAAGGGCTGCACGGTGTGCGACCACTGCCGCTCGGGCTGGTCGCAGCTGTGCCAGGAAGAGCCGGTCCTGGTATACGGCAACAACGCCCATGGCGGGCACGCGCGCTATCTGAACGTGCCGGCCTTCACCCTGGTGCCGCTGGCCGACGAGCTGTCCTTCACGACCGGAGCGGCGATCTCCTGCGGCACCGGGACCGCCTATGGCGCCCTGCGCCGGCTGAAGATTTCCGGCGACGACACGATCGCGCTGTTTGGCCAGGGCCCGGTCGGCTTGTCGGCGACGCAGCTCGCCGCCGCGATGGGTGCGCGCGTCATTGCGCTCGATGTGAGTCCCGAGCGGCTGGCTCGCGCGAAGGAATTCGGGGCCTGGGAAACGGTCAACCCACGTTCGAACGACCCGGTGGGTGCCATCAAGGACCTGACCCACGGCGGTGCCGATTTCACCCTCGACACCTCGAGCCAGCCCGAGGGTCGCGTAGCGGCGGTGCGCAGCGCCAAGGTCTGGGGTACGGTGTGCTTTGTCGGCGAACGCAACAATGTGACGATCGACGTCAGCCCCGACATGCTGCGCAAGCAGCTGACGATCATCGGCTCCTGGACCTTCTCATGGCAAGGGCAGGCCGACTGCGCGCGCTTTGTCGTCGAGCGCAAGGTCGATGTCGAGAAGCTGTTCACCCACCGCTGGAAGCTCGACCAGGCCGAAGAGGCCTATCGTCTGTTCGACACCCAGACCACCGGCAAGGGCGTGTTCCTGATGTAAGAGTCGTAAGCCGGCGCACGGGTTAAAGCTGAAATCATTGATATATTGACAATTATCGCTAGATATGATTAATCTAGCGACGCCCCTAGCTTGGGGGATCTCTTTTGGGACGAGGCCTACCGAAAGCTGAGGATTTCTAAGGAGCGGAGGGCTCGTTCGCTGATAATTTCCTGTAAATAACAGCAAAAGCAGCGGGAGGTGCTCCGAGGCCCTTCGCGATCCGGTGGCTCTGGAACCGCAGGCGATTGCAACCTAAGGGAGAGAGTCTGCTGCTGATTTGCTGCAGATGCAACAAGGCTTAACAATCCATACAACCATTTGTTGCGCCGCGGCATAGGAGAGCCGGGGGCTGGTCTCGGATCGGGCCGTAACCATATCGCTGTTTGCGATATCGACTTTGCCTCCCGGTGAACCCAGCCTCCTTGTTCCACCCCGCGGTCGCCGCCTGGTTTGATCGCAGTTTCGCCGCGCCGACGGCCGCGCAGGTCGAGGCGTGGCCGGCGATCCAGGCAGACCGGCATGTTCTGATCGCTGCACCCACCGGGTCGGGCAAGACATTGGCCGCCTTTCTCGCGGCAATCGACGGGTTGGTGCGGCAAGGGCTCGAAGGAGGGCTGCGGGACGAGACGCAAATCGTCTATGTCTCGCCGCTGAAGGCGCTGTCGAACGACATCCGGCGCAATCTCGAGGCGCCGCTCGCCGGGGTTCGCGATGCCCTGCGAGACCAGGGATTGCCTGACGTCGACATCCGCAGCTGGGTGCGCACCGGCGATACGCCGCCGGCCGAGCGCCAACGCATGGGCCGCGCGCCGCCGCACATCGTCGTCACCACACCGGAATCGCTGTACATCCTGCTCGGCTCCGATTCGGGCCGCAAAATGCTGGCCACCACACGGACCGTCATCGTCGACGAGATCCACGCGTTGGCGCCGAACAAGCGCGGTTCGCACTTGGCGCTGTCGCTCGAGCGGCTCGCGGCCCTGTGCAATGGCCCTCTGCTGCGCGTCGGTCTGTCGGCTACCCAGAAGCCGATCGAGGCGGTCGCTCGTTTTCTCGTCGGACCCGGTGCCGAGTGTCGGATCATCGATACCGGCCACCGCCGGGCGCGCGATCTCGCCCTCGAAGTTCCTTCCTCGCCGCTCGAAGCGGTGATGTCGGGTGAGGTGTGGCAGCAGGTTTATGACCGGCTGGCCGAGCTGATCGAGGCGCACCGTACGACCCTGGTCTTCGTCAATACGCGCCGGCTGGTTGAGCGGGTGACCCGCCAGCTTTCTGAGCGCCTCGATGGCAATCGGGTGACCGCGCATCATGGCAGCCTCGCCAAAGAGCAAAGGCTCGACGCCGAGCAGCGCCTGAAGGGCGGTCAGCTCAAAGCATTGGTGGCGACCGCCTCGCTAGAGCTCGGCATCGATATCGGCGATGTCGATCTGGTCTGCCAGCTCGGCTCGCCGCGCTCGATCGCCACCTTCCTGCAGCGGGTGGGCCGATCGGGGCATGCGGTCGACGGCACCCCCAAGGGCCGCCTCTTCCCGTTGTCGCGTGACGAGCTGGTCGAGTGCGCGGCACTGCTCGACAGCGTGGGTCGCGGCGAACTCGACCGCCTCTCGATCCCGGAACAGCCGCTCGATGTGCTGGCGCAACAGATCGTCGCCGAGGTCGCTGCCCGAGAGTGGAAGGAGGACGAGCTCTTCACGCTGGTGCGCCGTGCTTGGCCGTACCGAATGCTCAGGCGCGAGGATTTTGCAGCCGTCGTCGGTATGCTCGCCGAAGGGTTCGGCACGCGGCGCGGCCGGCGTGGCGCGTTGATCCACCACGACGCAGTGAACCATGTCTTGCGGGGGCGGCGCGGGGCGCGACTGACCGCACTGACTTCGGGCGGTGCCATTCCCGATAACGCCGATTATCAGGTCTTGCTGGAGCCGGAGAACCACATCATCGGCAGCGTCAACGAGGATTGGGCGGTCGAGAGCATGGCCGGCGATGTCTTCCAGCTCGGCAACGCCGCCTACCGCATCCTGCGTGTCGAGCGCGGCACGGTCCGGGTCGAGGACGCCCAGGGCATGATGCCCAATATTCCGTTCTGGCTCGGCGAGGCGCCGGGCCGCACTGACGATCTGTCGCGGTCGGTATCGCGGCTGCGGGCCGAGATCGACGCCCGCTTGCCGGCCGACCCCGGAGGGGCGAGCACGCTGCGCTGGCTGGTCGAGGGGGAGGGCATCGCCGAGCCCGCCGCAGAGCAATTGGTCGAATACCTCGCCTCCGCGCACGCGGCGCTGGGCGTGCTGCCGACACAGGAGACGCTCGTCCTCGAGCGTTTCTTCGATGAGACCGGCGGCATGCAGCTGGTCATCCACTCTCCCTTTGGTAGTCGCATCAACCGCGCCTGGGGGCTGGCGTTGCGCAAACGGATTTGCCGCAAGTTCAATTTCGAGCTGCAGGCGGCGGCGACCGAAGACAATATCGTGCTGTCGTTGACGCGGGCGCACAGCTTTGACCTCGGTGAGGTGCGCCATTACCTGCATTCGGCCAGCATCCGGTCGGTATTGATCCAAGCCTTGCTCGACGCGCCGATGTTCGTCACGCGGTGGCGTTGGGTCGCCGGTGTCTCGCTGGCGTTGCCGCGCTTTCGCGGCGGCAGGAAGGTGGCGCCGCAGCTCGCGCGCATGGACGCCGAAGATCTGATCGCGGCGATATTTCCCGACCAGCTCGCCTGCGCCGAGAACCTCGTCGGCGAGCGCGAGATCCCCGACCATCCGCTGATCCGCCAGACCATCGCCGACTGTCTCGTCGATGCGATGGACGTCAACGGCCTGACACAGATCCTTACCCGGCTTGAAGCCGGCGAAATTCGTGTTGTCACGCGCGATCTGACCGAGCCCTCGCCGCTCGCACTCGAAGTGCTGTCGGCGCGTCCGTACGCCTATCTCGACGATGCGCCGCTCGAGGAACGACGGACCCAGGCGGTGATGAGCCGGCGTTGGCTGGCGCCGGAGGCCGCCGCCGACATCGGCCGGCTCGATCCCGACGCGATCGCGCGGGTCCGAGGCGAAGCCTGGCCTGATCCCGCTAACGCCGACGAATTGCACGACGCGCTGGTCTGGCTCGGGTTCTTGAACGCCGAAGAAGCCGAGGCCCAGCCCGGCTGGAACGACTGGTTTACACAATTGGCTCGAGACAAGCGGGTGGCGCAGCTGTTTGGGCCACAGGCGACCGTCTGGATCGCAGCCGAGCGGTTGCCTCAGTTCCTCGCCTTGTGGCCGAAGGCAAACCTACAGCCGGCGATTACTGCCCCTGACGAATACGCCGGGCAGGAGTGGTCGCGCGAAGAGGCGCTGACCGAAATCCTGCGCGGACGGCTGGAAGGACTTGGACCGACCACTGCAGACGCACTGGCGGCGCCGCTTGGACTTGGACCGGAAGATATCGCGACCGGGCTTGCGGCGCTCGAGGCCGAAGGCTTCGCGCTGCGCGGCTATTTCACCGGGATTGCACCGGCGGAAGAATGGTGCGAGCGCCGGCTGCTCGCGCGGATCCATCGCTACACGGTGGGCCGCTTGCGCGCCGAGATCCAGCCGGTCGCGGCAGTCGAATTCCTGCGCTTCCTGTTTCGCTGGCAGCGAATTGCGGCGGACACCCGCATGGAGGGGCCGGATGCGGTCGAGATACTAGTCCGGCAGCTCGAAGGGTTCGAGGCCCCGGCCGGCGCCTGGGAGACCGAGATTCTGCCGGCACGGCTCAGTGGCTATGAGCCCGCCTGGCTCGACGATCAATGCCTCGCCGGGCGCATCGCCTGGGCACGGCTGAGACCGCGCAATGCGCGACCCAATGGCAGCGAGCGCAACGCGACACCAGTGCGAACAACGCCGATTACTTTGTTGGCGCGGCGTCACGGGATGCTCTGGGCATCGCTCGCCGCGCCCGTGGAGCCGGTTCCGTCGAGCTCGCGGGCGCAAGCGGTGGTCAATCACATTCGGCAATACGGAGCTTCCTTCTTCGACGAGCTCGTCGAGGGTACCGGACTGTTGCGCCCGCAGGTCGAAGAGGCCTTGGCCGAACTGGTTGCGTCGGGCCTGGCGAATTCCGACAGCTTTGCCGGGCTGCGTGCGTTGCTAGTCCCAGCCGACCGGCGTGCCGGCAGGCGGCGGCGCGCGACCGTGTTCCGCATCGAAGACGCAGGGCGCTGGGCGTTGGCGCGCCGGGCGCAGTCGCTGCCGCAGGACAAGCCCGTAGCAGTCGAGCACCTCGCGCGCACCTTGCTCCTCCGTTATGGCGTCGTGTTTTGGCGCCTCCTAGAACGTGAGGCGCCGTGGCTGCCGCCGTGGCGCGACCTGTTGCGCGTCTATCGCCGGCTTGAAGCCCGCGGCGAAATCCGTGGCGGTCGTTTTGTCGCCGGGTTCTCCGGTGAGCAATTTGCTATTCCTGACGCGGTTGGCATGCTGCGTGACGCGCGGCGCCGACCCGCTGCGGATGACTGGATCTCGCTTTCCGGCGCCGACCCGCTCAATCTCGCCGGCATCCTGACCCCGGGACCGAAACTTGCCGCTTTGACCGGCAATCGCCTGCTCTTTCGCGACGGCCTGCCGGCGGCACTCCTCGCCGGTGGCGAGGTTCAGTTTCTCGTAACCCTCGATGCTGCCAGCCAATGGGAGGCGCGCAAAGCCTTGCTGCGCGGCGCCGTCCCAGCCTCGCTCATCGCGCTCTCCTGACGGCAACCACCTCACGCAGCCAGGCTGCGATATGGTCCTGGATTGCGCGGTATATATCCTGTTGGCCGACACCGGCTCTCTTTCGAACCTTAAACGAGTGGTCGCCGTCCTCGACGACATAGAGATCTGCCGGCGGTTCGAGCGGAGCAATGATCGGGCGCAGCTCGTCGGGGGTTCCGAAAGTGTCGCGCGAGCCTTGAACAAACAGCATCGGCGCCTTGATGTCAGGCAGATGCTTTGCGCGAAGCCGGTCGGGCCTACCCGGCGGATGCAGCGGATAGCCGAGAAATACCAGGCCCGCGAGATCCCCGACGCCGGAGGCAGCCACCTGCGAGGCAATTCGACCGCCCATCGACTTGCCGCCGATCGCTAACTCATGGGCGCCCGATTTCATTCGTTCGCGAACGCATCGATCACTGCGCGCCAGCAAGCCTCCAGCCGGTCGTTCGGATCGGGAATCCGGCGCCCCTGCTCGCGGTACAAAAAGTTGAAGGTGATCACGTCGATGCCGCGCGCCGCCAAACCGTGGGCAAAGCGCACGATGAAGTCGCTGGTCTGACCGGCACCGGCTCCGTGTCCGAGGATCAATGTGACACCGGCTCGATCCTGCGTGGTAGCAGGATAAGCTATCGTCGTTATGCTTTCTTGCGTAGAGACCTCGACGCGGACTATGTCCGGCATCTATCGTCCGCTAATCGGGTGAATTTCGCCATCGTCCGCAATATATCTCGCTCCGGTGTTCTATAATGAGAGGCAAGCACTCCCAAACAGGGGACGAGCGCCATGCCTAGCATCGTCAGGCAACGCGACATCATCGACCGGCGGGCGCTTGGCGGGCAATTGTCGGCCGCTGGGTCTGCGGTCCGCGCTCCGGCACTCGATCGCGGCGCCTTCGTCGCGCCGCTGAAGGCGGCGCTGACCAAGGGACACGCCGAGATCCGCCGCCGCTTCGAGGAAACCGGCGATGGCGCAGCGGTAATGCGCGAGCAGTGCTTTCTGATCGACCAGCTGATCCGCGCGCTGTTCGACCTCGTCACCGGCGAGGTCTATCCGCTCCCCAATCCGACCTCGGGCGAAAAGCTGGCGATCGTCGCCGTCGGCGGCTATGGCCGCGGCGAGTTGGCACCCTATTCCGACATCGACCTGCTGTTTCTGCTGCCCTACAAACGGACCCCGCATACCGAACAGGTCGTTGAGTATCTCCTCTACCTCTTGTGGGACCTTGGCCTGAAGATAGGGCAGGCGACGCGCTCGGTCGAGGAATGCCTGCGGCAAGCCAAATCCGATTTGACAATCCGCACCGGCTTGCTCGAGGCGCGCTATTTGTGGGGCCGGCAAGAGCTCTTCAGAGACCTCAAGAGGCGTTTTGATTCCGACATCGTGCGCGGCACTCCAGCGCAATTCGTCGAAGGCAAGCTCGCCGAGCGCGACGCGCGGCACCGGCGCGTGGGCGACAGCCGTTACCAGCTCGAGCCAAACGTCAAAGAGGGGAAGGGCGGGCTCAGAGACCTGCACACGCTCTTCTGGATCGCCAAATACATCTACCGCACCGACGATGTCGGCAGGCTCGTCGAGCTGGGTGTGCTGTCGGCTGAGGAGTCGCTGCGTTTCGATCACGCCCAAAGCTTCCTGTGGACAGTTCGCTGCCATCTCCATTACCTCGGTGGACGCGCCGAAGAGCGCCTCACTTTCGACTTGCAGGCCGAAATCGGGCGGCGGATGGGCTACGCCGACGACGCAAACGGCCGTGGCGTCGAGCGGTTCATGAAGGATTATTTCCTAGTCGCCAAGGATGTCGGCGACCTGACACGGATCTTTTGCGCGATCCTCGAAGCCGACCAAAAGCGCAGACGCCGCCTTTCCTGGGTGCGCTGGGGCGCCGGGCGTCGCTCGCTCAGCGGCTTCGTGCTCGACGGCGAGCGATTGACGATACCGGCCGAGGATTTTTTCAAAAAGGATCCGGTGGCGCTGCTCCGCCTCTTTCATGTTGCGCAAGAACACGGGCTCGACATCCACCCGCGCGCGTTGCGGGCGGCGAGCCAATCGCTGAGGCTGATCGACGAACGGCTGCGCGAGGATCCCGAAGCGAACCGCCTGTTCATCAAGGTCCTGACCTCACGCAAGGATCCCGAGACGGCGCTGCGCCGGATGAACGAGGCCGGGGTCTTCGGCTGCTTCATTCCCGACTTCGGGCGTGTCGTCGCGCAGATGCAGTACGACATGTACCACCATTACACGGTCGACGAACACACGCTCTTCGCCATCGGCATCCTGCACAAAATCGAGAGCGGGCTCTTCAAGGAGGAGCATCCGCTGGCGAGCGAGCTCGTCGCGACGATCGTCTCGCGCCGCGCGCTCTATCTGGCAGTGCTGCTGCACGACATTGCCAAAGGCCGCGGAGGCGATCATTCGGAGATCGGTGAACAGATCGCCATAAAGCTCGGCCCGCGGCTTGGACTTTCGGACGAGGAGACCGAAACCGTCGCTTGGTTGGTGCGTTGGCATCTCCTGATGAGCGGTACCGCGTTCAAGCTCGACATCGGTGATCCTAAGACGATCGCCGACTTTGTCGAGCGGGTACAGTCGCCGGAACGGCTCAAGCTGCTGCTGGTTCTGACCGTCGCCGATATCCGCGCTGTCGGCCCCAATGTGTGGAACGGGTGGAAGGCAGCGCTGCTGCGCGAGCTCTATCATCGCGCAACCGACGTGATGTCCGGAGGGCTTACGGTCGCCGCGCAGGATTCGCGCATCGCTGCCGCTCAAGCGGCGGCGCGGCGGCTGCTCCCCGATTTTACCGAGGAAGAGTTCGCGACTTTCACCAGTCGCGGCTACCCGTTCTATTGGTTGTCCTTCGATCCCGAGACGCATGCCCGGCACGCGCGATTGATGCGCGAGGCGGAAGTGAGCGGTGCGCCGCTCACCGTCGAGAAGCGTGTCGATCCGCACCGCTCGGTGACCGAGATCACTCTTTATACCGCCGATCACCCCGGCCTGTTCTCGCGGATCGCGGGCGCGCTCGCGGTCAGCGGAGCCAATATCGTCGATGCCAAGATCTTGACGATGTCGAACGGCATGGCGCTCGATACCTTCTGGGTCCAGGATCTAGCGGGCCGCTCTTTCGATCGTCCGGACAAGCTCGCCAAGCTCGCGGTGATTTTCGAGAATGTACTGACTGGCGATTTGAAACCGCATCATGAATTGGCTCGCCCGCCAGCCTTTCCGAGCCGAATGCAGGTGTTTACCGTGATGCCCCGGGTGCTCGTCGACAACAAAGCGAGCGCCTCGCACACGGTAATCGAGGTCAATGGTCGCGACCGGCCGGGCTTGCTCTATGAGCTGACCCGCGAGCTGACCCGGCTCAATCTGCAAATCTCGAGCGCCAAAATTTCGACCTACGGCGAAAAGGTCGTCGACGTCTTCTATGTCAAAAACTTGTTTGGCCATAAAGTGGAGCAGTCTCCCAAACTCTCAGAGATTCAGAAGTCGCTCAAAGCTGTGCTGGCCAGGGGCAACGACGCGCCACCCAGAGTGGCCCGCCCTGAACCGGTCGCGGCGGAATAGTTCGCTACGCGAAGCATTTTCCCTACCGGCCTCGACACGGGGATTCTGCCGTTTTTGTGACGCCCGACGTTAAGCGGCGCTTACTCTCGCAGGTCTTCGAAGAATTCCTTCACCCGAGCGAAGAAGCCTTCGCTTTCGGGATGAGTGCGGCGGTTTTCGCCTTCCTTTTCGAACTCGCGGAGAAGCTCCTGCTGCCGCTTGCTCAGATTGACCGGAATCTCCACGACCGCCTCGATGAACATGTCGCCGCGCGCGGCCGAGCGCAGCACGGTCATTCCCTTCCCCCTGAGACGGAACTGATGCCCCGACTGCGTTCCAGCGGGCACCGTGACGCGCGTCCGGCTGCCGTCTACGGTCGGCACCTCGATCGCGCCGCCTAGGGCGGCCGTCGTGATCGGCAGCGGCACCCGGCAATGAATATTGGCACCGTCGCGCTGGAAGATCCGATGCGGGGTCACGCTGATGAAGACGAACAGATCGCCTGCAGAGGCGCCGCGTACGCCGACCTCGCCTTCTCCGGCAAGCCGCATGCGGATGCCGTCTTCGACGCCCCCCGGGATGTTGACCGACAGCGTCTTTTCGCGTCGCACCCGGCCCTGGCCGCCGCAAGTCTTGCAGGGATTATCGATGATCCGTCCGGCACCCTGACAGCCGGCGCAGGCTTGTTCGATCGTGAAGAAGCCCTGCTGCACGCGCAGGCGTCCGCGGCCGTGACACGTCGGGCAGGTTATCGGCTTCGAGCCGGCCTCAGCGCCGCTCCCCTTGCATTGCTCGCAGGCGACCAGCGTCGGGATGCGGATCGTCGTCTGCTTACCGCGATAGGCCTCCTCCAGTGAGACCTCGAGGTTGTAGCGCAGGTCGCTACCGCGGCTCGGTCCGCCTTGGCCGCGCCGGCCGCCGCCCATGAACTCGCCGAACATCTCGTCGAAAATGTCGGCAAAGCCGCCGGCCGCAAAACCGAAACCACCTGGGCCATGTCCACCGCCTTGTTCGAAGGCAGCATGACCGAACCGATCATAGGCGGCGCGCTTTTGATCGTCTTTGAGGATATCGTAAGCCTCGTTGAGGTCTTTGAATTTCTGCTCGGCGCCCTTGTCGCCGGCATTGCGATCGGGGTGATATTGCATTGCGAGCTTGCGATAGGCCCGCTTCAGTTCGTCGGCGCTCGCCGATTTTGAGACGCCGAGAGTATCGTAAAAGTCCTGTTTTGCCATGACCGACGGGAGGTCCGATTAGAGGGCTTGCTGTTAGGCCTTACCCCGGCGGAAGACCCGCCGGGGTAGTCGCATCCGATCTCATCTCGGAATGAAACAGATCAGCCGGAGCCACGCTTCTTTTGGTCGTCAACCTCCTCGAAATCGGCATCCACGACCTTCTCATTGCCGCCGCCAGCGGCCGTAGCGCCCGACGACGGGCCGCCATCACCAGCTGCGGCTTGTTGCTCCTGTTGCGCCTTGTAAAGCGCCTCGCCGACCTTCATCGAGGCCTGCGCCAAGGCCTCGGTCTTGGCCTTGATCTGCACGGCATCCTCGCTGATGAGTGTGTCCTTAAGGGCCTGGATCGCCTGCTGCACCGCGTCCCGGTCGCTTTGGGCAACCTTGTCGCCGGCCTCGTTCAACGTCCGCTCGGTCGTATGGATCAGGGCATCGGCGCTGTTTTTCGCTTCGACCAACTCGCGGCGCCGCTTGTCTTCCTCGGCATGCGCTTCGGCATCCTTGACCATGCGGTCGATGTCGGCCTCGGAGAGACCGCCTGACGCCTGGATCCGGATCTGCTGCTCTTTGCCGGTCGCCTTGTCCTTGGCGGAGACCTGCACTATGCCGTTAGCGTCGATGTCGAAGGTCACCTCGATCTGCGGCATACCGCGCGGCGCCGAAGGGATGCCGACCAGATCGAATTGGCCGAGCAGCTTATTGTCAGCTGCCATCTCGCGCTCACCCTGGAACACGCGGATCGTGACTGCCGTCTGATTGTCTTCCGCGGTCGAGAAGGTCTGGCTCTTCTTGGTCGGGATCGTCGTGTTGCGGTCGATCAGCCGGGTGAAGACGCCGCCCAAGGTCTCGATGCCGAGCGATAGCGGCGTCACGTCGAGGAGCAGGACATCCTTGACCTCGCCTTTCAGAACACCCGCCTGAATCGCCGCTCCGACGGCGACAACCTCGTCAGGGTTGACGCTCCGGTTCGGCTCCTTACCAAAGAACTGTTTGACCGTCTCGATGACCTTGGGCATGCGCGTCATGCCGCCGACCAGGATCACTTCGTTGATCTCGGACGCGCGAAGGCCGGCATCCTTCAGGGCGCTGCCACACGGACCGATAGTGCGCTGGATAAGGTCGTCGACGAGTGCCTCGAGCTTTGACCTGGTCAGCTTGATGTTGAGATGCTTGGGCCCATGTTGGTCCGCCGTAATGAACGGCAGATTGACGTCGGTCTGCACCGACGACGACAGCTCGATCTTGGCCTTCTCGGCCGCCTCTTTCAGCCGCTGCAGGGCGAGACGGTCGTTGCGTAGATCGATCCCTTGCTCCTTGCGGAATTCGTCAGCGAGATAGTCGATAATCTTCTTGTCGAAGTCTTCGCCACCGAGAAAGGTGTCGCCGTTCGTCGACTTGACCTCGAAGACGCCGTCGCCGATCTCGAGCACCGAGATGTCAAAGGTACCGCCGCCGAGGTCGTAGACCGCGATCGTGCCGGTACCCTTCTTCTCCATGCCATAGGCCAGCGCCGCCGCGGTGGGCTCATTGATGATGCGCAATACTTCGAGCCCGGCAATTTTGCCGGCGTCTTTGGTCGCTTGGCGCTGGCTGTCGTTGAAATACGCCGGAACCGTAATCACCGCTTCGGTGACTGTTTCGCCGAGATATGCCTCGGCGGTCTCTTTCATCTTCTGCAGAATGAAGGCACTGATCTGCGAGGGGGCATATTTCTTTCCGCGGCCCTCGACCCAGGCATCGCCATTGTCGCCGGTGATGATCTTGTAAGGCACGAGATCCGTGTCCTTCTTGACCATCGGATCGGTGAAGCGGCGGCCGATCAG
>Ga0182033_10000257_pt1 | contig 24658 bp, 26 predicted proteins | sample tim00Cox0000000H_FD_125968 | JGI IMG/M metagenome (GOLD analysis project Ga0182033, IMG submission 125968) | Lab enrichment of tropical soil microbial communities from Luquillo Experimental Forest, Puerto Rico - timezero.00C.oxic.00.000.00H | ecosystem: Environmental > Terrestrial > Soil >...
AACCCGCCATCCTGAAGAAACTCCCCAAGGTTCTCTTGCACGAGCATTTGGATGGAGTTCTCAGGCCGGAGACGGTCATTGACCTGGCAAAGAGCAGCAACTATACCGAGCTTCCCAGCCGGGATCCCGCGCAACTCGCAAAGTGGTTCCACCAGGGCGCGAACCAGGGAAGCCTGCCGAAATATCTCCAAGGCTTTGCCCACACCATCGCCGTGATGCAAACCGAGGAAGCGCTTGAGCGCGTTGCTTACGAGCAGGCGGAAGATCTCAGCCGTGACGGTGTGATTTATTTTGAGACTCGCTTTGCCCCGGTTTTTCACACCGGGAAGGGCCTGACCCATCAGCAAGTCGTCTCCGCCGTACTGAAAGGTTTGGAGCGCGGCCGCAAGGACTTTGGCATTTCGTCCAGCCTCATCATCTGCGCCATGCGTAATATGGACGTTTCCTTGGAAATGGCGGAACTGGCCGTGGACTTCCGCGGGCGTGGCGTCGTCGGTTTTGATCTGGCCGGCGAAGAGGGCGGCTATCCTCCCAAGAAGCACGTGGACGCCTTTCATTATATCCAGCGCGAAAACTTCAATATCACGATTCACGCCGGGGAAGGTTTTGGAAAAGAATCCATCTGGCAAGCCATCCAATACTGCGGAGCGCACCGCATTGGACATGGTACTCGCTTAATTGATGACATCGCCCTAGCGGACGGCAAGGCCGTTAAACTGGGCGACCTAGCACAATACGTTCTCGATAAACGCATTCCCCTCGAAATCTGCCTCATTAGCAATGTCCATACCGGCGCTGCCCCCAGCCTTGCCGAACATCCCTTCAAGGTCTTTTATCAGGCCAAGTTTCGCGTCACTCTGAACACCGATAACCGCTTGATGAGCGGCACGTCCATGTCCAAAGAGTTTGCGGCAGCGGCGGAAACCTTTGGCCTGGGGCTCGACGACTTTGAGAAGCTCACCATCAACGCCATGAAAAGCGCTTTCCTCCCGTACGACAAACGTATCGAGTTCATTTATTCCGTCATCAAGCCCGGCTATGTAAGGGTTCGCGCGTCTCTGCGTGTAAACGCCCCTGCGAAGAATTAACTTCGTTGGAAGCATCGACTGGGGGATTCATTCTGCTAGTCTCGCCAGCGTCTCCGCAAGAATCCTTACACCGCGGGTGATGTCCTCGGGAGAAGCGTATTCGTCGGGCCGGTGACTGTATCCATTGCGGCACGGGATGAACAGGATTCCCGCCCGGGCGATGCGCGACATGAAAAGCGAGTCATGGTACGCCCGGCTGACCATGGGGATAAACTTGTGTCCGCGCTTTGCGCAGGACGCGGAAAGCGCTTCGATAATCGCGGGCGCGCATTCCGCCGGCGCATCGGCGTTCACAACCTCCGAGTGATTCGAGACTTGCCGCTTTGCGGCGATCCGTTCCATCTCAGCGTCTATCGCCCACATCACTCGATCACGACGCCTGAGATCAGTATCGCGCAGATCAACGGCCAGTTTTACCCGGCCGGGAATGCTATTCACGGCGCCAGGAAACACTTCGCAAATGCCCACGGTTGCCACTGTGTCGGTCGCGCCGCTGGTTCGCGCAGCTTTTTCGACGGCCAGAATCAATTCCGCCGCCGCGCAGAGGGCGTCTTTCCGGTCTGGCATCAGCACTGAGCCTGCGTGTCCGCCCGCTCCTTCCACAGTAATACGAAGGCTTGCCGGAGCTGCTATCCGCGTGACTATGCCAAGGGGAGCTTTTTGCTGTTCGAGCAGCGGGCCTTGTTCGATGTGCAATTCGACAAATGCTTGGTAATAGCCGCTTGGCAGCTTTACTTCTTCGAGCACCCCTCCCAGCCTGGCCCTTTGTCGAACTTCTTCGAGCGATGCGCCATCTTTATCGATCAATTTTCTCGCGGCTTCGGCCGTCAAAGTCCCGGAAAGCAGCCGGCTTCCTAGACATCCGATTCCAAACCGCGTTGGCTCTTCGGATGTAAAAACCAGCAACTCAATCGAGTGCTTCGGGCGGAATCTGCCGCGCTCCAAGGTGCGAATCGCCTCCAAACCGCCGAGTACGCCGACGACGCCATCGTACTTGCCGGCATTCGGGATTGCGTCGATGTGCGAGCCAGTACCGACGGCCGCCGCCGCCGCATCGCTGCCCGTCCATCGCGCGAAAATGTTTCCGATGGGATCTTGCCGGACCGCAAGCCGAGCTTCCTGGCATCGGGAGATGAGCCACGTCCGCGCGCGCAAATCCGTTGGCGTAAAAGCAATGCGTGTTACCGCCGGAGCTTCCGCATCGGAAAAGCGTGCCAGCTCTTCGATCTCTCGGCTCAGGCGGTCTCCGTCAACTTCGAGATTCATCGCCGTGGGCTCGTCAGAGGATGCCGGTTCCAATCCTTATAAATCAGATATTTTGCCGGCTTCTTTCCGATGGCCCCAAACCACTGCGGGCACCACGGTGCCATCCATATAAAATCTCCGGCTGTCACTGGATACCAAGCGTCGCCGAGCCGGTAGATGCCTCCTCCTTCGAGCATCAGCAGGCCGTGCTCCATCACGTGCATCTCGACCATGCTCAGCGCCGCCCCCGGCTGATACACCATCGTGTTCACGGCGAAATCGAATTGCGCTTCGTCCGGCAGCAAGCATTTCACCTGCAAGTCCGGGTCGCCATCGAGCGCGTGGGAGGCAATCTTATCTTCGTTGGAGACTAGCAAGCGCGGCGCTGAGACACCGGCGACGGGCACATACTGCTTTTCGACGACCGCCGCCCGGCTTTTTTGTTTGGCAACCACGCGATGCGCAAGCTCTTCGCCAAAATACGCATAGCCGCGCGCGCCGAGCTCATGGCTCGTTCCGTCGGCTTCCAGTGAGATGATTCCTTCAAGGACGTACAAAAACCGTTCTGCCGGCGCGGGTCCCAATTCGCCCTGTGGCTCAAACTCGACCGAGTATTCCGTGAACGCTGCTCCCAAAGCGGGACCAACGTGCACGATGGCGGAAGCGTCCTTCATTCCCGGCAGCGTCGTCCGTACAAACGTGTCCCGGGTCAGCAACAAATGATTGCGTTGATGCGAACTGCGCGTTTCGCCTAAATTATGCACGGCAAATCCTCGTCAGAAATTCCGGTGACCCAGCCAGTTGCTCGAGCAAGTGCATTCCGCATTCAAGCGCGCAAGCCACGTCCTGCGGATTCACTGATTCAGCCGGATCGTGGCTGATACCTCCCGGCGAGCGCAGAAAAACCATTGCCGCCGGAACCTTCTCCGCCAGGATCATGGCATCGTGCCCCGCTCCGCTCGCCATGCGATGAGGAAGCGAGTTGGTGCTCCGAATTGCCCGCTCGATTTGATCGGTGAGAAAGGGATCCATGGCAACGGCCGGCTGGCTCATGAGTCGGTTTTTTCGCAGCAACAAGCCTCGCCGCTCGCCAATTTCTTCAGCGCGGCCGAGGAGAAGATCCGTAGCACGGCACCGGACGTCGTCAGACTTGTGCCGAATGTCCAGCGTCACGCGCGCTTCGGATGCGATAACGTTGCTCGCTCCCGGTATTGCTTCGATTTGCCCAACGGTCGCTACCAGTCCCGCTCCTTTTTGGCCGACTCGCTCCACTTCCACAATCCATTCGGCTGCCGCGGCGAGCGCATCATGTCGAAGATTCATCGGTGTAGTGCCCGCGTGGTTGGCTTGGCCGATGAACCGAATCTCCAGGCGCGTTTGTCCAACGATGGCCTCGACAACCCCAAGCGGCTGGCCAAGTGTTTCCAAGACAGGCCCCTGCTCGATATGGAACTCCAGGTAGGCCAAAACATCATTCTTTATTGCGGCATTGGGAATTTCCGTCGGATTCAATCCAAAGTTTTCAATGGCGGTCCAAACGGAAATTCCCTTCAAGTCCCGGACCTTCAAGAGTTCAGCATCCAGTCTGCCAACCAGAGCGCGGCTGCCAATGAACGGAACGCCAAAGCGCACTCCTTCTTCCTCGGAAAAGCCGACAACCTCGATTCCAAAGGGGAGCTTTCGTCCTTCAAGGCTTTCCAGCAAAGCGACGCCCAAGACGACGCCGAGAATTCCGTCGTAGGCTCCAGCGTTTGGGACGGTATCAAGGTGCGATCCGATGAGAAGTCGAGGCGCTCGAGAGTGCGCGCCGGGATAGAAGCCCCGCAAATTTCCTGCGTCGTCTACCGAGACTCCTGCTCCTACCGCTGTCAACCAGCTCGTGATTTCCGCATGGCAATCACGCGTAGGGGACGAAAGAAACGTTCGCCGGAGCCCGTTCGCATCCTCACTGAAGCGAGTCAGCCTTTGGCACCGCGCAATCGCTTCGCTCGCGAGAGTTACCGGGTTGATTGATCTCTGCACGAAGATCCGTTCTCGAACCGCCGATGTCCCTCTCACTCTAAGCCGAGCGAACGACCTTCGAGGCCGTCCAGCCGATCAAAACAAGAGCGAGCAGGATTTCCCAACTATGGGCGTTCCCATAGGTCGCGACGGGAAAATGATTGCTAATCATGAGAAAAACAACCGGAACCGCCATAAACGTGTTGTGCTTGGAGCGCAGCTTGGCCTGCGCGCTCAGCCTGACGTCAAACGCGTCTTCCTTTGCGGCTGCCGCGATCATCTTTCTTTGCGCCGGTAAAATCCTTTCCCACACGTTGAGGGTCATGATGGTTCCAAAAAGCGCGCCCACATGAAGGTAGGCGGCGCGCGCGCTGAAGACGTGCAACAATCCCCACGAGATGGCCGCGGTCATGAGGAAAGCAAACACCGCGAAAGCAGCTTCGGACTTGCCGAGAGCCGAGCGCACCGCCAAATCGTAAATCACCCATCCGCCGACCAGGACTGCGATCCCGACCGCAATCCCCCGGCCTTGAGAAATTTGCGCGACATCGGGATCGATGAGCCCGGAGCTAGCGTAATAGACCAGTGTCAGCAATACCAATCCGCTCAGCCACGTCAACATGGCTTCCCAGCGAAACCAGCGCACCAACTGGGGGGAGACGCTGAGCGACTTCTGTTTTTCCACCGTGTAAAAACCGCCGCTGTGCACCATCCACACCGTCGATGATTTCCCGTCCGTTCGGTTCTTCTCGGCTTTGCTGAACTGCCCGTCCAACCAGGTGAAGTAATAGGTCTGCCCGACCCACAGAATTCCCGCAAAAACATGGAACCAGCGCACTCCGAGGTTGAGCCATTCGCGTGTAGCGGAGTTCAAGCTCTAAACTCCGTAGCAGACTTAACCATTATCAGCTCCCCCGGTATGTCGTATACCCATGCGGGCTTAGCAGCAGCGGGATGTGAAACTGCGACTCGCCTTCATGCACCTGAAACGTGATTTCCACGACAGGATAAAGTCCCTCGACCTTTTGCGCGTGGTGATAGCTTGCTGCATCAAAGCTTAAACGGTAGAGGCCCGCCCGAAGAGCATCTTCACTCGGGAGCAACTGGCCGCAGCGGCCGTCGGCGTCGGTCCGTGCGGAGGCCAGCGCGATCCAGTCGCCGGTGATTTCTCGTCTTTCCAGGCGCACGGCGACGTCCTTCGCGGGCCGGCCATGCGCAATGTCTAGAACGTGGGTGGAGATTCGTTTCATAAAGCAAGCCATTTCTTCAGCCGAATTTGTGCGATCTGCCGTTGTTGCTCGGCTGCCTCATGAAGTTCCGTTTTGTCATCGTTCTGCAAACGTCGCCGAAGAATCCCCAAAATTTCGGTTGCTGACTTCCCGCTAGCGCACAAGATAAAGATGCGATGGAACCGTTTCTCGTAAGCGCGATTGCCTTCTGCCAGAGCAAGCTTAACCTCCTGTTCTGCCGAAGCGACTTGTTGTTGTTCCGCCCGCGACCACGCCGCTGACTGGCGCGAAGCTGCGGGCGGCCCGTGCGACTCGCCAATTCGCGGATGACTCTGAAACGCTTCCATCCAATCACCTGCGCGCAAACTGTTCCACACCGCGTCGGAAGCAGCCACCAAAGCAGCTTCATCGAGGATCGGTCTTCGCGCAGCCAATCCGCGTGCCCAAGCCTCGGAGCCGCAACAGGGAAGTATGGCCCGCGCTGCTTCTTCCAATGACAAATTGTTCCAGCGCGCGAGCAGCTCACTCATATTTGGGATCCGAGCCGCTCCAGAAATTCCGCCACCAAATTCCCCGCAACCGCCGCCCGGTACCTTGCCGTGGAGCGAATGTCGTCAATCGGGCGAATTTCCTTCGCCGCCGTTTGGCTGGCTAGACGAACCAACTCGGGAACAATCCGCTTGCCACGCAGAGCCTTTTCTGTCTCCGTCAAACGAACCGGAACCGGCGCCACGCTTCCCATCGCAAGGCGAATGTCGGTGGCCACATCCTTCTCGATCTTGCCCAGAGCTGCCAGGCACACTTTTGCAATCGCTTGTGACTTGCGCGGGCCAACCTTTCGCGCATGCGCATAATACCCTGAAAAGCGCCGCGCGAGGCACACGGCTCGAATCAGCTCATCGGCCGCGAGCTGCGTTTTGCGGTAATCGACGTGGAAATTTGTGTAGGGAACGCGGCGCTCCCCTCGCGCTGAGACAAGGAACAACTCTGCCTCGTACACCAGCAAAGCCGGTAGAGAATCAGCCGCCGGCGAAGCATTGACGATGTTGCCGCCGATGGTGCCTTGATTCTGGTTCGCGATCCCGCCGGTCCAACTTGCCGCACTGGACAATAGCGCAAATTCGTCCCTTACAATTTCACTCTCGCGCAGGTCCGTGTACGTACAGGCGGCCCCGATTTGAATTTCGTCGGGAAAAACTTCAATCCGACGCAGCTCCGGAAGATTCCAGATGCTAACCAGCTTTCGCCCAAGAAGTTTACCCGCGGCATACTGCACCATCAAATCCGTTCCGCCAGCGATGGGAAGCCACGCGCCTGGCTCCCTGGCTAAAAGCAAGAGCACGTCGGTCAAGGCGCCTGGTCGAATGAGTTCGTAATCAGCGGGATAGGCCCTCATGTCGCCACTCCACGGCGCGCTGCTTCCATCACAGCTTCGACGATTTGCGCGTAACCCGTGCAGCGACACAGATTCCCGGAAAGTCCTTCACGGATTTCCTCGGCCGTGGGTTTGGGCTTCTTCTTGAGCAGATGAAATGCCGCAAGAATCATCCCAGGAGTGCAGATGCCGCACTGCGCGCCGCCACAGTCTAGAAAAGCGTCTCGGAGCGCGCAGACTCGCCCATTAGCAGCCAGACCTTCGATGGTGACAATTTTAGTGCCCTTCGCCTGAAGTACGGGGATGAGACAACTATTTACCAGCACCCCGTCCATCAATACGCTGCACGAGCCACACTCGCCCTCGCCACAGCCCTCCTTCGTTCCCGTCAAACCGAGCTCCTGCCGGACCACGTCCAACAGGCGATCCATCGCGTGGGCGCGGACCTTCACGACTTTATTATTTACTGTGAGAACGATTTCGAGTTTCGAGCGGTCCCCGGAGGATTTGGTCATTGGCCCCTTCGTGACGAAGAAGTAGCGCATGCCGTTCCAGCATGCTTTTCCAAGGCGTCAAAAATGTCTTCCGGCAGCAGCGGAATCGCGTCGAACGAAACGCCGAGCGCGTCTCCCACAGCATTGATAATCGCCGGAGCCGGTCCATCGATCGGCAGTTCACCAATTCCTTTCGCTCCAAACGCTCCGTGAACATTACCCATTTCTTCGAAGTAAACGCGTATCGACGGCAAGTCGGCAGAAGTGGGCATGATGTAGTTGGTCATCTGGCCGTTGAGCATGCGTCCGTTTTCCCAAAGGACTTTCTCGTAGAGGGCAAATCCAATCGCCTGAGCTATGCCGCCGACAATTTGCCCTTTGGCCAAAACCGGGTGAAGTACTTTTCCAACCTCTTGTAGCGCCACAAAATCGTCCACCGAAACGCCGTAGGTAGTCATGTCGACCGTGACAGCGGCAACGTAAACAGCCCAAGCAAAGGCCGCGTAGGCCGAGCCGCGATATTTTTCTTCGTCCCAGACAATGCTTTCCGGTTGCTCCTAGCGCGCCAGCGATCGGAATCTTCCATGCTTAACCACATAGTCGCGGCAGGCTGCTCGAAATTGCTCCGGGGAGTAGGAATCGCCGAGAAGGCCGCTGGCCGCGAGTGTCTGGCGGATGCCGATCGCGGCGGATTGCACGAGTTTTCCGACGATCATCACCGTACGCGACGCCACGGTGGGGCCGCTATTTGGCACTTCCTGCGTGTCCGGTTGAGCGATGTCCACGTCTTCATAGCGCAGGCCCAGCGCCTCCGCGGCGATTTGGCAAAGAACCGTTTTGGTCCCTTGGCCAAACTCGGAGCTGGAAACGAGGACTCGGACCCTGCCGTCTTCGCACGCTTCCACGCCAACTACGGAACTCAGATACCGTTCTCCCGCGCCCGTAAAGCCCGCGCCGTGCAGAAACGAAGCGATGCCGATTCCCTTTTTGCAGTTAGCACGCTGATTTTCGGCCACGAATCCTTTCTTCTTCGTTTCGTAATCCGAGAGTTCCAATGCGCGATCGAGAAGCCTTCCGAGGTTGATGGGTTCACTCACGGTTTGGCCGGTCGTTGTGGTTTGTCCGGGCTGGAGGAAGTTGCGCCGCCGAATTTCAACCGGTGAGAGCTCGACAACTTGCGCGATGCGGTCCATGTGCCGCTCCAGGGCAAACAGCGATTGGGGGGCGCCAAAACCACGAAACGCTCCATGAGGTGGAGCGTTCGTGGCAATCGCCCTCGCGCGAATCCTGACATTGGGCCAGTAGTAAGGACCACCAGCATGAATCGCGCCGCGGGAAAGAACGACAGAAGACAACGTGGCATAGGCGCCGCCGTCCAGCGCGAATTCGATTTCGCCGCCCAGGATTTTGCCGTCCTTGCTGACCGCGGTGCGGTGACGAGTCCGTGAAGGATGACGCTTGGTGGTGGCCGCCATGTCCTCCATGCGGTCATAGATGATTTTCACTGGCTTGCCCGACTTGATGGCCAATAGCGCGGCGTGCGCTGCAATCATCGAAGGGTATTCTTCCTTGCCTCCAAATGCTCCGCCGGTTTCCATCTGCACGACGCGGGTTTTTTCAGCGGGCAAGTCACACAGCTTCATCAACGCTCTGTGCACATAAAAAGGGCACTGGAGAGAGCCCCATACCGTAAGGCCCTTCTCGGAGTCGAACGCCGCGATCATTCCGTTGTTTTCGATATAGAGTTGTTCCTGCGCCCCCGTCCTGTACTCTGCTTCCACAACGTGGTCGGCCTTCGACCACACGCTCTCGACGTCACCTTTTTCAATCAGGATCTGCTTGAAGGTGTTGTCGGAACCCCAAATGCGCTCGCGAAGAGTCTCACTTTCTTCCATGGTGAAAATGGCAGGCAGCGGGTCATATTCGATCGATACTGCTTCAACAGCCTTTGGCAGAAGATTCCGGTCCGGGTGAGCCAGCAAGAGAATAGGCTCCTCCGGATGGTTGACGATGCCATCGGCCAAACAGGGCTGATCGTCTTCGATCAGTGCAATGCAATTCTTGCCGGGAATATCTTTCGCCGAAACAATGACAAATTCCTTCCAATGGATTCCCGGGCCGAATTTGACTTTCTTGATCTTGCCGCGAGGAATTCGGCTTCGGACGGTGGCGCCGTAAAGCATGCCGGGCAAAACCATGTCGTCGACGTAGCGAGCCTGCCCCGTGACTTTGTCGCGTCCTTCCAGGCGCGGAACGGATGTCCCGACGATGCGGTCGTCTTTCATGCCAATCATGTTACCAAATGCGCCGTAAGGCTCCGTTCTTGAGAACGGGGATGTAAGGCGCAGGTGTTTGGTGTATAGGTCTTTTGTCGCAAGACCTAGGGCCGGGCAGGCCCGATGTGAAGCCTGCGGAGATGCGGCGCAGTAAGGCGATGAAACAGGAACCCGCCGAAAGTGCTCTGGTTGAAACCAGACCAGACCCCGTAGGAATCCTCGACCTTTTCTAAGGGCGGGGAGGATGTCAACGCTGGTACTCTCGACCGATGAGCTTTCCAGGAAACTTGCCTTCCGCAAAGACTGGGCTGCCTCGGAGATAGGTTGCCTTAACCACTCCTCGCAGCCTTTCTCCCAGATAGGGCGATATCGGATGGCGGTAATGCAGGCTTTCCGTGGTCACAGTAAATTGGCTTTCCGTGTCGAACGCCACGAAATCGGCATCGTATCGCGGTGCGATGCGGCCTTTTCGCTTGTCGCACCCTGCCAGCTTCGCAGGACCTTCCGACATCCAACGCGCAATGTCAGTCAAATCAAATCCGCGCGCCCGAGCCTCGGTATACATAACCGGCAAAGCCACGGACAAGCTTGCGACGCCGCCCCAGGCCGTTCGGAAATTGCCCTCGGCAAGCCGTTTCATTTCCGGCGGACAGGGAGAATGGTCCGTCACGACGCAATCGATCGCTCCGTCTCGCAGGGCCTGCCATAACTTTTCACGGTTTTCGCGGTTGCGAATCGGCGGCGCGCATTTATGAAGAGTTGATCCGTCTGGAATGGTTTCGGCAGCGAAATGCAAATAATGAGGGCACGTTTCCACGCTGACCGGGAGTCCCTCCGAACGCGCCGCACAAAGTTCCGGGAGCGCCTGGCTTGCCGAGAGATGCACGATGTGTAAGCGGAACCCGTATTCCCGGCACAGGGACAGCATCATGCGAATCGCCGATAGCTCCGCTTCCTCGGGCCGGGATTGCAGATAGGTTTGGTAACAAGACCAATCCGCAACTGCCAAATTCTCCGTGGCCGAATCAATCGGGCCGGAGAGTTCGGCGTGAACCAGGAGAGGCAAACCGGCTCGCCGAACGCCAGGCAAGGATGCGCGCAACTGTGGTTCGGTAACCATGGTGAAGCCGTCGATTCCCGGATGAATGAGAAAGCACTTGAAACCGGGTACTCCAGCGCGGGCCAGCGGTTCGATGTCGTCCTGGCTGTCCGCCACAATTCCACCCCAGGCGATCCAATCCACTCGGCAACGGTCTTGCGCTGCGGCTCTTTTCAACTCCAGCGCGGCAACCGTGGTTGTGGCCGGTAGGCAGTTCAATGGCATATCCACGAGGAGTGTGTATCCTCCTGCTGCTGCAGCGCGTGTCGCTGTTTCAAACCCCTCCCATTCCGCTCGCCCCGGATCGTTGATGTGAACATGGGAATCCACTAATCCGGGAAGAATTGCTGCGTTGCCAAAGTCATGAGTTTCCGCATGCGCCGGGACTCGATCAGGAACAACCACTTCTTGGATCAGTTCTCCTTCCACGAGCAGAGCGGCTGGACGTACGCCCTCGGGAGTCACCACGCGGCGAGATAGGAAAGCACGCAGAGTCATATTTACGGCACTCAAAACTTACAAGAATGATGCAAAAGCGTAGCTTTAGCTCTTTCATTTTTCAACTTAGACGGATTGATAATCCTGCATGAACAGCGCGCCGACGGCGCGTAAGAGGGCATATACTCTTCACTTTGCGACGAGACCCTCGAAAGCACCGGGCAACGAGCGGCGACCGGTTGCAGGGCGCGAGCGAAAGAGAGCGAGAAAAGATGAAGAACCGTTTCATGGCACGGGCGATCGAGCTTTCGATAGAAGGCGTGCAGTCCGGGCGCGGCGGTCCCTTTGGCGCCGTAATCGTTAAAGATGGAGAAATTTTGGGCGAAGGAGCGAATCAAGTCACGTCGACGAAGGACCCCACCGCGCATGCGGAAATGCTTGCCATCCGCATGGCTTGCGCGAAACTCGGCTCGTTCGAGCTGAAAAACTGCGAACTTTACACGTCGTGCGAACCCTGCCCCATGTGCCTTGGCGCGATTTATTGGGCGCGGCTTGCCCGCGTGTATTTTGCAAATACGGCGGAAGACGCGGCAAAGCTCGGTTTTGATGATTCCCTCATTTACAATGAGCTCAGACAGGCCCATGCGAATCGCCGCATTCCGGTCATCCAGATGATGCGCGAGGAAGCACTCGCCGGATTCCACGCCTGGGAAGCCAAGCCAAACAAGATTCTCTACTGAACCACGGATCGAGTTTGCTGCCCTCTTGCTGTCCAGCATTCCCCGCTCGGCTTGCGCAAACCGATGCGTTTTGAATCGGCCGATGTATACTGCCCGCCAACGCGCGCCCGTGAAGGGGGGCGCGGAGCAATTTCTTAATCGCGCCGGAGCGGGAGGGAGCGCTTGATCGAACGCTATTTTCAACTTGCACAGAATCAGACTTCGGTGAAGCAGGAAGTCCTCGGGGGCCTCACCACGTTTGTCACCATGGCCTACATCGTCGTGGTCAATCCTCAGATTCTGTCGCAAGCGGGGATGCCCGCCGATGGCGTGGTCTTCGCTACCTGTCTTTCCTCCGCAGTGGCCACGCTGGTCATGGGCTTGTATGCAAACTATCCGATCGCTCTCGCTCCAGGAATGTCGCTGAACGCTTACTTTACCTATTCGGTGTGCCTGGCAATGCACGTTCCCTGGCAAACGGCGCTGGCGGTCGTGTGCTTTTCTGGCGTGCTGTTTTTGGTTCTCACGGTGACCCGCGTACGCGAGCAGATCGTCAACGGGATACCCGATTGCCTGAAGCACTCGACCGCAGCGGGAATCGGGATGTTCATCGCCTTTGTGGGCTTGCGTAATGCGAAACTTGTCGTGGCAAACGCCGCTACTTTTGTCGGTCTTGGCAGATTCGCCGACAAGGAAGTCCAGACGGCCTGTTTTGGCCTGGCGTTGACACTGGTTCTATTATCGAGAAAATTTCGCGGCGCGATTTTAGTCGGTATTCTAAGCACTGCACTTCTCGGAATGCTTCGCGGCATCTCCAGATGGCCTTCGGCCCTTTTTTCCGTGCCACACCCCTCGTCCACTCTGCTCCAGTTGGACTTCCGAGGCGCAATTCAATTGGGTTTCCTCGAAATACTTTTCGCATTTCTTTTTGTGGACCTGTTCGACAACGTTGGCACACTTGTGGGCGTGTGCGAACAGGGAGGCTTCATCAAGGACGGAAAGATTCCTCGCGTGGGCCGAGTCTTGCTGGCGGATTCGATTGGGACGATTTTCGGCTCGTTGACGGGCACTTCTACGGTGACGAGCTATATAGAGAGCGCGGCCGGAGTTGCTGCCGGCGCCCGCACGGGGCTCAGCAATCTTGTTGTCGCGGCGCTCTTTCTCTTTGCGATGTTTTGCTGGCCTCTGGCTACCGCGATTCCGGCGTACGCAACCGCACCGGCCTTGGTCGTTGTGGGCGTCTTCATGTCGCAGGCTATCGCTCAGGTGAAGTGGCGAGACTTCAGCGAAGCTTTACCCGCATTTATCACGATGTTGGCAACGCCTCTTACTTTCAGCATCGCCACCGGTCTCAGTTTAGGCCTCGTTTCTTATACCGTCGTGAAACTGGCTGCGGGAAAATTACGGGAAATCAACGCGCTCATCTGGATTCTCACCGTTTTATTCATTCTTCGCTATGTCTATCTCGCCTCGGTCTGAGACTCAACCATGGGGTGTCCCTGCGGCTCGTAATAGATTTGAAAGTACCTTCGGGCTCGCGAAGTTTCAGTCGAACATTCCACAGGAAACTATTGATACGGATCCGGGACAAGTCATCGGAACAATGCGCTACATGGCGCCGGAACAACTGCGTGGCCATGAAGTCGCTCCTGGGTGGGACCTGTGGGCACTGACGGTCATCGTCTACGAGATGCTTACGGGCACGAATCCCTTCGCAGGAGCGACCACGGCGGAATGCTAAAGGACGATATTGGCTGGGAGTTTTACTCCTGTCAGTAAGCATCTGCCGGACGCGCCAGGACGATGGGAAGAATTCTTCGAGCAAGCATTTGCACTAGATCCCCGCCGACCGTCCAAGCAGTGTTCAAATGTTCGTCTCCGAGCTAGGGCGGGCATTCTCTTGAGCGGAATCACACTCGAATGTTCAAGCCGCATTGCGCTGGGCAAAGTTGCTGCCCGATGGGCGAAAACAACCTTCACGGCCTTGCGGCCAACGGATTTTGAGTCCGGCGCGTCGGCCAGTTCCGCCACTCCGGAGCGGATTTCGGGCGTATCATAAGCTAATGGCTGGGCGCACCGGAGGCATATCGTCTGACCGGGCCACCCGAGTCCTGTTTGCAACCTTCGAGTTGTTCACGCGAGATTTCAGGTCATGCCCGACCAGGAACTTGATTACTTGAAGCCCCTTTGCCTGACCCATCACAAAATCATGGTCACATCAGTCCTGGCTTACGGGCGGAGTGGGACCTTGAAACTTCTGATGCAGTCGACGTTCACTGGTGCCAGTGCCCGGTGGCGGGATGCGTGCAAAATTATTCACCTGGTTTTGGTTATTTCATAATTGCTCGACGCGATGACCACTGGCATGCAACAAGGTCTTCCAGCGTTGAGGTAATAAGGAGCCACACACAGGTGATATGCGGAGTGCACAAGCATGCGATGTTCCTTGAATCATTCGAAGCGGAGACAAAGCTAGAGAATTTCCGTTGTCCGCAGAGGAACTGTGGACACGCTTTGAAGAAGCTTGCGGGCGGCCCTCCCGCGTATTGGCTAACTGAGGGATTCTTCCAGCCTGCAGGCCATAAAAGTTGAACGTCGATCTGCCCGGTGCCGCTGATTTTGCCAAGTTCGTGCAGATCCTCCGCGACTTCCTTTAACGCTGAGCCTTGGGCAACAGGTTCCCGTTTTCCGGCTGGAGCGTAGACCCCGTGGCAAGGCGACCCATCCGAATCGGTGCAGAATTCTTCAGGGGGTCCGGAGATAAATGTTGCTGATGCCATGCTCCCGAAGCATGGCATTGAACGCCGCCAGGTCTTTTGCCGCCAGCTGCTGAAAGTCCTGTGTCGCTTTTTCGCCCCCCTGCTTCAACTGTTCTTGCACGGCGGTCTGCTGCGTCGTGGGCGAAAAATCCGCATTGCCATCGAGTTGGTTAAACAGGTAGTTAACCTTCTGCGCCAGCATAGGTGACCAGCGGCAGTCGTCCTGACCGCGGCCCGTCAGCTTGAGCTGCAATAGGGTTCCCTCGATGCCCGCGAGCTTTTCTCCCAGGTCGTCCGCGGCTTTGCGGACCGGTTTCGAGGAGTCGTCAGTGCCTAACTCCTTCCCCAGGGCCACCAGTTGCGCGCGCAGCGACTCGATCTGGTTTATGGAGGCCGCCATGGCGTTCATCTGATCGTACAGCGCGGTTTGCACTCGCGTCTGCGCCACGATGTCGCTCTCCCCGCCAGAAGTATGCGGATCCTTCAGCACGGTGAGCTTCTGTGTGAATTTTTCCTCTCCCACCGTGAGCGTGACCGTATAGGTTCCCGGCAGGGCCAGCACCGCGATGCGGCCCACGGCCGGGGGCTTGCGCCAGCCTTCCGGCCCGAATGGAACATCCGGCGCATGTGTCGGCGTGGTTCTCAGGCGAATCTGCGTGCTACGCTCGGTTCGTAGATCCCACCACACACGGTTGATGCCTTCCTTGGTTTCGCAAGGACGCGGCTCGGCATCGAAATCGTCCTCATCCTCGATTGGCTCTTTGGCCGCTGTGGCGCCGGGTTTGGGCGCGCGGCATTCGATCTCGCGCAGTTTCTTCCCGCCGGCGTCGGTGATGGTCAGCTTGGCCACGTCCTTCTCTCCCAGGTTGGACTTGAGATAAAAATTAATGGGCGCGCCGTACGGTGGATTTTTCCCCGTCGTTGGGTCGTATTCGACAGCACCCGGCTGCGACACCTCCATAAACCGATACGCATCGCGCGGCGCAAAAAGATGCGCCTTGGCCGCAACGATCTCCGGCGTGAGCTGCTCGATCGCGGTAATGTCGTCCAGGATCCAGAAGCCGCGCCCGTAAGTGGCCACCACCAGATCGTGAAACCTCTCCTGAACGGCCAGCCAGTACACCGGCGCGTGCGGCAGGCCGGACTGCAGCGCTTGCCAGTTCTTCCCATCGTCAAAAGAAACATAGAGCCCGCCCTCGGTGCCCAGATAAAGAAGTCCTTTGCGCATTGGGTCTTCGCGCACGCAGTGCGCGTAGCTAAGCATGCTGTGGGGAATCCCATTGGTGATCAGCGTCCACGTTTTTCCGTAGTCCGTGGTCTTGTACACGTACGGGTCGCGAAAGTTCACCTGATGGCCGTCAACCGTCAAGTAGGCCGTGGCCGCGTCGTAGCGCGATGCCTCAATGTTGTCCACCGTTCCCCACTCCGGGAAGTTCGGCAGATTCTTCGTGACGTTGGTCCAATTGTTCCCGCCGTCGCGCGTCAACTGCACCTGTCCGTCGTTGGTCCCAGCCCAGATCAGGCCCGCTTCTTTTGGCGACTCGGTCAGCGCGAAAATCACGCCGGCATATTCCACACCGATATTGTCGGGTGTGAGCCCTCCCGAAATCTGCTGGCGGCTCTTGTCGTTGCGCGTCAGATCCGGACTGATGATCTGCCAGCTATTGCCACCATCGGTGGTGGCGTGCACAAACTGGCTGCCGACGTAGACCTTGTTGTGGTCGAAAGGAGAAATGGCGATGGGAAATTCCCAATTAAAGCGGTACTTCACCTCCGCCGCAGGCGCGCCCGCGACATAATCAGGCCATACCTCGACTTCCCGGTGCTGGTGCGTGCGCTCATCGAAACGTGTTACTGTGCCGCCGATGCTTCCCGATCCTGTTCCCGTGGACCAGATGATGTTGTTGTCCGCCGGATCCGGCATGGCGAAGCCACTCTCGCCTCCGGCCACGGGGTGCCACGCGCCACGCGGGATGCCGTTGCCGAGGAAGCCGCCGAACTGCAAGCTGTTGCTCGGGCCGCGCCACGATGGGCCGTCCTGCCGGTTGCCGTAAACGAAGTACGGAATCTGGTCGTCTACGGTGACGTGATACATTTGCGCGATGGGTAGGTTGACGTGGTTCCAAGTGTGCCCGCGATTCACGGAAATATTCACCCCACCATCGTTGACCACGGCCATGCGATCGCCGTTGGTGGGATCGATCCACATCTCGTGATTGTCGCCGCCGGGATTAGAAGGCATCTTAGTGAGGGTGTGGCCGCCATCCAGGGTCCGCGAAAATGATGCCGAAAAGAAAAACACTTCGTCCTCGTTGTCCGGAGCTATTTCTGCGCGTGTGTAGTAGTGCGTGCGCCCGCGCAGTTGCCGGTCGGAATTGACCATCTCCCAGTTCTCGCCTCCGTCATTGGAGCGCCATAGTTGCCCGAGCTGCCCGGTGGCGTCGACTTCTGGATGCGGCACACCGTCGCCGGTTTCAATCTCCGCGTACACGCGGTTGGAGTCTTTCTTGGCCACGCGCACGGCGATTCTCCCAACCGGAGAATGCGGAAGACCGTGACCCTCCAGCCGCTTCCAGGTGACGCCGCCGTCTGTCGATTTGAACAAGCCGCTGCCGGGACCGCCGCTTGTGCGGCCCCAGGTGTGAATCTCGATCTGCCACATGCCTGCAAAAAGGATCCGCGGATTGTTGGGGTCCATGCCTAGGTCAGAGCACCCCGTTTTTTCGTCAACGAAGAGAACTCGGTCCCAGGTTTTGCCGCCGTCGGCCGTGCGGAACACGCCGCGCTCGGCCTGCGGCCCGTAGGCGTGCCCCAGCGCGCACGCCAGCACCACGTCCGGATTGCGCGGATCGATCTCCACGCGCCCGATACGGCCCGTCTTTTCCAATCCCATCAACGACCACGTCTTTCCCGCGTCTGTCGACTTGTAAATGCCTTGTCCAACGGAGATGTGGCTGCGGATAAAGGATTCGCCGGTTCCCGCCCACAGTATATTCGGATCACTCGGCGCGACCGCCAACGAACCGATGGACGCCACCGGCTCGGCATCGAAGATGGGGTCCCAGTGAATCCCTCCATCCGTGCTCTTGAAGATGCCGCCGGATGCCGCGCCCACATACCATATGTTCGGTTTTCCCGGCACTCCCGCGACGGACGTGGCGCGGTTGCCTTCTGGGCCAATGTACCGATACTTGAGCTGTCCGTACGCGTCAGGATTGATGGGCGGGTGCTGCGCTTGCAACAAGGCGGGAGCCACTAACAACATTGCGACCACGATCCGTACCACGTACTTCGCCGAAACGAATCTCTCACACGTCAACATGCTGGACCTCTCCGGTAGAATTGAGAAAAGAACGCGCGGATGATACAGGCGGCGCAGCAGCAGGTCAATGCCAACGCGCCGAGCGATCCGGCCGCGGAGCCTCCTTTGGACTCGCGATACGGGATTCAATTCGACGCGTTGCGCCTCTTTCGTCCGAGTGCATGCGCTGACGTTCCTTCTGGGAACCGTTAATCCTGTGTTTAGGCTACCTCCACAAGAATAGGGGGTTCGAAGGGTCTTGTCCTGCAAGCGTCGAGGAAAGAAGCCTTGAGGAGGAATCCATGAGCATTCTGCGAAAGGCGTGTATTGCAACCCTGGCTGGTCTGTTCGTCCCAGGGATGGGCTCTGCTCAAGAGAAGAAGATCAAAAGGTCAGACTTGCCGCCCACGGTTGAGAAAACCGTCGCGGAGGTCAGCAAGGGTGCAACCATCAAGGGATTCTCGGAAGAAACGGAAAAGGGGAAGACGACTTACGAGGTAGAAATGGTCGTCAATGGACACACCAAAGACGTGGAAATGGACGCGAGTGGAACAGTCCTGGAGATAGAGGAAGAAGTAGCGATGGACTCACTGTCTGCAAACGTGAAAGCCGGACTCACGGCAAAAGCGGCCGGGGGCAAGATTCTGAAGGTCGAATCGCTGACCAAGAACGGTAAGCTGGTCGCCTACGAAGCCAAGGTAGAGACTGCCGGCAAGAAATCGGAGATTCAAGTCGGTACCAACGGTAAACCACTCGACCACGAAGAATAACTGCGGACCGTCTTCCATCGATTGAACTGAAATTCGAAACGGTAAGTCACCGCATGATCCATGCGCCTGTCTGAGCTAGAAGTTCCATTCCGACAGCACAGGTTCTTGGATTTATTGTGTTGTCTCCAAGGGTCTGGCAGTAAACGACTCGCGCGCGCCCAAAGCGCTCTTTCGGAGCATAGCACGACGACAGTGTCCCGTTTCCAGGGCTGTTCCGTTAGCTCGCGCAGGCCCTGCATCAGCCCGAAGCTTGACAGCGTAACTCATCAAATGTACATTTGATTGTGCATAGTGTACATTGGGGAGGCTTTCGATGGCGCGGGTTTCCATTGCCGTTAAGAAAGTCACCGCGACCGACCTTCGAGACAAGCTCAAGACGTACTTGAAAGAAGCGACTGCAAACCGCGTCGTGTTAGTGGAGAACCGTCGCCAGCCACCAAAGTACCTTGTGGACAAAGATTTTCTGGACTCCCTGGTGAACGAGCGTGAATCAATTCTTGCCACTCTGGAGATTCTGGCCGACCGTGAACTTACTGACCGATTGCTAACCCTGTCCAAGACCATTGACGAGGATGTTGCCGCTGGCCGGCTGCTTACAACGGCTGATGTTTTTGGCAAATGAGCAGAAGCCGAAAACAGCCATCGCCGGCTGCGCCATCACTCCAACAAGCGTACCGACAACCGGCCTTTGAGCTTAGGTACACGCCGGACGCCGCAGCGGACATCAAAGCTCTCGACGGCAGTATCCGTAAGCAACTGCGAAAGGTTTTGGAGAAGAAGCTCGCCATTGATCCTGAGGGATCTGGACTGCCGTTGCGCGGCTCGCTGGCCGGCTATTGGAAGCATCAGTTCGGCAACCACCGCGTCGTTTATCGAATTTATTCTCAGCACCACGTGATAGTCGTATGCAGTGTCGGTGTTCGTAAGCACGGTGATGCTGAGGACATCTACAGGCAACTTGAATCGGTCGCCAAAACAGGCCGTCTCGCTGAACAACTGGCCTCCGTGCTCAGGAACCTTTTACCTGCGAAGAAGTAAAAGGCAAGTTTCTAATATTTCTCGACCTCTTGCCTAAAGGCCGCCTGGAACAGTCCATCGCTAAAAATTGAGCCGCGGCTGGGATTATTGCGAGTAACACCCCCGTGCGCGAGTTGCCGAAAATTCGCAGACTTCGGGCTCGCGAAGTTCTGTCGACCAGTCCACGGGAAACCATTGATACGGACCCGGGACAGGCCATCGGAACAATGCGCTACATGGCGCCGGAACAACTGCGCGGCCATGAAGTCGATCCTGGGTGGGACCTATGGGCATTGACGGTCATCGCGTACGAGATGCTTACGCGCACCAATCCCTTCGCAGGAGCGACCACCGCGGAATGCTATAGAAACAAGCCAGGTTAATTTTGCAGCCTAGCCGATCCTACTCCCAGCACTCTTCCCTCGGCCATTTCTTGAACGATGGCGACGATCCTGAGATTCTGTGATTTCCGTTCTTTGTCACTGACCGTCACATCCCGTGAGAATTCGCGGGATAAATCGACGGTCCCGACTGGCGCGAGGCTCCTCAAGACTGCAACGTGCTTCAGAGTTCTTCCTGCATTCTCTCCGTTGGTCACATGCGATTCATCACTGTCGTCGGCGATCGCGATCAGGACCTTTCCCGACCGCGCGGAATTCGAGGGCAGCGGCCCGGCCTCAACGTGCAAGACAATGGCGTGGTTCGCTTCACGATGAATCGAAGAGAGAACCACCGGAATCTTTTGAACCATCACGGCCTCCTCGGCGGCTCGAATAGCCCCCCGCTCGTCACTGCCGACGAGCTCAAACTGTCCATCTACCACCATCTGAGGCGTGTAAACGCTGCCGAGGCCAAACAACTCCCTGTAAACACGTTGGCGGTCGCTGAATTCGTGTGAGGAATACGGATCCCTCCATCCTATATCGTTCCAGTAGTCCACGTGTTCGCTTAGAACGATCAACTCGGCGGCCGACACCGGCTGAGATTCATCGAGCTTTCTTAGGAGGGCATCGGCAGGCGGGCAGCTGGAGCACCCCTCCGAGGTAAACAACTCTATGAGGACGGGAGTGCGCGGATTGCCGAACTTCGCTGGCTCTTTACCGGCACCGGAGACTTGTACCCGCGAAAACAAAAAAGTGCCCAGAAGAGGAATTGCGAGCGCCGCAATCCGTGCAAGTCTGAATTGAGTCATTGTTGCACCCCACAGATGTCATGTTCTCGGAAAAAATTCATCTCTTCGCATCCTCCGCCGAAACGACGGGTCCGGCGTTTACTTGCCCTGCTTCAGCATCTTGACTTCTTGAACGTTGATTGTGCTTTTGTCCCCGTCGGCCGTAGCCTTCACCTGGACGTGGTGTCCCTGGTGCTCGGCGAGAGCCTCGGGATTTGCAACTGTCCAGACTTTGTCATCCCCATCGGTAACCAAGACCAGCCTTGATCGTGCGTGCATGCCGATGCGTCGAATTAACCGGCGCCCTACAGATGAGCAGGCCACCGGAAAGTTACACTTCTAAGATTCGTCAAGGGCTTTCAGCGAGGATGAATACGTTGATGAGCATAAACCTCGGCGATGATCAGAAACCAGGAAGCGACGGCGGAAAGCAGTCCGAACGCGATCATCCACTTCTGACGCCTTGTGAGAGGAGTTTTTCGCCACTGGGATTCGCGCCGCCTCCGAAGACGCCAGCCATTCCAAACTACGTACAGCGTTGCCGTAGCTAGAGTTGCGGAGACATATCGCAGAGCCAGTCGCACCGGGTCGGAATGGATCAAGGAAGATCCCCCCGCTGTCACCACACTCGTGATTCCCAAGGCTAGCTTTACTGAGTTCATGGCAATCACAAAGGCGCAGATTCCCTGGATTGCGGCGCTCGTGAGAGCCGCAAAGGACAGCTTCATTTCGCTCGTAAGTTTGTGATTTTTCGCGTGCGGACGATCAACTTCCTGCGTTTTGGCTTGTTCTTCCAAGATACACCTCACCGCTAGATGCGGTTCTCCACCAAAAGTTACATGAATATCGAACCGGTCCGAGTTTTCGGAAATCTGTCAATAAAGTGGTTAGGCGTCCGACCGCCAGTGTAACTATCTGGTGCGTTCCTCATCTGTTGGTCATCGCGAACACAAGTTCGTGCATTTCAGCCAACTCGAGGTGAAGAAATGCGCTTTCGACCGTTTTTCGCTGTCTTGTCTTGCTTATCTCTCTTACCTTTTGCACCAACTGCCTCCGCGGAGTCGCGGGCGGGTGCCGTCTACGTTGCCAGCAATGAAGCAGCCGGCAACAGAATCCTTCAGTTCCATCGCGATGACAGCGGTGCGCTTACGCCGGTCGGTTCCTTCAATACGGGAGGCCTCGGAACGGGCGGCGGTCTGGGAAACCAGGGAGGGCTTGTTCTTACGGATAATGGGGAATGGCTTCTTGTTGTGAATGCAGGCAGTAACGACATCTCGGTCTTTAGTGTTGATTCGGATGGAGATTTTCTGAGACTGACGGATCGCGAGGCCTCTGGAGGCCAGCACCCGATCAGCATCGCGGCGAAGCGTGGTCTCGTGTACGTGCTGAATGCCGGCGGGGCGGTCGGTGTGACAGACAACATTAGCGGGTTTCGACTAAGCCGCCACGGACAACTCGTGCCGATTCCCGGTTCCACGGCACCGTTGAGTGCGGGAAACGTGGGTCCGGCTGAGATCCATTTCGGCTCAGATGACGATGAACTCTTCGTAACGGAAAAGAACACCAACCGCATCGATGTGTTTCAATTGGACGAGCAAGGATTGATCCGCTCCTCTCAGACCTTTAACTCCACCGGGGTCACGCCCTTTGGATTTGCGGTGAGCCGCTTCGACAACATTTTGGTCTCCAATGCCGCCGGTGGGGCAGTGAATGCCAGCTCCTTGACCTCATACCGTTTCGACGATGGTGTCCTCAGGGTTCTGGCCGGACCAGTTGCTACCAACCAATCTGCGGCTTGCTGGGCTGTCGTCACGCGCAGCGGCGACTTCGCCTACACCACCAATACCGGGAGCGCTTCGGTCTCCGCTTACTCTATCGCCGCGGATGGCACTCCGACCCTGCTAAATGGCGACGGCATCACGGCCGTCACTGGCAAGGGCCCGATTGATGCAGGTTTTAGTTTCGATGACAAATTTCTTTTCGTGTTGAATTCGGGAGATCACTCCATCAGCACGTTTGCCGTTCGCCAGGACGGCAGTCTGACGGGTGCAGGAACAACCTATGGGCTTCCCGCGGCGTCGAACGGCCTGGCGGCGCGATAAGAGGCGGTTGTCAGTCAATGGGGGCGGTGGGGTGATTCCCCGCCGCTTTCATACATCCGTAACTTTTGGCATCCCAATGAATCTCTCTTTCTAGGGGCAAATCCGTCTCACCGTGCCAGATCTCCTCGCAGACAAGAAGGACAGAGAGTTCAAGCTCATAGACCGCATCCTGAGCGGTCATAACGAAGGTTTCTACGAGCTGATTGCCCCATACCAGCGCCGCGTATACATGACTGCCTTTGACATTCTGCAAGTGGAGGCCGATGCAGAGGAGGTAGCTCAGGAAGCATTCTTGAAAGCCTTTCGCAACCTGCGCAGTTTTCGTCGAGAAGCCCAGTTCTCCACGTGGCTTCTGCGCATCACCGTGAATGAAGCCCGCATGCGCTTGCGCCAAAGGCGGGAGATTTCTTTCGATGCTGTTTTCCCGACTAAGGAGGAGGCAGACTTTACTCCGATCTTTCTAGCAGACTGGCGGGAGATTCCCGTCGAAGCTGTTCTCCGCGAAGAGACTCGCCGCCTGTTGTGCGAATCCATTGCCGCTCTGCCGGAACACTATCGCGAAATCATTACGCTCCGCGATGTGAACGGCCTGAACAATGCGGAAACCGCTGAAATTCTCGGTCTGAGCCTGGGGAACGCGAAAGTTCGACTGCTGCGGGCTCGCATTATGCTGCGGGACTTGTTTGTGGAACGGCTCCATGACAGAAGAAGGCATCGCCTGTCCAGGGAGGTGGCGCCATGAAGTTCGATTGCAAACACATTTGGCGCGAACTCTCGAATTACTTGGATGGTGAGGTTCCGCCGGAAGTTCGAAGGGATATCGAAGCTCATGTCGCTCAGTGCCGGCACTGTGCTGCCTTGTTGGACAGCACGCATAACGTCATCGTGCTGATCGCTGACGAACGGCGCCTTGAGCTCCCTGTAGGATTCAGTGCGCGGCTCCGGGAAAGGCTTGAAAGAGAACTCGCTACTTCCAAGCCTGACTAGTCTGTCTAGGCCTCGCAGGTTGGGCACGCGATTACGAGTGGCATGTCCTGACCCGTCTCAAGAACAAAAGTTGCCCTCATGCTAGCCGAGGTTCGTCGTCGGAACGGCTGAAGCCCAACCAAAAAGCAAAAGTGTAGGGAGACTCGGCTAGAGCCGCGATCCGCGAACGGCGCCGCACGCTGCGCTATTGCCACTAAATGGGATGTTCACGAATGTAGGAAATGTGTACATCCAGGTGCTATACTTTGGTGGAGGAGGATGAGATGCCGACCGCTAGAACACGATCACATAAGCACTTTCGTTTGAACGGGGCGAAGATTAAGCGCGCACAGAAGGTATTACATGCCGGTACGGAAACAGAGGCCATCGAGCGCGCCTTGGATTTGGTGATTTCCGAACACCAAAGGAACCGGTTGGCTGCGGAGGCCAATGAGCGCTTTGTGAAGAGCGGCATTGCTGTGAAGGATGTCTACGGCACACTGGAGCCGTAGATGCAGCCGGTACTTTTCGACACATCGATTTACATTACGGTCTTGCGGTTGGGGCCTGAGGCAGCCCTTGGTTTGAGGCGAATGGCCGCAGGCGGC
>Ga0182033_10000258_pt1 | contig 24654 bp, 25 predicted proteins | sample tim00Cox0000000H_FD_125968 | JGI IMG/M metagenome (GOLD analysis project Ga0182033, IMG submission 125968) | Lab enrichment of tropical soil microbial communities from Luquillo Experimental Forest, Puerto Rico - timezero.00C.oxic.00.000.00H | ecosystem: Environmental > Terrestrial > Soil >...
AGTGCGGCAAGCCGCTCCATGTTCCATCTCCAGGCAAAAACGTCCATAGTTTATTCGTGCCGAACCAGAATCCATCGGGACTTATTTTGCTGGAATAAGGAGGCGGCGGTACGAAGGGATGGGCCGGAGGCCTCGTAACCGGGCACGATTGGGGTAATTCTGTCTTCACCCGGTCCTGCCGGAATCGAAACGTGGACGCGAGAGCAGTTTGCAACGAGTGACTCATCTGAGGAGCTAGGAAGCACGCTGGCGTAATCAGGATGACAATAGCAAGAGGGAAGATTTGGCGTCTCATAGGTCCGGTCCAACAGCGATATTACATCTCGACGGATGATTGGCCTCGAATGTTAACAGGGGGCAGCGCCCGTTGAGGCCGCCAAGGACGCGGTAAGTTGTCTCGCGAGCGAGATTATGGACAGACTGGAGCCGGAAATCCGGGAAGCGGTCGCACATATCCATGCGCAGCGAGTCTGGAACCAGTTGGCGGTTGTGAACATGTCGCTGGCTTTGCCGATGGCGACTGTCGCCAGCGTGTGGGCTACGGGTAATCGTCCAGCCTGTCGCCGCACTGGAGGACGACCGCGGCTTCAAGCTGGATCAGGAGGTTCGCGTCCGTCTCGGAGCGGCTACATTCTAACGGGCAAACCGCACATGCTAAGGCTTAGAGGCTCTCGTGTCGCGGGCTGGTCTGCAGAAACTCCACTGAGACTTTTCATGGCCTTCCTTCGTACTGTAGGTCAGGGGGCAATTGATATGAAATCCTCTGTGACGTGGCTTGTGCTTGTCCTACTGCTGATGAACCTTCTGGCTGCATGCGCCCCGGGTCCAAACCAATCCAAAGGAACGGAAAACGAACAAGGCTCGGTGGCGGGCTTCTGGCTCGGGCTCTGGCAAGGATTTATTGCGCCGTTTGTGTTCGTGGCCTCGCTTTTCAAGGGCAGCCTCGGCATCTACGAGGTGCACAACAACGGAGCCTGGTACAACTTCGGCTATCTGTCTGGACTAGCCTGCTTCTTCGGGGGCGGTGGCAGTGGGGCTGCTCGGCGGCGTAAATCCGGCAGTTAAAGGCCATTTTCCCGCAATCACCTTTAAAACACGAAGAGACCTGCTGATATTTTTGACAGTATGCCTACACCCCACCATTCCGGATTGTTTAGTAAGCTGAACGCAGTTCGGACTCCACGCGGGGCAGATCCATGCGGTTCGATAGCGTTATTCTGCGGCAGATGTTTTGGTATGGAGCGATCATCGCCGCGATCGGTTTTGCAGGCTGCAGCAATTCCTGCTTTGTCGCCGTCTTCAACAATGGCAACGGTGCTGTAACTGTACAGGCCGGGAGTCCGCCACCACCTTGTTCGCTTCCCCAAGCGAGGGCGGCAATCAATGCGGTTGCGCTCAAGTCAGCCGTCTGCGAAACCTGCACGGCTGACGCCCGCGTGGAACATCTGTTTGTGACGATGCAAAGCATTCAGCTCCGTCGGAGCATGAGCGATGACACAAGCAAAGATTGGCTTGAGATTGCCCCTGAGCTGGCTAACACACCCCGACACATGGATTTGGTGGGCAATTCCCTATCGGAGATATTGGTAGAGAATGCGAATATTCCTGCGGAAACCTACAGCGAAATCCGCTTACGATTTTGTGTTGATTCCGGTTCAAACCAGGAATGTCACGCCGACACTGTTTGCGGTGAGACGCTACGGAATTGCGTCATGATGGCCAATGGACGAATTGAGTCACTCCACTGGCCTGGTGGGACGCCGGAGTTGGTGATGGCCATCCGGACTCTTGAGGGCGATTCGTTGGCCGCTTTGCCAGACGGCATCACAGATCTTCGGCTTAGCTTAGAAGTACGGCAGGCTCTTAGTGTTTCGAGCGTCCAACGATTGAGACTGCAGAACGTTCTCGTCGGACGCGCCATCGCTGTGCCGCGACGGTCAACCGAAAAGGATAACTCTAAGACGGATTGAGCTCACCGCGGATGCCCGCTAACGAGCAGACCGTCCCTAGGTAGTGAAAAAAGCTTTCCAGTTTACGGCCATCTCCACGAGTCAGTACTTGATAATTCGCGCCGAACTGCTGGGCACGCTTGCCGCAGGCAAAGGCGCCGCGGCTGCCTTATCTTGGGAAGCTACGCAGAGCGGTGGAAGCAGAGAGGGGACCATGCCAAACTAGCGGCGCGAGGAAGGACAAGGATCCCTGATGCGCTTTTTTCGTCCGAGAAAGGGCGGCACGGAACACGGACATACCCATTACATCCGGCTGAAGCTTCACGACGCCAACCAACTGTTCAATTCGATGGATCCTTCACCGTTCATTGAGAAAGACTTGGACGCGGACGCGGAAGAGTTCATCGTGAGCTGGGCTCAGGAATTTCCCCGGGACGACCCGGTCCGATTGCATATCTACCTGGAGCAGTGCCTCGCCGAAGACCCAAAAGAAGCGATCAAAACCGCGGTGCACAACTACTTTGCGCACCGCGCGGAGATTGCGGAGTTGGAGTTCAAGCGCTTGCTCGAGCAAGGCAGGATCAGCCTGGTCATCGGGTTGGTGTTTCTCTCGACGTGCCTGGCGCTCAGCAAGGTGTTGCTAGGCCAAGCGGGCGGCACTTGGGCAGTTGTTGCGAGGGAGAGCCTAACGATTGCCGGATGGGTGGCCATGTGGCGACCGATGCAGATCTATCTTTACGATTGGTGGCCTGTGCGCCGGCGCAGGCGAATTTACGAGAAGCTCAGTCTTATGCCGGTGGAAGTGGAAGCGAAAGGCAAGAGTTGAAGGGAGAAAGCAGTGGCTGGAGGAGGTGGTTCCTGCTTCCCGCCACAAGCAATGCCGATGCTCAGTTCTGAACGGGTTTTTCGTTCGTTGGTGCTGAGTGGTTCAGTCTTTCCAATTCTGCCAACCGCTCCCGCACCTGATCCGTGTCTTTGGCATGCGGAGCTAAGTCCAGGTAAGCTCTTAACTCCGAAATTGCGCCGGCATAGCTCCTCTTGCGGGTATAGATTTCAGCCAGTAAAAGATGCAGCTGCGGAAAATTAGTGTACAGATCCACGCGTTCCGCCTTGAGCGCGCTCTTCTCGGCTTCTTCGAACTTGTTAAGGTTGTAGTTAGCCAAAGCGTTATAGAAATAGGCTTCTGCGGGATACAATTCATCGAGATCCAAGAAATAGCCCGCGCCGACGTCGCCATGATTCAGAAGATCATGATCGATGATGTGAGCTGTATATTGCAGGACTTCCGTCCAGTTTCCTGCTTCGTACGCCATTGCCGCAAGCGACAGATAGGCGGGAAGAAACCTCGTATCGATGGAGGTAGCTTGGGCGAACGCCGCACGAGCCGAATCCTTCTGGTTCTGCTTCTCCAAAACAGTGCCCAACTGAAACCAGGCGCTCACGTACCGTGGGTAGATCTCTAATGCCTGTTCAAAATATTTGCGCGCCTCGGCAACTTTGCCGTCTCTCTCGGCCGCGAGGCCTTTCTCATAGGCCTTTCTGGCATTTGCCGGTGCTTTGTAGGGAGTAGCGCTGAGAGTCATACCCTTAATCTTTGCAGTTCTCTGCACCACGATCGCGCCCACATCGATGGTGCTGGCGGAAGGGGTCAGGTCCAAGAGGCTGATGCTATTCGAACGAAACCCAGCAGCCGAGGCCCGTAGCTCACAATTCATCAGCTCGCGTCGTGGAATTCCTCCAGTCGCAACCCTCTTAGCCGCGGGCTCTTGCGGAGCCGGGCCGCCGCTGGCGTCAAGAAAGGAATCAAACCTCGATTCCATTTGCATGCTGAAGTCGCCTTGCGGTGTTGCATACACTTGTTGACGCACACTCTCGTTGCAAACCCGCTCCACCATGGTGTCGTTTGGAAGCGATGTTCCGTCGCTCGTCGCAATCCGGCCACGGAGAAACACCACCAGATCCCCCTCCATGTCGGGCTGCATTGGTTGCGAACTCCCAAGGCTGGGGGCCACAGGCTGGGTTGGTTTGGAGGGAGGCGGAGGTGCAGGGGCCGGGGGCTTTTGTGACCATGCGACCGGCACCAGAAGACCCATCGCCAAGGCCACCGCGACGAGACTGTGCCCATAGTGGCTCACAACGTGCTCTCCAGCCTGAAAGCAAATCTACAACAATTCCGGATGGGTGAAAAGAGAAACTATCAACAAACGAGCTAATCGGTGGGACGAACTACTCCCAGAAACGGCTTATCTAGCACGGATGATTGTTTCGGCGCAGATTCGCTGCAATGACTTGGCCTTGGTTTGCGTCGAGGAGGGCATGAGGGGCCCCCATTCTCCGGGCGCGCAAGCCTACGCTATGGTTGCGGCCGACTGCGGTCCCGACGGCTTTGCAGGAGCCAGCGCGAGCAGGGCTACACCGATGATAACCAGCACAGCCGAGCCGATGAGAAAGCCGCTGCGTTGGGCGGCAATGGGGATTGCGAGGAGCGACATAACCGTGGCGTGCGCAAAGCTGGACCATGCGGCAAAGGCGATGAGATTGCGATGCGCGGACGGGTTGCGCACTGCCAGTAGCAGGAAAACGCCGAGGGTGGCATAGAGGCTCGCCATCATCGTGTCGCCCGTATCTGACTGATCTGGATGCAATACGCCGCCTACCATGGGATAGGCGGCGGCCACAAAGAGGAGTCCCACCAGCACCAGCACAACCTTCAGCGCCCGATCTCGACGCATGGTGACCTCCTGCTAAATTACGCAATGTGCAAGGGACAAATGCAGCCTGCTAAACAACGCCCATGCTCCCGCACCGAGCGGCGAGCCAATTCCATAAGGTCCGAGCATGTGCCCTGAAGTGAGCGGCATTGGTTGCGTGATTATAGCCCCAGAATTGCCGCATGGAGCTTTCCTCAGCGCCTGATTTAGATCGCCGGAGGGGCTCCGAGGAGTTTTGTCGTAAACTTCACATCTCCCAGACGCAGACTTGGACCTCGGGATCGCATCCTCGGTGATTACGATCGAGCCCATTACGGCGTTGAACATGTTCCTGTTCAAAGCTGTTCGCCTTCGCGCTCTGCAGGATGCCCCCCGCGCATTCGGCTCGACGTATGCAAAGGAATCTCAGCTCAGCGACGCTGATTGAACCAAGCCTGTGGAACGCTGGAATGGCGAGAACGGGGCCGGATTCCTCGCGGTGGACAAGGATACCGCGCGCGGCATCGCCGGCTCCCTTCTCGACCAGAATGATCGGACCCGTGCCCATCTCATCTCCATGCTTGGGTTCAGTCGAACCGGGCGAACTGAGCCTGATCCGAATGATCCAGCCGTGATCGAATACGAGATGTCGCGAGCGATTCCATGATCAATGGCCCACAATGCAACTCCTTCACGCGATGACTCCCTCGAAGCAATACAACTTCTCGCCCTGTTTTCTGTCGTGCTCTGTCTGACGACATCGCACTGCGCGACCCCAGGATCCTTTGCAAGATGATGACGCTTCACTCGAGCACATGCGCTTTGTGATGAAAAAGGGCGGAGGTTGTAAGAAATCAATTCACAAAGAACCAAGAAACTCTGGCGGATTCGCCATGCGACGACTGCTTGGGCGGTTTGGTGACGCAGGGTGAGAGGACGCTATGCGGGAATCTGCTACCGCTTGAGTGCCTTCTGCTTTGGTGTTCGAGGTCCGGGAGCTATTATGTATGGACCCGCCAATCCACCTACTGGCGGATGGGGAGGAGAAGGTGCCCTTAGAAATTACACAGCGTGAAATGAACGGCATTTACCTTCTGGCACTTAGCGGGCGTCTTGTGCTCGGAGAAGAGAGCAGCGGGTTTCGTACAACCGTTGACAATCTTTTGTCATCGGGCGCGACAAGAATTGTCGTTAATCTTGAGCACGTCAATTATGTTGACAGCGCGGGCCTCGGCGCACTCATCGAGGCGCATCGCAAGACAAAAGCCCAAGGCGGACGGCTTAAGCTTTCTAACATCGGCCCGAACTTCAAGCAGGCCTTGGAAGTTGCGAGGCTCCTGACAATATTTGAAACGTGTCCGACCGAAGCCGCCGCCGTCGCGGGTTTTTGACCACGACAGAAACCGTTTGCCTCGAAAGCTCCGCAACTCGCAATTCCCGTGGCAATCCGAACGGACCAGGACTTACCGGATGTGTTCTTGCAGCCGGAATGCGCATGCACTGTGGCGCCCTTATTCGTACCGCACAGCCACAATCGGATCCACGCGCATCGCCCGCCGCGCCGGCAGGTAACAAGCTAGCAGCGCTACGCCAACAACCAGGACCGCCACGCCGGCAAAAGTCAGAGGATCAGACGGCTTGACGGCATAGAGCAAGCTCGAAATCAGTTTCGTCAAGGCGGACGCGCCAATGAGTCCCAACGCAACTCCCCCCAACGCGAGCCGCACACCCCAGTGGATGACCAGCCTCCAAATATCGCCGGGCTTCGCGCCGAGTGCTATCCGAATGCCGATTTCGTTCGTACGCAAGCTCACGACATAACTCATCACCCCATAAATCCCGATCGCCGCGAGCAGCAGGGCGAGGCCCGCGAACACGCTCAGCAAAAATGTAGAGAATCTCCGCGGCGAAACGGACTCCGAGGCCAGTTCGTCCAGTGTCATGACGTGCGTTACCGGCAGATTCGGATCAAACTGATGCACCGCGCGGATGACTGCTTGTGCCAGAGCCGCAGTGTCGGATGCCGTCCGAATTACAAGGTACGGCGTCCAGCCTCCCGTGAAATAAATGTCCAAGGTCGACGGAGCCTCCAGACCATACTGGTGGACATTTCCGACGACGCCAACAATCGTCGACCAGCAAGGGTTTGGATCTAGTGAACACAAGTTGACGCGCTTTCCAAGCGCGTCGCCATCCGGAAAGAATCGTTGAGCAAGCGTTTCATTGACGACCACGCGCTGCTCCCCGTAGTCATGCGCGTCGAGTGGCCGGCCCATTCGCAACGGAATTCCCATGGCCGCGAAATATCCTGGGCTGACGACGCGCGTTTCGGCAACCGGACGCGCCCCGTTTGGAGGAAGAGGCTGGCCATCGATCACGAATCTGGACGCCGAGCGCATCGCCGCGCCGAGCGGCATCACCGTGATTCCGCCAACGGCTTTTGCGCCAGGCAGCTCTTGAATTTTCTGCGCCAGCTGGTCGAACTGTAGCGATTGCTTCTTGCTCAAATCAACTTGCTGCTGGTTCGTCAATTTGAGAATCTCAGCAAGCGGCAATTGCGGTTGGTCCACTTCCATCGCCAGAACATGGTCGCGCTCGAATCCGGGATTCACTTCGAGCAACCGATGAAAGCTCCGAATCAGGAGGCCCGCCCCCACCAGAGGAATAAGCGCGAGCGCAATCTCTGAGACAACAAGCAGGCTGCGAAGTTTCTGGCCTCCGCTGGCACCAGCGGTTCTCGTTCCTTCCTTCAATACGCCGTGCAAATCCTGTTTCAAGAACTGCGTTGCCGGGACAACTCCACAGGCGACACCCGCGAGGAGACTAACCACCACCGTAAAGCCCAACACCCAGCCATTCAGTCCAGTTTCCTTTATTCCCGAAAGATCGCTCGGTACGAAAGCGTCTAAAACGCGAAGTCCGCCGGCTGCCAAGAGAACTCCGACCGCGCCACCCAGCAGCGAAAGCATCATGCTTTCCGTAAGCAACTGTCTGAGCAATCGCCCGCGGCTTGCGCCTAGCGCAATGCGCAGAGCAATCTCTTTCTGGCGTGCCGCATTCCGCGCCAAGACCAGATTCACGATATTCGCGCACGCAACGAGCAGCACGAGTCCGACCACTCCAAAAAGAACGAGCAAGGCCACACGCATTTTTGCCGCTGATGGGTCTTCAAGCGGCTTCACCAGCATTCCCCAATTTTTGTGCGTGTCCGGAAACGCTTTTTCCTCCTGGTAATTTAGTGTGCTCAATTCCGCCTGCGCTTGGCTGACGCTTACGCCAGCCTTTAGCCTGCCAAGCACATTGCAGGGATGATGAAGATGGCTGGTCAAATCGTCGCCGTACTGTCCGAATGGCATCCACAGGTCTGTCGCCGGCGCCAAGCGGAATCCCGCGGGCAAGACACCGGCAACCCCGTAGCCTCTGCCGTCAAGCATCACCGTTCGTCCAATGACCGAGGCATCCGATCCGAAACGGCTCTGCCACATCCTATGGCTCACGATCACGACCGGCGGGTTACCGGGATGGTCCTCGTTGGGAGTAAACGCGCGACCGGCGATGGGCGCGACGCCCAGCATCGAGAAAAAGCCCGAAGTCGCATACCTTGCTTCGACCCTTTGCGGCTCGGCGTCACCCGTCAGATTGAATCCCTGCGGGATGTCCACGAAACAGGCCATCTGGGAAAAGCTGCCTGCCCAGCGCTTGAAATCCTGAAAATCACCAGCCGAAAGCGGAACCTGCGAAAACTGCGGCAAATAGGTGTTCCAAACCTCGACCAGTGATCCTGGATCCCGATACGGCAGAGGCCGCATCAAAACGCTCTCCACTACGCTGAAAATCGCTGTATTCGCGCCGATCCCCAAGCCGAGCGTCAGCACGGCAACCGCGGTGAAACCTGAGCTCTTGCAAAGCGCCCGAAATGCCTGTCTTATGTCCTTGCAAACCGTTTCCATGCCACCCCCCTGCTCATCTATGACTTAGACGCCCGCCAACCCCCATCGAGAGGTCAATAAGCTGTGACTAAGCCCCGGTAAGTCCCCGTACATCAGGAGTTGCCTTGACGGATGAAGGCAGAATAACCGCACGATACAGATTTGATCCGAGTTTATTCCGTTAGGCAGCGGTGAGTCAGGGGCTTGTGATATTCACCTAGAAACTCGATACACCTCACCGTCAATTCTCCTAGTTGCCCGGAAACCCAGGCCATTCAACTCTGTGCATTTAGCCGCAACCGTCGGTGTAGGAAATAGACCCAAAAGGGACGAGCAACGAACCCTGCCCCAAGAAAAACCGAAGCGAGGGGAGCTATGAAAAACAAATGGACGAGTGTCGGACTGTTGGCGGTACTTGCACTACCAACGTACGCGCACACGACTGTGTTGCCGTACTGCCATCAGTCAAGAAATTTGCCCTTGGGCTCGGTGGGAGTTACGGGCGAGGTGTGATGACTTGCCGCGGGGGAAAGGATTTCAAGGGAAAATGGGGTGCGCCGACAATGATGGCCCTCGAGGGTGCGAGCTTCGGCTTGCAGTTAGGTGGAGAGGCAACGGACTTCGTCTTACTGCTTATGAGCTCCAGGTCCGCCTCCGGCATCCTCGCCAGCAAAGTGAAGCTTGGTGGTGACGCTTCGGCGGCAGCAGGGCCGGTTGGCCGCACAGCTTCAGCCGAGACTGACGTGACCATGCAAGCGGAAGTGCTCACGTACTCGCGTGCAAGGGGGCTGTTCGGTGGCGTTTCGCTGGAAGGCTCCACGTTGCGGCCGGACAATGACGCAAACAAGGACCTGTACGGAAAGAACGTCGGCGCCAAGGAAATCGTGATGGAAGGCGCAGTCAAGTCCCCGCCGTGTGCTGCGACGATTTCTACGCTAGACAAAGCGTGACCCGTAAACAAATCAAAGGCATAGTCAAAGCTCTGTGCGCAGTCCGCGACCCACCGACAAGCAGACAGCCGAACAGACCAACCTGATGGCCCTTGCGATTCTTGCTATACGTGGCGAGCATCATCCTCGTCACGGAAATGGCGGGAAGCTCCGCGGTATTGCTGCCGATGTTAATGGCGTGCTTTGTCGCAATGCAGGTGCCCACAATGTTGGGAGGCGCTCCCCTCTCTGAAACCTTGCGGGCGCGTACTCTAAAGATTCAAGAGAGCATCACGGCTGGGGGCGGCGCGCGGCAAGACAACATCAGCCGAGAGACGCTGCCTAGCCGAAAATTCGAGCATTGGCGTGACGACCGCTTCTTTTTTTTTTGCGAGAGTTTGGCGCTATCCGTCAAGCTCGTGCGTGGGCGCGCACACTGCTGCATCTATTTAGTGCCCTCGCCAATCTTGCTGACAAAAACGGCCTGCCAGCTACTTCCGCCCTGAAGGTATCGGATCTCGCCCTTGCGGGATCTCGTTGCTACCCGAGCCGCCTCGGCCCCTCCCTTTCCGCCCTTGGTCAAATCCTGGCCAAAGGAAAATACGTCCGCTTCCCTCTCATCCGGAGTTATACTCGCATCATTCGACATCTTGTCGATATCGGCGCTCCCGCCGAGAAGGAGGTGATCCAGTGAGGTACAGTTTACGTTGAAGCAGGAAGAGGCGCTTGTGATCTTTCCGAGCGCCTCTCTCCGTTTTCCCCGGCTTGTCTGACGTTCTCTAGAATCCCTGTCTGACGGCTAGGTCCAAACCGACAAACCGTCCATCGGTCCTGCTGCGAGCACGCTTGGGCCCACCGGTTACGAAGTCAATCTGCGGTTGATGGGCTGCTCGTGCCTTCTCCGCCCCACCGAATTTTCCTCACCCAATTTCGCTCGAGCGTACTTCTTTATTTTGCTCGAATCCAATACGATAATTCCGTTCGAAAGGATGGCTCTATGGCGCGTCGATGTCCTGGTGTTGGTTGGGTACTTTTTTTGTGCGCTTGCTCCGCAGCCGCCTTCGCGCAAGAAGCGGCTCCCCAGCCAAAGTTCGAGATTCCTCGGGGCAAGCTGGCCGCTTTCGTCGGGCAGTATGTTTTCGACGATGATCCCGACCTCATTCGCTCCATCTCTCTGGAGGGCTCGCGCGTTTTTATGGAATCCCTCCGCACCCGGAAAGTCGAACTTCTCGCGGAATCCGAAGACACTTTCGCCGTTCCAAATGCTTCCGCGAAGTTCAAGTTCCTTCGCGCCACAGAAGGAAAAGTAACCGGCTTCAACCGCATCGATGTGGAAGGCAACGACCGCCCCAGCCCCGCGGAGCGTAGCGAGCACGCGAGCAAGATCAGCGATCAGCCTCTCCAGCTCAACAAGGTGGAATACACGCGTCAGGAAGTCATGATTCCCGTGCGCGACGGCATCAAGCTTCACGCCGTCATCTTGCGCCCCAAGGATTACACCACTTCGCTTCCCTTCCTCATGGAGCGCACTCCCTATGGCGTGGACGGGAACACGCCCGAGTCCATCAGCCCCCGACAGCCCGAACTCGCTGCCAGCCGCTACATTTTTGTTTTCGAGGATATTCGCGGCCGGTACAAATCGGAGGGCACTTTCGTCATGAGCCGCCCTATGGCCGATCATCGCGATCCAAAGCTCGTTGACGAAAGCACCGACACTTATGACACGGTGGACTGGCTCATCAAGAACATTCCTAACAACAACGGCCGCGTGGGAGTCTTCGGTGTCTCCTACCCTGGTTTTCTCGCCATGGCCGCCGGCCTTGATCCACACCCCGCCGTAAAAGCCATCTCTCCGCAGGCTCCTATGATTGACGTCTGGATGGGCGACGATTTCTTTCACAATGGGGCTTTCCGCGAAACTTACGGCTACGACTACACGCTGGGCATGGAAAGCTCCAAAGAAAACGCGTTTTCCGGGCTCGACGAGGATGCCTACGATTTCTTTCTCCGTTCGGCCTCGTTCGCAGCCGCCGCCAAGCGCGATGGCGTCGACAAACTCCCCACGGGTGCCGCTTTTCTCGAGCATCCTGCCTACGATGAGTTCTGGCGCGCCCGTGGCGTGGAGTGGCATCTCAACCAGTCCGCTGTCCCCACTCTTTTCGTCGGCGGCTTCTGGGATCAGGAAGACATGTTTGGCCCGCAAGAAGCCTACGCGCGACTCGAGCTTCACGATACGCCTCATGAAAACTTTCTGGTTATCGGTCCATGGAACCACGGCCAGTGGGGCGACACCACGCGTCATTTGGGAGAAATTTATTTCGGTGAACCCACTACCGACGAGTTTCGCAGGACCTATGAGGTGCCGTTCTTCGCCCACTACCTTAAGGATGAAAATGGATTCAGCCTGAAGGACACCGCCGCATTTGAAAGCGGCAGCAATCGCTGGCGCGAATACACGCACTGGCCGCCTGTGGAGAGCAAAGCGCAAAATCTCTACCTCTCCGCGGACGGTTTGCTGCTTTTTTCTTCATCAGAACCCAAAAATCCCGGGCAGAATAAAAAAGGCGCCCCAAACTATCGGGAGTACGTCTCCGATCCCGCCAACCCCGTGCCGTATCGCCATCGGCCGATTCAAGCCACTTACGCGGAAGGGTCCAAGTGGTACACCTGGATGGTCGAGGACCAACGCTTCGTTTCTGCCCGTCCCGATGTCGCCACCTGGACGACCCCGCCTCTCGATCACGATGTTACCGTTGCAGGGGATGTGATTGCCGATCTGTTCGCCTCCACGTCGGGTACGGACGCCGACTGGGTGGTGAAGCTGATCGACGAATATCCTGACGCGGCGTCAGCAACTTCCTCAGCCCACTCCTCAACCTCTACTTCAAACGCTTCTCGGCTCGAGATGGCCGGGTACCAGCTCATGGTCAACGGGGAAATTTTCCGTGGCCGTTATCGCAAGAGCTTTGAACACCCTGAAGCCATCCCTGCAAATGAAGCCCTCGAATACCGCTTCAGCCTTCACGCCGCCGATCACACCTTTCTCAAGGGCCATCGCATCAAGGTGCAGGTGCAAAGCACCTGGTTTCCCCTCTATGATCGCAACCCACAAAAGTTTCTCCCCAACATCATGACCGCCTCTCCCGTCGATTTTGTCAGGGCTACCGTGCACATCTATCCAGCTTCTCACCTCCTCTTGCCTCTTGCGCCGTGACGAGCGTCGGGACACCTGCAGGTCCGCACTCCCAAGGTCGAAGAGGCTCTGCGCCCCCGCGTCCAGTTGCTCGCCCGCCGATGCATCGCGCATAAAGGATTGGATCACCGCACGCCGCGGCGTTAGAGGCACGATCCGGAAGAGCAGCGTCCTGCGGAAGCATCAAAGTGGACCAATCATGTGGAATGTCGCAAGTTCTGGACAGGCGTAGACGCAGGCGTCATTTGCTTTTCTTGGGCTCAAGCGTTGCGACCCAAGCTTTCGGAGTCATTCCAAGGGTCTTGCGGAAAAGTTCGACGAACGCGCTGGGCTGCCGATAGCCGACCTCGGCAGCAACCGCCTTCACCGGACATCCCTCAACCAGCAACTCGATCCCTTTCACCAGACGCACTTGTCGTCGCCAAAACTCGAAGGTCGTCCCAACCTCTCTGCGGAAAATTCTTTCGATTGTCCTCACGCTTGCGCCAACTTTTCTACACAACGCACCGAGCGACGGAGCGTACTGCTGATTTGCAAGGGTGCCGTAGCGAGCGGGTAGATACTAGCCGCATGGCTCGCCAAGTCGCCAAATTTGCACTCGATATAAACCGACTCACGCTGAGCGAAAGGAGTCTATGTTGGAGTCTCAAAAACTTGTGGCATTCGTCGCCACTCGTGACCCCGTTCGCGCCAAGAAATTCTATCGGGATATCCTTGGTCTGCAACTGGTGAGCGAGGACGAATTTGCGCTCGTATTCAACGCGGCTGGAACCATGCTTCGAGTTACTTATGTTCCAGAAGTCGCGGCAGCGAAATACACCGTCCTGGGCTGGCATGTGCCGGATATCGTCTGGACAGCAAAGCAACTCCAGAACAAGGGTATTCCTCTGGAACATTACCCGGGAATGCAGCAAGATGATCTCGGCATGTGGAACTCACCAAGCGGCGCCAGGGTGGCGTGGTTCAAAGACCCTGATGGAAACACATTGAGCGTCACCCAGTTCCCGGCTATTCCAGCGTTTGGCGTTGCGCGCTGACTTTCTGTAACACCCACTCCAGAGCGCCTTGGGAGAGAAGTGTTTTAGTTTCCATTGCGCCGGTCGCACCGCGCACCAAGGGAATCTGCTGGTCTACGTGCTTATCAGGAGTTGACAACCAGGCGTGCGTGCCCAGACTCCTATGACCGATTTGCGGAGGCCTTTGTGCGCGACTCTCCTTCTTATCGTGTTTTGTTGTGTTCCCTTGCCTGCTCCTTGCGATATCTGTGCAGGCTCAGAGCGACGACGGAGTTCAGAAAGTCGGTGCGTTTTCTGCCCACCGATTGTGGGTGACACCGTACAAGGAGGGAGAACTTTATGGCGCGGGTACCTACCCCAACTCAAGCACCTGCGAAGAAGGCTTGGCCGCGTGGACCAAGAGAAATCGCAGCATCGAAAACACAGATATCGTTGCCTGGTATACGTTGGGCTTCCACCATGTGCTCCGCGAAGAGGATTGGCCGGTCATGCCGATGATGTGGCACGATTTCGTCATCCGGCCATTCCACTTTTTTGCGCAAAACCCCGCATTGGATTTGCCTAAGGAACCCTGAGCAGGGGAGATTGCTGTTCAAAGATTGCATTTCGAAGCTTCCGCTTCCAGCACAACTGCCATGGTGCTACCATTCGTTCGATTCGAGGTGATCCGTGTCTCACCACACCAGACGTGAATTTCTCAAAACCGGACTTGCCACCGGCGCCATTGCTGCCGGCGGAAGGCTTGCGCTCGGTGCGGCACGGCAGGCCGCGACAGATTGGGTAACGCTGGGAAAATCAGGAGTGAAAGTGACCCGCCTCGCCTTTGGCACGGGCAGTTTCAGCGGCCAAGTACAACGCGAATTGGGACAGGACGGATTTACCAGGCTGGTGCGCTACGCCTACGACCAGGGCATTCGCTTCTTTGAAACGGCTGAGTCTTACGGCGAGATGCACAAGATGCTCGGAGTCGCCCTGAAGGGCGTTCCACGCGATAGCTATCGGCTTATGTCGAAGGTGACCACCCGGCAAGGCGTGGATCCGCAGGAGAAATTCGACGAGCTGCGTAAACTGGCGAATACCGAGTACTTCGACATAATGCTGCTGCACTGGCAACATACCGCGACTTGGCCAGCAGACACGCGCAGCTGGCAGGAGGGAATTCTGGAAGCTGAGTCTAAGAGGGTTATTGTAAGTCACGGCGCGTCGGTCCACGGTCTTCCGGCATTGCGCCAAGTACCGGGAAACAAGTGGCTCGACGTCGCCATGATCCGGATGAACCATAAGGGCACCAGGATGGACGCGGAGGATTACAACACAGACGGCTTGGGCAACGTTCCCGAGGTTGTCACCCGCGTCAAACGGGTCCGCACCGAGGGGATGGGCGTAGTTAGCATGAAGCTGGCGGGAGAGGGTACGTTCGACCGCGAGGACCGCCGAGCGGCCATGAAATTTGCATTCAAGAACGCGGGAGTTGACTGCGTAACTGTCGGTTACAAAAACACGGCGGAAATCGACGAGGCTATCGAGAATTTAAATCTGGCGCTCGCCTAGCGAGTTCCCGTGCTCTCACAAGATCGCGCCGACTCCCTTAGCGTAACAAATGAGTATACTGCCTTGCTCAAGAGCCCGCTTTCGGAAGGTTGAAATTTGCAAAGTTGCTTGTCCGGTTTGCAGACTGACCCTTGGCACCCATTGGTGCCCTGCAAATCTGCCACTGCCGAGCGGTCCTGTTGGCCTTGCACACTTTTTTCAAATGCGCGAGCCTTTGCGAACCAACGTCGCGCCTAGTACAACGAGTGGTACGAGCGTCCCCAGGAACACAAGGTGATACCACACCGGAAACTGCGCCCAGAGCCGCACGTGTACGGGTATGAATGCCGCCAGCAGGAATACCCCAAGCACCCACACGACGCGAGCGTTCGATGGCGCGACAGCGTTTATGACCGCTCCTGCGGCCAGCGATGCAACGGCGCCGAGCACGAGGCGCGCTGCCATCATCCCGTGCGTGAACGCCATTTGTGGCTCGGCGGCCGCGTAGCCTCCGAAGGCAAGTCGCAAGCCTCGGTTTAGAACGGACGCGACCAGCACCCACACCACAAGCCCCACGATGAACGCGAGAATGGATCGGGCCATACAATCTCCCCCTGTTTAAGAGAGAAATAAAACACGAAATTCCCAAGTGGGCCGCGAACACATCGGCCGTCCCAGACGGCCTGGCAATCACTTCTTCCCGTAACGCTCTCCCAAAAAATCGTCTTTGTTCCACGCTGGCGCTGCGTTTCATTCACAACCAAATAACCGCACAAAAGCATGTATCGCGCGTACTTCGCCGCCTCATCAAAAAGCAATCCCGGCTGATTCATGTCTTCCGGGTGGTGGTAGCGTGTCGCCTCCCAATTCTGGAAAATCTCCAACCTCTTCCTCTCCGGCAACCGCCAGGATCATAATCGACCGCCGCGGCGCCGGATTCATCCGCCGGAACGCCCGCGGCAGCTCCAGCAGAATCGCCGCCCCCGAAGCATTGTCCAGCGCTCCGTTGTAAATGTTGTCCCCGATTTCCGGCACGCCGATTCCCAGGTGATCCAGGTGCGCGCTGTAGACCACGTACTCGTGTTTCAGCGCCGGATCACTCCCCTCCAGCTTCGCCACGATATTCGGGCTCTGCACGTCCTCCAGTTTCGCTTCATTGTGAACTCTCGCCGTCACTCCCAGGTCAAACGACGTCGCTTTCCCCGCTTTGATTGCCGCGAACACTTCCTCCGCCGGGTGCCCACTTTCCTCAAACAATTTCTTGGTCGCCTCCAAGTTCAACACCGGGTTGCCTTTCAACTCGGGCCAGTAATCGTTCGGCCGCCCCTGCTTGTCCAGCCAGCGCATGTGCGGGAAGGCCAGATCCCGTGCCATTTCTCGGAATGGGTAGATTTTTTCGAAGACCGGATCATACAACAGGATCACTCCCACGGCTCCGTGCGCCACGGCGTTTGCGCTCTTCACCGCAACGACGTGTAGTGCGCCTTCACCGTGCTCTCAAAATTCGGCGCCGCAAACGCAAACGCCACAATTTTCCCTTTCGCATCGATCCCTTTGTAATCGTCATAGCCCAGTTGCGGCGCTGTCACGCCGTCACCTACAAAAATCACCGGCGCTTCAACCTCCGACACCGTGCGCCCCGCTACGGGATCATGCTGGAAGTCGCACGGCAATCTAATGATCAATACAAACTTGGCCCGGGGACGCTATACGACAATCTCAAAAAGCTGATGATGCAAGGTTTGGTCGAAGAGGTGCAGAAGCGGGAGCGGGCCGCGGGAGGGGATTCGCGGCGGCGGTATTACCGGCTGACTGCAATGGGACGCCGCGTGCTTGCCGCGGAAGTCGCCAGACTCGAGACCGTCGTTCGGGACGCCAAAGGTTATCTGTGGGGAGCGAAACCAAGGAGAGCCTGATGCCGCTCATGATGTCTCGCCCTCTCTATCGCTCGCTGCTTCGTCTGCATCCCGCAGAGCTTCGCGAGCCCTTTGCAAGCGGACTGGTGATCAGGAAAACTTGACCTAGGGGGTCGCCGAGCCCACCGACTACGGTGCAGAGGCCAGGTAATAAGCGTAACGGAGGCTGGCAAGCCTCTTGAAGCATTGGCAGGCTAAGGGTCGTGCGGACGACTCGGCAAGTATTCCGAAGCCTGGCGACACACCGACGGTTGAGAGGCTTGTGATTTTTATCCCCGGCGCCTGACGCGGTGCAAATCGGGCAAACCGGCCGATACCCAGAAGTTTTCCCTGGCTCTTATTTCCAAGGTGATGCCTGGCTCGGGCTCGATTTCAGAGTGAAACTCGCCCCACTCGTTCGTCTTGACCACTCCAATCAGCCCCGCAAGGCCCTGTATAACGATGGGCACGCTGCCCAACTGAGGCTTCTTCTTGGAGGTGTCCAATACCTGACCCGTCAGAGTGATGCGCTCCGAGTCTCTTTCCCCTTCCAGTGAAAGGTCCGCCACGAGCGTGTCCGTTTCATAGCGGAGTTGGCGACACCTGGGTTCAAGGGACCGCATACCGGCTGACGCGAACTGCAGAGAGCTATCAAAGATGAGCGGCGCGCCGCGCGTGACTTGCCGGGGAAGGACAACCCGGCGGAGGAGGGAGTCCAAGCATGGCCACAGCTCTCGCAAAACGTCATCCCGGGAAACTCTCGGAAGCGAATAGGCATCTAGCACCTGAAGCAGTTCCGCGTCGCTTTCTGCCCTTACGAGAACGATAAAGCGGCCTCGCAGGTCGGGAACGCGCTTGTGGAACATGGCGACCACGCGGGCAGCTGGAGAGTCCGGGAAATTCGGGTCAAGGATGGCAGCATCTGGTTTTTCCTGCCCGGGCAGCTCGAGGGCCTCTTTGAGGGTCGAGGCGACAACGCAGTGGTATCCCATGCTCCGGAGCAAAACGCGCACGTCGTCGCGCACCAGCGCGTTGGCACCGACCATCAGGACTTTGTGCTGGATTCGCGAGGCCTCCACCGACACCTGCCCCCTATGAATTGAAATAGCCCATGCGATTGCTACATAAAGCAAGGAAGGCTGACAGTCAATTTGGAAAAACCCTTAATTCTCTGTAGGGTTAACCGTGGAACCGCCCCGCTGCCCTAAGCGCAAAGCGCTCACCATGCAAACCAGCCTCCGTGAAGCAGGAAGTCAACTCCACATCGGCGTGTGCGTATGTTTCAGCTAGGTCTGACAGGACGGCTAGGATCCATGTAGGCAGTCAATCAGTAAATCCGTGGTCACGCCGTTGAAGGGAATACGACAGACGTTTGCGTGCTGTTGTTTAAGCCAGGTCTCCCACTGAGCGACTCGCGCCAAGTAGGCGTCTTCGTCAGAAGCGTCCGCGCGATTGGGGGCAGGCAGCATGGCGACCCTTGCACCTTTCAGGTTCAAGGGTAAGTCGCGCCTTCCTTTGGGCAAATTCGCGAAACTCGAGACGAGCAGGAAGACGTGCTCCGCATCGAGCACGCCAGCCGAAGAATAAAAGCTCAACGAACCTACCATGTCGCCGAGCTTGGCTCCTGGCGAGAATCGCTGCATACCCTCGGCACATTGATTCAACAGCGCGGGAAAATCCTGGGCCGAGGAATCCGGGGGCTTGACCAACCGTGGCGTAAATTCCAGCGGAGGCATCTGCAACGGAATGGCGGATTCGTCCCGCAAGTCGGCCCAGGTTACGGTGACGGGGGGCTGCCAATCGCGTGCGGCCTTGTTCAACGTGGCGGCAATGGTTTTGAGCATCTCCGGTCGTGCTGTGTCAGGCATGTTTTGCAGCACTACCACATCAGTGCCTTCTCTTGTACCACTTCCGAGCGCGCGCACGATGCGTTGCTGGGTGATAGAGCTTAACGGAAGCGCTGTCACGGATGCCGCTCCGGCTTCTCGCAGCGCTTCGCTCCAACGCTGAATTCGCGCAAGATGGTCGGCCAGCGCTAGCGGCGTCTTTTCCGTTCCCATGCGGTGGAGCAAAAGAATTCGTTCACCGTTCAGTTGTAATCGGATTGGCCGCTTACCCGGAGGCAAATCCTCGATGAAATCAGAGACGATGACGATGTACTTCGCACCGAGAACGCTTTGCCCTTGCTCTGCCGCCAGCGCCACCGCTCCGGAAATATCCGTATAGGCAGACCGCTCGGAACCGGCTGTTGAAGCCCGCACCACCGTTTTCGTACACGCCTGCAATTTGTCGACTATCTGGGAGGAGTCATCGTTGTCGCGTTTAATAAGGGATTGCTGAAATTGGAAAGGACCACACAGCGGACCTGCAATCAAACTGGCAGTCTGGATGCGTGACCACAGAATTTCTACGGGAGGCTGCCATTCCCGTTGCGCGAGTTCTGATGTTGCTGCCGCGAGTTCCTCGAGTGCTCGCTCATCACCTACGAGAGGCGCAAAGCTCTTGCTGAAGTCCACGAGCACGACGACCGAAGTACCGCTGGATCTCGACTTATTGACAGAGCATCCTCCCAAAGCGACAGCGAGCACGAGTGGCAGTACAACGCGCGATTTGGACCTGGCGAGGGACATGAATCGATTGAGCGAATCAAGATGCGCTAAGCACGGAAAACGTCTGCCGCTTGCTTTCATCAACTGCATGTAGCGGCGGCACATCGCGACCGCGCAGCCGGAATGCTGGGGCGGCAAGCGCAAGGGCCACGACCTCCAAACAAAAGATGACCGCAAGAAAAATCCTTACAATAAGTCGTAAGACTTCCTCAACGATAGCAAATAGCACGCCGACACAGGAACGAAGCCATATGTGCAGGCCCTTGCCCGTCGCGCTTGCCTGACTTGCAGCAGCACTCAGGGCACCACAAAGGACAAGGATGAGAATGCAGAAGGCAGCCTGGTAGCGAGTCACGCCAACGCGCCAAAGAAGTATGCCAAAGGCGATGAGAACAATCACCGCCAATGTGACAGCAGTCTTTCTCTTCCAGAACGACCCGGAAACAATGAGCCGCCGATTTCGCGTTCCATCAAGAAGCAGTTCGCCCCGCGGCAGCAACAATCCCAAGATCAAAAAGCAGGCAGCTAAGCCAACCGAGACGAGCAACGCGGCCCTTAGTCCGATGTAGGGAAAGAACGCATAAAGGCCGCTCGCGGTGACGATGAACAAACTCAGCAGAGTCAATATGAGCCACATCCCGGCCAAGGAAGCAAAGTGATGGGCTTCGGCCGTGGTTAGCTGTCTGGGTGCTAGAGCATCCCCAGAATTGCCTGAACCCGCTCCGTCTCTCAGTTCCGACACCGAAGCAACGAGCGACGTGGTTTCCTGGGCTGCAGCCTGGAGGTCTTTCCTGATAGCCTCAACTTCGTCTCTCAGGCGGCCAGCGCCTCTTCCTGCACCAGCGCAGGCAGCATCAAATTTTTCGCGATACCGCCACAAGCGTCGTATGAGCGCGGGTAGGTGATCCGCAGACTTTGCAATTCGCTCTAGCGATGCCGACCAGATTGCTCCCAGGCCGAAAAGCACAAGTACAAGAGTCGCCCCCCAAAGGAAGAATAATGTTCCCTGCTTGATTTGTGAGCCAATCGGCAAGTCAACGAGGGAGCTCCGGCTCGGAGCAACCTGGGAATAAAAGAAACCTTCCACGCAGGCCATCACGACAGCGAAACCGGCAGCAATGACCGGCCAAAGCGCAAAGCGTGAAGCCTCGTCCGGCGTCGGCCGGCCGGCCGTGTGTACATAGCCCAATCCAGCCTCGACAAGCGTAAGCATGAAGGCGAAAACGAGGTACAGCGGAATACCAAAATAGGTAAGGTCATGGGGGATGAATCCCAAATCCCGCAGAATCTGACCGAGCATTCCGGTATTGACAGAGATCAACGCGATCAAAATCATGCTCGATACGAACAAACGGACCTTTGCGGTTCGCAGACTCCCGTGCTGTGCAGGTAGTTGGTCCGTGGTTGGCAGGTTCGGAAAAGCAGGAGCGGTTTTCAGCGCAGAATCCGTCAGGTTATTGCTGACTCGTTCAAAAGCGCGCTCTAGATCAGAAACTCGTGCGAGCTGGGGCTTTAGCGTCTTGGTGATCTCGGAAAACGACGCCAGTGCTGCCTCCAGGCGCGTAAGACGCTCAGACACATAGGTAATCCCGGCATTGTCCCTGAAGTCCTCAATCAGCGCTTCAAGCGCCCGCCGCCGACGTTCGCGGGCAGCCGACTGCCTGGAAACTAAGCGAGACAGATAGGACGCAACTCCTCGCCGCACATTTGTAATTATCGGATAGAACAGGAAATAGGCGGGAATAGCGGCAATCGCGACCAGTCCGAGAATGGCCACCGACCACGCCAGAACGCCCCAGAACCAGGGGATGTGCTGCGATATAAATCCACTCAAGGATTCCATGAGATCAGTCCCGTAAGAAGGCTCGGCGTTGCTTGAGTCTATATACATACGCGTGTTGGTGGGTAGGCCGCTAGAGCATACAACTGGGCTTGTGGCCAAGCAGTTATCCTCGGCGGTAGCCGTCCAATCATGCGAATCTGGCCAATGACCCCGGGATTAAAGCCGCGTCCGTCGTCCGATGACGCCGCTACGCGATCCTCGCTAGGAGGTAAGTGCTCCCCGTTGTGAAGTGGTGCACCGCTACCTGGCCTTGGCGTGGACGGGCAGGCCTTCGCGATAGATCTTGAGATTATTCTTATCCACTACGACCGTGCCGGTGTCCACGAACGTAGGCATCGGCGCTGCCAGGGCAGTCCGCCAATCTTTAAACTGGCGCACGGCGTTATGGTGCAGATCGTCGAGGAATTTTAACCCGTAATAACTCATGACGTATGGCTTTTGCGCGATGGTGGCGGCAATGGCGCCGCGCTCAATCCATTCCAGTGTCTCAGGATCATCGTCGAACGCCACGATGGGCAGCTTACCTTCCATGTTTAGGCGGTGTAGCGCTTCCGCGGCGCCGGAACCCCCGGTTGCTTCGAGACAAATGATTCCGTCGACTTTTTCTTTCTTCTGCAGCAATTCGGACACCTGGTCAAATGCGCTTCGCGCGTCGCCCTTGTCATCCAGGATCTTTGTCAACTTGAGAGCAGGGAAATTCCTCAGCGCGTCGGCGACTCCGGCCACTCGATCGTCCAGGTTATGCTGTCCCTGAATCGTGATCACCGCAACGCTCCCCTTATCCGAAAGCAGCGCCGCCATCCGCTGTAAACTTTCTCGTCCTGCCTTGACATTATCTGTTCCGATATACAGAACTCTTCTCGAACCCGGCACATCCGCATCCACGCAGATGACTGGGATGCCTTGGGCAATCGCTTTGTCGATCTCTGCTTGGAAAATTTCGGGTTTCCCAGCGGAAAGGCAGATTCCTGTGGGGTTCTCCTCTAACACCCGCCGGAACACTCCGAGTTCGGCGTTCGGCTGGTACCCCGGCGGGCCCATCAGTTCAGCCTTTACGCCCAGCGCCTTGGCGGCGTCCAGGAAACCGGCTTCCGCGTTCTGCCAATACGATAAGTTGATATTCGTGGCCACGAAGACATAGCGTTCGTTTTCCTCGTGATAGGGTTTTGTACAAGACACGATCAGCGCTGACCCACCGAGAATAAGAACGAGCGCCAGCGTCGCCCCATGTCTCTTCATTGCAGTTCTCCTTTCCCATCTTGGCTGGCCTGCGCGAGTGTTCGCTCGCGCCCAGGAAAGTTTGGCTCTTCCGCATCCTCGCTTGCAAAACTCTCGACCATGTGAGTTCGACAGGAGATGAACAGGGACCAAGGAATGCACCGTAAACCAAAATCTGTTGTTGCCGAGGATTCATCGTGAGGGGCCTTAACCTCTAGCGATCCGGGGCCAATGATATTAGCAGAGACGGTTGTGCCAGCCCAGTCATCGGTTATTGGTTTCATCGGCAGGTGGAGGGGCGTGTACAATGCTTCCTGCCTCTGCGATCCGAGCGAAGTTGGCCCGCCATGCATGAGATCCGGAAAGAAAAGCGTAATCCCGAGAAGCTTCAAGTGCTCCTCTCCGAAATGGCGGAGCCGTTGCTGACCGAGTCTGCCTCGACCGACAATGTCAGCTCTCATGGCATGCGAGTCCGAACACACCGCCTCTGGAAGCGAGATACTCACCTGATTGTGCAGTCTTCCGAGGGAGAACTTTGGGGGCGCGCGAAAGTCGTCTATTGTCAGGCGCTTCCAGCCAACACCTTTGCCCTCGGCATAGAGTTTGTGGCCCGGACAGGTGGATGGATTATGCGGTCATAGGTCTAAGTATTTCTGTTGCGTTCGGGCGAATCATCTTGGCGATCAATTCCACCACTAGATGGGTCAATTTTATAGCCGAGGAATGTTTCCCTTTTGAATCCGTAAATGTCGTGATACTCAATAACGATGTAGGCGCTCAGAAACTCGCCGCGCCTCACGCTGCCCAAGCAAGTCAGATCAAAACTCCTAGACTGCTCTTTGCCCACACCGAGCGGCCCGATAGGTCCAAAATTTCGGCCATCGCTTCTATTTGGACTGCCTAACACTGAACCTGCAGGGAGAATCTCTAGATGACCATATACGTTGTCCACCCAGCCGGGACTTCTGCCCTCATTTCTGCAAATCAACTTCACATTTGCGGTCACGCGTTCGACCGTGCCTTCGGCTTCACTCTTAGAGGAGCTCTGCACTACATGCAACACCGACTTCTCCGACCAGCCGAGCTCTGCCATCACCCAAGCACGCTCGGTGCGAATAAGATACTCCGCGGCTGCTTTGGCAGCAGCCGCATTATGCTGTGATGCCTCGACTTGTTTTTGGGAAATGCTTAACTGAGCTGATGTTTCTCTGTGCTGTTTCCGACTGTTCAGTCGGTCCCAGACGAAGATGAGGATCAGTGCGATTCCTGCCAGCCAAATCGCCATGAACTCATGGGTTTTTAGCCAGTCCATGGAACACCCGCCATGTTCGAATTGCGTCGCAGGAACGGGGAACGCGATTATAGCAGCGATTGCTCCCGGTGGGCCGCGCCATCTTGGCGGAGATTTTTCGCCTCGCGATTTCCCGGAGTGTTTGACCGATGCGCCTGCGGGGACCGGCTAGGTCGTCTTCCATAGCTCTCAAAACTGAGCTTGTCAGCCTTAGGCGGGCCTGTCATCATCGGGGCCTGCCATCTCACCGCTCGTGGTTATGCGGTCCTGGTGGCGGACGCTCGTCCTTCAGGAAAGTAAAAGAGCTGCTCCTCTGTCATTTCCCCGCCAAAGTATGTGTTGCGCGTAGGTGCGCCGATCTCATTGACTTGCCTAGGTGCGTGACCTAACATGCGCAGAAAGACAGCTCACGGCAATGCTCGAACGTATCATCTCGCATTACCGCATCGTCGAGAAGTTGGGCGGCGGCGGGATGGGACTCCAGATTGAGAGGAAGTTTCAATGATAGCAGCCAAATGGCACGTCTTCTGGTCGGCGGCTCTGCTGGTATTGAATGGAAACT